>Ga0335079_10003830_pt1 | contig 17312 bp, 16 predicted proteins | sample Lox_Sample_33_FD_206719 | JGI IMG/M metagenome (GOLD analysis project Ga0335079, IMG submission 206719) | Soil microbial communities from Loxahatchee National Wildlife Refuge, Florida, United States - Lox_Sample_3.3 | ecosystem: Environmental > Terrestrial > Soil > Wetlands | place: USA... | reverse complement strand
GGAATTTTCCGCAGGCCGCAAAAATCTATCGCGACATCCTGAAGCGGCAGCCCACCAGTCTTAAGGTACTCGGCAATTTGGCGGAAGTTCTGGTGGATTCGCGGCGTTTCGAAGAGGCGCTGCCGGTCCTGCGCAAGGCGCTCAATCAGGACCCGAATTCCGCGTTGGCGCACGTATTTCTTGCCAAGTCGCTGAATGAGCTCGAACGTCATGACGAGGCGCTGGAGCGTGCAAGGCGCGCGCTCGTCCTCGATCCGCACTCCGGCAGAGCTCACGCGGCTCTGTTGGACGTCCTTCGAGCGCTCGGGCGCTACGACGAGGCACGGCGCATTGTCGCGAAGGCGATCGAGCTCGCGCCGAATCGCCCGCTCTTTTATTACCAATGGGGTCTGATCGCGCGTTGGGCCGCCGATGATCCTCGCCTTGCCGCGCTTGAAGCGCTGGCCGAGAAGTCGAAATCCGACCCCGGCGCTGACCGGATCGGCATCTATTACGCGCTCAGCAAGGCCTATTCCGATTGCGGAGACATCGCGCGCGCCTTTCGCTGCCAGATCGCAGGAGGCGCCCTGCAACAGCCATTCCTGAAATATGATGAAACGTCAAACCTTCGTCATCTTGACGAGATATGCCGGCGGTTCGACGCGAAATGGCTGGAGCGGCACGCCGGCGCCGGCAATCCTTCGCCATTGCCCGTGTTCATTCTCGGAATGCCGCGTTCCGGGACGACGCTGGTGGAACAAATCCTCGCGAGCCATCCCCAGGTTCACGGGCTTGGCGAGCGCCCCTTCTTCAATGACGCGCTCACCGAGCTGTGCAACAAGCCGCTCGTGCCCCTGTCGCTCGCGCACATTGCCGAACATTGGTCGGACAGGGAATGGCTGGAACTCGGCAGCCTCTATCTCGAGGCCGTGCAGCGGCGTCTGCCTTTGGGCACGAAACGCATTGCCGACAAAGTCCCGGACAATTTCCAGCTCGTTGGCCTCATTCACGCCGCCCTGCCCAACGCGCGCATCATTCATACCCGCCGCGACCCGATCGATACCTGCCTTTCTATCTTCTCGATCCTGTTCACGGGTGGCTCGCAACCCTATTCCTACGATCTGGGGCAGTTGGGTCGCTATTATCGCGCTTATCAAAAGATGATGGCGCATTGGCACTCAGTGCTTCCGCCGGGTGTCATGATTGACGTGCAATACGAGGACGTGGTCGGCGATCTCGAGGGGGAGGCGCGGCGCATCATCGCCCATTGCGGTCTCGAGTGGGACGATGCGTGCCTCGAGTTCTACAAAACCGAGCGGCCGATAACGAGCGCGAGCCACGCCCAGGTGCGCCAGCCCATCTATCGCAGCGCTGTCGGGCGGCCGCGTCCGCCGCGCGAGCTCATGCTGCCGCTGCTCGAAGCGCTCGGGATCGCGGATGTCCCGGATGGAGGCGAGCCGCCTCCGTCCGGAACGACCGCACCCTAGACGTCGGACGGCGTCCACCCCGTCTCGGGAATGGCGAAGCCGGCCGGGCCCCAGCCGCCGGCGATCGTCTTCCATCCGAGTGCCTCGGCCGGGCTCGACGAGGCGACGAGATAGTCCCAGCCCGAAACATCGGGGTTCGCGTTGGTCGGGTTCGAATCGCTCGCCACGGGGCCGTTCGTCAGCATCTGCCCGCCGCCGTAGTTGTAATAGACGTTGTTGTTGATCGTGTAGCCGCTGGCGCTACCCGAATTCTCGTAGAACGCGTAGGCGCCCCCCTCTGTTGGAGAATCGGCGCCTGAGAAATCGGCCATGACGATATTGTGCGTGAACACTTCGCCCGACTGGCTCGGGCCCGTGAGCGACGTGGCCGGACTGTCGCCGTAATAACAGAACATGGCGTAGACATTCCCGGTCGTGCCGAGGTCGATGACATTGTTGGTGAAAGTGTTGTCGATGCCGTTATTGACCTCGATGGCATAGCAGCTCTGAGAGCTGTTGGGGCTGGCCGGGTTGGGCGGCCCGATCACGTTGCCGCTGACGGTCCAGTAGCTTGCGCTGTCGTCGAGATAGATCCCGGACGCGCGCGAGGACGAGGCGGAGCCGTAATCCGCCACGTAATTGTTGGTGATCGAGGTATTGCTGCCGTGATAGCCGTCGTGGTCGCTGACGTAAATCGATCCGCCGTCGGTCATGCCCTGCACCGCGCCGATCACCACGTTGCCGGTGATCGAGACATTGTCCAGAACGTTGCCGGCGTTATAGGCGTAGAGCGCGATCCCCATGCTCTGCACGTCGAAGATGTAGTTGTTGGCGATGGTGATGCCGTTGACGTTGCCGATGAAGACGGCGCCCGACTGCCACGTTCCGGTCACGGTGCTGTCGCCGATCTTGCAATTCTCGACCGTGAGGCCGGTGATCGGCGTGGCATTGGCGCCGGCGTCGTGATGGATGCCGAACTGGCCGTAATCCTCGATCGTGAGGCCGTCGATCGTGATGTTGTTGGCGCCGACCTCGATCATCGTCGTGAGTGATCCGCCGCCGGTGAGGATCGCGCTATCGACGCCATTGGCGGGGTAATAGTCCCAGCTCTCGCCATTGTCCGCGCTCGTGAGCGTGAGGGTGCTCGTGAGATGGTAGGTGCCGCCCTCGACATAGGTCGTCTTGATCGAGCTGCCTTCCATCGCCTGCTGTGCGTGGGCGAGCGTCGCGAACGGTGCCGCGAGCGTGCCGGGATTGCTGTCGCTGCCGGTCGGCGAGACGTAGAAGCCCGTGCCCGACGGCGCCGCGCCATAGCCTGTGCCGACCGTGGCCGTGCCGGTTCCGGACGTCGTGCCGGATCCGCTCCCGGCGCCGCTGCCCGTCGCCGGCGGATCGGCGGGGACGTTGAAGGTCAGCGTGCCGTCGATATCCATCACCGCCGTGTGGGGGTCGGACACGACATCCGCGGCGTTCGTCGCGGTGTTCGAGGCTGCCTGGTTTCCTTCGAGCGTGAAGCCGTTGAGCGAGATCGACTCGACATAGGCATTGACATCGTTGCCGTCGGGGCTGGCGCCCGTCGACCACCACGACACCCCGCTCCAGTTGTCGTTGGTGAACTCGACTTGCACCTGGTGCGCGACCAGCGGATTGAGATTGGCGTTGATCGAGATGGTCTGCCACTGGCCGGATGAATGATCCGCGGTGATGGTGTAGCTGCTGCTGCCGACCTGGGTTCCGTCGACGAAGACCTCGATCGTCGGATCGCCATTGTAGTTGTCGCCCGAGACTTGAAGCGTCAGCGGATTGCTTCCGCTGCCGGTGCTGCCGCTCGTGGTGCTGCCGCTGCCGCTCGTGCTGCCGTTGCCGCCTGTGGTGCCGCTGCCGCTTCCAGATCCTGCCGGCTCGGTGATGACGCTGAGTTTGTCCGTCGCCGTCGTCAGCGTATGAGAATTGTACGTCTCATAAGCCGCGACGCTAAGCGTGTTGCTCGTGGCCGTTGTTCCGGCGTAAGTGGAGGAGAGGGTGAGACCGCTGTCCGCTTCGGCGGCGGTCATGGAGACGGAGTTGCCGGTGAAGACTTTGTGATCGAGCGCGTCGGTCACGCTCTGGTTCGGGCCGAGGCCGCGGATCACCAGCTCGGTCCCACCGACGGAAAGCGACGGCGTCAGGGTGATCGGCAGCGCGACCGAACTGCCCCCGGTGATCGTCAGCGACGTTGCACCGACGGTGAGTGTCGGCGGCGAGGTCAGGGTGGCGGGATCCGTCACCTTGATGGTGTCGGTCGCCGAGGTCAGTGTGTGGTGTCCGAGCGTTTCGCTCGCCGTGATCGTGAGCGTGTTCACGGGCTGGCCGGGCCCCGTGTAATCGGAGCCAAGCGAGAGGCCGCTATTCACTTCGGCCGCGGTGAGTGTCACGGAGCCCGAGCTTGCTGTGAACACTTGGTGATCGAGCTGGTCGGTGATCGTCTCGTAGCTTGCGATCCCGCCGATCGTGACCATCGTCGTTCCATGCGCGGCCGACGGTGTGACGCTGATCGGCAGCGCCACCGATCCGCCGCCATCGACGTGGAGCGCGGTGGCGCCGACGGTGAGCGCCGGTGGCTCGTTGAGCCACAAGGTCTGCAGCACCGACGCGACCGATGTGCCGTGCTGAGCGGCGGCGGTGTGCGCCGCAAGTGCCGTCAGCTCTGGGCTCGAGGGCTCGGTGTTGAAGGGATGATGATGTGCGTGCCCGAAAAACCAGTCCGAATGTTCCACACCCGTCATAACGGCAATGTCCTTCCCCTGCGTGGCAAGGCCTCGCGCCCCCGCGCGAAGGGCCTCACCGCGCCGAAAACTGGCGGGTGCGGGCTTAAAGTGCCGTTAACTGATGGTTAAACGCGCGTTCGATTGCTTCGCGCGCGGGTTTGGCGCGCGAAGTTTGGAACGCTCAGGCGGGGCTAGCGATCGCTTGCTCGACGAGGCCGCAGATAATGTGTCCTACGACAATGTGCGCCTCCTGGATCTTCTGGGTTTCGCGCGACGGCATCTTGAGGCAGACATCACACAACTCGGCCATGTCGCCGCCGGTCGCGCCCGCAAGACCGATCGTCGCGAGACCGCGCTGCCGCGCCGCCGCCAACGCCGCGAGCACGTTCGGCGACCGGCCCGAGGTCGAGATCGCGACGAGCACGTCGTCGGCTTGGCCGTGCGCTTCGACCTGGCGGCAGAAGATCTGGTCGAAGCCGTAATCGTTGCCGAGCGCGGTCAGCACCGACGTGTCGGCGGTCAAGGCGAGCGCCGGCAGCGCCTTGCGCTCGAGCGCCAAGCGCCCGACAAGTTCGGCCGCGAGGTGCTGCGCGTCGGCGGCGCTGCCGCCGTTGCCGAGGAAGAGGATCTTGCGTCCGGCTTTCAAGGCTGCGGCAATCATCTCGGCCGCGCGCGCGATCGCCGCCACGAGCTCCCGATCGCCCGCGAGCGCCTCGAGCAGCGCAACCGTCTTGCCGATCTCGCCTTTAATGTCGAGTCGCACGCCGCTCCGCTCCCTCGCATGTCTGTTGGGTAGACGACACGATTATCACATTCGCAAGTGGGAAATTCCACGAGGAAGACGGCGGATGGTATAGTTGGCGTCGGATTTCCGCGGGGTGTTGCTTGAAAGCCCTCGTCACGGGCGGAGCGGGCTTTATCGGATCGGCGCTGATCCGCGATCTGATGGCGGCAACGGAAGCGCACGTCGTCAACGTCGACAAGCTCACCTATGCCGGCGATCTGCGCACGCTCGCCGGAATTGCCGACAACCCGCGCTATGTCTTCGAGCGGCACGACATCGCCGACAGCGCGGCGATGTCGGACGTGTTCGCGCGTCATCGCCCCGACATCGTCGTCAATCTCGCCGCCGAGACGCATGTAGACCGCTCGATCGACGGGCCGGCGCCCTTCATCGCCACGAACATCCTCGGCACTTATACGATGCTCGATGTGGCGACATCGTATTGGCGCGCGCTCGATCAGGAGCGGCGCGCGGCCTTCCGCTTCCACCAGGTCTCGACCGACGAAGTCTTCGGCGCGCTCGGCGCCGAAGGCGCCTTCGCCGAAGACTCGCCCTATCGCCCGAGTTCTCCTTATGCCGCGAGCAAGGCCGCGGCCGATCATCTCGTGCGTGCTTGGCATAAGACCTATGGCTTGCCGGCGATCGTGAGCAACTGCTCCAACAATTACGGGCCTTACCAGTTTCCGGAAAAGCTCATCCCGCTTTCTATCATTTGCTGCATCGACGAGAAGCCCATCCGCCTCTACGGCACCGGCGCCAACGTGCGCGACTGGCTCCATGTCGAGGATCACGCCCGCGCGCTCCACCTTATCGCGACGAAGGCCGAGCCCGGCGCCAGTTATAATGTCGGCGGCGGCGGCGAGCGCACCAATCTCGAGGTCGTGCAAATGATCTGCGCGATCTTTGACGCGCTCGTGCCGCGCGCGCGCCCGGCGGCGCAGCTCATCACCTTCGTCGCCGACCGGCCAGGCCACGATTTCCGCTACGCGATCGATGGCAGGCGCCTCGCGGCCGAGTTGGGCTTCGCCGCCGCGGTCGATTTCGAGGCGGGCCTCAGGCGCACGGTCGAATGGTATCTCGCGAACGAGGCGTGGTGGCGGCCGATCCTGGCCGAGCGCTATCGCGGCGAGCGGCTTGGGATGGCGTCGTGAAGGGCATCATTCTCGCCGGCGGCAGCGGCACGCGGCTCTATCCGCTGACGCGCGCCGTCAGCAAGCAGCTGCTGCCCGTCTACGACAAGCCGATGATCTATTATCCGCTGTCGGTGCTGATGCTCGCCGGCATCCGCGACATTCTCGTCATCACCACGCCTGAGGACGAGAGCCGCTACCGCGCCGTGCTCGAGGGCGGCCGGCAATGGGGCATCGAGCTCACTTACGCAATCCAGCCGCGCCCCGAGGGATTGCCGCAGGCCTTCCTCATCGGCGAGCGCTTTCTCGCGGGCGAGCCGTCATGCCTCATCCTCGGCGACAATATATTCTTCGGCAACGGGCTCCCCGAGATGCTGGCGGCCGCGTCCCAACGTGGGCACGGCGCCACCGTGTTCGGCTACTGGGTGAGCGATCCCGAGCGCTACGGCGTCCTCGCCTTCGATGCCGCCGGCAACGTCGTCGGAATCGAGGAGAAGCCCAAGCGCCCGCCCTCGAACTTCGCGGTCACGGGCCTCTATTTCTACGACGGCAACGTCGCCGAGCATGCCAAGACTTTGCGCCCCTCGGCGCGGGGCGAGCTTGAGATCACCGATTTGAACCTGATCTATCTCGCGCGCGGCGAGCTCAGCGTCGAGAAGCTCGGTCGTGGCATCGCCTGGCTCGATACCGGCACGCACGACGCGCTGATCCAAGCCTCGGAATTCGTGCGCATCGTCGAGGCGCGGCAGGGATTGAAGATCGGCTGCGTCGAGGAGGTCGCGTTCCGCATGGGCTATATCACCCGCGAGCAGCTCCTGGCCTTGGCCCATCCGCTGCGCGACAACGATTACGGCAAATATCTCCGCCGCCTCGCGGAAGACGAGCGGTAACTTGTGTTGACTGCGCTGCTCGTTACGTCATGGCCGGGCTTGTCCCGGCCATCCACGGGTTGGTTTCGTGCCGTTCAACACGTGGATGCCCGGCATGGTGGCCGGGCATGACGCGAGGCGGGTCGTCACAGAATGAGGAGCTATTTGTCCATGTCCGTCATCATCCAAGTTCGGAACGTGCCCGATAAGCTCCATCGCAAGCTCAAATCGCGCGCGGCGCTCGAGGGTATGTCACTCTCGGATTATCTGATTGCCGAGCTGCGCCGTGTGGTCGGGCGTCCGACGCTCGGCGAATTGCGCAGACGCTTGGAGCTGCGGACGGCGGTTGCGCCCCGTGTCGCGCCGGCTCAGGCCGTCCGCGCCGAACGAGGCGATCTCGTGTAACGCTTTCGTGACGGGCCGGGGAGCGCTTGGACGCCCGCCTTGACGCGCGGCGGTGCCGGTACAAAATATCCTTCTTCGGCGAGAAAGGCCGCTTTTGTACCAAGAGACCACGCGTTCCATCACCGTGACGGTTAAGCCCGTCTATCTCGAGGAGCAGTCGCGGCCCCGCGATAACCATTTCGTTTGGGCCTATCACGTGCGCATCGAGAACAAGGGGGCCGAGACGGTGCAGCTGCGCCGGCGCCATTGGCGCATCACCGATGCGATGGGGCGCCTGCACGAGGTGCGCGGCCCCGGCGTCGTCGGCGAGCAGCCGGTGCTACGCCCGGGCGAGACGTTCGAATACACGAGCGGCACGCCCTTGGCGACCCCGTCGGGCATCATGGTCGGGAGCTATGAGATGGAGACGGGCGATGGCGGCACCTTCTCGGTGGCGGTGCCCGCTTTCTCGCTCGACAGCCCGCACCAGGCGGTCCGGCTGAATTAACGAAAAGACGGAAGGACAGAACATGGCGTCGAAGCCTGCGGATATTCGTGCCCTCGGCAAGCGCGCAGCGCCAGCCGAGCGCGCGCACCCCTCGCGCGCCGAGGCCGAGGCCGCGGTGCGGACCCTCATCGAATATGCCGGCGATGACCCGACGCGCGAGGGCTTGCGCGGCACGCCGTCGCGCGTGGTGCGCGCGTTCGACGAATATTTTGCCGGCTATTCCGAGGACCCGGTCGAGCTCTTGGCGCGCACCTTCGAGGAGACCGACGGCTACGACGAGATGGTCGTCTTGCGGGACATCCGCTTCGAAAGCCATTGCGAGCATCACTTGGCGCCGATCATCGGCAAGGCGCATGTGGCCTATCTTCCGGGGACGCGCGTCGTCGGCATCTCGAAGCTCGCGCGGCTCGTCGAGCTTTACGCCAAGCGCCTTCAGATCCAGGAGAAGATGACGGCGCAAATCGCCAACACCTTGGACGAGGTGCTGCGCCCCAAGGGCGTCGCCGTGGTGATCGAGGCGGCGCACCAGTGCATGACCACGCGCGGCGTGCACAAGCCGGGCGTCGCCATGGTGACCTCGCGCATGCTCGGCGCCTTCCGCAACGACGCGACCACGCGGCGCGAGTTTCTGGCGATCATCGGCACACCCGGCGGCGGCGCGCCCATCAACGTGTAGGGGCGCGCCCGCGGCGACTTTGACTACCGCTCCAGGTAGTCGCCGAACGTGTTGCGCATCTCTGATTCCATCTGCTTGTCGAAATCCGCCATCGCCGTTTTCGTCATCTCGTACCACGCCTTGTCGCGGTCGTTGGGCGTGATGCCCTGGAGCAGGCTTTGCGAGCGCGTCGTCGTGACGTTGGCGGTGTGGACGGCGAGGCCGTTCTCCATGATGGTGAGCGCCGCCGTGATGGTGAGGTCGTAGCGCTCGGAGGCTTGCGTCGTGAACACGCCGGTGACGCCCTGATTCACCGGCAGCTCGGTCTCGACGACGCTCGCGACGCGGATCGAGAAGATGGCGGTGCCGTTGTTGCCCGTCGCCCGCAAGCGGTCGTGCGCCCAGTTCTCGAGCGCGCGTGACGGCGGCACTGGGAAGAGGTGCTCGACGTTTGGCTCCTTGAACGGCATCTGGTAGTCCTCGTGCACTTCGACCGAGGCGATCGCGAGCCGGAGCGGCGGTTCGTCCGTGAAGCGGATGTCGGGATATGTCGGCCGCGGCGGCGGGCTCGAGCATGCGGCGAGGCCAAGTGCAACGGCGAGGATGAGGGCGCGCCGGGATGGTGCTGGCATGTGCATGAGGGTCTTCCGCGGGGCAGGGCGGGCGCGAGCCTTGCAGCCGATTGCGGCCTTTTCAAGTCGCCCTTCCGGGGCTGAGCCTAGTCCGCCGCGAGCGCCGCCACCTCGTCCGCGGCGAAGGCATAGACCGCGCTGCAGAACTCGCACGTGACGAGGATCTGGCCCTCGACCGTCATGTCGCGCACGTCGTCCTTGTCGAGCGCGCGCAGCATGGTCTCGACGCGGCCCCTCGAGCAGCGGCATTCCGCCGCGAGCTTGCGCTTCCGATAGGCGCGCACGCCCTCTTCGTGGAACAGGCGATAGAGCAGGCGCTCGGGCGAAAGGGCGGGATCGACCAGCTCTTTCGACGTCGACGAGCTCATCAGGATCATGGCGCGGCGCCAGCCCTCGTCGGCGTCCTCGCTCGTGTGGCGGTCCTCCTCGGGCAGGCGCTCGATCATGAGGCAGCCCGCGCGCCAGGAGCCGGCGACGCGCGCCACCGCGACCTTGAGCCCGGCCTCGACCTGCTCGCTCTGGCGGAAGTAATGGTGCACGCACTCGACGAGGCTCGCGCCTTGGAGCTCGACGATGCCCTGATAGCGCTCCGTGTGTTCGCCCTGATCCACCGTGAGCGCGAGATAGCCCGCGCCGAGAAGCCGCGGCACCGGCCCTTGCGCCGCCGCCGCTCCCGCCGCAATTACTTGCGCAAGCCGCGCCTGATCGACCTGGGCATATCCGCGCACCGCGCCCGCCGTGGTGACGTCCGCCACCATGAGCTTGACCGGCCCGTCGCCTTTGGTCTGGAGCGTGAAGACGCCCTCGTATTTCAGGGCGCGCGCCAGCGCGACGGCGAGCACGATCGCCTCGCCCAAAAGCTCGGCCACGGGCTCCGGATAATTGTGCCGCGTGAGGATCTGGTCGACGAGCGGCCCAAGGCGCACGAGCCGGCCCCTGAGCTCGAAGGAATCGATCTGGAACGGCTGGACGAGATCGTCTTCGATGATGTCGGGCATGGGAGCCCGAGTTAGGCACTCGTGGTGCTAACTGCAACCCCCGAATTGTGAAGGTCTTGCGACGGGGCGTCCCGCTAGGCCCGCGCCAGCGCGATGACGTTGCCTGGTATCTCGAGCGGGTCCGCGACAGCGAAGGAGTGATCGACATAGGCCCAGAGGTTCGCAATCTCGGGGCCCCCGCTCCCGGGGATCTCCATGATCGTCCGTCCGTCGATCATGCTCGAGGCATAGCCGGTGCGGTGATGGACATGCATCGGCGCGAGCGTGCCGTAGCGCGCGAGCACTTCGGCAGCTTCCCGCGTGATGCGCGCTTTCGGCAGCGTGTTGTTGAGCACGAAGAGGAGCTTCTTGCCGGTGCGCCCGACGAGCTCGACCGTGGCCGCCGCTGCCTTGAGGTCGTGCGGGCTCGGCTGGACCGGCAGGATGACGAGGTCGGCGAGCCGGATCACTTGCGAGACCGTGTCGAGAATCGCCGGCGGCGTATCGACGATGACGTAGCGGATGTCCAACGCGCGCACGCGCTCGAGGTCGCTCGCAAGCTGAGTGGCGCTGCTGCGCGCCATGAGCGGCGTCTCGGCCTCGCGCGCGTTCCACCACTCGGCGAGGCTGCCTTGCGGATCGGCATCGATGAGCGCGACCGGGCCACGCCCGGCTTGTTCGGCGGCGACGGCGAGATGGCCCGCCAAGGTCGTCTTGCCGGACCCGCCTTTTTGTGAAGCAATCGCGATGACGCGCATGGCGCACCTCGGATGATACCCAGCGCAAATTATCGGCGGGCGCCACGGCCTGCCAACACGCTTCGCCAAGAATGCAAGGCAAATTCGCACGCCTCGTCGCGGATTTCCAAGGGATCGTCGCGGAATTTAGGCAATTTGGAATCGAAACATCTTTGCACACGATGCTAACGCTGCCACATTCGATCGTCGGCCGCGCTATCGCTCCTAAGACGAGGGTCGGTCCGATCGTTATGGAAGGACTAGGATTCTGTCGCCCGCTCCCCTGACCCGCCTCCGTCCGGAATCGGACCTGCGCTCGATCCCGATCCGCCCGCTCAAGGCGCATGCGTCGCTTGCCGACTGCGCCAAGCCTCCGCTCGGCCGCGGCGATCCGGACGAGATCTTTTTCGGCAAAGGCACGGCGTCGACCGACGGATTCCGCCCGTCCTACTGGAGCTATGGAGGGGTTGAGGAAAATTCCGGCGTGGTGCCAATGCGCGCATCCGACAAAGCTGCCGTAGCCACTGATCTTTCGCGCTGGGAAAACGAATTCCTGACGGAGCAGCGCCGGCTTCTCAACGAGCCGCGCAACTACCCGGTCGAAGACGACGGATCGGTCGAAGAGAAGCCGGTGATCAGCAGCGGCAAGAGCGACTTCGCGCCTGAGGCGGATTTGCGCACGGTCGTCATCCGGCCGCGGCTGCAGCTCGCGTCTTCGAAGCCGGTTTCGCTCGAAGACCTGTTCGCGAAGAAGATCGACGACGCGCCGGCCGCGGCAGCGGACGAGCCTTCGCTCGCCACGGCCGCTCCCGCCGAACTCGCAAGCGAGGATGTACCGCCGGTCGAAGAGCCCGAAGCGCCGCTTGCGCCTGCACCAGATCTCGTCATGCTCAAGCCGCCGAGCGTCGGCATCCGCATCACGTTCCTCGCATGTGCGTGCGCGGCGCTCGCCGTGATTTTCGCAGCGCGCTCGGCGCTCATGACGCTGCCTGCAACTCCCGCGGTTCCCGCAGCGCCGGTCGCTGCGGTCGGCACGGTAGCTGCGGCCGGCACGGTCGCGGCGGTCGCTGTCGCCACGCCCACGGCCCCGGCTGCTGCGCAGCCCGTCACTGTTCCGGTCGACACCGAGACACAGGCGCTCGTGACGCAGGGCAACCACTACCTCGAGCTCCACGACGTCATCTCCGCCCGGCTCTATTTCGAGCGCGCGGCCGAAAAAGGCGACGGCAAGGCGGCGCTGCTCGCCGGCATGACGTTCGACCCGCTGTTCCTTGCCACGGCTGGCGTCTATGGCCTCAAGGGCGACGAGGCCCAGGCGCAGGCCTGGTATCGCCGCGCGCGTGATCTCGGCGATCCCGAGGCGGCGAAGTTTCTGCCCGGCGGCGCCGCGCACTAAAGCCGGCATCCGGACACAGTCAGTCGTCGTTCCCGCGGAGGCGGGAACCCAGGGCAAGCGACGTGCGGCGTCCCTGGCCCGCCGCTTTCGCGGGGGCGACGAAGCGGAAATTCTGCCAGCCGACTGTCATTGCGAGCGCAAAGCAATCTCCAGCGGATTGCTTCGTCGCTTCGCTCCTCGCAATGACAGCAAGTTTTGTTGCGATGGATCAGCCCATGCACCAGGCGAGAATAGCCTTCTGCACGTGGAGGCGGTTCTCGGCCTCGTCCCACACGGCCGATTGCGGCCCGTCGATCACCTCGGCCGTCACTTCCTTGTCGCGCTTCGCCGGCAGGCAGTGCATGAAGATCGCGTCGGGCCGCGCCAGCGCCATGAGCCGGGCGTTCACCTGGTAGGGCAGGAGCAGCTCGGCGCGCGCCTTGGCGTCGGCGACCCCCATCGAGGCCCAGGTGTCGGTGACGATGCAATGCGCGCCTTTGACGGCCTCGCGCGGGTTCTCGACGATGCTGACGCGCGCGCCCTCGCTCTTGGCCCAGGCCAGCGCGCCATTGGGCGGCGCGAGCGACTTCGGGCACGCAAGGCGCAATTCGAAGCCGAAGCGCTGGGCCGCATGGATCCAGCTCGTCGCCACGTTGTTGCCGTCGCCGCACCACGCGACGATCTTGCCGGCAAGATCGCCCGTCCGTTCCTCGAGCGTCATCACGTCGGCCATGATCTGGCACGGGTGCGAGCGGTCGGTGAGCCCGTTCACCACCGGGATCGAGGCGTTGGCGGCGAGCTCCTCGATGTTGCTGGCGTCGCCCGTGCGCATCATCACGCCCTGCACATAGCGCGACAGCACGCGCGCGGTGTCGGCCATGGTCTCGCCGCGCGAGAGCTGGCTCTCGCTCGAGGTCATGCAGATGGCGTCGCCGCCCAGCTGCTTGATCGCCACCTCGAAGGAAAGCCGCGTCCGCGTCGACGGCTTCTCGAAGATCAGGGCGAGGATCTTGCCGGGCAGCCGCTCCTTCGCGGTGCCGCGCTTGAACTCGCGCCCCTTGTCGAGCAGGCGGCGCAAGGTCGCGCGATCGATGCGGTCGAGATCGAGGAAGTGGCGCGGCGGCGCCGTGGCCACTGTGTCGGTCACTGTGTCCATTGCCGCGCCACGCGCTCGATGATGCCGCACGCCTCCTCGACATGGCTTTCGTCGATGATGAGCGGCGGCAGAAGCCGCACGACATTCTCGCCCGCCGCGACGGTGAGAAGCCCCTCGCGCCGCAGGCGCTCGACGACGTCGCCGTTCGTGACGACGCAGCGCAGGCCCACGAGCAGCCCCTTGCCGCGCACTTCGGCGAAGAGCGCGGGATATGCCGCAACGATCGCTTCGAGCCGCCGCCGCAGGAGACCCGCGATGCGATTGACGCCGTCGAAGAATCCGGGCGCCAGCATGACGTCGAGCACGGCGTTGGTCGCCGCCATGGCGAGCGGGTTGCCGCCGAAGGTCGAGCCGTGCGTGCCCGGCGTCATGCCTTGCGCCGCGCGCTCGGTCGCAAGGCACGCGCCGACCGGGAAGCCGCCGCCCAAACCCTTCGCCAGGCCCATCACGTCGGGTGCGATCTTCGTCCACTGGTGCGCGAAGAGCTTGCCGGTGCGGCCCATGCCGCTCTGCACCTCGTCGAACACGAGCATGAGTCCGAACTCGTCGCACAGCGCGCGCAGGCCTTCGAGATAATCGTTGCTCGCCGTCGCGAGTCCGCCTTCGCCCTGCACCGGCTCGACCACGACACCGGCGGTCTCGGGCGTCACCGCCGCGCGCATCTCGTTGAGGTTGCCGTAGGCGACATGGTCGAAGCCGGGCGAAACGGGGCTGCCGAAGCCCTCGAGATATTTCTGGTTCCCGGCGGCGGCCAAGGTTGCGAGCGTGCGCCCGTGGAATGAGCCGGTGCAGCAGATGAGGCGCTGGCGCTCGGGGTGGCCGGTCGCGGCGTGGTATTTGCGCGCGACCTTGATCGCGCATTCCATTGCCTCGGCGCCGGAATTGCAGAAGAACGCCGTGTCGGCGAAGCTCGCTTCGACGAGCCGCTCGGCCGCGCGCTCCTGGCCGGGGATGCGATAGAGGTTCGAGCAATGCCAGAGCTTCTCGGCCTGGCTCTTGAGCGCCGCGACCAGATGGGGGTGCGCGTGGCCCAGGCAGGTCACGGCGACGCCGCTCGAGAAATCGAGGAAGCGCCGGCCGTCAGTCGCGAAGAGATAGGGTCCTTCGCCCCGCTCGAACGCCACATCGGCCCGAGCGTAAGTCGGCAAAACCGGGGAAATCACGTGAAGCTCTCCTGCGCGAAAAGGATGGGGGAAAGGCGGAAATCTCGACCTTCGGAACCCCTATCGTCGCTCGCGCATCATGGAGACTGCTCCCGAGGTGCCGCGGGGCGGCGGGAAAGCACGAAATTATGAGGAGGAGCGCCGCCCATGTCAACGTTGGGCCGGGGCGGGTAGTGTCTCAGTTTGAATTGTAACAGCGTTATGGCCGTCCCGGTGGCGGCAAATCGTTCATGCAAAAATTCACGTGCATTTCCTCCGCCATAAGCCTCTTGGCTCGCTCCAAGTGCTCGAAGGAGAGTAATCCGGCCAAATGTAATTCAGCAGCTAACGTTCCAGCGATGCGAAGGCACCAAGCCATATGTGGCGTGCTTTCGACTCTCTCCCACCAAGCATCTTTATCGAAGCCCATTGGCTCACCCCACTAGCAGGGAGCCATCCTCCAACGCTTCTGCCGCCTCGATCAAGTCCACGATATCGCCCACGGACCAAAGCTTGTCAGTCACGCCAGCTGCCATCGCGAATTGCCGCCGGCGGGACCATTGACGGTCCTTCTCGTGCTTCCCACTGTCGCACCCGCCCCGGCCCTTGGGCCGGTTGACCGAGTGCGTGCGGCGTCCCATATGTCGTCGCACGCATTTTACGGGCAACGCGGGCGCGTCCTTCGACTGCGCTCCGCCGCTTCGCGTCGTGGCTCCGCTCAGGATGAGGCACATTCTTTGTGGTTCACAACAATTCCTCATCCTGAGCGGAGGCCCGAAGGGCCGAAGTCGAAGGACGCACGGCGTTTCTGCCGAACGAACCCAATTGGCGATTATCCCGGACTTTACTATTGGCGGTTTTCTGTTCTACCCTCTGGCTCGCCTTCGGAGGGTACGCTTATTCACAGGAGTTACGGTCGGACGCGTCCATAAGTAGCCTTGGTGTGGGTTATATCGGAAACGCACGAGAAGAATTCGTGCCCGTCAACCGGGTCCGTTTTTGGGGCGTCCGAAGACCACAGACGAAACTGGACGTGGCATTTCTCCCGGAAAATATCGACGTAATCAATTGTCCCCCAAATCCAAATGCGCTTTCTGTTTTCCCGCATAGCAGTAACCAAACCGGCAATGTCTCCATGAATCGGGAGATGGCGACGCCAGACTGTGGCCGCGAGCATGACGCCTCCCTTCCCTTCGTCGTCTGGATTGAGCGGGGCTCTCCAACGTGGCGTGATCGTGTCCCGTGACGTGGTGTAAGAGCGGCGGTGCTATCGCGCTCTCCGGCAAGGCCGGCGTCATGCCGTCACGGCGGACAACTTGACGATGGGATCATCGCTCAGCGGGGCGATGGTTTCCAGCGACATGTACCTGCCGCGCTGAACCGCCCATTCGTCGTTTTGCTCGAGCAGGATTGCGCCGACGAGGCGGAGGATGGCGTCCTCGTTCGGGAAGATGCCGACAACTTCGGTGCGGCGCTTGATCTCGCCGTTCAAGCGCTCGATGGGATTGGTGGAGTGGATTTTCGGCCGATGGTCCTTTGGGAAGCTCATGAAGGCGAGCACGTCGGCCTCGGCGTCGTCCAGGAGCGCGGCGAGCTTGGGCAGCTTGGGCCGGACCTGATCGGCAACGAGGCGCCATTGCGTCCTTGCCGAATCGGCATCGTCCTGGGCGAACGCGGTGGCGATGAAGGCCGCCACGACGCGGCGCCCGTGCTTCCCGGCGTGCGCCAGCACGTTCCTGAGGAAGTGCACGCGGCAGCGCTGCCAGGTCGCGTGCAACACCTTGGCCACGGCGGCCTTCAGGCCCTCATGCGCATCCGAGATGACGAGCTTGACCCCACGCAAGCCGCGCCGGGCGAGCGAGCGCAGGAACTCGGTCCAGAAGGTCTCGGCCTCGGACGGGCCGATCGCCATGCCGAGCACCTCGCGCCGCCCGCCCGCGTTGACGCCGGTCGCGATGATGACCGCGACCGACACGATACGCCCGCTCTGCCGAACCTTGAGATAGGTCGCGTCGAGCCAGACATAGGGCCAATCGCCTTCGAGCGGCCGGTCGAGGAACGCTTTGACCTTCTCGTCGATCTCCTGGCACAGCCGGCTCACCTGGCTCTTCGAGATGCCGCTCATCCCCATCGCCTGCACCAGGTCGTCGACCGAGCGCGTCGAAATGCCCTGCACGTAAGCTTCCTGGATGACGGCGGTGAGCGCCTTCTCGGCCAGGCGGCGCGGCTCCAGGAAGCCGGGGAAGTAGCTGCCCTTCCGAAGCTTCGGGATGCGCAGCTCGACCGTGCCGGCGCGTGTCTCCCAATCGCGATCGCGATAGCCGTTGCGCTGGACAAGCCGACCCGGGCTGCGCTCGCCATGCGCGGCGCCGGCGAGCTCCGTCACCTCGATCTCCATCAGCCGGTGCGCGGCAAAGCCGATCATCTCGCGCAAAAGGTCCGCATCGGACGCCTTCTCAACAAGCGCCCGAAGGGCAATGTTCTCATCGGTCATCGTGGGCTCCTCGTCTGGCTTGAGCTTCAGCAACCCAAACCTTACCGGAGAGTCCGCGATGACCGCCGCGGCGGATAAGTAGCCGTCCGCCGCCAAACTCTTGCGTCGCTGCGGCCGGCTACTTACCCACCGCTCCTACACCACTCCCAGGGACACGACCCAAGCGCGCCCGATCGCATTCTGCAAAGTCCAACGACATGGACACGATAATATTCATCCTCGTTCCGAGGCCCAGTGCTTTTCGGGGATGGAGTCCGGTTTTGGCCAGCGATAACGG
>Ga0335079_10003829_pt1 | contig 17319 bp, 17 predicted proteins | sample Lox_Sample_33_FD_206719 | JGI IMG/M metagenome (GOLD analysis project Ga0335079, IMG submission 206719) | Soil microbial communities from Loxahatchee National Wildlife Refuge, Florida, United States - Lox_Sample_3.3 | ecosystem: Environmental > Terrestrial > Soil > Wetlands | place: USA... | reverse complement strand
CGGCTCCCGGCGTCAGGCTGACCGGCGGCCTCCACCGCACCAAGAAAGCAACGACGTCACGGGCGGTACCACCCGTCATTTTCACGCCGGTACGGCGCCGCGGCAGCGGTATCAAGGGGCTGACCGGTGATGGCGGCGGGGAGCGGGTGCTGCAGGACCTGGAGGAGGCGAACGCGTTCGTGGTGGCGCTGGACCCGGGCCGGTCGTGGTTCCGCTACCATCATCTGTTCGCCGACCTGCTGCAGCTGCAGCTGCGGCGCACCGAACCGGACCAGGTCGCCGGGCTGCACCGGGCCGCCGCCGGGTGGCTCGCCGGGCACGGATACCCGGTGGAGGCGATCCGGCACGCCCAGGCCGCCGGGGACTGGGGCCTGGCCGGACACCTGCTCGCCGAGCACTGGACAGGGTTGTACCTGGACGGGCAGGCCGCCACCGTTCACGAGCTGCTCGCCGGGTTCCCCGCCGAGCAACTGGTGGCGGATGTGGAGCTGGCGGCGGTGGCCGCGGGGGATGAGCTGGCCAGCGGGTCGCTGGAGGCGGCCGCGCGGTACCTGGCACGGGCGGAAAGGGCGCCGGCGCCGGTGCCGATCGGCCGGCAGGGGCAGGCGCAGCTGCTGCCGGGGATCGTGCGGCTGCTGGCAGCCGGCCAGCGCCGGAACCTGTCGGCGGTGGCCGAGGAGGCGCAACGGTTGCGGGCCATGGCCGAAACGCCGGCCGCCCTGGACGAGGAGCTGCACGCGCTTGCGCTGATCAGCCTCGGCATCGCCCAGGGCTGGACAGGCAGGCCCGAGGACGCGGAGCGGCACCTGGAAGGTGGCGTCGCACTGGCCCGCCGGATCGGACGGCCCTATCTGGAGTTCACTGGCCTGGCCTACCAGGCGGGGCCCGCGTTCTTCCGGTCGTTTGCGGTAGCGGCGGGGCTTGGCACGCAGGCGGTCGAGCTGGCCGAGCGGCACGGCTGGACCGACGAGCCGACCGCCGGCTTCGCCTGCACGTTGCTCGGATCCGTGCTGGCGTGGCAGGGGCGGCCGGAGGAGGCCGAGCCCTGGGCTCAGCGCGCCGAGCGCACGCTCAGGGCGGAAGCTGAGCCCGCAGTGGGAGCGGTGGTCTACCACGTCCGCGGGGTACTGGAGCTGGGGCGCGGACGTTACGCCGACGCGCTGGCGGCTTTCCGGGCCGCTGAGCGGCTGGCCGGGTGCCTCGCCGCGCCGTACCACCTGGTCCCCCAGACACGGGCATTGCTGCTGGTGGCCCTGGTGCGCCTCGGCGAGACAGAACGCGCTGAGCAGGCCCTGGCCGGGCTCGATGACCAGGACCGCGAAAGCGGGGGGATCCGCATTGCCGCGGCGGTGCTTCGGCTCGCCCGCGACGACCCGCACGGTGCGACCGCCGCGCTCGCACCGGTCCTGGACGGCTCCGCACCGCTGGTCTGGCCGACCTGGCTGGCTCAGGCGTTCCTGCAGGAGGCGATCGCCCGGGACGCGCTCGGCGACCCCAGCTCCGCCGAAACCGCCCTCGAGCGCGCGCTCGACCTGGCCGAGCCCGACGGCGTGCTGTTGTGGTTCCTGCTGCACCCGGCGCCGGGCCTGCTGGAGCGCCAGGCCCGGCACGGCACCGCGCACGCCGCCCTGATCGCCGACATCCTCAGTCTGTTCGCCGGCCGTGCTCCTGCGCCGCCGGCCGGGCCGGCGCCGCCGCTGGAGCCGCTGAGCGACAGCGAGCTGCGTGTGCTGCGCTACCTGCCGACCAACCTGTCGGGGCCGGAGATCGCCGCCGAGCTGTACGTCTCGCACAATACGGTCAGGACCCACGTCACCCACCTGTACGGCAAGCTCGGCACGCACACCCGGGCCGAGGCCGTCGCCCGCGCCCGGGCCCTCGGCCTGCTGGCCCCCTCCCCGCTGCCGGGCCAGGCCACGCGTCCTGGCTGACGGCCGGGACGGGCAGGTCTGGACGGCGGGGTTTCCGGGCCTAACGCCAGGTACGGTGAGCTGGTGTCACCGGCTGGCTCTGGCGCCCGGCCCGGCGAACGAGCCCACCGGCGTCGGTGCCGTGGCGGAGCTCGCTGGCCCCACGGTTCCCGGCAGGCGTGAGTGCGGTGCCGGGATCCGCGGCTGGCACCACGACGGCCGGCGCTGGCAGGACGGGACGGCCGGTGGCCCGGGGCGGGGGTCAGGCCGGTGGCAGGCGGCGGACTTCGAGTAGCTCGAGCCCGAGCGCCTCGATCTGCGCGAGCACGCCGTACAGCGCGGCGCGGTCGGGCAGCGGCCCGGTCAGCACGGTGTCGCCGCCGCTGGCCCGGGCCTGCAGGGCGGGGAACGCGGAGCGTATCGTCTCGCCCAGGCGGCCGCGGACACAGATGCGGTACCGGTACGCCGGCCAGCCGGCGGGGGTACCGGTCACGTTCTCACCACCCACGCGGTGAACCGGCCTGCCGGCGGTTCCACGGTTGCAGGGACCGGCACGGGTGCCCCCTCCTGGGTAAGCGGATCCGCACCGCGAGCCGCGGCGCGGCCGGGCAGCGGCCGGCGCACGATCGAGGTGATCACCGGCACGATCAGCGCCTCCGGCCGAAAACATGACCAGGCCCACAGCGCGGCGGGCAGCGTCGCGTGGCTGCGCTCCAGCGCAGGCACGCCGTACACGGCCGGTGCCGTGCCGTCGCCGGTCGGCCCGCCGTCCTCGCGCATCGGACCACTTCCCTGGTGTGCGTTGAACCCGCTGCCCTCTCCTGGTGGCTGCTGGCTGCAAGCCTCGCGCTGGCCTGCGTGACATGCCATCACGCAGGCTGCGTGATTCCGCTGCCGCCGGTGGCGGCAGCCAGGGGATTCGGACGCGGGCGGGGCAGGCCGCGGGAGCGGGCAGCGGGAGCGGGCAGCGCGCAGCCGGACCACTTCGGCCCGGCCACGCATCCCGTGCCGCGCCGCCCAGCCGGTCAGCATCCCGGTCAGCCGCGCGGGGTGCCGTGGTCCCGGTCCAGGGGCACCGCCGGGGATCAGTCCACCTGCACGGGCGCCCGGGGGCTCTGGCCGCGGTTGCGGTCGCGCTCCTTGGCTGTCTGCGCGGATCACGCAACATGCGTGACGCCGGCTCACTCCGTCAGGCAGCAAGCTCGGGAAGGCACACCGCGGCCGAGCACATGAGCCAAGGAGGCTGACATGACCGAGTTCGTTGATGTTCCGGGCGGGCGGATCGCCTGCGACGTGACCGGCAGCGGCCCGCCAGTGGTGTCGTCGCACGGCATCGGCGACCGCCGGCAGGCCTGCCGGTTCCTGGCCCGATGCTGGCCCAGGCCCGCTACCGGGTGGCCAGCGCGGACCTGCGCGGGCACAGCGAGTCCAGCCTGGGCTGGGCGTCCATCACCCGCACCGACGTCGCCGGCGACCTGGCCGCGCTGACCGGTCACCTGGGCGGGCGCACGGGATCTGACGTGAGACAGGATCAGCGAGCAGCATTGTTGACGGCGCTAGAGCGGGCCCGGGCGACCGCCTACCCCGCGGGCGAGTATGTGGGCCAGGAGAGCTTCATGCGGGCGGGTTAGGTCCGGAAGCTGGCTCACCAGGCCCGGGTCGGCCCCGGCGTCTCCGTGCTCGACCTATGCTGCGGAGTGGCCGGTCCCGGCCGGATGATCACGGCGGAGTCGGGATGCCACTACCTGGGCGTCGATCACTCCGCCGGCGCACTGGCCACCGCCCAGGAGCTGGCCGGGAATCCCCCCTGCCGCTTCGAGCAGGCTCACCTCCCTCCTCTGCCCGGGGGCCGCTTCGAGGTGGTACTCCTGCTGGAGACGATGCTGGCCTTCCCCGACAAGGAGGCCCTGGTGGATGAGGTGGCGCGCGTGCTGCAGCCGGGCGGGCGTTTCGCTTTCACGGTCGAGGAAGGCCGGCCGCTGACCCAGCAGGAGCGGGCGCGGATGCCCGGCGCCGATACGGTCTGGCTCATCGAGTTGGCGGAATTGGCGGGCGTGCTGCGCGAGGCGGGGCTGACCGTGATCTGGCGGCAGGAGTTCAGCTCCTCCCATCACGCGATAGCGACGGCGCTGCTTGGCTGTTACCGGGCTGGTACACCTCAGATCGCCGGCCAGATGGGATCCAGGCCGCCGCCGAGCTGATCACGGCCCATCAGCTGTGGAGTAACTGGCTCGGCAGCGGGCGGGTGCATAAGTTCGCGGTGGTGGCCGGGAAGCAATGACTTGCTTCGGTGAAGTCCCGGCGCCCTCCGGCTATGCCCGCTACCTGGCCGCGAAGACGACCGTGGATGACCGGGCGCTTAACCGGCATGTGCTGGCCGAGCTGTGCCGCCTGATGCCGGCGGGTGCGCCGCGGGTGCTGGAGGTCGGCGCCGGCCTGGGCACGATGGCCGCCCGTCTGATGGACTGGGGCGCGGTCGGCGCCGGCGAGTACATCCTGCTGGACGCCGATCGGCAGCTGCTGGATTGCTCGCGCCGGTGGCTGCGCGACTGGGCGGCCGCGCGGGGCCTGCGCAGCGAGCTGCTGCCGGACGGGCTGCGGGTGGGTGATCTGCGGGTGCGCCTGGTGCACGCCGACTTCGGCAGCTACCTGGCGGCCGCTCACGGGGCGGCGGCCGATGTGCTGATCGCCAACGCCGTCCTGGACCTGGTGGACGTGCCGGCCGTACTGCCCGGATTGCTGCGGTTGCTGGTCCCCGGCGGCGTCTACTGGTTCACGATCAGCTACGACGGCGAGAGCATCTTCGTGCCCGGCCATCCCCGCGACGACCAGATCATGCAGGCCTACCACCGCGACATGGATGAGCGCGTCCGCTACGGCCGGCCGGCCGGCCGGGGAAAGCCGGACGGGCCGCCGCCTGTTTCACCACCTGCGGGATGCGGGGGCGGCCGCGCTGGCAGCGGGGCCGTCGGACTGGGTCGTGTACCCGGCCCCGGACGGGAACTACCCGGCCGATGAGGCTTAGTTCCCGCGCAGCATCCTTAACACGATCCGGGACGCATTGCGGAACCGAAAGGACTGGGTGGAACCGGCGGACCTGGCCGACTGGCTGGCCGTCCCCTACCGGCAGCTGGCTGCGGGCGAGCTGGTCTACATCGCTCACCAGCTTGACTTCGCGGGACGATCGCCCTTGTGCTCGGCCGCGCTGTGCCCCTTCCCCGGACTTCTTGCCTGACCGGGTGAGCTGGCGTCACGCAGGTTGCTTGATCCGCGCCGACAGCCGGGGAACGGGACAGCAGCCGCGACCAGAGCCCCGGGCGCCCGTGCGGGTGACTGATCCCCGGCAGTGCCCCGGCTGACCCGGACTACGTCGTCGCCCTTCTTCATGAGCGCGAGCAGGTGTGCGGTCCGGCTGGTGGTGCCGGCCGTCATGATGGCTCCTTTTTCCTGGTTCCTGGCCGCTGATGCGTCCGCCGGCGGCCGGGATGGCCGTGACGCCGCGGTGCTGCGGATCAGTGCCGGAGGCTGTCGCCTGCGATCAGGGCAGCGGCGAGGACGGCGCCGGCCGGCGCCCGGACGCGGCAGGTAATCACGCAACCTGCGTGATGGCATCTCACGCAGGCCGGCACGAGGCTCGCAGCCAGAAGGCAGCCTGGCCCATGGCTGCCCCGGCCAGCCGGCAAGAGACCGGGCACCCGGGTCGGCAACGACAGAGCAAGAGCATTTAGAACGGAGCGATCATGTCCACATCCATCGACAACCTCATCGGTAACTTCTACGAGGCCTTCAGCGGCAAGCCCGAACTGCTCGACGCCGTCCTCACCGAGGACTGGCACGACATCCCGCTGGGGCCCGGCGAGCAGCCCGGCCGCGCCGGGCTGAGGGCCCCGATCGAGGAGTTCAACAAGGCCTTCAGCGACTTCCGCGTCGCCGTCGAGCAGATCATCGACGCTCGCGGCGACGACGGAAACGGAATGGTCGGCGTGCGCGCCACGTTGCACGGCGTCCACACCGGCGAGTTCTTCGGCATCGCGCCGACCGGCCGCGAGACCGAGGTCCCGGCGCACGACTTCCACCAGATCGTCGACGGCCGGATCGTCCGCACCCATCACATGACGGACTGGGTCAGCTGGTTCCAGCAGATCGGATCCTGGCCATCCAACGACGCCGCCAGCAAGGCGCTGGTCCTGAAGGCCCTCACCAAGCTGAACGACGACCGGGACGTCTCGGCACTCGACCGGTACTTCACCGGCAGCCTTATCCAGCACAACCCGCGGCTGCCTGACGGCACCGACGCGCTACGCACCCTGCTCACGGCGAACACGAACGTGCATAGCCAGACCGGCATGGTCACCGCCAGCGGGGACATCGTGATGGTGCACCGCCGCATCGAGGGGATGGGGCCCAAGCCCATTGTCGGGGTCGACATCTACCGGATCGAGGACGGCCGCATCGCCGAGCACTGGGACGTGCTCCAGGAGGAGGTCAGCCCGACGGCCAGCGGCCACCCGATGTTCACCATGCCCGGCCGGGACTGAGCACGGGCTCAGCGCACCCGGCCCGCGCCCGAGGCCCGCGGGCCGGGTGCAGGCGACGCAATAGACGCTAACAGCCAGCGTGATGCAGGCCCGGGTGCCTGAGTCATGGCCCCGGCCAACGGGAACGAGGGCACTGCATCACCTGCATCATCAGACTGGGCGGCTGGGTTCTGCGGCCCGGCCCGCAGGCTGCCATGGCGCAGCGCGGAGACTATATGAGAGGAGAGTGGGTGACCATGTCGTGGCTGACCCCGAGCAAGCCCTCAGCTGAGCCGGTGCTGAAGGTGGAATCCAGGGAAGAGCTGATGTATCTGCTGGGTGAGGCCTGTGAGATCGAGCACGGCTTGCTGTGCGAGTACCTGTATGCGCAGTTCTCGCTCAAGCGCGGGCCGGATGAGGGCCTGACCGAAGCCCAGTTCGTCCGGGTGCAGGCCTGGGAAAAGGCGCTGATCGGCGTGATCGAGCAGGAGATGCTGCACCTGGCGCTAGCCACCAACATTTTGACGGCCATCGGGGCGGCGCCGCATTTTGAGCGGCCCAACTTCCCGATCTTGTCCCGCTGGTACCCGCCGGGCGTCCAGATCGCGCTGGTGCCGTTCGGCGAGCGGGCTCTGCGCCACTTCATCTACCTGGAACGGCCCGAGGGGATGGCGCTGGACGACGCGGCCGGGTTCGCGGCCGCCCGGCACGCCCAGCCGTTGACCGCAGGCGATGCCGGGCTGGTAGCCGTGACCGAGGAATGGCGGACGGTGGGCCACCTCTACCGCGGGATCGAGGCAGGGCTGGCCTATCTGTGTGACCGTTACGGCGAAGATGCCGTATTCATCGGTCCCGCGCGGGTGCAGGCCGTCACCGACGTCTTCGGGTTTCCCGAGCTGATCGCCGTCACCGACCTGGCCTCGGCAGGCCGCGCGATCGAGACGATCGTCGAGCAGGGCGAGGGAGCGCGCGGTGACTGGATCAAGTCGCACTTCGGCACGTTCGTGGGAATCCTGGAGGACCTGCTGGCCGAGCAGGCGGCCGATCCCGCGTTCACCCCGGCCCGGCCGGTCGAGTCGGCCTTCGTCCGGCTGCCGCCCGACGTGGAAGCCGGGACCTTGATCGAGGACCCTGCCACCGTACACGTTGCCGGCCTGGCCAACGGCCTGTATGAGGTCGTGCTCCAGGTACTCAGCCGGTATTACATCCACCACGGCGAGACCGCAGCCGAATCCGGCACCCTGGCCCGCACCGCCATACACCTGATGAACGGGGTGATGCGCGAGCTAGGGCCGGTGCTGACCGCCTTGCCGGTGGGCCCGTCCCACCCGGGCCGCACCGCCGGCCCCACGTTCGACATCGCCCGCCCCGCCATCTTCGTGCTGCCGCACCAGGACGCGGCCTGGAAGATCCTCAGGGAACGGCTCGATGCGCTGGAACGTGCCTGCGCTTCTCTCGGCCAGCAGGCTGGCCTCGGCGCGCTCGCCCCGCTGGCCAGCCAGCTGCACTCGATGAGCCAGGACATCCGGACACACATCCCCAAGGCAGCCACCCGGCCGCACGACCCTGGCGAACCGGCCGATCGCGATGGTTGATCACTTGCTGCAGCGAACACGTGCGCATGCAGACACGCGCACGCAGAGTTGGCTGATCAGCGTGATCGATCACGTTGCCGCACCAGAAGCAGGCGCGCACCGTTTTGACCTCGATTCCCGCTGGGGTTCATGCACGCGTTCGATGGCAAATCCGGGCAGCCGATCGAGTGCCGTGAGCGAGGGCTGCGCCGGGGTAGCGGGTGGGTGATGGCCGAGACGGATGTGATCCGCACGCCCGATCAGCGGGTGCGGGTGTTCGTGAGCTCGTCGCTGCGGGAGCTCGAGGCTGAGCGCCGGGCGGTGCGGGATGCGGTGACCCGGCTGCGGCTGGTGCCGGTGATGTTCGAGGCGGGCGCCCGGCCGTACCCGCCGCGGAGCGTGTACCGGGCCTACCTGGCGCAAAGCCAGGTGTTCGTGGGGATCTACTGGCAGAGCTACGGCTGGGTCGCGCCGGGCGAGCAGGTCTCCGGGCTGGAGGATGAATACCAGCTGTCGGCCGGGCTGCCCCGGCTCATCTACGTCAAGTCGCCCGCTCCCAGCCGGGAGCCGCGGCTGGCGCAGCTGCTGGCCCGCATCGAAGACGAGGGCGGCGTCTCCTATGAGCACTTCACCGATCCGGCTGAGCTGCGGCGGCTGGTCGAAAACGACCTGGCGGTACTGCTGAGCGACCGGTTCGAGACGACCCGGCCCGGTCAGGCCGCCGCGGATCAGGCGCCGCTGGCCGGGGCGCTGCCGGTGCCGCCCACGCCGCTGCTGGGCCGCGAGCAGGAGGCCGCCGCCCTCGAGCACCTGGTCGCCCGGGACGGCGCGCGGCTGGTGACGCTGACCGGTCCGGGCGGGGTCGGGAAGACCCGGCTGATGGTCGAGGCGGCGCGGCGGCTGGGCCCGGGCTTCGCCGACGGGGTGCGGTACGTCGAGCTGGCCGCGGTGTCCGCGGCAGACCTGGTGGCACCGACGATCGCCGCGGGGCTGGGGCTGAGCACGTCAGCCGGGCAGCTGACCGCCGACCTGGAGACTTACCTGCGGCCGCGGCGGCTGCTGCTGGCGGTGGACAACTTCGAGCAGGTGATCGGGGCGGCGCCGTTGCTGGCCGGGCTGCTGGCGGCCGCTTCGGGCCTGGTGGTGCTGGTGACCAGCCGGGCGGTGCTGCGGATCTCCGGCGAGCACGAGTTCGCGGTGCCGCCGCTGCCGGTCCCGCCGGCCGGCGCGGCCCCGGACCCCGGCCAGCTGGAGCGCTACGCCTCGGTGCACCTGTTCACCGAGCGGGCCCGTGCCGCGGACCCGGACTTCCAGCTGACCGCCGGCAACGCGGCGGCGGTGGCGGAGATCTGCCGCCGGCTGGACGGGCTGCCGCTGGCCATCGAGCTGGCCGCGGCCCGGGTCCGGCTGCTGCCACCGCCGGCGTTGCTGGCCCGGCTGGACCACAGGTTCAGCCTGCTGACCGGCGGGTCCCGCGACCTGCCCGCGCGGCAGCAGACCCTGCGCAACACCCTGGACTGGAGCTACGGCCTGCTGTCGGCCGGGGAGCAGGCGCTGCTCGCCCGGCTGGGCGTGTTCGCGGGCTCGTTCAGCCTGCCCGCGGCCGAGGCTGTCGGTGCCGGGTCCCCGCAGCAGGGCCAGGCCGGGGGGGCGGAGCCGGTGATGGACACGCTGGGCGCGCTGGTGGACAGCAGCCTGGTCGGGCCGCAAACCGGGGGCGACCAGCCGCGGTTCGTCCTGCTGGAGACCATCCGGGAGTACGCGCTGGACCGGCTGCGCGAGGGCGGTGACTGGGTGCCGGCGCATGACCGGCACGCCGCCTATTTCCTGGCCCTGGCCGAGCCGGCCGACGCCGAGCTGGCCGGCCCGGGGCAGCTGGCCTGGCTGGACCGGCTGGAGGCCGAGCACGACAACCTGCGGGCCGCGATGTCCTGGCTGGCCGGCCACGGCCCGCTCGAACAGGCCGTGCACCTGAGCCTGGTCACCCAGAGGTTCTGGTGGCTGCGCGGCCACGCCGCGGAGTACGCCCGCCTGGGCGACGACCTCGTGGCCGGCAGCAAAGACCTGCCGCCCTACCAGCACGCGCTGGCGCTGACCCAAGCCGGCTCCGCCTTCGCAACCAACGGAGACCTGGCCCGGGCTCAGCAGCTGTTCAAGCAGAGCCTGCCGTTGTACCAGCAGGACAACGAACGGCCGGCGGGGTCGGTGACGATGAACGCGCAAGTCCTGGTCGCCCTGGGCCACCTGGCGGGACTCCGCCATGATTACGCCGGGGCCGGCAAACTCCTCGATGAGGGCCAGGGCCTGCTGCGGGAGCTGCGCGGCGGGGACCTCGGCGGGTACGACCGGCTTCAGCAGCAGCTGACCCTCTCCTTGGCGGATAACTTCCTCGGCCAGGTCCGGCTGGCCCAGGGCGATAACGACGCCGCGGCGCGGCTGTTCACCGACGGCCTGGCCATAGCCCGCCGTGTCCAGGACTGGCTCTCCCTGCTCATTTCGCCGTACGACCTGGCGCTGGCCACCCAGGCCCAGGGCGACCTGGCCGCCGCGGCCGGGCACCTGCACGAGGGGCTGGCGCTGGCCCAGGCCGGAGACGAAACCAGCGCCGCCTACTACCTCGAGGTCCTCGCGGCCGTCGCCGGACAGCAGGACAACCCGCAGCGGGCCGTCCGCCTGTTCGCCGCCGCCCGCTCGATCATGGACACCCGCGGCAGCGGCTGGCTGCACGCCTTCGTGCCGCGCGTCCCGCCCGACGATGCGGCCCTGGCCGCATTGCGCTCCCAGATGGGTGACGCGGCATTCGAGCAGGCCCAGGCGTGGGGCCGGTCCGCCGGGAGCAAACGTGCGGTGGAATACGCACTCCAGAAGCCATGACCCGCCGCGGCCGCGTTCGTCCACGGCAGGTGCGGCGGTACGGTTCTAGCCGCCCGGTCCGGATCGAGCCGCCGCGAAAAGGTTGAGCATCTCGCGAGTGAAGGCCGGGATGTCGCCCGGCTGCCGGCTGGTCACCAGCTTGCCGTCCACCACGACCTCCCGGTCCACCCAGGTTGCGCCCGCATTCCGCAGGTCATCCTGGATGGTGTGATAGCTCGTCAAGGTCCGGCCGCGGGCCAGGCCGCTGGAGACCAGTTCCCATGGGGCGTGGCAGATGACAGCCATCGGATTCCCGGCACCATTGACCTGCTTGATGAAGGACTGCACGTCCGGTTCCATGCGCAATCGGTCGGCGTTGACCGCGCCGCCTGGGAGCAGGAGCGCGTCATAGTCTCCCGGATCGGCATGATCGAGCGTCTTGTCGACGGCGAACTTGTGGGTCGGCTGAAGATCGTGCCGGACGGCCTGGATCTGACCGGGTTTGACCGACAACAGCTCGGTCCGGGCGCCCGCTTCGCGCAGCGCCCCGACCGGTTCGGCCAGCTCCGGCTCCTCCACACCGTCGGTGGCGATCACGGCAACTCGCAGGTTGTCAAGCGCGGGCACGGCATCCTCCTTGACCTCAAGCCCTGGCGTGTACTTCTCGCGTCAACGAGACAGCCTCTTGCCTCACCAAGGTTCCCCCCTGAAACCGTGGAGACCCCCATCTGAACTGATCTTTTTCGGTCCCGGGTCTCCGCTGCCCCTTTGAGAGCGCCGCAGCGCGAGTTCTGCCCAGGTCCAGCCCCGCAAGGCCGCCCGGCTTGCGTTGCAACGACCTGGACGAAGCCAAGCCCCGGCCGGACACCGGTGTGTGGTGCGCGCTGCCATCGCGCCCACGCCGCAAGCTGGTTCTCGTCACCCGCGAGATACCTCTGAACCTGTTTCACATCCGCAACATGGAGACGGCCACCCTGGCCGGGGCCGTGGTCATGCCTCCCGTGCCGGCGTTCTACCACCAGCCGAAATCCACCGACGACCTCCTGGCCCAGACGGCGGGCAAGATCCTCGACCAGTTCCCGATCGGGCACACGCTGTTCCGCCGATGGGACGGGACAGCACCAGCGCCCGACGACGACCGGGCCGCTCTCGGTGTCTGACACCGAGCTGTCTTCCAGAGCCACGAGTCGCCCATTAGCCCGGCCACCTGCCGAGCGTTCAGCTCGAACTATCAGTCATGACGACTTACGTGGGGATCACAGAGCATCCGCCTCAGCTGTGCCAGACGTCGAACAAGCTGTGCGCTGAGCATTTCCGGAAGTCCATCAAAGAATCCGCCAGTCTCACGCAGAAGTTCGGCATCACGATCAAGATCGGGCCATTGATCACCAGCGACCACCGGGGGTTCTTCGTGATCGAGGCCTATGACTAGGACAACGTCCGCAAGTTCGTGACCCAGTCCGGATTGATCCAGTGGAATAGCGTCACCACGCTCCCGGTCATCGACGCCGAAACGGCACTTACCGAGCTCGACACGCTGACGCCGGTATGGCACCTGCAAAACGAAGCCTGACGATTTCATTCCGGAGGCGGAAAGGCCGCTGTACATGTCTGACACCAAGCTGCCTGATGAGGTCGTCCGCCTGCTGAACGATCCGGCCGCCGGCGGGGAGCAGGCCATCCAGCCGCTGTTCACCGTCGATGACCAGGGCTGCCCGCACGCGACCCTGTCCTCCGCCCGCCAGTGGTGGCCGGCGACAGGCGCCTGGTCTGCGTGGGCCGAGGTAGGGGAACCGGGGCAGGAGGTCGCCGTGCGGCTTGAGGCCGGTGCCTCTGCTCGTACACCGGAGCGCGACCTTTGTGCGGCAGGCCTAAAGCGGCGCCGGCCTTGAGCGTTTCCGACCCTCGCAGACCCTTGAGGTGGATATGCAGCAATGGGCACACGCGGGTGTCTACGGGCACGTTTGGTGCAAGGCCGCAGTCACGACGTCCGGAGCCGGCTTGCAATCGCCGCGCCCTGGGCGCAGGCTACGGGGTGAGATGGCGACCGTCCTGATCACGCAGTGCCTGCAACGTGACTTCGTCGACCCGATCGGCCCTCACGATCCGCTGCCGAACCTGCTGCACGTCGGCTACTCGGAGTCGACTCGCCTGCTCGGACCGGAGCCGGCCGCGGGGCCGCTGGCCCAGCTCATCCAGTGGGCGCGCAGCCTGCCCCCGGATGCGATCGACCTTGTCCACATCCGCGACTGGCACGACGCTGACGATCCCGCACAGCGCGAGCACCTGGAGCGCTTCGGTGCGCACTGCATTAAGGACACGATCGGCGCGCGTCTCGTGCTGGAGATGGACCAGCGGGCAGAGGCTGCGGCCAACGAGTGCATCGTCGACTCGATCACTCTGAACGACCTCGCGGGCACCGACCTTGAAGAGCAGTTCGACCGGATCCGGCGCGCGCACGGCGGCGAACCGCTGCGCGTTGGTGTCGTCGGGGTCTGGACCGAGGCGAAGGTGAGCTTCCTGCTCTACGAGCTGAGGACGCGTCTAGGCATCGACGAGCTCGCGACGTGCTCGGCGCTCACGGCCAGTGCGTCGCGTACGCAGCACTTCAACGCCCTCTTGCAGCTGGACAAGATCCTCGGCGTTAGCTGCTTCGACTCCCCCGCGGATTTCGTCGACTGGCTGCGACCCGGAGCCAAGCTGGACCTGCCCCGGCATCCGCTGGGGTTCGAGCCTCGGATTGGCGGGAGTGAGGCGGCCGCGCTGCAGGACGGCGACCGGAGCATCGTGGCGCACCTCTTCCGCGACAGCACGGAGGTGGATCTCGATCCCTTGCACGGCGGGTTCTCCGAGGCCACGGTCTGGCGGGCCGTGAGCCAGGACGCCCTCGGCCAGCAGCACGCACCGGCGGTGGTCAAGCTCGGCCCGAACCGGTCGATCGCCCAGGAGCGGGTGGCATTTGAGCAGGTGGAGGATGTGCTAGGGAACAACGCCCCACGTGTTCGGGACTTCGTCGACTTCGGCGACCGCGCCGGCCTCAAGTACTCCTACGCGGCCATGGGGCAGGGCGGCGTGCGGACGCTGCAGTCCATGTTCACGGCGGATATCCCGACCCCGCAGCTGGCCTCGATCGTGGAGATCACCTTCGACGAGATCCTCGGGCCGCTGTACGCGGCGGCCCGATACGAGCGGCTCCCGCTCTTTTCCGAATACCAGTTCTCCGCCGACAAGGCCCCGCAGGTGCGGGCCGCCGTCGCAGCCCTGGTGCCGGACGCGACCCGGACGATGCTCGGGTTCCCCGGCGGGCTCGAGCTGCCGAACGTCTCCGACTTCTACGATGAGTTCCTCACACGCACCCCTCTCCCCACGCAGGACTATCACTACGTGTCGTACGTGCACGGCGATCTCAACGCGGCCAACATCCTCGTCGACGCGCACGACAACGTATGGGTCATCGACTTCTTCCACGCCGGTCGTGGGCACGTCCTCAAAGATCTGGCGAAGTTGGAGAACGACCTCCTCTATCTGCTCACGCCCATCGATGACGACGCCCAACTGCGAGAGGCGATCTCGATCACCCTTGCCCTCCGGGAGGTCGCCGATCTGCGCGCCCCGCTCGCCGGCCTTCCCGATGACCTGCTGTCGCCGCACCTCGTTCGAGCGTGGGAGATTCTCCGGGTGCTGCGGAGCACGATCAGCGACGTCTGCCACGACGATCGCAACCCGCTGCAGTACCAGGTGGCGGGCCTGCGCTACGCCGTTCACACGCTCGGCTTTCCGGAGCCATCGCCGCTGCAGAAGCAGTCAGCGCTCGTCGCCGCGTGCTCGCTCGCCGACCAGATCGCTGGCACCGTGAAGGCCAACCTGCTGCTCCGAGTCGACTGGATCGAATCCCCGTACATCGGGCCCGGCCGCCTCGGGATGACGATCTGTCCCGGTCGGCGGGACCGCGATCGCAACCTCGAAGCGGACCTTGGCCGACTGCGCGACGAGGGTGTGGATCGCCTGCTGTGCCTGTCTACGGATGCGGAGCTCGACTGGGCCGGGGTTCCCGAACTCGGCACCAGAGCCGAGGCGTTCGGGCTCAACTACCGGTGGCTTCCCGTGCCCGACCAGGGAACGTGCACGCTGAGCGAGGCCGTCGACCTCGTCGGCTGGATTCGCGACGGGCTCAAGCGAGGCGAGTCGGTCGTCGTGACGTGCATGGGTGGGCTCGGTCGGAGTGGGATGATCGCCGCCTGCACGCTGGTCGACGGCGGCGTCTCGCCGACGGACGCGATCGCGTTCGTCCGGGCGACGCGGGGGCCGCGCGCGCTTGAGACGTCTGGGCAGGAGGAGTTCGTCAGCAGGTTCGCCGTCGGCTGAGCGCGGCCGCTCGCCAACGGCGCGGGCCTCTGCGTACGGTGCTCAGGACGCGTTCGCGGCCGACTTCCCAGTCCCGGAGGCGCTGCGCGATGAGATCTGCTCGCTCCTCCTCGCTCCCGCCATCCTGTCGGGTTCCAAAACTCGGCCGCATGTCTTGATCTGGGCGTTTACGCGGCCCGCTGATATTGGTTGAGGAGGCCGCCGAGGACGGGGCGGCGCGTGATCCGCGCTTGGCGGAGATCGGCGACGGGATGGCCGGGCCGCGGCGGACGGAGATGGCGGCCACGGTGGGGTCGGCGCCCGTTGTAGTGGGCCGCGTACTCAGCCATCACGACACGCAGGTGGCGTTCGCTGGGGATCAGCATCTGGTCTGTGACCTGCGTCCGGGCGGTGAGCACGAACCGCTCCGCACAGGCGTTCGCCCGAGGGCTCCGGGGTGGGATCTTCGCGGTCTTGATACCGGTGCTGGCCAGGGCCGCGCCGGAAGGATCGGTGAACTGCCCGGCACGGTCGCGGATCAGGAACTTGAAGTCCGCAGCGCGGTCACCGAGGTTGTGGGTGCCGATAACCTATGCCACCAGGCGATATTCATGGATCGCGGCACCAGCGCGGTCGCGCCGCCGGACCCGGAAATGGTGCAGGTCGGTGATGCCGTCGGGTAGTGGGCGCAGTGGCGCGGCTTGCCTGAGGGTTCGGTGCGGCCGGTGGGTGTTATAGAAGTCCTCGTACTCGCGCAGGGCGGTCATCAGGTGCAGCTGGCTCCAGACCAGGGTCCGGTCCAGCAGTTCTCGCCGGCAGCTGCCGATCCAGCGCTCCATGATCGAATTCATCCGTGGCGCCTGGATGGCGGAGCGGATCACCCTGGCGCCCGTGGCCTGGAACACGGCGTCGAACGCGGGGGTGAAGCTGGTGTCCCTGTCGTGCAGAACGAATTTGACCCGGAACCCCGTGTCCTCAAGGTCCATGAGCAGGTTCCGGGCTTGCTGGACGACCCAGGACTGAGCCGGGTGCCCGGTGGTGGCGCCGAGGACCCGGACGCGGCGGGTGCCGTGCTCTATGGCGGTCAGGACATAGACCTTGGCGCCGTTGAGCAGGTCGGCGTCCTTCCACCGCCCCTCCCGGCCCACCACCCCTCCCGGCGCGGCAGCCTGAGCAGCGACATGACGCCGGACACGACCAGGAAGATCAGCTTCAAGCCCACAAGCCGAAGATCATCCCACCTCCGGACGGATCAAGACGGGCCCAGCCGATGCCGCGGGCTTGACCAACCGACCACGCTCCGTAGGACATCTGCCCAGGTAGCACAGGTTTTCCGCACCGACAGTCGAATGAGCCGGTGAACTGGCCTGCGCGGTCTCTGATCAGGAATTTGATGCAAGCCACGCGCTGGCCCAGGTCCATCAGGACGTTACGCGCCGCTTGCGTGGTCCAGGCGCCGTCGCGGTTGGCGGTGATGCCGGCCAGGTGGGCTCGGCGGGTGCCGTGCTCGATGACGATCAGGGCATAAATGCGCCGCAGCAGCACGGTGTCCACGTGGGCGAAGCCGGCCACGAGGATGCCGCGGGCCTGTGCGGTCAGGAACGGCACTGTTGCATTAAGCGATCCCATGATCATCGGACAGGAAGATCTATCGTCGGCGGGTGCTCGACGGCCACCAGATGCCCGATTCAGGTTGCCTGACGGGCTTCGTACCTACACCTGACAGGAAGATTTATCGTCTGCCGCGCTCCCGTGACGACCAGACAGGCCCTGAGGCCCCCCTCCACGCCTATGCGGTGATCGCTCAGCGGTCGCCGGCAGGAAGATTTACGGCCTCATGATCACGTGAACGCTCAATGCAACAGTGCCCCTCCATCTTCCAGGTCCATGATCAGGTTCCGGGCCTGCTGCACTACCCAGGACTGGGCCGGATGCTCGGTGGCTCCGAGGATCTGGATGCGGCGGGTGCCGTGCTCGATCACGGCCAGGACGTAAAATCTTCGTGCCGTTGAGCAGGCCGGCGGTGAAGAAATCCAGCGCCAGGATCGCCTGCGCCTGGGATCGGAGGAACTCCGCCCAGCTTGGGCCGTCCTGGCGCGGGGCCCGGTTGATCCCGGCGCT
>Ga0335079_10003828_pt1 | contig 17322 bp, 17 predicted proteins | sample Lox_Sample_33_FD_206719 | JGI IMG/M metagenome (GOLD analysis project Ga0335079, IMG submission 206719) | Soil microbial communities from Loxahatchee National Wildlife Refuge, Florida, United States - Lox_Sample_3.3 | ecosystem: Environmental > Terrestrial > Soil > Wetlands | place: USA... | reverse complement strand
CCGATACCGCTCCTATCCCGGGAACGCTCATGAGCAGCCGGCAGGCGGGGCTCGCCTTGACCAGCGCGCGGACGGCCTTGTCGAAGGTGACGATCTGCTCACGCAGCTGGCGCCAGGCAGCCAGCATGGGGCGGACGATGGGCGCCACGTCCGAGCGGTCGGCCAGCAAAGCTTCAACGCGCCGCTCAAAGGGCAGACCGCGCATCGTCCCCGGCAACATCCCAAAGGTCTTGAGCACGCCGCGGATGTGATTCGACAGACGCGTCGTCATACCGACGAGCTGGGCCCGAGCGCCCAGCAGGGCGCGCGCGTGGTAGGCCTCCAGCGACTTCACGTGCACTGATCGATACCAGCCGGTGCGCATGATCTGCGCCAGTCCCTCGGCGTCGTTCTGGTCGGTCTTGTTGAGTTGCATCTTCAATGCCGCCCGCGCATGCCTCGCGTCGAGGCAGGTGACCTCCAGGCCGCGGCCCCGCAGCTCGTGCACCAGCCACGGTGTCATCGGGCCGGTCTCGATCCCGATCTGGGCATCGTCTCCGGCCTGGCGACGAACAACCTCCTCGATCCGCTCGGGAACCGACGCGCATTGGCCTCGCCATAACCTCCGCCCAGAGGCGTCTACCACACAGATCGCCGTAGTCTTCTGTGACACGTCCAAACCGACATACTGGGTCATCGAACAGCCCTCCAATGGTGGCAGCCACCGGGCCATAGCGCCCGGAACGCGGCACTATCGGATGATCAGAACCCGGCCGCGATTACCCGATGTCCACAGCATCATTTCCAGACGTCAGTCTGCACGTCCGTCTCCGCGCATTACGGTTGTCTGGCCGGCCCTATCTGCGGCGCGCGAACCGGCTTGGCCATGCCATAGAAGATCACGACGCCCTGGCCGCCGCACCGGGTCGAAATCGCCTCCTGGGGTTTGCCGATGCAACTGGCGATATCCTGCCAGTTGTTCATCGCCCACACATTGCCGGCCGGGTCGACGGCGATGTCGGTCTGCATCTGCAGACCGCCACCGACGTAGCCGCCGGGCGGGGAAATCTGGTCGCCGGTATTCATGCCGGGCGGACAGTTCTCGGTGCGGACACCGCAAAGCTCAGCGATCGGACTGTTTGGCATGGCGAAGTTCGAAATCCAGACGTTGTCGTTGCCGTCCACGACCACCGCCCACGGCCCGGGAAGGCCGCCGCCGGTGAAGGGCGAGCCCGGATATTGCGTGCCGTCCGGCCGCAGCAGTGTTACGCTGCCGCTGTGGTCAGTCCCTCCTTGTTGCGTGGACATGTTGGTCGTCATGTAATCCATGCCGGGCACGACACCGCCGAGTTTCGCTCGGACATCCATGTCCGCCAGGTGTAGCTTGCCGTCCATTCCATTGCCGAACCGGGTGGTGATCCAAACATTCCCCTGGCTGTCGATGTTGAGGCCGGAGGGGCTCGCCCCGGAATAAAACGTCTCGGCCTTGCTCGGATCGGCGGCCGGAAATCGGGTCACGTGCTCGGCGAAGGCGTTGGTCACCCAGATCCGGTCCTGCTGATCAATCGCGAGGTGGAACGGTCCCAGGAACGACTTGCAGGGCTCCTCTGTGTCACCCTCGCAAACGATCCGGCCCTTAGTCGGATCACCCTTTGGGAAGTAGACCAGCTGGCTCTTCGATGCCCCGAGTGCCCATACATCGCCGCTGGGTGTGACGATGATGCCCTGCATTAGCCCGAGCCGGCCGTCGAAGGTGATGCCGTCCGGAGGCGTGAGCGGCTTGCCGTTCTTGTCGAACACCGCGATCGAATGGCCGCCGTAAGTGGTGAACCAGGCATTGTCATGAGCGTCGACGGCTGCGCCGAACGTGCCCCCCTCCATCCCACCGCCGGCAAAACCCGTCGTGATGGGTGAAAGCGGCTTACCGTTGGGAGCGAACTTACTGGCATTGCCCTGCCACAGCGCGTCCTGCCCCTGCCAGCCGATCGTGAAGTTGTCGCCGACCCAGAGGTTGCCCTCGCTGTCGAACATGGCCTTGCCGCCCGCACGATACCCGCCGCCGTCGAACTTGAGCGGCAGCACCCAAGCGCTAGGCGCCCAGATGAGGTACGGCATGAACGGCACCGGCCTCATGTTCGGCGGTTTCGGTTGCCCATCCATCCTGACCGGGGGAACCGGATAGAACAAGTCGAGCAGCGCAAATAACCGCCCGGGTTGGTACCAGGGATAGCGCGCGATCGCCTCGGCCGCCAGCAACGTGTCGGTCGGCGCGCCGCCTTTGGGCGGCGTGGCAGCCGTGAAGAGCTTGCTGCACGCATCGTCAGAGACGCGTGTGGTGCAGCCGGCAAGAAGGTCAGCCAGAGTGGCGAAATTTGCCATCGTTGGCGTTTGGCCGCTATTGAGCGGGCCCTGGATAGCCTCTCCCCAGCCGCCGGTTTGGAGATCGACGAAGTTAGGGACATTGGCGGCGGCGATGCGCAACCCGAGCGCCTGACCCTTGATCGCAGTGCCGTCGAGGAATTGCGCATTGGTCCACACCGACGCCACGGTAGTCATCTCGTTGATGACTACGTTGGACGGGGGCTCGCTGCCCAGCACCGTCAACAGAGCGATGGCCTGGTTGTCGCCGCTGCGCTTGGTGACCGTGGCTTCGCCACCTTTGGCAACGAGATACAGGACGACATCCTTGCTGGGCGTCTCTGCAGTCTGAAGTGTAAATCGACCATCACCGTCGGATTTTGTTTGAGCGACTTGCTTGGGTTCACCCGCGCTCGCGGCCCATAGGGTCACGGTAGATCCTACAAGCGGGCCGCCACCTGCATCTACGCGTCCCTCGATGCGAACGTCCGCCAAGGCCGGGCTGGACGTCCAGAGCAACCCGGCCGTCAATAGCATTGCGGCTAGCCGCGATTTGTCGATCTTGAGCATGGGTATCTCCCGCCTCACTTCGGAAAGAGCGCCTGAACCTGGAATCGGATCGTCCAATCGGGATCACCCGTTGGCGACACGGCGTTGCCGTAAGCCTGCAGCGTGATGTTGATGGGAAGCCCGCCGATCCGGATCAATCTGCCGCCGCCGCCGATCGATCGGCACCGTCCAGGTGTTGCCGCTGATCGCCCGCCAGTTCGCGGTGATGATCGGCGCCGCCGCGAGATACCAGCCCTCCCCGACAGGGCGAGACTACGCTAGGTGCATAGCCAAACATAGCACAGAATTCGAAGGATGGTGCGGGTTCGCAAAGCTGGGCGTCTAGCGCCCAATCCGCTCAGTTTGGCCAATGTCTGTTGGGGGTCTTGGCCGTGTAAAAGCGGTTGGCGAGTACAGGGCTTGCGGTTCTGGAAGGCGGCGGCGAAGTCGCGCCACCGACGGCTCACGGCGTACGAGTTCTTTGGCGCAACCGCTTATGTCTGGATGGCTGCTATCAGCCGGCCGGGTCCGATGATGTTGATGACCCGGGTGAGATTGTAGGCAAGAACGTGCAGCGCCATCTCGGCAGCCACGCGCGGCAGCGTCTTCATGAGGAAGTGGGTTGCTCCCATCCGGGCCTTGATCGTGCCGAAGGGATGCTCGACGGTCTCGCGCCGTCGACGCATGGCCTGAGGGTTCTCGTCGAGCCCACGCTGCACAGCCTCTAGAACATGCTCGTGCTCCCACCGCGTGATCCGGCGCTGCACGCCCGTCGTGCAGCGGCTCTTGAGCGCACAGCTCCGGCACGCGTTGGTCCAGTAGCGGCGCAGCGCCAAACCGTTTTCGACGTTGGTGTAGTAGTACTTCAGTCGCTCACCGGCTGGGCAGCGATAGACGTCCTCTTCGGGCAGATAGACGAAGTCCTGCTTTCCATACCGGCCCTTGGCCTTGATGCCCGACGTGATCGGTTTCGGCAGCGTTACCGTGATACCGGCCTGATCGCACGCCAGGATCTCCTCGCCGCTGAAGTAGCCGCGGTCCGCCACGGCCTCCAACCTGTCCGCTTGCAGCGCGGCTTTGGTCTGCTTGGCAACGCGTGCGAGCTGCGAGCGGTCGGAACCGACGTTGGTCACCTCATGGGTGACGATCAGATGATGCTCGGTATCGACCGCCACCTGCACGTTGTAGCCCACGACGCCGGAGCCGCGCCCGCTCGTCGCCATCGAGTGGGAATCCGGATCGGTGAGCGAGATCTGCTGATCGGGCGCAGCCAGCATGCGCGCCTCGAACCCCTCAAGACACCGCATCTCCTCGCCGAGCTTGGCGAGCTTTTCTTTCAGCCGCGTGGTTTTCGTGGCGAGCGTCTCCGATGGCTCCTGCCGATCAGCGGTGTCGAGCTGGCTCAGATAGCGGGCGACACTTTCCTCAAGCTGCAACCCGCCGCCGCTCCACCTTCGCGCGCGTGAAGTTCCGATCGCGATTGTTCACCGCCTTGAACCTGCTGCCATCGAGCGCAACACTCGCTTGCACCAAGAGACCGATCTCTCGGCACAGTTCGACAAAGCGCGCGCACACCCTGCGAATGGCACCGCCATTATCCTTCCCGAAGTCCGCGACCGTCTTGTGGTCGGGGACCAGGCGTCCCAGCAACCACATCACCTCGACGTTGCGTCCGGCCTCGCGCTCCAGCCGCCGGCTCGACTGCACGCGGTTGAGATAGCCATAGACATAGAGCTTCAACAGAGCCGAGGGATGATAGGCGGGTCGTCCAGTCTCCGACGGCTCCACCTCTCCGAACCCCACCTCGGCGAGATCGAGCCGATCGACAAACGCGTCGATCACTCGAACCGGATTATCCTCATCAATCCAGTCGTCCAGGCATTCAGGAAACAACGTGCTCTGCCCACGTTCCGTTCCCTCAACAAAGCGCTTCATTCGATCCCCCCGCAAAATCACCGCCGAATCGTATCGCATCAGCCAATCCGGGTGGGACGTTTTGACACATGGTGGGTCATAAACGGCCGTCGGAATGGAGTGCGCCCCTCGGGGTGGACAGTTTCATGCGGCAGGTTTGACCGACTGCTGGGCGTGTTGATCCTCGAACTGAACCGGGCTCAGGTAGCCGAGCGCGGAGTGGAGCCCGCGAGCGTTGTAGACCGCATCGATGAAGCGGGGAAGGTCGGCGGTGACGCCCTCGAAGGTTTCATAGGCCATCAGGTACACCGCCTCGACCTTCAAGGTCTTCATAAAGCTCTCGGCCTTGGCGTTGTCGTAAGGATTGCCGCCCGAGGAGGCTTAAATGACGGTCGCGGATTTTGAGAGAGGTCATACCTACAACAGGCGCAGAGATATTCACGGGCGCTTTGGCGGACAGAGACAGGGTGGCAATTTCGACGCCCATCCGAAGCGCGACCGTGCGTTCGGTTGGCCCTCGTTCTTATCAGTCCACCTCTCCCTACCTTCGCGGGGAGAGGCGCCCTGAACTCGGTCTTACGCCGCCAGCCTGATGGCGTGCTTAACTTCGATGGTCTGCCGGATCAAGCGACGCGTCCGCTCGACGAAGGCGAGCTTGTCCGCGAGACAGCTCTCCAGAAGCACGCCGACGCCAAAGTGGCCGGTTACGTCGGCCATCGCAATCAGCGCCACGTACTCGGCGATGCGCATGTGCACCAGCTGATTGACCCTAATCAGGACAAACAGCGCCTTTGCCGCCGGGGCTTGGATTTCGGCGAGCTCGCGCCGAAAATCCTCGATGAACACCTCTTGCAAGCGGCCGCTCAGCGCCATCGGCTTCTCGCCGATGAGCTTGAAGCACTGGTCCAGAGAACTCATGACCTTAGCCTGCAGGAAGGCCCGCGACTGCAAAGCTTCCTTGATATGCGGGTCCTGCGCGATCTCGCTCAGCTCCGCGTAGATCTTTGCCGATTGCTCGGTCCGTTGCCGGACGTCGCTCAACATTTTCACGAAAAGTTCCTTCGGGTTGTTTACGGGCATTGTCCGTCCTTCCTGATGAGGGGTAGTGCGGCCAAGACCAGGTCGGCAGCCGCACCTACGATTTACGATTTCGCGGAAAGCAGCTCCCATGTGGCCTTGTTTCTTGCGGATACAAGGCGCCGGTTAAACAAAACGTGTGTATAAAAATGCAATTTAAAATAATAATATTCTCGCAATAAAACTTCGTCAACCAAGCATTAAGAACGAAGTGCTTGAAATACTGGAAGCATACAAACCCTTATTCTTGACGCGTTCACTCAAAGAATCGATCCGGCAAGATGGGGCGGCAGTGGCAGAAATCTTTCATTTCGGTTTGGCGGTTCCCGCTACGCGCAGCCCGGTGCTGGGCCGGACCAGTTCCGCAAATACGCCTCCAAGATTTGCAGCTCGTCGGTTGGCAAATGGCATCGATTGGCAATGACCCCGACGTTTATTTATGTTCTCGAACCGCTTTTTCTTCTCCGCCAAATCATTTCGCTCATTGTGGAATAATTTTTAGTCCCCATATTTGTTTTTCCTGCCGGAAATAACGTGACTGAGGAAACAAAGGGTCATCCCCAGCGTATCAGCGACGGCCTTCCAAGATGCTCCGTCCAAGGACGCAGTGAATACGGGAGCGTAGTTGCTGGCATAGCGTTAGACCAACCGGCCTGCCCCAGCGCCGTGCCCGCCAAGACTCGCAAGGCAGCCCATGACCACTCGTACGCGCAGTGAAACCGTCACCTTCCTTAGACCTTTCGTAATGACCGGGCTCGAGGGCGTGCAGCCGGCTGGGCGTTACACCGTCGAAACCGACGAGGAGCTGCTGCCGACAATGTCCTCGACTGCCTATCGCCGACTTATGACCTGGTTTCGGCTGCCGGCCATCCATCCCGATGGGTCGACCACCCCAGGCCGCACTGAAGCTGCGGCCATCGATCCCATTGAGCTGGAGGCAGCGCTGGCACGGGATGCGACGCTCGGCGCGACTTGATGAACGAGTACCCCAAGATTTGACGGAGGTTGGGATGTCCTATTTCCGCTGCAAGGCCGAGCAATGTTACCGCCACGCAGAAATAGTCACCGGATCCCAGAGCGACGGCGAGAGCACCCGGAGACTGGGCGACGAGTTCGCGGCGAAGGCCGACGCGGCTGTCGCACGGCTTAAGAATAGACGAGACACCGTAGCCCGAAGAGCCGAGATCGAACGTCAGGGCGCCTATTGGGACCGCCGGGAATAGCGTGTCGACTGCCGCGTCGTGGACCCATCCTGCCGCGGGCGGCACCGCAGTTTAACGCTGGCAGCCCTGGAGATGATCCTTCATGCGACGAGAAGCGACGATACACATGCCGGCCGAGCGGCGACGCCATTGGGGCCTCGCTCAGCGCCCTGGTGTTGATCCCTATAAGAATCCCGGAACGCTGTGGACGCCCAGCGTCTGTCCACAATGCAACGCCATCTCCCACGCCGGCCGCTTGTACTTGGGGCCGCACCCGGCTGCCGTTAGCGAGGTGGTCTGCCAGGCCTGCCATCGCAGCAATGACGACTTTCCCGCCGGCGTCCTGACGCTGCACGGGACTTTCGTGCCGCCGAACCGGGCTCTGCTGGTCCGCGCCGCGCGTCTGCAGGCGAAGAGTGAGCGGCTCGAACGTCCGCTCAATCGCATCATCAATATCGAGCATGGCGAGGGCCGGATCGTCGTGAACACGGCGGACATTCAGCTGCCGGTGCGGATCGGCGAAGCGATCCGCCGGCAATTCCAAGGAACCCTCGATCGGCATTTCGACGAGTGCGGCTACATCGTCCGGGTGGATTGGCATCGCGACGCTTGAGCGCGGCTTATTCCGCAGGTATCAAGCAGGGAAGGAAGATGCACATGTCACCGATGCAGACCGCACAATCCCAAAGGCAGGCGATGAAGCCGGTGGTGATCGCGCTCGTGATTGGCCTGTTAGCCGGGCCCATGATCTCCAACTACACCGGCTGGCAGGTCACCCGCGAAACCGCGTGGGCAGAGACGCGCGATAGCGTGCTCGACCAGTTCGCGTCGCTCTGCGCGGAGCGCGCACGGGCCGACGTCGCCGATGCTGCCAAACTCGATTGGGCCGACCGCAGCCAGCTCGCGAAGAAGTGGGTGACGGCACCCACGGCGCCCTTTGCCGACCTCGACGTGAGCGGCGCCTGCGCGCAGAAGCTCGCGGTCTAGGCCGCGCTCAGCGTTGCCGCTCCCTCCCGCGTTTAATCTCCTCCACTCCGAGTTCAATGAGTTTCTTTACGCGCCTATTGGGGAGGAGCCGAATGGTGTCTCACTCAGTGTATGTCGCGAACTTTAGATTCACGTAAGTAGCTCACTTTGCTCCTTTTCCCGCTCGTTCAGGGATTCCGGGCCCTGTTTTTTTCCGCCCTTTTCCCACATGCTTGGGCCTTACGCCGCGCTTCGACCTTGCGCTTCCCATTCGCCATGACCGATTTCCTTTCATCGCGGGGGACCCTAATCGCTTGCACTCTAGTGACTCAGTATCGATGTCCCTTGGTTCCTCTCAAATATTATTTGAATAATCGCTATCTCATGCCCATGTATCGTGAAGTGAAATCAATCTGTAGTACGTACTCGAGCCGGAGCTGGCGGCATCTGTCGGCGGACGAGCCGGATACCGGCCTCCGCTGGACTGTCATCTGGGACATGGTACGAAAGCCGGGAACCAAGGGGCGCAATACTGCAGCGGAAAAGCACGAGGCCAATGCGTTGGAGCGGGCGCGACACTTTCTGCGCATGGGGTTCATTGTCTATGAAATCTGTGAGCCTTCGGGATCGATCTTTCTCGATGAAGGCGGAATAAGACAACGTCTCGGCTCGCCCGCGAATTTGAAGCCTCGGGAAAAAGCCGGTCCTTCGGCAATGGCTGCCATTCCGGACGCGTCTCAAACGACGATTGGGGGAGACCGTGTCCGACCCCAAATTTAGAATCGACCAGCTCGTCGGCTTCGTCAGAAAGGATCTCCGGCTGACATCGGTTGGGCAATTCAAAGTCGCAGGGGACCACCCGCTGAGATCACTTGAGCAATTCAGAATTGTTCGCTTGCTTCCCGTCGAGCACGGAATTCGTCAATACCGCATCAAATCAGTCAAAGATGGACATGAGCGCGTAGTCATGGAGAGCGAACTTGAATAAAACAGCTGCGACAGTGGCAAATCTCCGCCGCTCGTGATCAACTGGTTTGCCGCCGCCAAATCGCCATGCCTTCCCAGAAGAGAGGTGACGCGCGCTCCCGCCCTCCAGGTGCATGGAGGCTGCGATGTCGACGCCGAGGCAGTTGCGCGAGCAGACCCAGATAGGCACCGACGTCGCGCGATCTCCGGAAGCGTTCGGGTTCGTCGATGGCGGCGACGAACGCGAGCGCAGTCAGCTGACCGACCCCGGGTATTGTCATCAGCCTCTGGCAGGCCCGGACGAGCGCGCCAGGCGCTTCATGTCGCGGTTGATCGCCGCGATCGCTGCGAGCAGAGCGGTGATTGCTCAGCCGATATTCAACCGGCCTTGGCGAAAACGCATTAATCCGAAGTGCCGAGTACCCCACGACCCTGCCAAAGCAAAAGACTGGCAACTTTGATGGGCGATCGATCCGCATCGGCTCGGCGATCTTCTGTGTCAAGCCGATGGGCGCCTGCCAAGGTCGCATCACGTGCCGGCCACTAACCTTTGCTCCGCAGGCGCCTCGCTCTCAGGAGTGTTGCGGGAAACCAGGCGGGTCCGGCGGCGTCAACGGGATCAATCGCTCGAGTCGTCCAACTACCTCCCGGAGCTTCCTGATCGCTTCCTGCAACTCCGCAATCAAGTGCTGGTCATCGGCCTTTGCGTCGCCGCTATGTGCATCCGACATCGCGTTGAGATCCTTCGCGATGGCCTCAATTTCATCGACGATTGCTGAATCTGCCACCTTGGCTGCCTGCAAAAGAAACCGTCGGTGCGTCAAGTCGCCCAGAGGGCTTAAGCGCCGCAGATCACGCTGCGCTTTCTCTGCGCAAACTCGCTGTCGGCAATGGAACCAAGAGAGCTCTTAGTTCGCGGTGGAACTAACGCTCCCTGCTGATTCTCCTGGGCAGCCGGTACTGCGAGACCGATCGGCTGTCCCAGACGGCGTGGGATCTGTTCGGCCATTCGATGACGGGCTGGGGCCGGTTCAGGGATTACGAGCACGCGAGGCTTATTGCGCTTCCATTGCGCCGTCCAGTCGCCCCGCCAACATGCTGATGAACTGGATGTACTTCACCGCAGCCTCGGGGTGATCCTCGATAAACTTATGAGCCCGGGGATTTCGGAACGCCAGCATTGCGCCCGCGAATAGGTTCATCATACCCTGCTGTTCGCTGCGATCGCTGTCATCTTCCAATTTGCTGAACGCGAGTATCGGATTGCTGACGCTGAAGACTTGTTGCATCAAGGGTGCTCCGTCCAGGTCATTGCGCCCGCTGCGGAGCTTCACCAGACCATCTAGTGCCTTGCATGCCGCTTCGATAGCCTCAGTATAGCGGCCGCCCTGGAAGAGAGCGGACGCTCCTCGCGCGATCTCCGGATGAAGATCAAGCTGCTCGAAGGCGCGTCCGGCACGGGGATCAGGGCTCTCGCTGCTGTCTCCGATCGCTTCTTCCAGTTGTCGAACTGCTTGGCTCAGTAGCCCCTGAGCGTCTTCCTTTCCTCGGCGGAGGCCCTCAAGTACCTCGTGAGGCGGAGTGGGACCAACGTACTGCCGTGCCCGATCAATTTTGGCTGCGAGCGAATACCGCTGATAGTCGAGCGTGTCAGCACCGAACACGTCAACGAGCGTCGTCTCGATCCCCATTTCAAGCTGCTGGATACGGGGATCGGACCGATCACGCATCGCCGCTCGGTCAAACGCCAACACTTCAGCGAGCCGCCGCCTCAGCTTCGGAATTGCCTTTCTCATCTGCCCGACACTCAGTTGCGCAGCGGTTCGCGCCTCTGGTGGACTCGAGCGTCTAGCCATCTTGTATAATTACCTCGCTGTTCCCCACGTGTTTTCTGGAGCATTTTGCGCTGCCAAAGCATCGGCTAAGCGCTGGTGCGCCCTGCGGGAGAAGAGTACCGGAAATCTTACCGCTCGAGCATTGTACATCTGGACTATTACAACGTACTCCGAGATTTCCCTCCGGCGCAGCGGCTTAAATCGAGCGTCAAAATCCGCCAAAGGAACGGAAGGCTAAACTGAAGGCAAGGCGGAAACGGTACCGCGCGAGAGCATCAGGCTATCTGTTCGGCGCGCGTCATTGCTCTTTCCTCTTCTGGATGAGCATATAAGAGGCCATGGGAAAGCGCCAACCCGCTAGTCAGGTGGGGTCTCGGGTCGCGACTCCTACTTCACAAAACCCAACTTGCCAAATATCATCTTTCGCCGTGTCAATGCATGCCAATTTGCCCGGGCTTGCCGCCTGGTACGTTTACGAGGTTTGAAAGATGTTCTGCCCATGCGTCGAGTGCACGTCGCTTTTCATCTAGGTACTCATGCCGATCGTAGATGCCTGTGACACTGCTGTCGGCGTGGTTCAACACGCGGGCGATATGAAATCGCGAGATACCCAGCTTGCCGAGCCCCGTTCCTACCGTCCGGCGCAAATCATGGATCGTCCACGGCTCAACGCCAAATACCCAGACATCCGACGGTCGCACTTCCGCAAACGGTACCAGCACCCGTGCCTCCACTTCACTCTGTGACAGAATGGCGGTGATGGATGCGAAGCCCCACCTCTCGCCTTGCCTAATCCCGATGATCCCGCCAACGCTTCTCTCGTTTCCGTTGCCGAACGGCTCATGACCTCTTGCGTAAATCTTGACGCGGCCATTTGAGAGTTGCGAGTGGGCGATTGGCTGTAGCGTGTTACCCGGCTGTGGAGTTGCCTTCATCGCGGCGATGAGAGTAAGTCGTACATCAAGTCGGTCTTTGGCCTTGCTGTAGCCGCTAATAGGTCGATCACCCCGCGTAGTGAACACGTAAGTAGGAGGCTGTTCGAGCCCACCGCGCGCGACCTTTTTGCATGCCGCCAAAATATCAAGCGCGAGCGCTGAGAGCGGAACTATATGCGCGCGATCAGGCTTGGTCAGCTCCCTCGGGAGTGTCCATGTCGCCGCATTCAAGTCGACGTCCTCCCAGCGCATTCCCGCTACTTCCGCCCGCCGCTGACCCGTGACCAGCGTCATCATGAAAAAGTGGCCAAATGGATAACCGAGGTTGCGCAGCTCCGGCCACAGCACGCGCAGCTCATCGTCGGACAGGACGCGGTCTCGCCTCTTCTCTTCGCCCGGCGGTTCGATACCAGCGACTGGGCTTGAATCGACAATTTCTCTCGTGAGCGCCCACGCGAAGAGCTTCCGCAGGGCGGCTAGTGTCTTGTTTGCCGCTATTGGAAGTCCTGCATCCATAATCGCATCAAGAAGTTCGATCACGTCGCGGCGAGTGATGCTCCTGAGTTCCCGCCCTCGCCACTTTCGCAGAACGTAGATTTCAAGGGTTCGGCGCACGTTCTTGACGTAGTTAGGGGCACGGCCCTTGGCTTCGAGGTATCGCTTCTGAAACTCCACAATGACATTCTCGACCGTATCGAGCCCGCGACTGTTTACGATGCGTTGCTCCGATGAAGGGTCCTTTCCAGCCCTCGCCATGAGCAATGCCTCACGCGCTTTGTCTCGCGCCTCGCCCAATTTGATTATTGGATACGAGCCCAGCGTAAGGCGGCGCTTCCGCACGCTGCCCTTTACCCGATAGGTCAGACTGAAGCTGCGCAAACCGTCCGGAGACACGCGAAGCACGAGACCGGGGATCAGACCATCGGGGTAGTCGGTCCGCTTACCGTTCTTGGCCGAGACCTTTGCCACTGCGGCGTCGGTCAGTTTATTGGGCATGATGTGCTCTTTCGGGGTTCCACTGGGGTTCCAAAAAGGGGCTGTTCTGCTAAGTTACACTATGGGACGAACGGAGACGTCCTGGGCAAGGCGATATTCATGTTACGCATATTTATCAGATAGTTATTACTTGTCAAACCGTGGCTATCTCATTGACGCCGAACGAAGCTAGCGACTATAAGCACACCCTTCACACGGGTGGGGTCGTAGGTTCAATCCCTACAGCGCCCACCAGCTTTTGCTGGCAAACCATCGACTGGATGAATCGGCGATTCTCGAGCCACGACGCGGGCTGCCACGGCTTGGCCGTGCCCGCTTACGCCGGCGTCGTTTAAGGCGCATAATGCCCGCGGGCGCCCTCCGACTCGCTGCGGCCGGCGCCCCCATTTCCAGAAAGGAGGAGGCAACCCATGAGTGTCGCCCGAGTGACACAAATAACCGCGTCATCCACCAAGGGCTTCGAGGATGCGGTGAAAGGCGGCCTCGAGCGCGCGAGCCGGACGGTGCGCGGCATCACCGGCCTGCACGTCGTGGAGCAGAAGGCCAAGGTCGAGAAGGGGCGGATCGCCGAGTACCGGGTCAGGATGGACGTGACCTTCGTGCTCGACGACTGACGTTCGCAAAAGCGCCGATTGGGGGCGCCTTCAGGGGAGCTGGCGAGTCCGCGCATTGCCGGCGAGCGCGGTGCCGGATAGCATTTGTTGGCAACAGCGATATCGACGAGACGGCGGTCATGTTGGCGGCATCGCATCCAAACGAGACCTTGAACTGGCCTTCGGGCGAGGTGACCCGGATCCCCTACCGGCTCTTCTCCGATCCCGAGATCTACGCGCTCGAACAACAGCGCCTGTTCCGCGGTCCGATTTGGCATTTCCTGTGCCTGGAGATCGACCTGAAGAAACCCGGCGACGTCCGTCAGGCCGTCGTCGGCGAGACGCCGGTGATCGCCACCCGCGACGAGTCCGGCGCCATTCACGCCATGGTCAATCGCTGCGCCCACAAGGGTGCCCTGGTCTGCCTGAAGGAGCGCACCAACGTTTCGGCGCTCACCTGCGTCTATCACTCCTGGACGTATGACCTGACGGGCCAACTCCAGAGCGTCGCCTTCCGCCACGGATTGCGCGGCAAGGGCGGCATGCCCGATGACTTCGATCCCGCGAAGCATCGGCTGGAGAAGCTGCGGGTCGAGACCTTTTCCGGGTTGGTCTTCGGCACTTTCAGCGAAAGCACGCCGCCGGTCGAGACTTATCTCGGTCCGACCATGAGCCACTTCGTCCGCCGCGCCCTCGGCCGGCCGCACAAGCTGCTCGGTCTGCACAGCCAAATGATCCACAACAACTGGAAGCTTTACGCGGAGAACGTCCGGGATTCCTACCACGCGACGCTGCTGCACACTTTCTATACGACCTTCAAGGTGAACCGCCTCGATATGGACGGCGGCATGCTGCTCTCCGAAGACGGCCGGCACAGCCTTAGCTATGCCAAGCGCGCGACCCTCGCGCCCTCCAACGAATACGAGCGCGCCAAGGTGCATTCCGCGCGATACGGCTCCGATCTTGCCGGCCCCGAGCTGTTGCAGTCCTGGAACGAATTCGAGGACGGCATCACGCACACCGTCCAGACCGTGTTCCCGACGCTCGCGATCCACTTCACGCTCAACTCGCTCGCGGTGCGCTTCTTCACGCCGCGCGGCTTGGACAGGACCGAGCTGTTCTGGATGTATCTCGGACTTGAGGGAGACGAGCCTCAGCAGCAGGCGATGCGAGCCCACCAAGCGAACCTGACGGGCGCGGCTGGCTTGGTCTCGCTCGAGGACGGCTGCATCAACGAGTTCGTTCAGCGCGGCACGCGCGGCAGCCCCGACCGCGCCGCGTTTCTCGAAATGGGCGGCCGCGACGTCGCATCGTCCGACGGCTCGCGCGCCACCGAGACGGGAATCCGCGGCTTCTGGCGAGGCTATCGCGACGTCATGGGCCTTTGAGAGCGCGGCGCCTTGAGCGATCGCTCGAAAGCCGTTGATGCCGAGTTGCGCATGCGGATTGAAGATCTGCTCATCGACTATGTCCAGGCGATCGACGACGACGCGCTCGAGCGCTGGCCCGAATTCTTCACCGAAGACGGTTTTTACCAGATCATCCCGCGCGAGGGCTTCGAGGCGGGACAGACGATCGGAATCCTTTCCTGCACCGGGCGCGGCATGATGCGCGACCGGATCGCGGCGCTGCGCACGGCGAACATCTACGAGCCGCACACCTATTGCCACGTGCTGAGCCGGTCGCGGCTCTCCGCCGGCGCCAATGGCGCAATCGAGGCGCGCACGAACTTTGCGCTCTATCGCACCATGCAAGGCGGGGGCACGGAGCTCTTCGCCGCCGGCAAGTATCTCGACCGGATTGCAACCGCGGACGGCGCACCGCTGCTGCGCTCGCGCCACGTCGTCCTCGAATCGCGGCGGGTGGACATTCTGATCGTGCTGCCGATTTAGGGAGCACGCTCGCGATGTGCGGACGCTTCATCCTCAAGACGCCATTCTCGGAACTGGTGCGGCTCTACAACCTCACCAACAGCGTGAACCTGGCGCCGCGCTACAATGTGGCGCCGACACAGGACGTGGCGGTGGTGCGGTCGAGCGCGGATCAGGGCCGCACTCTCGCGATGGTGCGCTGGGGCCTGGTGCCATGGTGGGCGAAGGACCTGAAGATGGGCGCCAGCGTGATCAACGCCAAGGCCGAGACGATCGCGACCAAGCCCGCCTTCCGAGAAGCCTTTCAGTCGCGCCGCTGCATCGTGCCGGCGGACGGATTCTACGAGTGGAAGAAACTCGACGCGAAGCGCAAGCAGCCCTATGCGATCATGCCGCGCGAGAGTGGCCTGTTCTCGTTCGCGGGGCTCTGGGAGCGCTGGCGCGACAAGGCGAGCGGCGAGACCGTGCAGTCCTGCACTATCGTCACCACCGAGCCCAATGAGCTCTGCGCGCCGATCCATAACCGGATGCCGGCGATCCTGCCGGAGCGCGCGTGGGAGCGGTGGCTCGGCGAAAAGCCGGCATCGAGCGCGGAGCTGCAAGCGCTGCTCATCCCCTACCCCGCCGATGCCATGACTGCATTCCCGATCGGCCCCCGCGTCGGAAATGTCAACAACGAGGGGCCGGAGCTGATCGAACCGGCGGCGTAGCGCGCGGCGCTTCGGCGCGAGCTGCTTCATGCCGTCGGCAAGGATTTCTGCGGCCCCTATTCCGGCACTTGCACCTCGCAGGGCTTCCCTATATTGTCTGGCACTCTTTTTTGGCGAGTGCTAACAACTCGCCTTTCGTGTCAATATATCAATGACTTAAAGGAGAACTGCTATGAAGTTCCGTCCGTTGCACGACCGGGTCCTGATCCGGCGTGTGGAGCAGGAAGAGAAGACCGCCGGCGGCATCATCATCCCCGACACAGCCAAGGAAAAGCCCCAGGAAGGCGAAGTCGTCTCGGTTGGCGCCGGCGCGCGCGGCGAAGACGGTAAGGTTCATCCCCTCGACGTCAAGGCCGGTGACCGAATCCTGTTCGGCAAGTGGTCGGGGAGCGAGGTCAAGCTCGATGGCGAGGAGCTCATCATCATGAAGGAGAGCGACATCCTCGGCATCCTCGAGGGCAAGAAAGCGTCATCCAAGAAAGTCGCCTGAGCATCCGCTCGGGTTCCAAAGGAGAAATCATTCAATGGCTGCCAAGGAAGTTAAGTTCAGCAGCGATGCCCGCGACCGCATGTTGCGCGGCATCGACATTCTCGCCAACGCGGTCAGGGTGACCCTGGGTCCCAAGGGCCGCAACGTCGTGCTCGACAAATCGTTCGGCGCGCCCCGCATCACCAAGGACGGCGTCACCGTCGCCAAGGAGATCGAGCTCGCCGACAAGTTCGAGAACATGGGCGCGCAGATGGTGCGCGAAGTCGCCTCCAAAACCAATGACATCGCCGGCGACGGCACCACGACCGCGACGGTGCTCGCGCACGCGATCGTGCGCGAGGGTTCAAAGGCGGTTGCCGCCGGCATGAACCCCATGGACCTGAAGCGCGGCATCGACCTCGCGGTCCAGGCGGTGGTCGAGGACGTGCAGAAGCGCTCCAAGAAAGTCTCGACCAACGAGGAGATCGCCCAGGTCGGCACCATCTCCGCCAACGGCGAGACCGAGATCGGCGAGATGATCGCCAAGGCGATGCAGAAGGTCGGCAACGAGGGCGTGATCACGGTCGAGGAGGCGAAGAGCCTCGAAACCGAGCTCGACGTCGTCGAGGGCATGCAGTTCGATCGCGGCTATCTCTCGCCCTACTTCGTGACCAATGCCGAGAAGATGGTCTGCGAGCTGGAGAGCCCGTTCATTCTGCTGCACGAGAAGAAGCTCTCGGGTCTGCAGGCGATGCTGCCGGTTCTGGAAGCCGTCGTGCAGTCCGGAAAGCCGCTGCTGATCGTGGCCGAGGACGTGGAAGGCGAGGCGCTTGCCACGCTCGTCGTCAACAAGCTCCGCGGCGGTCTCAAGGTCGCGGCGGTGAAGGCACCGGGCTTCGGCG
>Ga0335079_10003826_pt1 | contig 17325 bp, 14 predicted proteins | sample Lox_Sample_33_FD_206719 | JGI IMG/M metagenome (GOLD analysis project Ga0335079, IMG submission 206719) | Soil microbial communities from Loxahatchee National Wildlife Refuge, Florida, United States - Lox_Sample_3.3 | ecosystem: Environmental > Terrestrial > Soil > Wetlands | place: USA... | reverse complement strand
GCGGCGAGCTCGCCGTGTTCTTCGGCGATCTTGGGAAACGCCTCGCGGGCGTGCTCCCAGTCGAACCCCACGGCGGCTGCGCGCTGCTGCACCTTGCGCGCGAGCAGCAGGGCCGGCAGCGTGCTCGGCACGTTGTGAAAGACACCCTCGCGACCCTCGGCGTCGCGCTTGACGCGCTCCCAGACGCCGCGCACGTCGCTCGCCGTCTCGGCCACGTCGTCGCCGAAGATGTGAGCGTGACGCCGGATGAGCTTGGTCTCGATCTCGGCCGCCACGCTGCCCAGGTCGCCGGCCTGCTCCTCTTCGAGCAGACGGCTCAGGAAGTACACCTGGAAGAGCACGTCGCCGAGCTCGTCGTGCTCGTCGTCGAGGCGTCCCTTCATGATCACCTCGGCGAGCTCGTAGACCTCTTCGATCGTGTAGGAGACGATATCCATGGCCCGCTGCTCCTTGTCCCACGGGCACTGCTCGCGCAGGACGGCGGTGATGTGACGCAGCGAGATGAGCTCCTGGCCCACGAGGCAGTCGTCGAAAGCCGCCTCGTCGGGCACCGTCTCGAGCGGCACGGACCGCGCCCGCGCTCGCGCCCGCAGCGCCCGGGCCAGCGCCGGACCACGGTTGCCCGCGATGCACACGGTGACCGTTCCCTCGGCGCCCCGTTCGCACACCGCGGGCACCTCGTCGATGCCGATCTCGCCGGCCGGCGGCATGCCGTGAGCCGTGGCGATGAGGTCGGAGAGGTCGGCCGGCAGGTCGCGGGGAACGAACACGGCGCCGTCGCCCAGCGCCCGCAGCGACGCTGCGGGCGCTGTGTCGGCGACGGCGCCGATGTACAGCAGGCGAATGCTCATGCGCGCGACGTGATCGGCTCGGCGAGCCGCGCCGGGCCTACTTGCTCGACGAGGCCGACGGCGCGGGGCTCGGCGAGGCGGTCAGCTTGTCGGGGTCGAAGCCCGCCGCGTAGAGGATGGTGGCGGCCTTCTGCTCCTTGGCCAGCCAGTTCTTCCAGGTGTTGCTCTGCATCTGGCTGGTCAGCGTGCTCTTGATGCTCGCCTTGGCGCTCGCGAACGTCGACTTCTTGGCCGGCGTGATCTTGGTGACCTCGAGCACGTGCCAGCCGTACTGCGAGTGGACCGGCGCCGAGACGGTGTCGAGCTTGGCCGCGAAGGCGGCGTCTTCGAAGGGCTTGACCATCTGGCCCTTGTGGATGGGCCCAAGGTTGCCGCCGCTCGACTTGGTGCCGGTGTCGGTCGAGTACTTCTTGGCCACCTTGACCCAGTTGGCGGTGGTGTTGTCGGCGGCCAGCAGAGCCTGCACCTTGAGGGCTTCGGCCTTGGTCTTGACCAGCACGTGACGCACGGTGCGCGTGGCCGGCTGGTCGAACTGGCTCTTGTTCGCGTTGTAGTAGGTCTGCATCTGGGCCGTGGTGGGAGCCACGTTGCCGATGATCTTCTGGTAGAGCTTCTGGCCGGCGAGCGAGTTCTTGATGTAGGTCTTGAGCTGCGCGGCGTTCATGCCGGCCTTCTGGGCGGCGGCGTACATCTTCTGCGTGCCGCCGTACTGCGCGGCGATCGCCTGCAGCTGGCTCTGGACCTGGGCGTCGGTCACGGTGACCTTGTCCTTGGCGGCCGCGTTCAGCACGACCTGCTGCTCGACCAGGTAGTTGACGATCTCGGCGGCGTAGCGGTTGTAGGTGGTGGTGCCGGGGCTCGGGAAGGCGGGCTGGCCGTTCTGGCCGGCGCTGGCCTTGGCCTGGTTGATGTACTGATCGAACTGCGCCTTGGTGATCGGCACCCCGCCGACCGTGGCGATGGCGCCCTGCGGCACCTTGCCGCCGCCGCAACCGGCGGCCACGAGAAGGGCAAGGCCCAGGGCGAGCGCGAGCGCGACCAAGGCGAGTCTCTTCATGGATTGTCCTCTTTCGGGAGTTTTGGCGGTCAGGGTGTGCGAGCCTCGATTATACCATCGAGCACCAAACCGACCCACGCGAGGATCGGCGCCTCGTCGTCGCGCCTGTGCGCCGAGAGCACGCGCTTTTGCTTGAAGTACGTGTATCCCTGGTCGATCGCGCGGACCGCCGCGGCCCACTCGTCGGCAAGCTCCAGGCCCTCGACCTGCAGGCGGCCGGCGCGATAGACCACGGCGCCGGCGCCGAGCGCGGCCACCCGCAGCCGGATGGATTGCAGGACGAGCAGGTTGTCGACCGGTTCGGGCGGTGCCCCGAAGCGGTCGGTGAGCTCGGCGCGGACCTCGTCCAGGGCGCGCAGATCGCCGGCCTGGGCGATGCGCCGGTGAGCGTCGATCTTGGTGGCTTCGTAGGCGATGTAGTCGGGCGGCACGTAGGCGGTGACCGGGATCTCGAGCCGTACCGGGGGCAGCGTGGCCGGCGGCTCGCCGCGCAGATCGGCCACGGCCTCCTCCAGGAGCTGGGCGTACATCTCGAAGCCTACGGCGGCGACCTGCCCCGACTGCTCGTCGCCGAGCAGGTTGCCGGCGCCGCGGATCTCCAGGTCGCGCATGGCGATCTTGAAGCCGGAGCCGAGCTCGGTGTAGTCGGACAGGGTGCGCAAGCGCGCGGCGGCGTCGTCGGTCAGGTACTCCTCGCTCGGGTAGAGCAGATAGGCGTAGGCGTACTGGTCGCTGCGCCCGATGCGGCCGCGGATCTGGTAGAGCTGGGCCAGGCCGAGCAGGTCGGCGCGCTCCACGATCAGCGTGTTGGCGGTGGGCACGTCGATGCCGCTCTCGATGATCGAGGTCGAGACGAGCACGTCGGCCTCGCCGGCCAGGAAGCCGAGCATCACCTTCTCGAGCTGGCGTTCGTGCATCTGGCCGTGACCCACCGCGATGCGCGCCTCGGGCACGAGGTCGCGCACCTGTTCGGCGGCGCGGTCGATCGTCTCGACCCGGTTGTGCAGGTAGAAGACCTGGCCGTGGCGAGCGACCTCCTTCTCGATGGCGGCCCGCACGAGGTCGTCGCGGTACTCGCCGATGTAGGTGCGCACCTCGTGGCGGCCGCGAGGCGGCGTCTCGATCACCGAGATGTCGCGGATACCGGTGAGGCTCATCTGCAGCGTGCGTGGGATCGGCGTCGCCGACAGGCTGACGACGTCGACCTGCAGCTTGAGCTGGCGCAGCAGCTCCTTCTGGCGTACGCCGAAGCGCTGCTCCTCGTCGACGATGACGAGGCCCAGATCGCGCGGCACGACGTCGCGCGAGAGCAGCCGGTGGGTGCCGATCAGCACGTCGACCTTGCCGGCGGCGAACTCGGCGAGGATGTGGCGCTGCTCGGCCGCGGTGCGAAAGCGCGACACCATCTGCACGGTCACCGGCAGCTCCTCGAAGCGCTCGGCGAAGGTGAGGTAGTGCTGCTCTGCGAGGATCGTGGTGGGCACCAGCATGAGGGTCTGCTTGCCGCCCTCGGCCGCCTTCAGGGCGGCCCGCAGGGCGACCTCGGTCTTGCCGTAGCCGACGTCGCCGCAGATGAGACGGTCCATGGGATGAGGCGCTTCCATGTCGTTCTTGACGTCGTCGATGGCCTCGGCCTGGTCGTCGGTCTCCTCGAAGGCGAACCCGTCTTCGAGGCGGCGGGTGAGCTCGCCGTCGCCGGTAAAGGCATGCCCGGGCACGGCCTGACGAGCCGCATAGAGGGTGAGCAGCTCGCCGGCCATCTCCGCCACCGCCTTGCGAGCCCGCGTCTTGACGGCCTGCCAGGCGGCGCCCCCGAGGCGGTTGAGCGGCGGCGCGGCGCCGCTGGCCCCGATGTAGCGCGTGACCTTGCCGATCTGGTCGTGAGGCACGAAGAGCTTGTCCTCCTCCTTGAAGCGCAGGAAGAGGTAGTCGCGGGTCACGCCGGCGACCGTGCGCGTCTCGATGCCGGAAAACAGGGCGATACCGTGGTCCTCGTGGACCACGTAGTCGTTGGGGCGCAGGTCGAAGAACGAGGTCAGACGGGTCCCGCCCACGAAGCGCGGCCCCGAGGGCGCCGTGCGCAGCAGGCTGTGCTCGCCGATCACGGCCAGCTTGAGCTCGCTCGAGATGAAGCCGTCGCGCAGCGGCGCGGCGACGAAGTAGATGCCGGGGTCGAGCGCGGCCCGGGGAGCGCCGGGCTGGGCACCGCCGGGCTGGGCGCCGTCCTCACGCAGCTCGGCCGGCTCGAGCTGGGTGACGACCAGGCTCTTCATGCGGTAGCCGGCGCGACTGGCCTCGCCGGGGTGACGAAAGACGACGAAAACCCGGTAGCCGTCGTCGGCCAGGCGGCGCAGGTCGCGCTCGGCGGCCGTGATGTCGCGCCCGGCGGCCTGCGGCCGGGCGGCATGGAACTGCACGCGCTGCTCGCGCTGCAACAGGTCGACCGACACCGCGTCGGAGAGCAGGCGGCGGGTCTCGAGCAGCGGCAGGTAGAATCGTTCGCGCAGCTCGCCGGGCAGGGCGGCGGCGAGCTCGCCGTCGAAGCCGGCGAGCGACCGCACCACGTCGTCGGGCCCGACGCTCGCCAGGCGCACGCCGCGCTCCTCGCAGACGGCGGCCAGGTCGACGAAGCGGTCGGCGAGGCGAGCCAGGGCGCGTGTCTCGGCCCGCCGGTAGGCCTCGTCGGGTGTCTCGTCGTGACCGGCGAGCTCCCACGAGGAGAGCTCCTGGGAGACGGCGGCCTGCACCACCTCGCCGGTCGGGTCGACCTCGACGGCCGTCGTGATCAGGCAGGTCTCGGCCTCGGCCACGGTGCGCTGCGAGAACACCGAGAAGCGCCGCAGCGACTCGATGGTATCGCCCCAGAACTCGACCCGAACCGGGTCGCCGGTCGACGGATAGACGTCGACGAGGCCGCCGCGCACGGCAAACTCGCCGCGCTCGCGCACCTGTTCGGCGCGCTCGTAGCCCAGGCTGGCAAGACCGGCGAGCACGTCGTCGAAGGCGACCTCGGCGCCCCTGGCGAGACGCAGCGGCGGGGGTTGCAGGGCGAGCGGGATGAAGCGCTCGAGGAGGGCGACGGCGTCGGCGACGACCACGCCGTCGCCCTCCTCGAGCGCGGCGAGCGCCCGCTGTCGCTGCCCCAGCACGTGCGCCGCGGGGGCGACGTCGGCGCCGTAGAGCACGCCGCGCGCCGGCAGCGTCTCGACGTCGCGCTCGAGGTACACGGCGAGGTCGCCGGCCAGGCGGGCCGCCTGCTCGGCGTCGGGCACGACCACGAGCCAGCCCGGCGCCCCGGCCGAGCGGATCAGGCCCGCCAGCACGTAGGGCGCATAGAAGCTCGGGGCGTAGAGCGACGCCCCACGGCGCAGCGCGCCGACGGCCTTGCTGAAACGCTCATCGCTTGTCAGGTAGTCGAGGAACAACTCCGCGAGACACCCACATTCCCAGCGCGGCCGCTATGGACACGCCGAAAGCCCCGGCGCCGCGGCGCCGGGGTGATCCGTTGACGAGGAGGATTGTACCCGACTGAAGGCGGCAGTCTGCGGGCGATGCACCGGCAGGGTCCGGGCGGTGCGACAGAGTGTCGCTGGCGGGCATCGACCCTGGGGCGCCCGGCGAACACCGGCCCCTGGGCCCGGCGAGCCGGCCCCGGCCGGTCGGGCGAGCGCCGCCTAGCTTCCCGCGTTGACCTCGTTCATGGCCGCCTCGACGCCCTCGGCCGCCCAGAGCTCGACCGCGTCGGCCGCGCGCCGCACGAGGTCGTCGACCTCGGCGCGCGGCTCGTCGAACCTGCCGAGGACGTAGCCGGCGACGATGTCGGGATCGGTGCTGGCCGGCCGGCCCACACCCATGCGCACATGGTCGAAATCGCGACCGACGAGCTCGAAGATGCTGCGGATGCCGTTGTGGCCACCATGGCCCCCACCCTGGGTGAGACGCAGACGCCCGAACGGCAGGTCGATGTGGTCGTGCACGACGAGCAGCTCGCGCTGGCCCAGGCGCAGGTCGCGCAGCGCGGCGGCCACGCTGCGGCCCGAATCGTTCATGAACGTCGTCGGGATGAGCAGGCCGGCCGGCCGGCCGCCGATCAGGCCGGCCGCGTAGCGTCCGCTATAACCGCGCCTGGCGCGCGAGAACCCGTGCCGCCGCGCGAGCTCGTCGACCACGAGGTAGCCGGCGTTGTGCCGCGTAGCGGCGTACTCGCTGCCGGGGTTGCCGAGGCCGACCACGAGCAGCTCGACCGAGCCGCCCGACGGCGCGCCGCGGCTCGAGCGGCCGGCCATCGCGGCCTACCCCCTCGACCCGCGAGCTCTGCGGCCGGCCGTGAGCGCCTACTCCTCGGACTCGGCCTCGCGCTCGCCCACGACCTCGGGCTCGGCCGCCGCGGCCTCCTCGCCCTCTTCGCCGACGACTTCGGCGACGCGGGGTGCGAGCACGGAGCAGACGACCGCCTCGGGATCGTCGAGGATGGTGACGTTGGCGGGCGCCTGCAGATCGGCGACGTGCAGCACGTCGCCGACGTCGAGACCCTCGACCTGCAGCGTGATGTGCTCGGGGATGTCGGTCGGCAGGGCGCTGACCGTCACCTCGCGGGTGACGACGTCGAGCAGGCCCCCGTTCAGGCTCACGCCGACCGGCGTGCCCTCGAGGGTCACCGTGACGTTCGATTCGATGACCTCGGTGAGCTTGATCTCCTGGAAGTCGACGTGGGTCACGACGTGCTTGACCTTGTCGAGCTCGAACTCCTTGACGATCGCCACGTGCGGCGTCTTGTGACCCTCGATCACGACGTCGAGCACCGCGTGCATGCCGGCGGTGGTGCCCACGGCGTCGCGCAGGGCGTGCTCGTCGACGGCGATGCTCACGGCGGCCTTGCCGGAGCCGTACAGGACGGCCGGGATCAGCCCCGAGCGGCGCAGACGACGCGCCTCGCGGCTGCCGGCGGCGTCGCGGGGGTGTACCACGAGTTTGACGCGATCCATGTGATCTTCTCTCCTGCTAGAACAGAGCGTTCTCGCCGGCGAACAGCTCGCTGACCGATTCGCCTTCGAACACGCGCTTGATGGTGTCGGCGAGGATACCCGCCACGGACAGGACCTTGATCTTCGTGTCGGTCACGTTCAGCACGACCGGCAGCGTGTCGGTGACCACGATCTCCTTGACCGGCGAGGCGGCGATGCGCTCGCGCGCCGGTCCCGAGAAGATGCCGTGGGTCGCGGTGACGTAGACCTCGCTCGCGCCGTGCTCGTACAGCGTGTCGATGGCGTTCACGACCGAACCGGCCGTGTCGATCATGTCGTCGACCACGATCGCGATCTTGCCGTCGACGTCACCGATGAAGTGCATGGTCTCGGCCACGTTGTGAGCCGGGCGCATCTTGGTGAGCACGGCGAGGTCGGCGTCGAGGCGGTTGGCGAAGCGCTTGGCCAGCTTGACGCCGCCGGCGTCGGCCGAGACGGCGACGAGCTCGGCGTCGCCCAGGCCGCGGTACTTGAAGTAGTCGGCGAGCATGGGCACCGCCGTCATGTGGTCGACGGGGATCTCGAAGAAACCCTGCACCTGACCTTGGTGCAAGTCCATCGACAACACGCGGTCGGCGCCGGCCGCTTCGAGCAGCGTGGCCATGAGGCGCGCCGCGATGGGCTCGCGAGCCGCGCTCTTCTTGTCCTGGCGGGAGTAGGGGAAGTAGGGCAGCACCGCCGTGACGCGGTGGGCCGAGGCCAGCTTGGCCGCCTGGATCATGATGAGCAGCTCGACGACGTGCTGGTTGAGCCTGCCCTGCGGCGACTGCACCAGGAAGACGTCGGCGTCGCGGATGCTCTCTTCGTAGCGCGCGTAGATCTCGCCGTTGGCAAAGGTCTTGAGCAGGATGGGACCCAGCGAGATGCCGAGATGCGCGGCGATCGCCTCGCCGAGCTGGGGGTGGCTGCGGCCGGCGAACAGCATGAGGCGACGCTGGGTCGTGCCCACCACATGACACATCTTGTCGGTCACGGCGATCCCTTCGTGACGATCGGGCCTGCGGCCCACGATTGTACCAGAGTGGGCGCCGGCATCAGTGCCGGGTCAGGGCTCCTCGGCCCGGTCGCGGCGCCGGGCGCGGCGGCGGGCCGCGTACCCCTCGACGTTCTCCTGGCGGCCGCGGGCTACGCCCAGGGCGCCGTCGGGAACGTCTTTGGTGATCGTCGAGCCGGCCCCGATGTAGGCGCCGTCGCCGATGGTGACGGGCGCCACGAACACGGTATCGCTGCCCACCTTGACGTCGTCGCCGATGCGCGTCGGGTACTTGTGCTCGCCGTCGTAGTTGGCGGTGATCGTGCCGGCCCCGATGTTGGTGTCCTCGCCGATCGTGGTGTCGCCCACGTAGCTCAGGTGCGGCACCTTGCTGCCCCTGCCCACCCTGCTCGCCTTGATCTCGACGTAGCTGCCGGCCTTGGCGCCCGCGGCCAGCTCGGTGCCGGGCCGCAGGTGCGTGAAGGGCCCCACGGTGCAGCCGGGACCGACGCGGCAGCCGACCAGGTGCGACGAGACGATCGTCGCGCCGTCGTCGACCTCGACGTCGGAGAGCAAGCAGCCCGGGCCCACCGTGCAGCCGGCGCCGATCGTGGTGGCGCCGCTCAGCATCGTCTGCGGGCGCACGACGGTGTCGCGCCCGACCACGACCCCCCAGTCGACGTAGGTCGACGAGGGATCTTCGATGGTGACGCCGTCGAGCATGAGGCGTTTGAGGATACGGGCCCGCATGATGGCCGTCACCTCGGCCAGCTCGACGCGCGAGTTGACGCCCATGCTGGCCTCGATGTCGGCAGTGAGAAAGGCGGCCACGCGATCGCCCTCGTGCAGGAAACGATGGACGAGCTCGGTCAGGTAGTACTCGCCCTGGGCGTTGTCGGCGGTCATCGTGGGCAGGAACCGGCGCAGCTCGGCGGCGTCGAACACGTAGAAGCCGACGTTGATCTCGCGCACCGCGAGCTCGCCCGGCGAGGCGTCGCGCGCCTCGACGATGCCGGTCACGTTGCCGTTGCCGTCGCGCAGCACACGCCCGTAGTGGGCCGGGTCGGCGAGCACCACGGTGGTGATGGTCGCCCTGGCGGTGTTGTCGACGTGGTGCCGGCGCAGGGCGGCGAGCAGCTCGCCGCCGGCCAGCGGCACGTCGCCGTTTAAGACCATGACGTCGCCCTCGAAGCCGGCGAGCGGCCCCATGCCGACCCGCACGGCGTCGCCGCTGCCCAGGCGCTCGGCCTGCACGACGCGCTCGGCGCCCGGCGGCAGGAGGGCCTCGACCTCGTCGTGCTCGGCGCCGGTGACCACGACCACGCGGGCCGGCGCGAGTGAGGCGGCCGCGTCGAGCACGTAGGCCAGCAGCGGCCGGCCGCAGATGGGGTGCAGCACCTTGGGCAGCTCGGACTTCATGCGCGTCCCGAGCCCCGCGGCCATGACGATCACGGCCAGCGGACGGCTCGCGCGCGAGGAGGGGGTCGGCTTGTCGGCGGACATGGCGGTCGTTTCCTCTCGTGTCACCGGACGCTTGTCGGCTCTGGCGGCGGATGGCCGCGATGCTGGCTGGGGCGGGAGGGTTCGAACCTCCGATCACGGGACCAAAACCCGTTGCCTTACCACTTGGCCACGCCCCACCGGTGCGCCGAAGGGCTGCCCCAGGCGGAGTGTATCACCTGAGGCTGGGGGTCTCTCCGCCGGTCGGCTGCAGGTCGGTCACGTACACGGCGGTGGTCGGGGCGAGCGCGGCGAGCGCGCGCTGCGCGCTCGCCGCGCTCGCGAACAGGCCGAAGACGCTCGAGCCGCTGCCGCTCATGGCGGCCGCGAAGGCGCCGGCGGCGCGCAGCCGCGCGATGAGCTCGGCGATCTCGGGGTGACGCGCGACGACCGGCGGCTCGAGCTCGTTGCCGACGACCGCGGCCAGGTCGCGCGGGCGCCGGGCCGCCCCCAGGGCCGCACGCAGCGTCTGCGTGCGGGCGACGAAGGCGCGCCGCTCGGCCTGCGGGCTGGCTGCCGGCGAGACATCGGCGCCGTGCCAACGGTAGACGTCGGCGGTGGACAGGGCGAGACCCGGCAGGGCGATCACGACGTGGAGCGGCTCGGGCAGGGCGATGTCCTTGAGCACGGTGCCGCGGCCCATGGCGAGCTGCGGACCGGGCCACAGGAAGAACGGCACGTCGGAACCGACCGCGCCCGCGACCTCGTAGCGCAGGCGCACCGGCAGCTCGAGCCCAAAAAGGCGCTCGACGGCGGTGAGGGCGGCGGCGGCATCGGAGCTGCCGCCGCCCAGGCCCGCCGCCGCGGGCACACGCTTGACGATCTCGAGTCGCACGTCGAACGTGCGCTCGAGTCGCCGCTCGAGCTCACGCACCACCCTGGCGGCCAGGTTGTCCTCGCCGGAAGCGATCTCGCAGGTGAGGGCGAGGCCGGCGCCCGCGGGCGCCGGCCTCGCCCTCACGAGGTCGGCGAGCGAGACCGGCAGCATCGGCGAGAAGATCTCGTGGAAGCCGTCGGAACGCACGGGGCCGACCAGCAGGGCGAGGTTGATCTTGGCCGGCGCCGCGACCTCGACGAGCGCGTCGGGGGCCGGCATCGCCGCGTCCGGCGCCGGCACGGCGATGCCGTCGCCCGTCACGACGCCCCCAGCCAGCCGAGCTGCCGGGCGAGCGCCACGAAGACGGGCGGCGCGAGCTCCTCGGGACGGGTCGTCTCGGACAGGCCGAGCGCCGTCAGGGCGTCCTGTACCTGAGACCTGGTGAGCGGCTCGGAGCCGGGAAGCGTGGCCCCGGCCAGCGAGTTCACGAGCTGCTTGCGCCGCTGGCCGAACGACGTCCGCACGAGCTTGGCGATCGTCTCCGCATCGCCATGCGCCTGCCCCGGGACGGTGCGCGTGAAGGTGACGAAGGCGGAATCGACGCGCGGCTGCGGTGAGAAGACCGTGCGGCCCACGGGGCGCTGGGCCTCGAGCGCGCAGGAGAGCTGGACCATGACCGACACGGCCGAGTAGGCCTTGGTGCGCGGCGCCGCGAAGAGCCGCTCCGCGAGCTCGCGCTGGAGCATGACGGCCCAGCGACGCACGCCCGGCAACGCCTCGATCGTGCGCATGATGAGCGGCACCGCGATGTTGTAGGCGAGGTTGGCCACGATGGCGGTGGGCGCCGGGTCGAGATCGCCCAGGCGGTAGCGCAGGCCGTCGGCCACATACAGGCGCAGATCGTCGCGCCCGGCGAAGCGCTCGCCGAGCGCGGCGGCGAAGCGCCGGTCGATCTCGAAGGCGTGCACGAAACGCGCCTGCTCGGCGAGGCGCGACGTGAGCAGGCCGTCGCCGGCGCCGACCTCGAGCACGACGTCGTCGGGCCCCACGCGAGCCATGGCGAGGATCGCTTCGAGGGTGCCCCGGTCGACGAGGTGGTGCTGGCCGTAGCGCCGCCTGGCCGGCGGTCGCGCGTGAGCGGCGCTCACGAGGGCGGCGCCGTCGGCGCCGTCGGCGCGGCCGGCGCGGACGGCCCGTCGAGGGCGAAGGCACGCCGGGCATTGGCGCTCGTGACGGCGGCGACCTCGTCGTCGGTCCAGCCTCGCAGGCGGGCCAGGAACTGCGCGGTGAGCGCCACGTAGGCCGGTCGGTTGGTGTGCCCGCGGCGCGGCATGGGGGCCAGGAAGGGGGCGTCGGTCTCGACCAGGAGCAGGTCGTCGCGCACGGCCAGTGCGGCGCGGCGCAGGTCGTCCGAGTTCTTGTAGGTCAGGTTCCCGGCGAACGAGACGAAGTAGCCGCGCTCGTTGCAGAGCTCGACGTACTCCGGCGTCGAGAAGCAGTGGAGGATGACGCGCAGGTCGCCGGCGTGCTCGGTGAGCAGGGCGAAGGTCTCGCCGCCCGCCTCGCGGCTGTGGACGCAGATCGGCTTGCCGACCCTGCGCGCCAGGGTGAGCTGTTGGACGAACACGGCGCGCTGCACGTCGCGCGGCGCGAGGTCGCGGTAGAAGTCGAGCCCGCACTCGCCGACGGCCACGACGCGCGGCTGGGCGAGAAGCCGCTCGAGGCCGGTGCGCACGACGCCGTCGAAACCGACGGCGTCGTGCGGGTGCACACCCACCGCGGCGTAGACACCGTCGACGCGGGCGGCGAGCGCCGCCGCCGAGCGCGATGAGCGCAGATCGGTGCCGACCGCGACCACCGTCTCGACGCCGGCGGCGCGGGCCTCGGTGACGGCCTCGTCGGGCGTGCCCTTCAGCATGTCGAGGTGGCAGTGGGTGTCGATCAGTCCCACGAGCGACTCCGTTTACGGCCGTCGCGCCGGGCAGACCACGCCGGCGACCCCCTAGGCCTCGACGTCGATGCGCGGGAACAGAGACGGCGCGGCCACGACGTCGGCCGCGACGAGACGATCGAAACGCGCCTCGGCGAGCAACAGGTCGGCCGGCTCATGAGGCTGACCGAGACGGCGCAGGATCTCGATCGCCGTGTCGGGGATCACCGGATGCAGGGTGAGCGCGACGAGGCGCAGGCCGGCCGCCAGACCGTGAAGGACGCCGTCGAGGCGCTCGGCCTGGTCTGTGTCTTTGGCGAGCTTCCAGGGCGCCTCTTCTTCGACGTAGCGGTTGAGCCGCCGCACGAACTCCCAGACCGTCTCGAGCGCCGCCGTGATCTCGACGGCGCTGAACTGGCCACCCGCCGCCGCGACCATCGCCTCGCCCTCGCGGGCCAGCGCTCCGCCGTCGATGTCGGTCGCCCCGGGAAGACGGCCGCTGCGGTACTTGCCGATCATCGACACGACGCGGCTCACGAGGTTGCCGAGCTCGTTGGCGAGCTCGCTGTTGTAGCGCTGCTCGAAGCCCTCGAGACTGATCACGCCGTCCTGGCCGAAGGTCACCTCACGGAACAGGTAGAAGCGCAGGGGGTCGACGCCCCGCTGCTCGATCACGGCGAAGGGGTCGAGCACGTTGCCTCGCGTCTTGCTCATCTTCTCGCCGCCCATCAGCAGGTAGCCGTGGATGAACTCGGAGCGCGGCGCCTCGTAGCCGGCGCTCCACAGCAGGGCCGGCCAGATGACGGCGTGGAACTTGAGGATGTCCTTGGCCAGCAGATGGATGTCGGCCGGCCAGTAGCGGCTCTCCAGGTCGGCGCCCGGCTGGGCGTAGGTGAGCGCCGAGACGTAGTTGATGAGCGCGTCGACCCAGACGTAGATCACCTGCTCGGGGTCCCACGGCACAGGGATGCCCCAGGTGATCGACTTGCGGCTGATCGAGATGTCGTCGAGGCCGCCCTCGATGAACGAGAGCGCCTCGTTGTAGCGCGAGCGCGGCCGCACCCAGTCGGGATGTTCGAGGTAGTGCTGGCGCAGCCGCTCCTGATAGCGCGACAGCAAGAAGAAGTAGTTCTCTTCTTCGAGCCAGACCGGTTCTGTGCCGTGGACCGGGCACTTGCCGTCGACCAGGTCGTGCTCGTTGTAGAAGCCTTCGCAGGCGGTGCAGTAGAGGCCGCCGTAGGTGCGCTTCTCGATGTCGCCGGCGGCCCGCAGGCGCTCGACGAAGCGCTGCACGTAGGCCTCGTGCTCGGGGTCGGTCGTGCGGATGAAGAAGTCGTTGCTGGCGTTCACGCTGCCGGTCATCTCGCGGAACCGGGGGGCCAGGCCGTCGACGTGCTCGCGCGGCGTCAGGCCGCGCTCCTCGGCGGCCTGGGCGACCTTGTTGCCGTGCTCGTCGGTGCCCGTGAGGAAGAAGACGTCGTCGCCGAGGCGCCGGTGATGACGCGCCATGATGTCGGCGGCGATCGTGGTGTAGGCGTGCCCGAGATGCGGTTCGGCGTTGACGTAGTAGATCGGCGTGGTGATCGAGTAGGTGCTCACCCCTTGGCCTCTCCCTGCGACTCCTTGAGCGTGAAGCCGTAGCTGCCCACCTTCTCGCCGAGCGACCAGAAATCGCCGTGCACGTAGGCGAGCGGGTCGACCTTGCCCGGCTGCAGGCGACCGCGCGAGTCGAGCACGTCCTCGTCGAAGTGCACGGCGAGGATCTCGCCGATGAACAGGTCGTGGGCTCCGAGGCTCAGGCGGTGGCGCGTGACACACTCGATGTTGATGGGGCACTCCTCGATCATGGGCGCTCCGACACGCGCGGCGGCCACCTGGTGGAAACCACAGGCCGCGAACTTGTCGGTGTCGCGTCCGGAGACGTTGCCGCACAGGTCGACCTCGCGCACCTGCGAGGCCCGCGGCACGTTCACCACGAACTCGTGATTGCGTTGCAGCAGACCGTACGAGTGGCGCGACGGGCGCACCGAGATGCTCAGCATGGGCGGCGCCGAGCACACGGTGCCGACCCACGCGAGCGTGACCACGTCGGGCTCGCCGCCGTCGTCGCCGGCGACGCTCACCATGACGAGCGGCACCGGCAGCAGGACGTTCGTCGGTCTGCGCTGGATCTTCATCGCTCTCCTTTGGATGCGAGGTGCGGGCGCTATCCTACAGCACGGCCGTTACCGCTCCGGTATGATTCCCGCCATGGGAGAATCTCCGCCTTTCGCCGGCATCGCGAGCTTCTTCAAGGTGCCCTACGTGGCCGATCCGCGCCACGCCGACGCCGACGTCGCCATCCTCGGCATCCCCTACGACGAAGCCACCACCGCGCGGCCCGGCGCGCGCTACGGTCCGCGAGCCATGCGCGACGCCTCGACCAACTGGGCCTACCGCGAAGGCACGACACCCTTCTACGACGGCGAGGTCGGCGCCTCGCTGCTGGGCGGGGTGCGGTTCGTCGACTCGGGCGACGTCGATCTGCCGCCCACGGCGCAGCCCGAACGCAGCCACCCGCTGATCGGCGCTCGCGTGGGCCGCCTGCTCGAGCACGGCCTCTTCCCCGTCGTGCTGGGCGGCGATCACTCGATCACCTACCCCGTCCTCAAGGCCTTCGGCGGGCGCCCGCTGCACCTCGTGCAGTTCGACACCCATATGGACTACTGGCACGACGAGGGCGGCATGCTCTACACGCACGCGAGCCCCATCGTGCGCTCGCACGAGAGCGGCCTCGCAACGCGCGTCACGCAGTACGGCATCCGCGGCCTGCACACCGATGCCGACCAGATCGAGCTGGCCGCCGAGCGCGGCGTCACCACCTTCTGGTGCGAGCAGGCCAAGCGCACGCCGGTCGAGGAGCTCGTGGCTCATATCGAGCCCGGCGAGGACGTCTACATCACCTTCGACATCGACGCGCTCGACCCGAGCGTGGCGCCGGGCACCGGCACCCCCGAACCGGGCGGCTTCAGCTACTACGAGGCCAAGGCGCTGCTGCGGGCAGTCGCCCTGCGGGCGCATGTGATCGGCATGGACATGGTCGAGGTCAACCCCCTCTACGACCCCATGGAGATCACCGCGCTGCACGCCGTGCGGCTCATCTTCGACACCGTCGGCGCCGCCTTCAGCGCGTAGGCCCCCCCGGCGACCGCCGAACGCGAGCGGCGCCCTCGCCGGCTCCCGACGGCAACGACCCTCAGCGGCCGAGCGCCCGCGCCAGCGCCGCGATGTGCGCCGGTGTCGTGCCGCAGCAGCCGCCGACCACGCCGGCGCCGGCCGCCACGAGGGCCGGCATGAACGACGCGAAGCGCTCCGGCGTCTCCTGGTAGACCGTGTGCCCCTCGACGAGGTGAGGCTGGCCGGCGTTGGGCTGCATGACCAGGGGAGCGTCGGTCGCCTCGCGAAACTCGGCGACGAGGCCGGGCATCTCCTCGGCGGTGATCTCGCAGTTGGCGCCCACCACGTCGGCGCCGGCCTCGAGCAGGGTCGCCGCCGCCTGGGCCGGGCTCACGCCCATCATCGTGCGAAAGCCGTGCGGCGACGGCTTGAAGGCCATCGAGATGAAGACGGGCAGCGAGTGCGCCACGGCGCGCGCGCCGAGCACGGCGGCTCGCGCCTCTTCGAGGTCGAAGAACGTCGTCATCGAGATCAGGTCGACGCCGCCCGAGGCGAGCGCCTCGGCCTGCTCGGCAAAGACGTCGCGCAGCTCGCTGACCGTGGCGTCGCCCACCGGCGGCATGAGCCGTCCGGAGGGCCCGATGTCGCCGGCGACGAGCTTGCCGGGGGCAAGCTCGTCGCGCGCCGCGGTGGCCAGGCGCGCGCCCGCGATGTTGAGCTCGGCGACGCGGTCGCCGGCGTGGTACGCCGAGAGCTTGCTGCGGCTGCCGCCGAAGCTGTTCGTCTCGATGATGTCGGCGCCGGCCTCGAGATAGGCGCGATGGATCTCGGTCACGACGTCGGGATCGCTCGTGTTCCACGACTCGGGCGCCTCGACGGGACGGTAGCCGGCGGCGATGAGCTGGGTGCCCATCGCGCCGTCGAAGATGAGCGTGCGACTGTGAAGCTCCGCGAGCAGGTCCACGTGCCCGCCTCCTTTCGGCCGGCCGTACCGACGCTTTGCAGTCTATCGCACCGGGCCGTGCTCGCCGCTTGCGGCCGTCTGCTCGACCAGGCGCTTGGCGTCGTTGCGCCGCAGGCCGAGGCAGGCGGCGAGGGCGGCGGCGGCGTCGCGCCGGGTGAGCCCGGCGGCCAGCAGCGCCGCCGCCGCCCTCGCCCGCTCGCCGTGGGCCGGCGACTCGCTGTCGGGTACACCGGCGTCGATCACCAGGGTGATCTCGCCCTTCGTGCCTGCCGCGAAACGCGCGGCCAGGGCGGCGAGGGTGCCGCGCGCCACCTCTTCGTGCACCTTGGTGAGCTCACGGCAGACCGCGGCCGGCGCGTCGGGAGACAGAGCGGCCAGGGCTGCGAGGGCGCGTGCGAGGCGCGGTCCGGTCTCGAAGGCGACGACGAGGCCGCCGCAGCGACGCCAGCCTTCCCAGGCGACGCCCAGATCCGACACCCGCCGCGGCAGGTAGCCGACGAAGCGAAATCCGTGCTCGGCGTCGAGACCCGCAGCGGCCACCGCTGTCACCGGCGCCGAGGGGCCGGGCAGCACCGTCAGGTCAAGGCCGGCGGCGGCGGCCGCCGCGACCAGGCGCAAGCCGGGGTCGGAGATGCCCGGCAGGCCGGCGTCGGTCACGAGCGCCACGTCGCGGCCGGCGCGGAGCAGCTCGAGCACGTAGGCGGTCTTCTCGGCCTCGTTGTGGGCGAACAGGCTGGTCGTCGCGGTGTGGATGTCGTAGCGGGCGAGGAGCTTGCGCGTGCGGCGCGTGTCCTCGGCGGCGACCAGGTCGGCCGCCCGCAGCGCGGCCAGCACCCGCGTGGTCACGTCGTCTAAGTTGCCGATGGGTGTCGCGCACACGTAGAGCACGCGCGCATTCTCTCACAGCAAGAGGGACCCACAGCCGGCGACACCGTGTCGGGAGGGCGAATGCCGCTTTCGTCGCGGTCGCCGCCCCTCCCGGGGTTCGCGGGCTGTGAGTCCCTTCGCTGTCAGATATCGGCCACCGGACCCGCGGACTTCAGGTCTTGTGGC
>Ga0335079_10003824_pt1 | contig 17328 bp, 10 predicted proteins | sample Lox_Sample_33_FD_206719 | JGI IMG/M metagenome (GOLD analysis project Ga0335079, IMG submission 206719) | Soil microbial communities from Loxahatchee National Wildlife Refuge, Florida, United States - Lox_Sample_3.3 | ecosystem: Environmental > Terrestrial > Soil > Wetlands | place: USA... | reverse complement strand
CCGCGGGCAGATTCAGATAGCCAAGCTCGTCAAGGCACACCAGCTCGGTGCGGGCGTAGCGGCCGACGACCCGGCCGAGCTCGCGGCGGGACTCGGCCTCTTGGAGCTCGTTCGCGAGCGCGGCGAGCGTGGTGAACCGGACGCGGCGGCCCTGCTGGCAGGCACACACCGCGAGCGCGGTCGCGAGGTGTGTCTTGCCGCTTCCCGATTCACCGACGAACACGATCGACTCACGGTCATCGATCCACGAGCCGTCGGCGAGCGCGGCGATCGTCGCTTGGGGCACCTTGGGGTTATCAGCGAACCGGAACTCCTCCAGCCGCTTGATGATCGGGAACCGGGCGTCGATCACCCGTCGCTTCTCGCGGCGCTCGGCGCGTTCGGCCATCTCGGCTTCGAGCAGCGCGGCGAGGTACGCGATCGGGGTCTGCTGCTCGCGTGTCGCTTCGGCGGCCATCTGTCGGAACCGGCGTTTGACGGTCGGGAGCTTGAGCTCGGTCGCGTGCGCCTCGATCAGTGCCTCGAGCGCCTGGGTCTTCGCTGACGGTGTCATCGTCCCGTCTCGTTCTGCTGGAGCTGGTCGTAGCCAGCGAGATCGGGAGTGGGCCGATCGGTCGCCGTGAGCCGGTCGTCGAGACCGGTCAGCGGGCCGGGCTGGTGGCGTTCGGCGCGGCGAGCGAGGACCTGGACTGCGCGGCCGTCGTGTGCGCCGGCCGCCAGCGCGCCGCGGACTGCGAGCTCGACCTGGGCGGCCGGTAGCTCGCGACAGAGCAGCAGCACGTCGACCATCTGCCTCGCCGCTTCCGAGGCTCCCACTCGTTCCTGGATCCCGCGCCACAGCTCATCGAAGCAGTCCGGCCACTTCCCGCGCTCGCGTTCCTGGCGCAGCGCGAGCGACCGGCCGAGCGCTCCCGGCTTGAGCTGGAGCAGCTCGAGGTAGTGGTCCAGCTGCGCCGAGGTGCCGAACTTGCCGTGCAGCCGCTCATGACGGGCGACCTCCCGACCGTCGTGGCAGAACACGATCTCCCGGGCGCCGATCCGAGCGGCGACTCGCAGCCCGGCGAGCCGGACCGGCAGCGAGTACTGGTTCTGGCGCACGGTCGCCAGCGACTTCGAGTCCACGCGCGGCGTCGCGTGCTCACACGTATCGAACGGCTCGGCCGGCAGCGACCGCAGCCGGTCGAGCTCCTGGCCGAGCGCTTCGCCGACGGTCTGCTGCCGGCCGCGGATCGTGCGGTGCAGGTCGGCGATGCACGCCCCGGCTATCAGGTCGTTGAGCTCAGCCAACGAGTCGACCTCCGGCACGGGCACCAGATAGCTGCGGCGGAACCGGCCGACATCGCCCTCGATGCCGCCCTTCTCGTGAGCACCTTCCTTGCCCACGCGCGTGAAGCTCGATTCGAAGAGGTAGTGCGAGCGCAGCGCGACAAACCGGTCGGTCTCCACGCGACGGCGGCCGCGCAGCACCCGCTTGACCGCCGAGCCGAGGTTGTCGTATCGGACCAGACCGAACACGCCACCGAAGAACCCCAACGCCGCGACGTGCCCCTCCAGGAACGCCTGCTGGGTCTCGCGCGTGTGCGCCTGCACGAAGCACGCGCCAGAGAAACAGGCGCGCATCTGGAACAAGTGAACCTTCGTCTCAACGCCGGCGATCACCGCCCTCGCCTCGCCCCAGTCGACCTCCGCCTCCGCACCGGGCTCCGAGCAGAGCGGCACGAACACCTCATCGACCAACTCGCCAAGCCGCTGGCGGCGCTCACGGACATAACGGCGGACCTGTCGCTCCGAGACCTCGACGCCATGCTCGTCGCGCAGCCGCTCGTGGATCCGCTTCGCCGTATGCCGCTGCTTGCGCGGCGCGGACTGATCAGCGATCAGCCACGAATCGATCAACGACCGCCACTCACCCAGCCTCGGCGCCGGCCGCCCCTCAGGCCGCTTGCGCGCCCGCGGCACCGCCGACTCCAACGCCTGGCGCACCGTCCGCCGATGCACCCCGTACTTGCGCGCCAACGCGTGCGTCGACAGCCCCTCGAACTCCCTGTCCCTGCGGATCTGCTCGAACAGCTCCACTCTCGATCGCATCCCTTCCGCGAACTCCCTTCGACGCTCGATAGAGCACCGAAGGTCGACTCGCCATCGGACGGAAGTGGGGCCAAATCAAGCGTCCGCACTGGGGCCAACTCAGGCGTCCGCTCCGGATGCTTCGTCGCGCTAAGACAGCGACGCGTTGCGGCCGCTGCGGGTAACGGCGGTGGTGAGTTCGGACAATCGCGACCGCGACGTCGGCTCTGACGCCATGGCGGCTCTCATCGATAACGGATCGCTCCGGCACCGGGAGGCGGGACATACTGACGTCGCCCATATGGAGGGGCGGGTGTCAAGGGGTAGGGGTTGATTGCCATGGTTTGGTTGGTGTTGGGGTGGTTGGTGTGGTTGCGGCTGGCGGGGCGGTCCGGGCGTCCGCGGGTTCGCGACGTTCGGTCATGCTCATATGCGGGGGCTGAGTTTCCCCAAGGCCTTGGTTCGTCGCACGTCCGCTGTCTAAAGTCGAGCGCGGCCGCCCGGGGGCGGGTGCTCAGGCGACTAATCGCGGACTGGTGTGCGCGAGCCGGGGAGCTCGGGCCGCCTCGCCAGCCGCAACGGGTTGTGGTTTAGGTGTCAGCGTGAGTTGGTGAGTCTCCTGCGGCGGGTGGTGGGGGTGTTGTTCCTGCTTCGGGGGTTGGGGGCTGGCTGTGTGAGGGGGTCGCCCGCCGGCAGGGATGCCGGCGGTATCCGGTCGGGATGAGGGGTCCAGGTGGTGATTTCCCAGCAGTAGCCGGTGAGTTCGCGCGCGATCGCGACGGCGACGATGCCGTTGGGTTTGCGCCGGGCGTCTTTGAGTTGGCGCCAGCGGGCGTTGAGGCGTCGTTGCGCGCGCCAGGCGATGTGGATGATCTCGGGTGCTTGGCCGCGTTGGCGGCGTTCGAGCGTTTGGCCGACCACGGGGTTGCGGCGGTAGTGGTAGGCGGCCTCGATCATCAGCCGCCGCGCGTGGGTGGAGCCGGCTTTGGTGATCGACCCGAGTCGGCGCTGCTGGCCGGTGGTGTGTTCTGAGGGGACGATCCCGAGGTAGGCGGCGAGCTGGTCGGGGTGATCGAACCGTTCCCACTCGCCGATCTCCGCGCACAGCCCGAGCGCGGAGAGCGTGTCGATCCCGCGCAGACACCGCAGCCTTGCGACCGTCGGCGCGCACGGCGCGGACAGGGCGAGGCTGGCGAGGTCCGCCTCGACCTGGTCGCGGCGGGCGATCAGCACGTCATGGGCGTGCAGATAGTCCGCGAGCGTCGCTTGGGAGGCGTGGTCTGAGAACCGGATCGAGGTCAGCCACGAGCGGTGCTTGCGCGTCCACGCCACCCCGGGGCCCTCCCAGTAGATCTCCCGGCGCAGCAGGAAGTTCCCGAGCCGATGCCGCGCGCGCTGGAGATCGATCCGGATGTCCTCGCGGCAGCGCACCAGATCGCGCAGCTGCTCACGCTCCACCGACGGGATCGTGACCAGCGTCAACTCGCCCGCGGCCAGCAGCCGGGCCAGACGGATCGCGTCACGCTTATCGGTCTTGATCCTGTCCGCGGGCGAGCGCTCGGTCTTCCCCGGCGCGCACACCCCGAGCTCGATCCCCGCCGCCCGCGCGCGGCGCGCCAGCCCGAAACCGGTCGGGCCCGCCTCATACACCATCCGCGCCGGCCGCTCGATCTCCACCAGCACCGGCAGCAGTTCGTGCGGGTGGCCCACCACCCGCCTGGTCACGACCTCGCCCGTCGCCTGATCGAAGATCGCGACCGTGGACTCGCGCGCGTGCACGTCCAGACCGACCCAACGGATACCGTCAGGCATGTCGGTACCTCCTCGTAGATGTGGCCCGCGTCGAAGCTCGAACCTTCGACGCGAACATCAACCCCGCTACGCGGGGGTGCCGACTACCTTCGACCCCGAAGGAGCCGGTCCTCCATAGTGTCTAAAGGACTCGTGCCGCCGGGACCCGCCCGAATCGCGAAAGCACTCATCCGGCTCACTGTTCCACCACGATCGCGTTCTGCTCTTTGCGATCCTGGCCGTCGGCGTCGCGGGCCATCGCTCCCGTGGCAAAGCAGTGACGCCGGCACGAGACGCCGCGTGGTCGCATTAACGAAGCAGAAGCCGGGCGATGGCGGGTGCGGGACCTGGCCGCTTGCTCGCAGGCGGCTGACCGCGCCGGAGCGACATTAGGTCTACTCGCCATAGTAGTCGCGAAAACTGGCTCGGCGAGACGACGAAAGCGATCACGCCGTCGCGCCATCAGGGCGTTCACTACACGACCGGGATTGCGACCAGCAGTTGCCTTCTGTCTCGGTTCTGGCTCTGAACGCGCTCTCCGCTCTTGCCGCCGTTCCCCCCACGCCCTGCGAGGGGTAGTGCGCCGAGATCGACCCTAGCTGCTCGGGGCAGGTCCTATTCCGATCGCTGGCCGTCAGCGAAGCACGCGAAAGTGCGCAACGCACACTGCCGAGGACCCGGACGTCGGATCGTAGGACGGGCCTAGACTCGATTGCGTGAGCCAAGTCGCCCGTGCAAACGTCATCGACGTCGTTCCAGGTACCTGCTGGTGGTGTGGGGCACCTGCAGATTCGCGCGAGCACAAGTTCAAGCGAAGTGACCTCGTTCGGGAGCACGGCGCGGCGCCCCACAAGGGCGACGCCGCGCTGAGTCGGGTCAACGGAGAAGGCTCGCTTTACATGCGCAGCAGCAAGAACGACGCCCTGAAGTTCGAGCCGAACCTGTGTCAGCGCTGCAACGACACGCGGAGCCAACCGTTCGACAACGCCTACGACCAGTTCATCTCCTGGGTCCTCGCCAACGAGGCGATCGTCTTGGATGCCCGCGTCGTTGACCTCGAGGCAGTGTTCGGCTCCAAGTGGAGGGCGGCCGGTCTCAACGTCTTGCGGTATTTCGTCAAGCACATCGCTTGCCGCCTCGCAGATCTCGCCACGCACGGCACGTACATCCGGATCCCAGGCGATCTGGTCGCCTTCCTGAACGGCGGGCCGAGCCCGCACAGCGTTACGTGCGACTTCCTGGTGGAGCCGGCTCTGCTGCGGTGGGCCGAGGTGCGGCCTGAGGATCCGCTGTGGATCCCTCGCCCGTTGTGGCTCGATGACATTTTCTTGACGGGACGTGAGAACGATCCGACCCTTATCCAGTCGCGCTGGCGTTACGGGTGGTTCACGCTCGCCTGGGCTGTAGGCGCCGACGCCGACGGGGCCCATCCGTTCTCCGCTCAGGTCCTCCCGGTGCCGTTCATCGCACGATCGTGGGATCCGATGTTCGAGATGGCCCTTGCCATGGCCAAGCACGATCATCCCGGGCTTGAGGCGAACGTCGAGAGCCAGGAATCGGTTGAGCGCAGGCAGGCCCGGATGCAGCCTCTGTGGGAGTCACCGGTTGCGCGCGCATTCCTCGCTGGAGCCCTGGACTTTGAAGCGTCGTTGCGCCAGCGTGGGCCTGACCACCGGGACAACGTGCTGGTCCAGGACACGGAAGGGGTGTCTCTGGCCCGCGAACTCGCGCGTGTTGAGCTCCTCATCAGGTTGTGCGCGAACTGGAGCGTTGGCGATCTTTCTGAGCCCACCCTGCGATCCGCCGCGCAGGCGGCTCCCTTTGGGACGCAGGACGACCTGCTTTCCGCTGCGGCTGAGATGGAGGCGCGACGGGACAACTCCACGCCGCTCGCCGCCCTCCGGTCGGATTTCGCCAGCTTGGCGACGTTGCAGCTGGCGAATGCGTATGAAGCAGGACCAGACTCGCTTGTCGGTCAACAGGCACTGCTCGAGGCCGCGCGGCTCGCTGGCTGCGGCGTAATGGCGGCGGCGGTTGACAGCAACGATGCGGGCGCGGGTTTCGTTGCGGCCCTCTGGGCGCAGGAAGAACTCGCAGACGTCCAGCCAGGTTAGTTGTAGCGCCCGCAGCAGGGCCATCGGAACCCGTCGCCCGAATCGACCTCAATTCCCAGTTGCCTGGTCCGAACTCCAGCGTCATGACACCGTCGGAGCTAGCCCCCGACGGAGGTAACCAGTCGCCGGGCCCCCGTCGGCAGGGTTCATCGAGGGCTGGATGCTCCGGCCGCGCGCCTATGTGCAAAAGTCCTTAGTCGCCAGGGAATCACGGCACGGTTCCATGGCGGGGCAACAGCAATCACGCTGGCCAGGCGATGGGCCGCCGGGAATCGGCCGAGAGGACACGATATGGCACGGCAAGCCGGACGGTCGGAGCGGCATCGTCGGGCGCGACTACGTCGACTTGGCACGGTAATCGGCCGGCCTATCACGGACCGTCACGTTCGCGTGGACGGTGGACGTGCCGTTGGTGTATCGGGGCCGCAGCCTCTCAGTCCCCGCGCCGTGTACGCGACGGCGACCTGCGCACTTCTCATGAGACTGGCTATCACGTCCCATGATCGGGCAATCAGGGATGTGTCTGCATCCCGTCTAACTCTTGACTTGCTTGTGCCACGCGCTGGGCCAATACCGGGTCGGTCGCACCGCGGAACCGCGTGATCACCTCTCGGTACGCGCTAGTTGCTTCCTCGCGGCGTCCAAGTTGTCCGGCCATTTCGCCCTTGTTCAGAAGCGCGCCTGCGACGATCTCTCGTAGTTTGGGATCCGTTGAGGTCCCGAAGCGGGTCATGATCGCGTCACAGGCGCTCAACGCCTCGGGCACCCGATCGAGCTTATCGAGAGCTACGGATCTATTCATGAGTGCCCTGGCTACTTGAAGCTCCGCACTGGGGAAGCGCGATATCAGGTCATCGTCGATCGCTAGGGCCTCACTTGCGCGACCGGTCGTTACGAGAATTACGGCGTTATTGACTAGCGCTCGCGCAACCTGTTCGCGCAGGGGACCTTCGTCGATCTGATCGAAGCGTGCTACGACCTCGTCGTTGGTGGCCATCGCTTCGGACGGGCGTTCGAGCTCCGCGAGGAGGATCCCTTTGTGAACCAGAGCCGTTGCGAGGTGTTCTCGGATCTGTGAGTTGCCGGACGCCCCGAATCGGGCGGCGAGGTCGTCGTAGACGGCAATTGCCTCAGCCTTTCGGCCGGCTTGCCCTAGAGCGTCGGCCTTACTGAGTACGACCCAGGCCATGCGCTCCTGTGACTCCTTATCCGCGCGATCGGCGAGACGGCGAACGAGCTCGTCGTCGACAGCGACGGCATCTTCCCAATGGCCGAGGCTGCTGAGGGCGGCAGCTTTGTTTATGAGCGCAACCGTGGCCTGCTCTTGAGCTGCCGGACTGAGAGCAGCGTCAATTGACGACAGCACACGATCACACGCCGCGACGCTCTCGTCGAGTCGACCGAGTTCACGCAGAAGAACTGCCCGGTTGAGGAGTCCTTGCCTTCGCTCGTTCGTAACTTCTTCGCTCGAGGCCTCGTCGAGTCGGGCGAATGCTTCGTCGTATGCCGCTAATGCGTCCTCCGAGCGCCCAAGCTGTAAGAGAGCGGCAGCTTTGTTCAGCAGCGCCGACGTGACCTGCGAGTAGACGTCCCCGTGCCTCACGTCTCCGAACCGAGACAAAACCTCCTCACTGACCTCGAGAGTTTCGGCGTGGCGTCCCATCCTCCCCAGATAGGCGCTCTTGCTCACCAGGGCCCTCGCAACTGCGTCGTGAAGGATGGGACTCGTGGCATCGCTGTACGCCTGGACGAGCTCGTCGCAGAGCACGACGGCCTCTTCGTCGCGCCCGAGTTCGTCGAGACTGCCCGCCGCCATGATCGTCGCTCTCGCAATCTCTTCTTGAACCGATGGGGTCCCATCTCCTAGGTGAATACGGAGGCCGTACCCGATGTCGACGCCATCGTCGACCGGATCGCCTTCAAGTTTCGAAGCTCTCCGTAACATCGCAATCGCGGCGTCTGCGTCGCCCTCTGACGTAAAAACGTTGGCGAGTGCAATGGCAGCTCGTGCGCTGCCCAGCTCGACGGCGAATGTCCATGCATCGATTGCCCCGGCGTCGCCGAGGTCCCGCAGCAGAGCGCCACGTCGGAACGCGGCGTCGGCGCCAAGCGTGAAATCGCCGACGACCGCCGCTTGCCTGTACAAGCCAGCCGCCTCCTCCGGCTCGTCCCGGTTCGCGAGCAGTGTCGCGAGAAAAAACGCGGCTAGCGGCCAGCCACCCGAATGCGCTCCGGGAACCACCTCACGAAAGACCTGTTGCGCTTCGGCCTCCTGGCCCTCTGCCAGCAGCAGCATGCCGAGGTATGCGCTCGCGCCCGTGTGGCCTCGATCGGCGGCGAGTTGTAGCGACTCCCGTGCACCTGCCAGATCACGGGAGTGCCAGCGAGTCATCGCGACGTTGAAGGCTCCACCCGGGCTTCCTTGCCGAGATGCCTCGGCGAAGTGTCCTGCTGCCGCCTCGGTGTCCCCGCGGCTGACCGCAGCCACGCCCTCAGCGAAGGCCTCCCGTGCGAGACGCGCCTCCGACGTCGGCCCTTCACGTGCGATGCTCCTCTCGTCGAGCTCTGGATGCGGCAGGAGCGATCCGATGTCCGGGAAGCTAATGCCGAGAGCCGGGTCATGCTCGGCTCGATCGCCGACGAAGTCGAGTAGAGACCGCGCCTGAATCAGCGCCTCGGCCGCCTCCTTATCGGTTGGCTGGTAGCCAAAATGAGCGACCCGATTCCGCAGGTCGTACCCGCCTCGAAGCCAGTCGCTAACAGCGTTGGCTTCGGACTCGCTGTCGGATACCGACACGCGGAGACTTCGCGCGAAGTGGTGTACGTACCGGCTGCGGAACGGCGTCCTCACAAGAACGTTTTCCAGCTTCTCACTCGTCCACGCCTTCGTCATCCCGACTCCCCGGACGACACCATCAACCAACAGCTCCACGGCAGTTCCGGCCTCCAGGACGGCGTGGCCAGCGCGCCCTGCCTCGAGCGACCGTCGCGCCGCGTACAAGAACTCCAGCGCAGGTGAGAACGGTCCGCGTCCCATGTGCTCGGAGATCGCCATCGCGTGGTTGATGATCGTTGCATCGTGGTCGCTCGACACGCGCTCTTCGCCCGGGTGAAGAAACAAGAGAAACAGCCGCGGCGGCTTATCGGGGTCCCCGAGGTCGCGGAGGTCCTGCTCCCAGCCGATCAGCATCGGCGGCAGCTCAAATGTGTGCACAGGACGAATCCGATGATTCTCCGCAGCGGCCCCAAGGGCTAACAGTTGGGTGTTGAGCTTGCTCAACACCACCTGAAATTGCTCACGCAGCCATCGCTCGTCATACTCGCCGGTCGGGCTGGGAACGATGCGCTCAGCTTTGACGACCGTGACCGATGTCGTCGGCGATTCAAGATCGTCCTCGCTTGGAATGGCCTCAGAGAGTTCCTCCGCGTAGGCGGTCGCGACATTCCGAAAAAGCGGCGCGGCGGGTTTCGTCACGCGACGAAACCGCATCACCACGCAAGGTCGCACCGCCGGCTCTGGCAGCTCGGGCATGCCCAGGAAAGCCTGAAGATCGAAATCCGCCCAGTCCTCCAACGGAGGATGCGCAAACTCGATTACATTGAAGGCCCCTTCGGAGAGGCCTGCATCAAACCCAAGCTCGATGTAGAACTGAAGGTGAATGAGCGGAGTTCTCGCCCTCCGCTCAGTTAAGTCAGGGCCTGTCATAACCGCCGGCTTGATCTCCTTCCTTTTACGGGACGCCTGTGGGGGCTGCCGACCCCGACCCTTCCTAGCTCCCCTGTGTCTCTTGCCGCGTGCCACGCTACGGGACCGTACCGCCCGTAAACCTGGGGCGGGGCGGGGTACCCGACGTGCCTGCGGAGATCTCCACAGGGTGAGATCGCTACGTCCACCAATTGAGTGTGTCGCCGGAGCGTGATCGATGATCGCGTGGCCACCTGACGTGTCGCCGATCAACTTAGCGCTGATGCTGTCGGCAGTCCGGTGTTCGCCAAACAGAACGCTCTGCTCGGGCAGGCCAACGGGTTGCGTGAGCCAAATTTGTAGCGGCGGAGGCCAGGTCTAGGGGCGCATCCCGTCGTTTTGCGCCGGCGGGCACCACCGCGGCGAGCGTTTGACGAAGTCGTTGCGTACGTCCAGGCGTCTGCGTAGGCTCCCATCCGTCGCCTGGTTGACGGCGTAGTGGTGGTCGCCTCCGCGGGCGCGAACGAGCAGATAAATCTCCCAGCCGATCTCGTCGAGCTGTTCGCCGTCCTGCTGGAGCCGATCTCGACAGGAGAGAACCGTGGTTTGGTCGTCGGCGAATCGGTAGGGCAGCAGGTCTCGAACATATGGGACCACATACCGCTCAGCAGCTTTGACGCCGGCTGCATAAGCCTCCGGTTCGCTGTCGCCGCGCCACGGTCGCGCCGGCACGGGGGCATCCGTTCCGTAGAGCTGCGCGGCAGTGATCGCGTGGACGAAGCCATCGACTGCCGCCAGGCGCCGCCAGTCACTCGCGTAGTCGTCCTTTCCGAAGGCCGCGGAGACGCGTTCCACGACCGCCGCCAAGTGGACCAGCGCGATCATGAGTCGCGTCCTGCGCTGGCGGGTGGTCATCGCCGCATGGACGACTGCGTCATAGATGAGCCCGATCGGGTTGGTGAGCTCATCTATCAGGCCCGGATCTTGCGCGAGCGCCGCGAGCGGGCCGGATACGTAGATACCGTCCGGTCGTAGCTGCGCGGTGAATTGGGCGGTCAGATCGGCGTCCGTTTCCTCGAGCATCGCCCTGCGGATCGCCGGGTGCACGTCGAGATCAGCGGCCAGCCAAGAGACACACTCAGCCACGACCGTCCGGGTGTCGACGTCGAGCCGGCCCCGAGTCCAGCGCTCCTTGACCTCCCGCCACCAGGCGCCGAGCGGGAAGCCGCCCACGGTTGCCGGCACGCACGGCAACAGGTGGAATCTTGCCGCCTGTAGCAGGAGATCAACGCCAATCTCAAAGATCTCCTCGTCCGTGGGCGGCCGCGCGGGCTCGAGGACTTGCGGCTGGATCGGGGTGACGGCCCTGCGACCCGATCGGCTGCCGGGGACTCCGAGGGCTTGGGCAAGGGCGAGACCGATCGCCTCAGCGAATTCAGCTCCAACCTCGACGGCGGCATCGAACGCAAATCCTCTCGGCCCTTGCGCCGCGGGGTCGTGATGTGCATGGTTGAAGCGCATGCCGTCGAGGGAGCGTGCGATCTCCGGGTCGTGACTGCGGAGCGCTCCGAGGACGTCGACGATCCCGCGGTGCTCCGATCGGGCGAGCGCGGCACTGAACGGTTCGTCTGCGCGCAGGACGACAGGTAGCACGATCGTGCCTTGTGTCTTCCCGGGCGAGGGACGGACGGACCGTCCCACAGCCTGGATGATCGACGCCTGGCTGCGTTGCGTGTCGATGAACGCAATGCTGTCGATCTCGGGGACGTCGACTCCTTCCTGGAGCAGCTTGACATTCGAGAGCAGGCGGTACTCATCGGGTCGGTCGGACCTGAAGCGGTCAAGAATCTGGGCTTTGGCGGCTGGTCGCATGTAGCGACCGTCGATGTGGCTCGCCCAGAGGGCATCTGACGGGGCCTCGTCGTCGGGGAGCAGCTCGGCGGCGATCGGAAACTGAACGCTGAACCTTCGGGACTGGTCGATGCCCGGCTGGAACGCGACCATTCGCCTGCAGCCGAACCGTCGCATCGCCCTAGCGCATGCAATCTGCGTCGCAAGACTCGCGGCGTCCAGCCGCTCGTCTCCGTCGGGCGTCACGATTCGATGCTGCTTGATCAATTGATGGACCTCGTCGTCTGACACGGGAATCACAACCACCTGATACGGGCAGAGGAGCTCACGCTCGGTCGCCTCGGCGAAGGTGAGCCGGTGAATTACGCGGCCGAAGCGGGCTCGCTCGTCCATCGAGGCGAGCTTGACGTTGTGGTTAGCAGCACGTCCCTTGTCTCGTGTTCCATAGACGGTGGGGGTCGCCGTGAAGAACAGTCGCCGCCGTGCTCGAATCGCATGCTCATTCAGGATGGTCTTGTGCGACGACGACTCGAGGCCGGCACATCGGTGCGCCTCGTCGGCAATCGCGAGGTCGAACTCCGCCGAAGTCCCGCTCATCGCCTTGGCAACTGCAGGCGACGAGTTGTAGGTCGCGACGATCAGCAGAGGCTCGGATTGAGCAAGAGCGGTCGCGATCGCGACGGGATCCGTGGTGCGGAGAATTCCTAGCTCCTCGCCGTCGGCCAGCTCTTCGGTCTCGGCGCGGCGGGCGTCACCACAGACCAACAGCAGCCGTCGCCGGGTGGCGGCATGCCGTGTCCACGTTCGAGCGGTCTGTCGGATAAGCGCGAGTGTGGGGGCGACCACGAGGACCCTCTGGGCGGCGAGGCGATCCGCGGCCCAGACACCGACGAGGCTCTTGCCCGTCCCGCACGCCATGACAACCTGCGCACGACAGTCGCTCGTACTCGCCCAGGCGTCGATCGCGTCGAGCGCCTCGGTCTGGTGAGGCCTGGGCGTGACGGTCGCCAGCGACACAGCGGTGAGTTCGTTTGCGCTGGACGGCCACACGAGATCCGAGGCACGTAGCTCCTGCAGGAGGCAGGTCGTGACGCGCTTCTCCTGTGCGCGCATGACCTCGATTGCATTGGCGCCGATCAGATCGGTTGTCGCGATTAGCAGCCGCTCGGCGATTCGTGGTCGACTGGACTCGCTCAGGAACGTGTCCACGTCAGCCTTTGAGATGCTGGTCTGCTGCCCGTAGTTTTTTGCCTGGACTGCAAACACACGCCCGTCGTGAGTCTCAGCTATCAGATCGATGCCCTTGTCACGACCCCAACGGTGCGGCCAATCGTCCCACAGCCACACTTGGCGGAAGACCGCCGCCCAAAACGGATCGTTCTCCAAGTACCACTTGCTCAAGCGCTCGAACTCTTTGCCGTCCGTACCGAGCGATTCGAGCAGTCGATCGAGCCCTGTTGGGTCCTGATTTGTCTCCATCTGTCACGGCGAACGTTAGTTCGGGCAACGGACAGCGACGGCGCGAGGTTCGGAGTACGCTCGAGCAGCGGCGCCCCGGTCCGGCGATCGGTCTTAGCCCCCGGCTGCTGCGAGCTCGATGATCGCAGCGGCGACGATCCGCGCGAAGCATTCCAATTGCTCCGCGGCCGGGCTGACGATTGCTCCTACGGCGCGGCTGGGCGGCGCAGGGCGACGGGCAACGGCGTAGTGCATCTCGGCAGGATCAGAGTCGGCCACACCGTGGCCGGTAGAGACCTCGAACCGGCTCGCCTCGATCGTGCGTCGACACCAGCGCTCTTTCGCCGCGGCGGAGAGTCATATCCTGAGGGCATGCTCTACCACGCCCGAGTCTCAACCGACGAGGCGCGTCGTCGCCTCGACCATACCGACGAAGCGTACGCATTCCATCTGTCCCAGGATGAGCTTCGTCGTCGTTTCGTGGACCCGTGGACGGCGTGTCAAGAGATCGTGTGCGGCGGACTCACGTTCGCGCCAGAACATACGAGAGTGGAAATACTTCAAACCTCTAATGCGTCCAGCCAGCCGTTTGCCGGTCGCGCGAGTTGGAACCACGCCGAGTCGAGCACGGACACCCACGACGTAACAGATGACTTCATTACACATCGAGACCCTCGCGTGGACCTGTCTGGCACGGGCGGCCAGCCAACTCGCAATCCGAGGGCCGTCATGGTGGTGTATGGCCAAGATCAAGCGGCGAACGAAGCGATCTTCGAGTGGCTTCGTGCCATTGGCTTGGAGCCTCGCGAGTGGAGCGAACTGACCCGCGCAACCGGTAAGGCGAGCCCTTTTATCGGCCAAGTCTTGGACACCGCATTCCAGGATGCACAGGCGGTAGTGGTTCTGTTCACACCAGACGAGCACGTCAGGTCCCGTGCCGATCTTGTGTCGAGCCGTGAGGCATGGCGACTCCAGGCGCGCCCAAACGTTCTCTTTGAAGCTGGCATGACATTTGCCACGCACGCTGATCGAAGGGTGCTGGTAGTGCTTGGCAACCAGGACTTGCCAAGCGATCTCGCCGGGCGCCACTATGTGCGCATCGCCGGCCCTGAGTCATTGCACGAACTTGCAAACCGCTTGGAGACCGCCGGCTGCGAGGTAAGACGCGGCGGCACGCAGTGGCTGAACATGAGCCGATTTCCCGTTCGAGACGGTCTCGTATTTGGCCCGCCTGATCCTCCGGCGCAGGCTGAGACTTCCGCGGCCGTCTTTGCCCGCCACATCGAGCGTGAGCTCAACGCTAACGTTGAGGTCGCGGCCACAGACCTTCTCGACCGGGATCTCCCCCTCACGGGAGACGAAGTCGCACGCTGGACTGGTTCAACAGAAGTCACGATCAGGACACGTTGCGGGCGTTCGTACGCCGCCAGATTTCGAGCGGCCGGCCGTGGCCTCGCTCCTGCCGACGAACTTCGCACAAAGGTGGCCTTCATCCACGATGATCTAGCTGCACAGACCCAGGCCGGATCGTTCTCGTCTGGGCCACGGGCGGGCGCCTGGGGCGCGCCCGCTCGGTCTAGCAGGTGGATCGATCCACTCGCTGTCGTTGAAGGCGCGGCACACCCCTCGCAGCCGTCTAGCGCCCGCTCGCCAGCGCGATGAGCCGGGCAGCCGATGACGGAGTTGGACGTTCGCTTTTCGCGAGCGACTGGCTCCGCACGCGCCACTGCTTCGGCGCCCAAACGTAATCTCGCTACGGCGCGGTGCTAGCCGGATGCGAGCAAGCGGCCAGGTTCCGCGCCCGCCATCGCCCGGCTCCTGCTTCGTAAATGCGATCGCGCGGCGTCTCGTGCCGGCGTCACTGCTATGCCACGTTTCGGATCACCCGGACGCAATCGACGGCACCGGGATCGCATTCGCATCTCGCGGTGTTGACGCCTCGGCTTTCGCTACGGCGAGCGAGCGCAGGGTCTGAGGCCGCTGCCTGTTAGCTGTCGAGGCCGACGGCCAGCACGCGAGGAGAGGAATGGATGGAGAGGTCAGGCCGATCGAGCCGAAGCCGCTCATGGTGAGCGCTGGCGACCGCCGCGGACAAGCGCCATGTAGCCGACGGGCAGCTCAAGGGGCGACACGATCCGCGTCCGCGTTACCGCTCGTGCTGGATCGACGTCCTCGGGTACCCGGGTTACCTCGCCACTGCTCCGGTTTAGGCGGTCGCTACTCCGGTTGAGCTCAATATCCCGCTCCCCGCAAAACGCTTTAGTTGCAGGTCTTTACTGACCTAAACCTGGGTTGGCGGCGAAACGCCCAAGTCCGGTTTAGGTGACGCGCTGCTCAGTACCCCTGCCGCGCGAAAAACCCCACGACAGCGGGCAAAACGCGCGACCTAAACCGGAGTAGGAGCGGATTTCGACCGGTGACTTGGGTAGGTGACCATGGCCGCAGGCACCAACGCCGTCCTTCACCGGCGCGCTTACACCCTCCCCGGTGCGCTCGGGCAGCCCGCGGGAACAGTCGGCGCGGTTGGTAACGCCCGGGCTTCGGATGCCGGTCGCGGTACGGAGCCGGCTATGGCCTCGTGGCGCGGATGGTGTGTGATTGCTGGGGTTTCGCCGCCAATCCGCCGGGCGGTCGTGGTAGAGTCCGATGCCTCGATTGATGGCTCGCTGTGGTACGGCGACCTCCCCGCTCTAGACGGGGCACGAGATGACACGCATAGCCCGAGCTCTCCTAGTGAGTGCAAAAGGCGCCCTGAGAAGCCGAGAAGCCCACGTTGAAGGGTGAGGTTTGTGCGCTCTCTGTCGTGTCTCGTGCGTGTCACCTTGCTTGTCTGATCGCCCCTGATGGATCACGTCGGCGCGCGTTGACGGCGTGATCGGCTGAGGTTCTCGGCCGCGGCGTTCGCCGACGTCTGGGCGTTGCCAGCGGCCCGTCTGGAACGAGCTCATCGGGCGTGTGGCGTCGCTCGACACGCGGGGTTGACCGAGCACCGAGTTGCGACTACCTCCCGAGTCGCTGGTGCTCGGTCGACCCGCGGCCGGCGCTGGAGTTGCGACCGACCGCCTTCGCCGGCCGCCACAGAGTCGGCTGGGTGCGCCTCGGCGCCTGTCGCCAGGCAGACCGGCCTACCTGGGACGTTCCCTTAGCCGCACGAGGTTGATCGAGCCACCGCGGTGAAGACGGGGTCGGCGTACGCGCCCCGAGCCGAAGACTTTCTCGAAGAAGGCCCGTGACCCCTTCGCTTCTGGGGTCGCGGGCCGCTCGTCGTTAAGGAGCGCCGTGCCGTGACGGTGTTGCGGCAAAAGCAGAGCCCCGCCGCGAGGACGGGGCTCAACACACACATAGGAGGGTACCGCATGGTCCCCCAGTTGATTGCCCGCGTCGACGGGCTGCCCGTGTCGCTAGTCACACCCGAACGCGTGTGGCCCGTCCCCTCGGCCGAGGTCGGAGATGATGTCTCCCACGACCGGGCGCGGCTAGCGCCGATCGAGCGCCAGACTGCCGTCGTGCATGAGTGTCGGCTGCCCGCGTGGGCGCGGGACATGCTCGCTGAGCAGGCGGCCGAGTCGGAGCGGTTCGCGATCCGCTCGGACCTCGCCCGCGCGGGGCTGCTCTGATGCGAGGCGTCGGGATGACGATGATCAGCCCGCCACCGCCGCCGCGCGGGCTTGCGCACCTGAAGCCTCCGGTCGTCAGCCGCTCCGGCGAGCTGCTCTGATCCTTCGCCGGCCGCTAACACGAGCCGGTGCAGCCACGACCGAGAGGAGGTACTTGCCTTGGTTTGAGGCAAGCCCGACGCCGAAGCGGCGCCGGGCATTTCAGCATCCCTGTAATGCGTCGGCCCCGAAGCTGGAACCTCCGGGGCCGGCAGATCCTCACAAGGAGGACCGAGTAGTGATCGAAGAAAGTACCACCGCAAGGGGCGGATCGCACGAGTTCGACGGCGAGGTGCCTGGGCAGGCGCGCAAAGACCGTGCGGGCGTGGTGCGGACCGCTTTGGCGATCGTCCGGCTGGCGCGCGCGCATCGCAGACTCGAGCACGTGCCGACGCTGGGCCAGGTGCAGGCGATGGCCTGGTTCGACGGCCGTGAGCCGTGGTCCTATCTGCTCGACCGCGCGGTGAACTTCGTGCCCGAGCCGATGGAGTTCGGCTACGAGCGCGAGCTCGGCGAGCACGCGCTGTCGTTCACCTGCCGCGACCCGTACGGGCGGGTGATGGAGCTGGTGACGATGCGCGACGGCGGCGGGTTCGACCTGCTCAGCGGCTTGTAAGCCGCGAGCGCATGCCTGGGGCCCGGAGAGTCTGCCCTTCGTCGGGCCGGCCTCCGGGCCTCCGGGCCCGTCTGTCTCGCGAGTGACCGT
>Ga0335079_10003822_pt1 | contig 17340 bp, 16 predicted proteins | sample Lox_Sample_33_FD_206719 | JGI IMG/M metagenome (GOLD analysis project Ga0335079, IMG submission 206719) | Soil microbial communities from Loxahatchee National Wildlife Refuge, Florida, United States - Lox_Sample_3.3 | ecosystem: Environmental > Terrestrial > Soil > Wetlands | place: USA... | reverse complement strand
ACTCGTGATCCGGTACGAGAGGCGCTCACCGCCCGCCGCATCCGTCTTCCCGACGACGGGCAGCGAGGGAGGCGGCAGGTACACCCCGACGTACCCGACGATCAGCGCCTCCTTGACCGGCGCCTGGCGCGCCTGGCTGAGCCTGTTCAGCACCTGACCCTGGAAGGCTGAGGTGACGTAGCGGCCGAACTGGAGCCCGGCGGCGGTGACGGCCCCGAGCTTCGCCATCGTCTCGGCGAGCTCGTAGTTGGTCATCCCGACGCTGTAGCCGGGCCGCCCGCCGTCGACCGTGACGAGGATCACCCGGCCGTCGGAGAGCTGCCCCACGGCCGCTCGCGGCTGACGCGACGTGAGGTCGACGGTGCTGAAGTTCTCGCCGGTCGAGAACACGGGCTTGCCGCCCTTCACGAGCTGGGGTCCACCGCCGAGCGCGGAGACGATCGAGCTCCACGAGTCCGGGAGGACCAGGCGCACAGTGGTCGAGGTCCCTTGCGGCGCCTCCGCCTGGAGCTTCGCAGCCTCGCTTCCGTTCGAGACGAGGACGGCGCCGTCGGACGGGATCGCGGCCGACCCGCTGCCGACCGCCGACACCGTCGCGTTCAGGTCGGTGTCGACCGCCGCCGCCGGGAAGGGCTCGAGCACCGCATACGAGTCGTTCGGGAGGCTCGGCGTCGCCGCCCCCCACGCCGGCGTGAAGAGGACTGTCTGGCTCCCGTGCGGCTGCTGGTTGACGCCGGCGAGCGGGCGTCGCTGCCCTGTGCCCTGCCACGTGCCCGTGAACGAGATCCTGCCGACGTGCATCGCGCCGTTCGCGTCGAACCCGATCGACGAGCGCGCCGGGGTCGGGACCCGCACGAGCGCGCCTCCGCTCATGACGATCCCGGAAGGGGTCGAGTTGGCGCCGCTGAGGTTGAAGAAGTCGCCGTTGACGCCGGCGACCGTCTCGATCGAGTCGACGCTCTCCTCGAGCTGCGTCACGGTCTCGCGCGGCCCCGTGATCGTGCCCTCGCCGAGGACCGGGGCGATCGTCTCGAGGCCTGTCGGCGGCGGAGCGGTGATGACCGAATAGGCGACCGGGCCGTGAGAGGTGAGCTCCGAGTACTGCTGATAGGTGACGCCCGGCATCAGCGGCGTCACCGCCGACGGACTCACCGGTCCTTGCGCGGAGGCGAGCGGCGCGACGAGGAAGGCCGCGGCGAGCGGGCAGGCGAGAAGGCGACGCATGACTGACCCCATCCGAGGGTAGCCGATGCCCTGCAGGGTTCCGTCAGTTCCAGACGCGGACTTCGCGGTACAGCGTGTCGCGCTGCACCGGGATCTTTCCCAGGCCCTTGATCGTGCGCACGAAGTCCTCGGTCGAGGCACGGTAGGTCGTTCCGGCGGCCGAGACCACGTTCTCCTCGATCATGATCGAGCCGAGATCGTCGGCGCCGAACTCGAGCGCCACCTGCCCGATCTTCATCCCCTGCGTCACCCAGCTCGACTGGATGTGGTCGACGTTGTCGAGATAGATGCGCGAGACGGCCTGGGTGAGCAGGTAGTCGAACGAGGTCGGCATCGTCTCGCGCGGGACCTTCGAGCCGAGGCGGTTCCCGTCGTCCTGGAACGTCCACGAGATGAAAGCGCGGAAGCCGTGGGTCTCGTCCTGCAGGTCGCGGATCTTTCGCATGTGCTCGACCCGCTCCTGGATGGTCTCCACGTGACCGTACATCATGGTCGCGGTCGTCGACATGCCCAGCCGGTGCGCGTGGCGCATCACGTTCAGCCATTCGGCCGACTTCGTCTTCTTCGGCGCGATCACGTCGCGAACGCGGTCGACGAGGATCTCGCCGCCCCCGCCGGGGATCGAGTCGAGGCCGGCGTCGCGGAGCCGGGTCAAGGTGTCGGGGATCGAGAGCTTCGAGCGTCGCGAGATGTGCTGGACCTCGGGGGGCGAGAGCGCGTGCAGGTGGATCGGGTAGCGCGCCTTGATCGAGCGGAAGAGGTCCTCGTAGTAGTCGATGCCCAGATCGGGGTGGTGGCCTCCCTGCATCAGGAGGCCGGTGCCGCCGAGCGCGAGCGTCTCCTCGATCTTCTTGTAGATGACCGGCTTCGGCAGCAGGTAGCCCTCGCGCCGGTCGCCCGGTCGGCGGTAGAAGGCGCAGAAGTCGCAGTCGGTGACGCAGACATTCGTGTAGTTGACGTTGCGGTCGACGATGAACGTGATCCGATCAGGATCGGTACGGCGCCCGCGCAGCTCGTTCGCGGCGCGGCCGACCGCGAGCAGGTCGCGCGACTCGAGCAGCGCCAGGGCCTCGGCGTCGTCGATGCGAGCACCGTCAAGTGCCTTACCGAGAATGAGATCGGTCCCGGCGCCAGGCTTCAGTCTGGCGCGGGTCGTTCCCGACGCCGACAGCACAGATGGCTTTGCAGGCGGCGTCACGTCACGGCCGCCCCGGCGGTGACGAAGCGCAGCTCGGGCACCTGGTCGAGCTCGCCGGCGTCGCGCGCCAGCTCGAGGAAGGTGTAGAGACCGGCCCGCTCGCGCGGTCCGAACCGGTAGCGGAGCTTCTCGAAGTAGCGCGCAAGGAACCCGGGCGGGTAGCCGTAGAGCTCCGACGACTCGAAGGCGAGCGTCTCGGGCTCCGCCCGAGCGGCTCGAACCGACGAAACGAGCGCCTCCTCGAGCTCGAGCAGGTCCGGGTGGGGCGGCATTGCGACCGCCCAGACTGCGAACACCATCGGCAGCCCGGTGCGCTCGAGCCACAGGCGACCGAGATCGTGGTGCGGCGTCGGGTCCTCGAATGCCGAGGCGAGCGCCGCGTCGCCGATCAGGAGCTTCGCGTCGGCCTCCTCCCCGAGCGGCACGTGCTTCGCGTCGGGCAGGAGCACCCTGGTCAGCACGACCGAAGTCGCCGACTCGGGCGTCACGGCCACGGTGCTGATCCGCTCCAGCGGGAACTTCGAGACGAGCTGGATCGAGTCGACGGCGCCCTCGCTCGAGACGCAGAGTCTCGGCAGCAGGAGCAGCGTGTCGGCGTGCCGCGCGTACTCGATCGACGAGATGGGGGCGGTGTCGATCTCGCCCGCGACCAGCCTCCGGTTCAGCTCGGTCGGGACGCCGGTGACCTCCTCGTACTCGGCGTCGACCCTGAAGAAGACCGGCGCCATGTTGGCGTACGAGATCCTGCCGAGGCGGATCACGCGGCCCACCGCCGCAGCTCGTTGTAGAGCGTGTCGCGCTGGACCGGGATGCGGCCGGCGGCTCGAACGGCGCGGACGAGCTCTTCGGTCTTCTGCTCGGTGCCGGCCGTCGACCCGGCGGCGCGGAAGATCTCCTCCCGGACGATCGTGCCCTGGACGTCGTTGGCCCCGAAGTGGAGCGCGACCTGCGCGACCGGCATCGTGAGCGAGATCCAGTACGCCTTGATGTTCGGGATGTTGTCGAGCATGAGCCGCGAGACGGCGAGCATCTTCAGGTCGGCGGCGCCGGTCTGGAAGGTGAAGCCGCGCCGCTCGAAGACGGTGTTCGCCGGGTGGAAGGCAAGCGGGACGAACGCCAGGAAGCCGCCGGTCCGGTCCTGCTGATCGCGCAGGCGGAGCAGGTGCTCGATGCGCTCCTCATAGGTCTCGACGTGCCCGTAGAGGAGCGTGCAGTGGGTCGGGATGCCCAGCCGATGAGCCGTGTCGTGCACGTGGAACCAGATGTCCGGGTGCTCCTTGCCTGGCGCTACGAGCCGACGCACGCGATCGGCGAACACCTCGGCCCCGCCGCCGGTGAGCGCACCGAGCCCGACCGACTGGAGCTCCCGCAGCACCTGCTCGTGCGAGAGGCCCGAGAGCGTCGTCATGTGGTGGATCTCGGAGGCCGTGTAGCACTTGAGGAACACGTCCGGAAGCGCCTCGTGGAGCCCCCGGATCGTGTCGCGGTAGAAGTCGAAGTCGACGTGAGGGCTCTCGCCGTTGACCATGTGGATCTCGGTGAAGTGCAGCCGCTCCCATTCCGAGATCGCGTCGGCGACGAGCTCGTCGGGCGGGACGGTGTAGGCGTGAGCCTGCTTCTGCGTCGCGGCGAAGGCGCAGAACTTGCACTTCACGCGGCAGACGTTCGTCTGGTTCAGGTAGACGTTCTGGACGAAGTAGACGAGGTCGTCGCCGCCGCGCAGGCGGCGGGCGAGATCGGCGAGCCCGCCGACCGCGAGCAGGTCGTCGGACTCGAGCAGCGCGAGACCGTCGTCGAGGTCGAGGCGCTCGCCGGCTTCAACCTTTTCCCGGACGAGCTCGAGCACGGTGTCATGGGCGAGCGCCGTCACGAGGCGCGGTCCACCACAGCGTAGGTGAGGGCCTCGAGCTCCTCCCGGTGCGGCGCAGAGCCGACGCACGAGCGTGCCTTGGCCGCGTAGTCGAGCGCAGCCTCGCGCGAACGCGCCAGCGCGTCGGTTCCGGCCACGCGCACGAGCGCGCCTTCGAGCGGGCCTCCGGCGAGAGCCGAGCGGACGATCGCGTCCTGCTGCGCGGCGAGTAGGAGCGGCATGGTCGGCGTGCCCTCGCGCAGGTCGGTGCCGGGGATCTTGCCGGTCTCCTGGGTCTGACCGGCGCAGTCGAGGATGTCGTCGGCGATCTGGAAGGCGATTCCGAGAGCGAGGCCGTACGCGCCCAGGTCCGGATCGCCGCCGGAGCCGAGCCGGCAGGCCGCTTCGAACAGCTTCCCTGTCTTCAGCGCGCAGCGCTCCAGGTAGTCGTCGATCGTCGTCTCGGGCTTGCGCGTCTGGCTTCGCTGCATCGCCTCGCCCCGCGCGAGCGCGAGGCAGGCGTCGGCGAGGGTCCCGACCGCCCTCGAGTTCTCGGTCGCCGCGAGCTCGGCGAACGCGCAGGCGAAGAGATAGTCCCCTGCCGAGAGTGCAGCGCCGGGACCGAACACCGACCAGGCCGCCGGTACGCCTCGGCGCATGCGTGCGCCGTCGACGAGGTCGTCGTGGACGAGGGTCGCCATGTGCACGAGCTCGGTCGCGGTGCCGGCTGCGAGCAGGAGCTCGTCATCCCCGTTGCGCGAGGAGAGGAAACAGAGCAGGGGCCGAAGCCTCTTACCGCCGGCCGAGAGCGCCTCGGCGGCGACCTCCGACGCGAACCCGGGCCGGCGACCGACGGCCTCGGCAAGGCGTACCTCCAGCTCGGCCATGTACGGCGCAAGGCCCGGCGTCGAGTCGACCGAGAGCGCGTTCAGGCGGCCGCCCTCCCGGCTCCGGCGCCGGCAAAGCCGGCACCTTCGCCTGTCACCGGTTCCGTCGAGACTACACCGGTGTGGAGCGCGACGATCGAGCCGGCCAAGAGGCGGAATCGAACATCGGCGAAGCCGGCGCGCACGAGGAGGCCCTCGAGCTGCTCGGCTGCCGGGAACCGCTCCACTGACGCCGGCAGGTATGCGTACGCGGCGCCGCCGGGCAGGAGCCGCCCGAGGAGGGGAACGACCCGATCGAACCACACTCGGAAGAACGGGAGCAGGAGCCCGCGAGGCCGGGTCAGCTCGAGGATCGCCAGCCGGCCGCCGGGCCTCAACACCCGCCGCAGCTCCCCGAGGGCGAGCTCGAGATCGGCGACGTTTCGGATGCCGAAGCCGATCGTCGCCGCATCGAACGCGCCGGCCTCGAACGGCAGCGAGAGCACGTCTCCCTCGATCCACTGGAGCGCCGGAGCCTTGCGGCGCGCGCAGGCGAGCATGCGAGGCGAGAAGTCGAGCCCGGTCACCCGTGCCGCGCCGGCCCTGTGGTCGGCGAGGGCGAGATCGCCCGTTCCGCAGGCCGCATCGAGGACGACGTCACCGGGCCGAACGGCAGCGGCTGCGGCGAGCCGGCGCCAGCGCAGATCGAGGCCTGCGGTCATGACCCGGTTCATCGCGTCGTAGACCGGTGCGATGCGGTCGAACATCGAGCGGACTGCGTCAGGGGCGAGCGTCATTCCGATGCCGACAGCCTATGTGCGCGGCCGCCTCGGCCGCGGCTACTTGGGTCCCTTGGAGGCCTCGAGGAAGGTGGCGAGCCGCGTCAGGTTCACCGTCCCCTGGCTCGCGAAGCTGGGCATCGGGCTGCCCTTGTTCACGCACGACGGGCACTTGAGGTGCGCGATCTGGAAGGCGATCCCCAGGTTCTTCGCGCCAATGGCACTGAGGTCGGGCGCACCGAGGTTGTGGTTTCCCGAGCCGAGATAGGTGTGGCAGTTCAGGCAGCCGATCGACGCGAACAGCTTCGCTCCCTGAACCGCGACCGGATCGTGCTCGAACCCCTGGGTCTTCGCCCATCCGGGCACCTTGAGCAGGAGCTCGGGCCCGAGCGCCTCCTTCGCGGTGGCGCCCTTGTAGGTGAGAATGCCCATCGAGAGCACGACGAGAACGGCGGCGACCATCGCCACCGGCCGCTTCAGGGGATGCCGCTCGGGCCTGATGTCGATGAACGGCATCGAGATCAGGAGCAGGATCAGGATCGTGGGGATCCCCACCGTGCCGAGGATGACCGAGTTGGGCCATTTGAAGATCCGCAGCAGGTAGAAGAGGAAGTAGAAGTACCAGTCAGGTCGTGGGACGAAGCTGAACGTCCCCGGGTCGGCAGGTGTGTCGTAGAGCTTCCCGAGCAGACCCGAGCTCGTGTTGGCGTGGTTTCCCGGGACCGACCACTTCCAGACCACCGCGAGTGCGACGATCACGAGCACGGTGACGCACGACATGATCGTGTCGTGCCACATCGCGAACGGGAAGAACGGCTTCCCGCGCTCCTTGACGTCCTCCTTGTACTGCTTGAAGACGCGCTGGCGCTCGGCGATCCGGTCGTTAGCCACTTGCCGCTCGTTCCACTGGCTGCCGCGGCTCCGTGCCGGACGATGGCCCCGACCCGTTGGAGGAATGCGGCGGCAGCGGCCCGGTTCCCGCCGCTTCCTTCGACCACGGAGGCGAGGTGACGCCGAGACGGATCACGAGGTAGAGGTGCAGCGCGATCAGCCCCCCGATCGCGGCAGGCAGCAGCAGCATGTGGATCGCGTAGAAGCGGCTGATCGTGTCCGCGTTGATGTAGGTGCCGCCCTGGAGGAACTGGGCTATGAAGGGCCCCAAGAAGGGTGCCGTCCCGTTCAGGTTGATTCCGACGGTCGTGGCCCAGTATGAGGTCTGGTCCCACGGGAGCAGGTAACCGGTGAAGCCCTCGGCGAGACCGAGCGCGAGCAGCAGCACGCCGATGATCCAGTTGAGCTCGCGCGGGTACTTGTAGGCGCCGAACAGGAACACGCGGCCCATGTGCAGGAACATCAGGATGATGAAGACCGAGGCGCCCCACTTGTGCATGCCGCGGACGAGCCAGCCGCCCCAGATGTCGTTCGTGATGTGCTGAATCGACGGGTACGCGGTCGTCGGGCCAGGTTGGTAGTACATCGCGAGCACGACGCCGGTCGAGGCCTGGACCAGGAACGCCGTCAGTGTCGCCGAGCCGAGCGTCTGGAACCAGTTGACGTCGGCGGGGACGTTGCGGAAGAGGAAATAGCGGATCCCGCCGACCAGCCCCGAGCGTTCCTCCAGCCAGTCGACCGGATACAGGATCCGCTCCTGCGTGGTCGTCTTCTTCGCCATCAGTGCGGAGGCTGGATCGGGTAGAGCCAGGACTCGATCCCGCTCACGTGCTCGCCCGGGAACGAGAGTCTCGTTGCGTGGATCTGCGCGTTCGCACCGGTGCCGACGACGTAGGCGATCGAGAACGGCTTCCCGACCATCAGGTGGCCGTTGATGATGGAGAAGGCGTAGCGGTCGAGCCCGCGGACGGGCGGGCCGGCGATCCTGTTGCCCTCGGTGTCGTACTGCCCGCCGTGGCACGGGCACCCGAAGCCCGAGGGCAGAACCGGGATCATCGTCACGTCTCGGAACCTCTTCGTCTCCTTGTACAGAGGCACCCCGTTCGGCTCGACCGGACAGCCCAGATGGGCGCAGTGGTTGGAGATGACCGTGAAGCTCGGTTGGGTCCCGAGGAAGCCGTTGTTACGGACGAACGCCGTGCGCCGCGAAACGGTGCCCTCCTGGGCATTCGAGGTGAACGTCGTGATCAGGAACTGGCCTTCCGGAAAGTCGGTGATCGGCCCCAGATCGGAGAGCTTCACGCCCTGCTTGAGGAACGCGGGGCCGATCATGAAGCCGAGCACCGGCAGGGTGACGAGGCCGCCGATCACCGCGCCGAGTCCCAGGGTCGAGGCCTCGAGGAACACGTTACGCGGATAGCGGTCGTGCACCAGATCGGTGCGCGCCGGCCTCGGAACGGCGGCGGCTCGCGGCGGCCGCTGCTCGGGCTGCACCGCCGGCGGCTCCCCCGCGAGAGCCCGACCGTGGATCAGCTCCCTCAGCCAGAGGAACGCGAAGAAGACCGTGACGAAGATGCCGACTGCAACGATCGCCCACGAGACGACGAACCCGACGAGCATGACGACGACCCCAACGGCAAAGCCGACCGGCCAGAGGCTGGGGCCGGGAGTGTGGTCGTGTCCGCGGCTCGAATCCAAGTCGCTACCAACAAGTATCACAGCTGACTGCCCAGTGCGGAAGCGCAGTCCGGAGCCCGAACTAATACCGAAACACGGCAGGTCGCGCTCCGATAACGGTCAGGCAGCGAAGCCGGGGAACCCGTATTCGGTCCATCTCCGATCGACGAGAGCGCGGATCTCGGCGCTCATCTCGATCTCGGGCGGCCACGCGCGGGCTCCCTCCTCGGGGAGCTTCGCGGTCGCGTCGATCCCGAGCTTGCCTCCGACGAACTGCCGGGCGGTCGCGTGGTCGAGGTGATCGGCGGGGCCCTCGCCGAGCACCACGTCGCGCGACGGGTCGACGTTGGCGCCCGCGTAGAACGCGACCTGCGCGTAGTCGTGGGGGTCGACATGCTCGTCGACCACGATCACGGTCTTCGTCAGCGACAGGAGCCCGAGCCCCCAGATCGCGCTCATCACCTTCCGCGCCTGAGCCGGGTAGCTCTTGCGGATCGACACGATCGCACAGTTGTGGAAGGCACCTGCGACAGGAAGGTCGTAGTCGACGATCTCGGGCACCGAGGCCCTGATCGCCGGCAGGAAGATCCGCTCGGTTGCCTTGCCGAGCCAGGCGTCCTCCTGCGGAGGCTTGCCGACCACGATCGACGGGTAGACGGCACCGCGCCGCATCGTCATCGCGGTCACGTGGAAGACCGGGAACGGCTCGGCGGGCGTGTAGAAGCCCGTGTGGTCGCCGAACGGCCCCTCGAGCGTGAGATCGCCGCGCTCGACGTAGCCCTCGAGCACGATCTCCGCCGAAGCCGGCACCTCGAGCCCCACGCTCACGCACCTGACGACGTCGACCGCCTCGCCGCGCAGGAACCCGGCGAACATCAGCTCGTCGATGTGCTTGGGGAGGGGCGCGCTCGCGCTGTACGCGGTCACCGGGTCGAGCCCGAGCGCAACGGCAACCTCCATCCGGCCGGTGCTCCCGTGGAAGTCGGCGCGACCATCCTTGTGGAGTTGCCAGTGCATTGCGGTCGAGCGGGGCCCGAGCACCTGCATCCGGTACATGCCGACGTTCCGCCCGCCGGTCCGCGGATCGCGCGTGAACACGGCCGGGAGGGTGATGAACGGGCCGACGTCGAGCGGCCAGCAGGTCTGGATCGGGAGCAGGCCGAGGTCGACGTCGTCGCCACGCAGGACGACCTCCTGGCAGGCGGCCTTGCGCACCGTGTCCGGCAGCGAGTCGGCGATCGACTTCAGCTGCCTGAGTCCGCGGAGCTTGTCGACGAGCCCGGACGGGGGCTGCATCTCGAGCACGTCGGCGAGCCGGGCACCGACGTCGTCGAGGCTCTCGACCCCGAAGGCGAGGCACATCCTCCGCTCCGTGCCAAACTGGTTGACGAGCAGCGGATGCTCGCTCCCGGCCGGTCGCTCGAAGAGGAGCGCCGGGCCGCCCGCCTTGACGGTCCGGTCGACGATCTCGGTCACCTCGAGGTGCGGATCGACCTCCGCGGAGACGCGGACGAGCTCGCCCTCGCGCTCGAGGAGGGCGATCCACTCGCGAAGGTCGGCCGGCGAGCCCAACGACTCATCCAGGTCAGTACGAGCTCGGGCGGCGGGCCTTGCGCCGGTGCGATGCCGCCTTCACTGCCTCGCCGACGGCGATCACGGCCAGGAACACGAGACCGACGATGAGCATGCCGACGATGATGTGCAAACCGTCGCTCGCGGCGTCGTAGATCACCGCGGGATCGTACCGGCCGGCCGCGAAGCGACCCGTCCGCAAAGCGGTCCGCGGGAAGCAGTCCGCGGAAACCGGGACAGTTCCCGGGAGACGACAGATTCCCTCACGACGCGACTCCCGCTCCCGTTCTCGCGGCATGACGGCGCAGCGCGGTGGCTATGTCTTCACCGGACGGGTCGCCGCCGAGCGACCGGGCCGCATCCACCCACGCATCGCCGTCACCGGCCTCGCCTGCGGCCCGCAGCGAGGCGCACCGCGAGATCAGCTCCGCCATCGCAGCCACGGCGTCGACGCCGCCGGCCTCCGAGATGCGGACGAGGCCGTGGGCGTAGAGGTAGTCGCCGAGCAGGATCTGCTCGCTGTCCTCGCGAGGCTCGAACAGTCGTGAGGCGCCGTAGTGAACGAGATAGGCCTCGTAGACGGTCTCGAGCCCGAGCGCGAAGGGCTCCGGTGCGAGAGTCGAGAACACCGGCAACCGGTCGCGCTGGGAAGGCACCCGGAGAGCCGCCGCCCAGAGCGGACTCTCCGCCCCGGCCCCGGATGCAATCGCGTCGAAGACATTCACAGCCGAAGTGTCTCAAACCTTCCGGGGATCGCAGTTTGCTAGCCCTGCTGTGCGAAGGCGGCCACGGCCTCGATGGTCCGGTCGATCTCGTCGTCGCCGTGGGCCACCGAGGGGAACAGGCACTCGTACTGGCTGGGCGCGAAGTAGATCCCGCTCGCAAGCAGGTGGCGGAAGAGCGCGGCGTAGCGCCCCGACTCGAGGCGTTGCAGACGCGTGACGACTGTTGAGGGGTCTGTCCCCCTCAGGAAGAGCGTCAGCATCGCGCCGACCCGCTGCACGAGCCCGAACTGCGAGAGCCCGGCCTCGAGCCGCGCGCCGCGGCGCTCGAGCTCGTCGTACACGGCGGGATCGCGCAGCCGGCGGAGCACGGAGATCCCGGCGGCGGTCGCGAGCGGATTGCCCGAGAGCGTCCCCGCCTGGTAGACGTCGCCCACGGGAGCGAGGCGCGACATGATCTCGGTGCGGCCGCCAAAGGCAGCGAGCGGCAGGCCGCCGCCGACGATCTTGCCGAGCACGGTCAGGTCGGGGCTGACTCCGTAGCGCTCCTGCGCTCCACCGCGCGAGACGCGGAAGCCCGTGATCACCTCGTCGAACACCAGCAGTGCCCCCGAGGCGTCGCAGAGCGCCCGAAGCGCCTCGAGGAACCCAGGCACTGGCGGCACGCAGCCCATGTTCCCGGCCACCGGCTCGACGAAGATCGCAGCCAGGTCCTCGCTGTGCCGCTCGACGGCGGCGGCTGCGCGATCGACGTCGTTGTAGTCGACAACCACGGTCTCGGCGACGACGGCCGACGGAACGCCCGGGGAGGCGGGGATACCTAGCGTGGCGAGGCCCGAGCCCGCCTCGGCGAGGAAGGAGTCGCCGTGCCCGTGATATCCGCCCGCGAACTTGATCAGCCGGCTGCGGTGCGTGAACGCCCGGGCCAGGCGCAGCGCCGACATCGCCGCCTCGGTGCCCGAAGAGACGAGCCTGACCTGCTCGACCGACGGGACGGCGTCGACGATCTCGGCCGCGAGGTCGACCTCGCGCTCGGTGGGCGCACCGAAGCTCGTCCCGGCGTCGGCGGCGGCCCTGACTGCTTCGATCGTCTCCGGGTCGGCGTGGCCGAAGACGAGCGGGCCCCACGACTGCACCCAGTCGAGCAGACGGCGCCCGTCGATCGTCTCGAGGTAGGCACCCTCGCCTCGCGCGACGAAGAACGGCTCGTCGACACCGACGGCGCGCATCGCCCGGACAGGTGAGTTCACGCCGCCCGGGATGAGCTTCCGGGCCCGGTACCAGAGCTCGGAGCGGTCTAGATCCAGGCGGCGAGCTCCTTGGCCCAGTAGGTGACCACGACCCCGGCTCCGGCGCGCCGGATCGCGGTCAGCGACTCGAGCGCAGCCGCCCGCTCGTCGAGGTGCCCTGCCGCGGCCGCAGCCTTCACCATCGCGTACTCGCCCGATACGTTGTACGCCCCGACCGGAAGATCGAAGCGCTCGCGCACCGCCCGGATCACGTCGAGGTAAGGAAGCGCCGGCTTGACGAGCAGCACGTCTGCGCCCTCGGCGTCGTCGAGCTCGCACTCGCGCAGCGCCTCGCGCACGTTCCCGGGATCCATCTGGTAGCCACTCCGGTCGCCGAACGCCGGCACAGAGCCGGCGGCCTCACGGAAGGGACCGTAGAACGCCGAGGCGTACTTGGCCGCGTACGAGACGATCGGCGTCTCTGGAAGCTCGGCCCGGATCGCCGCCACCCGGCCGTCCATCATGTCGCTCGGGCAGACCACGTCGGCACCCGCCTCGACATGCGAGACGGCGGTACGAGCGAGCAGCTCGAGCGAAGAGTCGTTGTCGACCTCGCCGTCGCGAAGCACACCGCAGTGGCCATGCGCCGTGTACTCGCAGAGACAGACGTCGGTAAGAAGCACCAGCTCCGGGAAGCGCGGTCGAAGCGCGCGCAGCGCCTGCTGGACGATCCCGTCGGCGATCCAGGCGCCCGACCCCTCGTCGTCCTTCTCCTCCGGGATCCCGAAGAGGATCACCGACTTCACACCGGCGCGGATCAGCTCCTCGCACTCCCTGACCACGCCCTCGACCGTGTGCCGCGACATGCCCGGCAGCTGCTCGTTGGGGAGAGCCTCCGGCGCGACGAAGAGCGGCATCACGAGGTCGTCGAGCGAGAGCGTCGTCTCGCGAACGAGATCGCGCAGGGCGCCCGTTCTGCGCAGCCTCCGGAGCCGGGTCTCGGGGAAGGTGCTCACGTTAAAAAGGGTACGGGACGCCTGGCCGGCGGTGGGTCAGCGCCCGGCAAGGGTCTCGGAACGCGCCTCGGTGATGTCCTCGACCTCGACCGGGATCGTGCCGCCCCCTGTCCAGGACTCGAACGAGATCCGCTCGGAGAAGAACTCCCAGGCGGCACGGCCGACGGCGAGCAGCGGCAGCGCCATCAACGCTCCGATCAGCCCGTCGATGTTGGCACCGGCGAGCAACCCGAAGATCACGAGCAGAGGGTGCAAGCGCAGGACGCTCCCCATCACCTTCGGCACGACGACGTGGCCCTCGATCTGGTGGATCCCCAGGAAGAGGAGAACGACCCAGATCACCGAGAATGGATGCACGACGAGCGCATAGATCGCGGGCGGGATCGCACCGAGCCACGGCCCGAGGTACGGCAGCACCTCGGTGATCGCGACCCAGCCTCCGAAGAGCAGCGCGTAGGAGTCCATGTTCGGAACGAGGCCGGTGGCACCGAGGATCCAGAGCCCGAGTCCGGCGCTGGTCCCGATGATCAGGCTGAGCGCGATCTGGCCGCGGACGTAGGAGATGAGCGCGTGCTCCATCCGTGAGATCAGCGGTCTCCCGCCGCCGGGCGGGAAGCGACGGTCGACGGCCCGCGAGAGTCGTTGCATGTCGAGGAGCAGGTAGATCGAGACGACGAGGATCAGGACGAAGTCGAACAACGCCTTCCCGATCGAGATCGCTGCGCCCTCGACGAAATTGACGATCCGGTGGGTGTACCGGCCGACGTCCCTCTGGCGGATCCGCTTCACCAGGCGATGGCCGCTCTGCTCGACGTTGATGTTCCGGAGATGATGCGTGTCGAGCCAGTGCTGCAGACGGTTGATGTCGCGGTCGGCCGAGCTCTGTCCGTGCCGGACGGTGAAGTAGTCGTTGAACCGCGCGGCAGCCGTCTTCGTCTGGCTGACGACGACCGTGCCGAGCGCGATCAGAATCAGGAGGAGAGCCGCCGCGAACGTCAGGTACACGAGCGCCACCGCGAAGCCGCGGCGTAACCTGAACGCGCCGAGCGTGAGCACGATCGGGTCGAGCAGGAGCGCGATCAGCGTCGCCACGAGGAAAAGGAACACCGTGTGAGCTGCGGCCTGACCGAACACCCACGCGAAGAACACGGCCACCGGGAGCCCGACCAGCTGTACCCAGCGTGGAATTACGACTCGCGGCGGCCCGGCCTGCGCGCTCACAGCCCCGATCGTACAGCTGTGCTCGGCGCAGCCAGGTGCAGCTCCCGGTTGATGCCCCAGGGGCCTTCCGGTACGGTCCGGCCATGACGCCGCCCCGCGGCAACCGGCGGGTTGCGCGCCCGAAGCGCCCTCGTCGGGAAATCCGGAGGCGCAGAGTCGCGCTTCTCGTCGTCGTGCTGACGATCGTGACGGTGACGCTGCTCGTCACCGCGTTCGGCGGCGGCGACCATCCCGCCCCCGCGCTGACGGCGCCCGCGAGCGCCTCGAGGCTGCTGCCGGCCGGACCGCCTGCGTTCGAGCCCCTGGCGAAGGTCGGAGCGCTCACCATCGAGCTGCCGGTGAACCAGAGCCGGATCACGGCGATCGGCTACTACGCTGCCGACGACGGCGCGCTCGGCCTGACGCCCCTCGGGACGCAGGCCAACCAGGGCCTCCTCAAGCGGCTCGCCCACGCGATCTTCGGCGGCGGCTCGGGCTCGCCGCACTGGTACCTCCTGCCGGGCGGAACCGGCCCCTCGACGTCGGCGCTGGACGTCGGCGCTCCTCCCGGGACCGACGTCTACGCACCGGTGAGCGGCACGATCGTCGGGATCGAGAAGGTGATCCTCGACGGCGCCGTCCACGGCCAGCGGGTCGACATCCAGCCGACCTCGGCGCCTTCGCTCGTCGTCTCGGTCGAGAACATGGCGGTCGACCCGTCACTCTCGGTCGGTTCCTCGGTAACGCAGGGAAGCTCCAAGCTCGGCGAGCTGATCGACCTCTCGAAGCTCGAAAGGCAGTCGCTCGCCCGCTACACGAATGACGCCGGCAACCACGTGCTGATCGAGGTCCACCCGGCCGCCACTCTGGCTCTCGGTTAGGGACACTCCCGTGAAGATCCTCTTCGTCGGCGACGTGTTCGGCGCCCCGGGGCGCCGCGCGGTCGAGTCACGGCTGCCCGGGCTGCGCGAGGAGCTCGGCGTCGACTTCTGCATCGTCAACGGCGAGAACGCAGCCGACGGACGCGGCATCACCGCGAAGATCGCCGACCGGCTGCTCGGAGTCGGAGCCGACGTGGTCACCCTCGGCAACTGGGTCTGGGGGCAGAAGGGGTTCGCCCCCTACCTGAGCTCGACCGACCGGGTGCTGCGCCCGGCAAACCTCTCGCCTCACACGCCCGGGGTCGGACTCACCGTCCACGACGGGGTCGCCGTCATCAATCTGCTCGGGCAGATGACGCTCAACCCGTTCGAGAGCGCGTTCCTGGCCGCAGACCGGCTCGTCGAGCAGGCGGCACGTGAGACGCCCGTGATCGTGGTCGACTTCCACGCCGAGGCGACGAGCGAGAAGGTCGCGCTCGCCTACTACCTCGACGGCCGCGTGACGGCGGTGCTCGGCACCCACACGCACGTACAGACGGCCGATGCGCGCGTGCTGGCCGGGGGCACCGCTGCGATCACAGATGCCGGGATGACCGGGCCGCACGACTCGGTGATCGGAAGCATCCCAGACGGCCCCATCAAGCGTTTTCTCACCGGCTACCCGGTGCGGCTCGAGACCGCCGAGAACGGCGTGCGGATCGAGGGCGTGCTCGTCGAGTGCGGACCTGACGGGCGCGCGACGAGCTGCATGCCGATACGCGTCCCCGTCGGCTGAGCCTCGTGGCCGCTGTTCCAGCTCTAAGTCGCGACTGCGAGCGGCCCGGCCAGCTCGTCCTCGACCGGAACCGGAACGGGAGCCTCCGCCGTCCGCGGAGCGAGTACCGCGAAGGCGACGAACGGGAAGAACCAGGGCAGGTACAGGTAGAACCAGTGGGTCAGCACCATCTCGAAGCCGACGAGGAGCGCGCCGGTGAAGGCCGCCATCTGCAGTGGAGAGCGTCGCCGGGGCCAGCGGTAGAGCGCGATCGCTCCCGCGATCAACAGCGCGTCGAGCACCCGCTGCACCCAGCGCAGGTCGGGGATCCCTTTCGCGTGGTACTGCCGCCAGTCCCAGAGTGAGAACGGCGACGAACGGCCGAACTGATAGCCGAAGGTGTGGTGGATGAACACCGAGGCGGCATGCCACGGCCTGGGATCGAAGAGCAGGATCGAGAACGCCGCCGCGGACGCGATCAGGGCGCCGACGATGAAGCGGCGGCGCGAGCCGCGATCGCGCGAGTCCGGGTAACCGGACCAGAGCGGCAGGACGAGGAGCGGAGAGAACTTGACCAGTGCGCCGAGCGCGCCGAAGGCGCCCCGGAGCGCCGGCGAGCTCAGGAAGTAGAAGCCGAACACGAGCAGCGCCGGCTGGATCACGTCATTGGTGTTCGAGCTCGAGGCGTACTGCGAGAACGGCCAGGCAACCCAGGCGAATCCGAGCGTCGCGGCGAGCTTCGCTCCTCCGAAGCGCCAGCCGACGAGCCAGAGCCCCACGAGGCAGAGCAGATCCCACAGGATCGAGGTGGCGTGCGCAGTCGGCAGCGTGTCCCACTTGCCGCTCCAACCGAAGACGAGATAGGCGGGGACGTAGGCTTCGTAGGAAACCGGCCCGTAAGTGTCACCTTGGGCGTCGGCCGCCTCGCAGCGGCCGTTCGTCTGTATCCGGTCGCGGATCTCCCCGTTCGCGTCCGCCGGGCCACAGGCGGGACGGTCCCCCTCGATCGGGAAGTTGCCGTAGGGGTCGACGAAGTTGGCAATGCGGTTGGCCCCGATCACGCCCGAGAGGCCGACGTCGATCACGTTCGAGTCGCGGACGTTGAGCCCGATCCGGAAGCCGGCCAGGAAGATCGTCGCTCCGAGCAGCACCCACACCGGCCAGCGGGGCGCGCCGGGCGTTCCCCGGTTCCGGGCGCCGATCCACGTCCCGCGCAGCACCACCCAGACGAGCAGCGGGTAGAAGAGCGGCACGGCCGTGAAGACGTCTCCGTGGTTGAAGTACCAGAGCGACGCCGTCGGCGAGAGGAGGAAGAGGAGGTCGAGGTTGCGGAGCGAGAGCGGCCGCCGAAAGTCACCGAGCCCGACGAGGAAGACGAGACAGAAGGCGCCCCACACCCACGGGTTGTTGATCGCCGTGCCGCCGAAGGCGCCGGGCGAGCCGCGCGCCATGCCCCAGGCGACCTGCGGGCCCGTCCACGCC
>Ga0335079_10003818_pt1 | contig 17355 bp, 10 predicted proteins | sample Lox_Sample_33_FD_206719 | JGI IMG/M metagenome (GOLD analysis project Ga0335079, IMG submission 206719) | Soil microbial communities from Loxahatchee National Wildlife Refuge, Florida, United States - Lox_Sample_3.3 | ecosystem: Environmental > Terrestrial > Soil > Wetlands | place: USA... | reverse complement strand
CGAGCGGGGCGGCCATGCCCGGGCTGGGCGGCGGGCCCTTCATGAAGGGTACGCCGAAGAGGAGCAGCGGGGCGTTGCCGGGGGCGCTCGCGTAGAGCCCCTCGATGGCGGCGAACTTGGCGGGCTGGGTGCGGGCCACCTGCTGGGCGTGCAGGTGGCCGAAGGGCATCACCTCGAGGATGGCGAAGGCGAGCCCCCAGGCCACTCCGAGCTTCAGCCCCTTGCGCGCGAAGGCCAGCTTGTCGTCGCGGCGCACGTGCCAGGCGCAGACCCCGGCCACGATGAAGGCCCCGGTGACGAGCGCCGCCGTCACCACGTGGAAGTAGCGCGGCAAGGTGGAGGGGTTGAAGACCGCGGCGGCGAAGCTCGTGAGCTCGGCGCGCTGGCCTCCGCCGGGCAGGTCCACCACGTGGAAGCCGGCCGGCGTCTGCTGCCAGGAGTTGGCGACGATGATCCAGAAGGCCGACAGGGTCGAGCCGACCCCCACCATGAGGGCGCTGAACCAGTGCATCCCCTTGGAGAGCCGCTCGCGGCCGAAGAGGTAGAGGCCCATGAAGGTGGATTCGAGGAAGAAGGCGAACACGCCCTCGGCGGCGAGGGGCGCCCCGAAGATGTCGCCGACGAAGGTCGAGTAGCGCGACCAGTTGGTGCCGAACTGGAACTCCATCACGATGCCGGTGGCGACCCCCACCGCGAAGGTGATGGCCAGAAGCTTGCCGAGGAACTTGCCGAGCCTCACGTAGTCGGCGTCGGCCTTCTTCCAGCCGAGGTACTCGGCCACCACCACCATCCAGGCCAGCCCGATGCTGATGGGCGGGAAGATGAAGTGGAAGCCGACGGTGACGGCGAACTGCAGCCGAGCCAGAGCCAGCGCGTCCATGCGGTCCTCCCTGCGGTTCGGTGTGTCCGGGAGAAGCGTCCGGGTGCGGCACCTTGCCGCACCGAGCATCGGCGCGCCTCGCCCCGGCGGTCGACTGAGCAACCTCGGTGCCGGGGACGAGCCGCCCGGACCCTCCGCCATCCCGGGCGCTTGGGCCGGGTGGAGAGGCCCGGGGTCCCGGGGTGGGGCGATCCTTCCCGCCCCACCCCTGGGATCGTCCTGCACGTTCCTCGAAGGCCCGAGCCGCGCCGGCGCCCTTAGGCCTCGTCCCCGCCCTCGGCCTCCGGCCCGCGGCGCAGCGGACCGATGAGGCCGTAGGCGCGGATCTTGGTGAAGAGGGTCCGCCGGTCGATGCCCAGCACGCGGGCGGCGGCGGAGCGGTTCCAGTGGCAGGCGGCCAGCACGGTCTCGATGTGCTCGCGCTCGACCTCGGCGAGCGATCGCAGGGCCGGCGCGGCCGAGGGCGGAAAGACTTCACCCGAAGACGCGGCGCGCAGCGGCGCGGGGAGGTCTCCCACGTCGATGCGCCGCCCGCGCGCCGAGAGGAGCGCACGCTCGAGGGCGTTGCGCAGCTCGCGGACGTTGCCCGGCCAGGGGTGGCGGGCGAGCGCCGAGAGCGCCTCCTCGGTGAGCCCCAGCACGGCGAGGCCCTGGTCGCGCCCGATCTCGAGCAGCAGGTGCTCGGCCAGGGCCGGGACGTCCTCGGCGCGGTCGGCCAGGGAGGGGAGCGCGATGCGCAGGACGTCGAGGCGGTAGTAGAGGTCCTCGCGGAAGGTCCCGCGCTTCACCAGGGCGGCGAGGTCGCGATTGGTGGCGGCGATGACCCGCAGGTCCACCTGGACCGGCCGGGCACCGCCGACCGGCGTCAGCTCGCCTTCCTGCAGGACCCGCAGGAGCTTGGCCTGGTGCGAGGTCGGGATCTCGGCCACCTCGTCGAGGAAGAGGGTGCCGCCGCTCGAGTGCTCGACGAGGCCCACCTGGCTGTCGACCGCGCCGGTGAAGGCACCCCGCCGGTGCCCGAAGAGGGTGCTCTCGAAGAGCTGCTCGGGGATGGCGGCGCAGTTCACCGCCACGAAGGGCCCGCCGGCCCGCGGCCCCTCGAAGTGGATGGCGCGGGCGACGAGCTCCTTGCCCGTCCCGGAGGCCCCGGTGACGAGCACGGTGGCGGTGAGCTGGGCCGCCTCGCGGGCGGCCTCCCGCACCGCGCGGATGGACGGGGCGTTGCCGACGAGGCGATCGGCCGACCAGCGGGCCCGGACCGCCTGCCGGAGGGTCTCCACCTCGCGCCCGAGGGCGAGCTCGCGCGCGGCGTTGCGCAGGACGGCGGCGATCTCCTCCACCCGGAACGGCTTGCAGACGTAGCTGTAGGCGCCGGCTCGCATGGCCTCGACGGCGTCGTCCACCGAGCCGAAGGCCGTCATGAGCACCACCTTCGAGGACGGGTGGCGCCCGCGGACGGCAGCGAGGAGCGTGCGCCCGTCCATCCCCGGCATCCTCACGTCGGAGAGCACCACGTCGGCCGCCGACCCCTCCATGGACTGCAGGGCGGTCGCGGCGTCGCCGGCGCCGCGCACCGCGTAGCCCATGCGGTCGAGGTGGCTCGTCAGGATCTCGCGCAGTCGCGGGTCGTCCTCCACCACCAGCACCGAGAGCGGCCGGGCCGGCGGGCTCACGGGTCCCCCTCGGCCGCCTTGAGCTGCACGGTGAAGCAGGCGCCCCCGAGCGGACCCTGGGCCACCCTGAGGTCGCCCCCGTGGCTCGCCACCACGCGAGCGCACACCGCGAGCCCGAGCCCGGTCCCGTCCGGGCGCGTGGTGAAGAACGGATCGAAGATGCGCTCGCGCAGCGCCTCGGGGACCCCCGGGCCGTCGTCGTGCACCTCGAGGCTCACCACCCGCTCGCCCGCCTCGAGGCCGGCGCGGGCCCGCACGCCCACCCGGCCGCCCACCGCCACCGCGTGGACCGCGTTCACCACCAGGTTGAGGAGTACCTGCTGCAGGCCGTCCGGATCGGCGAGGACCTTCGGCAGGTCCGGGGCGAGGTCGCGCTCCACCCTCACGCCCTTGTGGGTGAGCGGCACGTGCACGAAGGACAGCACCCGCTCCACCGCCTCCGGCACCTCCACCGGCACCCGGCCGCCATCGCTCGAGCGCGCCAGGGACAGCAGCTCGCGGACGAGGCGGCTGATGCGCTCGGTCTCGGCGACGATGGCGCGCAAGCGGGCGGCCTGGGCCTCGGGGGCCCCGTCGAGGATCAGGTACTCGGCAGTGGCGCTGATGACGTTCAGCGGGGTGCCGATCTCGTGCGCCAGCCCGGCCGCCAGGCTCCCCACCAGGGCCAGCTTCTCCGAGCGCATCATCTGGCGCTCGAGCCGCACGCTCGCCGAGGCGTCGCGCACCACGAGCGCCATCCCCTGCGGCTCGCCGCCGGCGTCGCGGAGCAAGGTCGCGCTCACCTCCACCGGCGCCGGCGCGGCGCCCGCGCCCCTCCAGACCGTGCGCTGCCCGCGCACCGGCCGGCCGGCCCTCACGCCGAGGAGCAGCGCTGTCACCCCGGGGTCGTCGGCGACCTCGCAGAGGGGCCGGCCGAGGGCGTCGAAGGCCGAGCGGCCGAGCAGCTGTTCCGCGGCGTGGTTCCAGCTCGTCACGGCCCCCTCGAGGTCGGTGCCGACGATGGCGTCGATCGCCTCGCGGCCGATGTGCGCGAGCAGCTGCTCCTGCGCCACCACCCGGGAGCGGAGCGCCTGCACGGCCGAGAGGTCGCGCAGGAGGCAGGAGCGCCCGATGAGGGTCCCCGCCTCGTCGCGCAGCGCCACCGCCGAGAGCGCCACCGGTACGCGCCGGCCGTCGCGGGCGAGCCGCACGGTGTCCACCCGCGCGGCGCTGCCCTCGCGCTCCACGCGCTCGGCCAGGGCGCGCTCCTCCGCGAGCAGGTCCGGAGGCACGAGCAGGTCCACCCGGCGGCCGAGGGCCTCCTCGAGCGGGTAGCCGAAGATGGCCGAGGCCTCGGCGCCCCAGGAGACGATGCGCTCGGAGAGGTCGACCACGATCGTGGCGGCGCCCATGGCCGCCGCCGACTTCGCCGCCAGGCGCCCGACTCCGGCGAGGCCCGGCGCAAGGGACGACAGGCGCAGGAAGCTCTCCGCCACCCAGGTGAGGGCGCCGCCCTCGTCGAGGACCGGGATCGCGCGCACCCGGTAAGCCTCGGGCGGCGCACCGGGCCGGCCGCGCTCCCGGATGCCCTCCTGGGGCTCCCCGGTGCGGAACACGAGCAGCGGCAGGCAGTCGGGGCAGCGCTCCCCCGCGTGCCACAGCTGCTGGAAGCAGTGATGGCCCCCGCACGAGAGCTCGTCGGCGAGGGCGCGCACGAACGGGTTCGCCCACCGCACGCGCATCTCGCGGTCGACCAGGGTCACGCCCACGCCGAGGGCCGTGAGGGCTTTCCCCAGCGGCTCGAGGTCGTCCGGAGCGCGGATGCGGAGGGCGTCGCGCGGCATGGGCCCGCGCGACTCTACCGGGGCCTCGCGCGCCCGGCAACGCGAGGACGCTCACGGCCACCCGGGCGGCGTGCCCGAGTGGGGGTAGCACGGCTGCGGGCGGGCCAGCATGGTCCACGCCCGTGCTTGTCGAGGAGGCCAAGACCCCGACGCCCCCGCCCTCTGCTCGTCCGCTCCAACCCTCGGAAGGGCGGCCGGGCGGCGTGGGCGGGGGTGTCCTCCTCGCCCGGGCTACGGGGCGGCGGGGGCGCGCCCGGTGAGCAAGAACCGGCTCGAGGCCTTCAGCGACGGCGTGATCGCGATCCTCATCACCATCATGGTGCTCGAGCTCAAGGTCCCCAGGGGTGAAGACCTCCGGGCGCTCGCCCCGCTGCTCCCGGTCTTCCTCGCCTACCTGCTCTCCTACCTGAACATCGGCATCTACTGGAACAACCATCACCACATGCTGCACGCCACCTCCCGCATCGACGGGGCGGTCCTGTGGGCGAACCTGCACTTCCTCTTCTGGCTCTCGCTCGTGCCGTTCACCACCGGCTGGATGGGGGAGAACCACTTTGGGCCGTGGCCGACCGCGCTCTACGGTGCGGTGCTCCTCGGCGCGGCCTTGGCCTACCTCATCCTGCAGCGCGCGATCATCGCCGGCCAGGGCGAGGGTTCCAAGCTCGCCTCGGCGGTCGGCCGGGACCTGAAGGGCAAGCTCTCGGCGGGGCTCTACGTCCTCGCCCTGCCGCTCGCCTTCGTCCGGCAGTACGCCGCGGACGCGATCTACGTTCTCGTCGCCCTCCTCTGGCTCGTCCCCGACCGGCGCATCGAGTCGCGCCTGCGCGAGTGACGCCTCGGGCGGGCCTGCGACCGGCCCGCCCCCCGGCGGGTGAAGGGGACCTAGAGCCCGCCCCTTTCCCTTGCGCGCGGGAGCTCGCCCCGGGCACGATGGGGGGCGTTCCGGGGGCGGCGGCCCAGGGCGAGGCGCCTCGTGGCTCGCGAGAGGACCCGGTGTCTCGACATGGACGGCGCCTTCCCCCGCGACCTCACCTGGTTCAAGGACGCCGTCGTCTACGAGACGCACGTGAAGGCGTTCTACGACGCGAACGGCGACGGGGTGGGCGACTTCGCGGGGCTCACCGAGAAGCTCGACTACCTCGAGCAGCTCGGGGTGACCTGCCTGTGGCTCCTCCCCTTCTTCCCCTCCCCCCTGCGCGACGACGGCTACGACATCGCCGATTACTGCGCCGTCCACCCGGGCCCGCCGGGCGCCGCCGGGGTCGAGCGAGCGGGCCTACTACGTCTGGAGCGACACCCCCGAGCGCTACCAGGGCGCGCGCATCATCTTCACCGACACCGAGCGCTCCAACTGGGCCTGGGACGAGGTGGCCGGCGCGTACTACTGGCACCGCTTCTTCTCGCACCAGCCCGACCTCAACTTCGACCACCCGCCGGTGTTCGAGGAGGTGCTCTCGGCGATGCGCTTCTGGCTCGACCTGGGGGTGGACGGCTTCCGGCTCGACGCCATCCCCTACCTCGTCGAGCGCGAGGGCACGAACTGCGAGAACCTGCCGGAGACGCACGCCATCGTCCGGCGCATCCGCGCCGTGCTCGACCGCGACTACCCGGGCCGCATCCTCCTCGCCGAGGCCAACGCCTGGCCGTGGGACGTGCGGCCCTACTTCGGGGACGGAGACGAGTGCCACATGGCCTTTCACTTCCCCCTCATGCCGCGGATCTTCATGGCGCTGAGGCGGGAGGACGCCGAGCCCATCGTCGACATCCTCCGGCGTACCCCGCCCCTGCCCGAGGGGTGCCAGTGGGGCCTCTTCCTGCGCAACCACGACGAGCTGACCCTCGAGATGGTGAGCGACGACGAGCGGGAGTACATGGTGCTCGCCTACGCGCAGGACCCGAGGGCCCGCCTGAACCTCGGCATCCGCCGGAGGCTCGCCCCGCTCGTCGACAACGGGCGGCGCCGCATCGAGCTCCTCAACAGCCTGCTCTTCTCGTTGCCCGGGACGCCCATCCTGTACTACGGGGACGAGATCGGGATGGGCGACGACGTCCGGCGCGCCGACCGGGACGGCGTCCGCACCCCCATGCAGTGGAGCAGCGGCCCGAACGCCGGGTTCTCCACCGCCCTGCCGCAGGCCCTCTACGCCCAGCCCATCGTCGACCCGGTCTACGGCTACGCCGCCGTGAACGTCGAGGCCCAGCTGAGCGACCCTTCCTCGCTCCTGCAGTGGATGCGCAACCTCATCCGCCTGCGCAAGCAGTTCAAGGTCTTCGGGCGCGGCACGCTCGAGTTCGTGCCGGTCTCGAACCGCAAGGTGCTGGCCTACGTGCGCCGCTTCGGGGAGGACACCCTCCTGTGCGTCGCCAACCTGTCGCGGCACACCCAGCCTGCCGAACTCGACCTCTCCGCCTTCGCCGGCGCCATCCCGCTCGAGATGCTCGGTTACACGACCTTCCCGCCCATCGGCCGAGGGCCCTACTTCCTCAGCCTGGGCGGCTACGGCTTCACCTGGTTCGAGCTGCGGGCGGCGCCGCCCGGGTCCGCCCCCTGAGGGCGCCTCGTGCGGGCCCCCGCCCGCGCCCCTTCACAGGTGGCGGACCTGTCCGCGCTCCGCGCCCGTCGCCTCGCCGCTCCCCTCGCGCGGCGGCTCGGGGAAGCGCCGGTCGAGCGAGCGGGCCACGAGGTCCCGCGCGCCCAGGCCCACCGCCAGCGCGAGGGCGAGGACGATCCCGCCGAAGAGGACGCCGAAGCAGACGGTCACCAGGGCCGCCCCCACTCCGGCGTGCTCGAGCCCGAGGGCGAGCACGAACAGCACCACCAGCCAGCGCGCCCCGAGCGCGAGGAGCCGCGCCGACTGCAGGCCCATGTTGACGGCGCCGATGAGGACGTTGCGCTCCACCACCCGTGCGGCAGCGAGGCCGGCCGCCACAATGGCGAGGGCCACGATGGCCCGTGGCGCATATTCGAGGAGCCTGAGTGAGAGGCCGGCGGCGGCCGGGGTGTCGAGCGCGGACAGTCCGAGGAAGAACCCGAGCACGAGTACCGTCCACAGGGCCACCCGCGACACGAAGACGGACGGCCCCTCCCGACCGGGCCGGGCCGGGCTGGCGATACCCCACTCGCGAAGCCAGCGGTCGACATTGAGCCTCTCGCAGGTCCGCCGCACCACCGTCCGCACCACAAAGGCGATGAGCACCGAGAGCGCGAAGATGAGGATCATCGCCAAGGCGCTCGGCAACAGCCGCGCCACCGCGTCGACCACCCTCCCGGTCGCCTCGAGGAAGTTGCGCTTCGTGTCCTGCCACATGGTGCCCCCCTCGGTTAGAAGTGGTCCGGCCAGCGCCAGCGCGCGATGGCGTAGCGCTTTTCCTGCTCGAAGGCAGCGCACAGGGCCTCGATCCGGCGCTCGGTCCCGGCGCCGTCGAGCTCGCGCGTCTCGTTCACGAACCCGGCCACGAACCCGAGGTAAAGCGGGGTCATGGATCTCAGCAGCAACTGGCGCTCCACCGTTCGGGTGGCGTGCGCCAGCGCGAAGTCGTAGACCACCCGGGCCCAGAGTGCGTCCTCGAGCTGGAGTGCCTCGTCGCGGGCGGCGGCGGCTCGCTTGAGCTCGAGGAGAGCGGCCGGGGGCAACACCAGCCTCCACAACGTCTCGAGTTCCCGCAGACCGAGCCGGAAGGCGGCGGCAGGTCCCTCCACCGAGGCAGGACCGGCCGCGCCGTCGAATGCGCTCGCAACCCCGAAGGAGGGTACACTCTGCGTACCCTCGATCCGCTGCCAGCGCGCCGCGTGACGCTCCATCTCGGTGAAGACCGGGCCGACCACCCGCGCCAGGATGTGGCTCGCGTCCTCGCGGGCGACCTGCTCGTCCTGGCGCGTAAAGCCACCCAGCCAGGCCTGGCAGACCCGCCGGTTTCCGGCGAGCACCTTGGCCACGAGCCAGGCGTCCGACCCGGCGCGGCCGGGTTCGCGCCGCCAGTCGGGATCGGCGAGCAACTCGCGCACGAGCGCGAGCGAAAGGACCCCTTCGCCCGCGGCCGGCTGGCGCACGCCGCGCCCGAAAAGAGCCCGGATGAGCGGATAGACGATGGCCGTGTTGAGCATGCCGTCGAGCTTGTGGCGGCGATAGGTCGGCCACACGAAATCGAATCCTCCCCCCATGACCGGCTCGAAGACGAGCTTCAGCCAGTCCACCGACTCGTCGCGCTCCCCGCCCGCGAACAACCCCGCCGCCGCGCTGTTCTGGCGGTCGGCTTCGACGAGCAGTGCGGAGAGGAGGCTCGCCGAGCCCGCGTCCCCGTCGGGGAGTGGAGGGGGGGCCTCGGCGGTCTCCAGCGCCAGCAAGGCCGCGTCCACGAGCGTCGCCGAGGAACCCGCCCTAGCCACCAACACCCGCGCGGCACAACCCGGAAAGCGCGATGGGATACCCGCCTGTACACTCGCCGCCTGGGCCGCGCAGGAGGGCGAGGAGCGCCCGTCGAAGGCCACCAGGATTTGAGCCGGCCCGGTGGCCTGTGACGGCGCGAATTGGGGGGGAGCGAGCGCCATGACTTGCGGCATCGTAACGTTCCCGGCGATCACGCGGTGGTCCCCGCCGGGCATCCCTCGCGAGGAGGTGGGAGATCGGCCGACCTTGCCGCGACCCCGTGCGCGTCCATAATCATTAATGGCAGCGGGCGGAACATGCGAGGGTGCCGCGCCCGTCGAGGAGCGTCCATGGTGGTCTCGTGCCGAACCTCCTTCCACCGCGCCCGACATCCTGGCTGCAGGGCCAAGCGGCCGCCAGGAAGAGCCAGCCAGGCGAACGGGCGAGTCCCAACGTGAGGCCAACCCTCCGCTTCTTGCTGCCGCTGCTCGCCATCCTGGGCGGGCTCGCCTGGGTTGCCGCCGCTTTCCTCAACAGGACGACCCGGTCCTGGGTGGAAAAGGACGTGAGCCTGCGGGCACACCTCGTCGCGAATGGCGCGCACGACGCCATCGTCGCGGACGTGCGCACGAACGATTCCCGCCGCCTCGCCACGCTGCTCGGCGACATCGTCCGGGGCGATCACCTCACGGCCGTCGCGGTGTGCGGGACCGACCTGCGCCCGCTCGACGAGACGAAGGGTTTCCCTGCCGCCTTCGGCTGCGCCTTCATCGGGCCCGAGGTGCGGCGAGCCCGGGTGGGTGGCGGGTTCACGTTTCGTGAGCTGGAGCGTCCTGCCGAGCTCTCGAGCTTGCCAGTCTTCGTGAGCGCGCTGCCCATCCTCGACGGAGACGATCCGGTGGCCATCCTGGTGCTCGTGCACGACATGAGCTACGTCGGCCGCCGCGAGGCGGCCACCACACAGCTCGCGCTCGCCGCCTTCCTGCTCGTGGTGCTAGCGGCCTCGGTCGCCACCGTGCTTACCGCCCGCTTCTCCTGGCAATCCTGGAGCGCGGAGGCGCGGCGGTTGCTCGCGCACATGCGACCGGGCGGCTCGAGCCTGGCTCGCGCCGAGCGCAAGGAGTTCCAGCCGTTCCTGAGCGATCTGCGCCAGCTCGTCTCCGATTTGGCCGCCGAGCGCGGCCTCTGGTCACCCGAGCGGCTGCGCGACACGCTCACCCACCACCTGCGCGGCGAGGGCATCGTCGTCGTGGCCAACCGTGAGCCCTACGTGCACGATCGGGCGGCCGACGGAACGGTGGAGGTCCTCCACCCGGCGAGCGGCCTCGTCACCGCCCTCGAACCCGTCATGCGCGCCTGCTCGGGCACTTGGGTAGCCCATGGCAGCGGCTCGGCCGACCGCGACACGGTCGACCGCCACGACCGGGTGAGGGTGCCCCCCGGGGAAGAGTCGTATCAGATCCGGCGGGTCTGGCTCTCGCCCGAGGAGGAGCAGGGTTACTACTACGGGTTCTCGAACGAAGGACTGTGGCCCTTCTGCCATATCGTCCACGCCCGTCCCACCTTTCGCCGCTCCGACTTCGATGAGTACCAGAGGGTCAACGAGAGGTTCGCGGCTGCCGTGTGCCAAGAAGTGCAGGGGATCGACCCCATCGTGCTCGTCGAGGATTACCACTTTGCGCTCTTGCCCCGGCTCATCCGCGAGCGGCTGCCTCGAGCCACCCTCATCACCTTCTGGCACATCCCCTGGCCAAACGCGGAGCGCTTCGGGATTTGTCCCTGGTACCGAGAGATCCTGGACGGACTGCTCGGGAGCAGCATCCTCGGCTTTCACACGCAGCAGCACTGCAACAATTTCCTCGAGTCGGTCGACCGTTATCTCGAGACGCGCATCGACCGCGAGCGTCAGTCGGTGGTGTCATCCGGACGAGAGACCCTGGTCCGCCCCTACCCCATTGCCATCGAGTGGCCCAATCGCTGGATCGAAACCTGTCCGCCGGTCGCAGAGTGCCGCCGAATCGTCTTCCAGGAACTCGGGCTCGAAGCGGGGGCCCTCCTCGGGGTCGGCGTCGATCGGCTCGACTACACGAAGGGCATCGAGGAACGGCTCTTGGCGGTGGAGCGTCTCCTCGAGCGCTTTCCGCAGTACCGGGGTCGCTTCTCGTTCCTGCAGCTGGCCGCACCGAGCCGGACGGCCATCCCGCGCTATCGCCAGCTGAACGAGGACGTGGAGGCGCTCGCCACCCGCATCAACCAGCGCTTCGGACGGGGCTCCTACCGCCCGGTCATTCTCAGGCGCTCTCACCACGAGCCGCCCTCCATCCATCGCCACTACCGGGCGGCCGACCTGTGCTACGTCTCGAGTCTCCACGACGGGATGAACCTCGTGGCGAAGGAGTTCGTCTCGGCACGCGACGACGAGCACGGCGTGCTCGTCCTGAGCCGCTTCACCGGCGCCGCGCGCGAACTCACCGAGGCGCTCCTCGTGAACCCTTATGACCTCGAGGAGGCGAGCGCGGCCCTCGCCTTCGGCCTCGCCATGTCCCCGGCCGAACAGGCCGAGCGCATGCGGGCCATGCGGGCTTTCTTGGCGGAATTCAACGTCTACCGCTGGGCCGGGCGCATGCTCGTCGATGCCGCGCGCCTCCGTCAAAAGGAACGCCTCGCGGGCCGACTCTCGCTTGGGGTGGCACCCGCCAAGGATGCCATGCTCTGATTCTGAGCGCGCAGCCTTTCCGGAAGCCGAGGGTCAGGCGGGGGGGCACCGCCGGCTCGCTGCGCTAGCATGGTGCGGTGTCCGGCACTCCGCCGCGCGCCAGCTCCGGGCTGCCGGCCACCTTCTGGTGGCTGTTCGCCGGTCAGGGCGTCACCGCAATCGCCACTTTCGTCTTTCCATTCCTCGCGCTCTTCCTGGGCTCGCGGGGCCTTTCGCCGGGCGCCATCGGCCTCGTGGCCGGGCTCTACGGGGCCGGCAGCATCCCGGCCGGGCCGTGGGTGGGTAGCCTCGCCGATCGGTTCGGCCGGCGGACGACCCTGCTCGTGGCGCTCGTCATCGCAGCCTTGCTCACCGCGCTGCTCCCCCTCCTCACCACGACCGCCGCACTCGTCTTCGACGTCCTTGCGCTCGGCCTCGCGGTCCACGCCTACTTTCCGGTCATGAATGCGGTCGTAGCCGACGTCTTGCCCGAGGACCGCTATGTGGACGCCTATGGTCTCCTCTACTGGGAGCGAAACGTGGGCCTCGCACTCTCCTTTGCCGTCGGAGGGGGCCTGGCCGTCCACGGCTATGCCCGGCTCTTCCTTGCCGACGCCGCCACGACCTTCCTCTTCGCCTGCCTGGTCTTCTCCCGGGTACCCGAGACCCGCCCTCCCCTGAAGGCCCGGCGAGGAGAGCCCGTCCGGGGCTTCCGCGAAGTCCTGGGCGACCGAGACCTCCTCGCGCTCCTCGGCCTCCTCGTCGCCTTCCTCCTCGTTCTCTTTCAGTTCATGGTAGCCCTGCCGATCGCCATGTCCTTCCTCGGTCTCGGGCCCCGCGACTACGGCCGCGCTATGGCGGTGAACGGGCTCATGATCGCCCTGCTACAGCCGGCCGCCGCCCGCTTCACCCGGGGACGCGACGAGGGAAAGGTCCTCGCCCTGGCCGCTCTCTGCGCGGGCGCAGGGACGGGATGCTACACGCTCTGCCAGACGGCTTTCGAGTTCGCCGCGGCCACTGCACTGTGGACCCTGGGTGAGATCCTCACCCTCCCGACCATCTCGGCGCTCGTCTCCCGGCTCGCGCCGCCCGATCTGCGGGGCCGCTACCAAGGGCTCTTGGGACTCTGCTTCGGCCTCGGGCTCACACTCGCCCCCGCGCTGGGCGGTGTGGTCCTGGGCCGCCTGGGGCCGCGCTGGCTCTGGACCGGGAGCGCAGCCCTCGGCGCGAGCCTCGCCTTCCTCCAGCTCTGGGCGGGCCGGGCACGCGCCCGACGCATCCGCGGCTGAGGACGTGAGAGGCCGCCCAGGCGGTTGCGAGCCGCCGGCCGAGCTCAACAGGTCGCGGTCGTCACGCGCGCCTCGCAGCGAGTGGGAGGAAAGGCAAACGAGACCGTGGATCGCTGACGGCGCTCAGAGCCACGGCAAGGTCGGCTTCCACCCGGAGATGAGGTTCACGACCACGTCGCCCACGTCGTGGCTGGCCGGCCCGCAAGAAGCGAACTCGCGGCCTTCGGTGCGACCCCGCGAACCACGGCTTTCCTGGCCGTCGGGCGCGCTCGAGATTCTTCGAGTAGCCGGACCGGACGAGACCGCGGTCGCCGACGGAGCCAGTGCCCCGGCCGATCCGGCCTGCGCGCACGCGAGCAGCGCACTCTCCAGGGCCGAGTCGAGGGCTCGGGCCTTGTACAGGAATAGGGATCGTGCACCCACGAGCCCACTCGGCGGCCGGACCCAGGGCCCCACCGACGTCCGTGCACAAACAGCATCCCGGTGGACGCGCCCACCCACGCCATCGCAGGTTCTCGTGATGATGAGTCAGCGACACCGGGTACACGAGTCGCGCGGGACGAGGGCCCCTGGCGGGCATTAAGATGAAGGGAAATGCTGCGCATGCGGGTCAGGACCGGCCAAGAGTTTGCATCCGATACGACCCGTGCTGCTTTCAGGAGCAACACAGAGAACAGGGGCAACCGAGAACGTGAGGACCGTCCCGACCGCCTCGCCGCATGTGGGCCGGCTCGTTCATAATGAGCGCCGAGCTGCGCGCTCTTTTCGCGACGGAGGCCGTGTGAAGAAGGTTCTCGTCATCGACGTGGGCGGCTCCCACGTGAAGGTCCACGTGAGTGGGGAGAAAGAAATCCTGAAGATTCCCTCCGGCCATCGCCTCACCCCGCGGCGCATGATGAACGAGGTCCTCCGGGCGACCAAGGAACGCGGCTGGACTTTCGATGCGGTGACCCTCGGGGTCCCTGCTCCGGTCAGGAAAGGGAAGATCGCGCTTGAGCCCGCCAACCTCGGCCGTGGCTGGACCCGCTTCAGCTTTGCTCGCGCTGTCCGGCACCCGGTGCAGGTTCTGAACGATGCGGCCATGCAGGCCCTGGGCAGCTACCGCGGCCGCGGGACCATGCTCTTCCTCGGCCTCGGTACCGGGCTCGGTTCGGCCCTGGTGAGAGGGGGGGTGCTCGTCCCCTTGGAACTCGCCCGCATGCCCTATCGCCGAGGCGAGCTCGAGGACTACTTGGGTGAACGGGCCCTCCTCAAGTTCGGCAAGGGCCGTTGGCGCAGGTACGTCCGCGATGCGGCGAGGGCGCTCGGGGCGGCATTCGTGGCGGACGAAGTCGTGCTCGGGGGCGGAAACGCTCGACGCCTGAAGGAGCTGCCCGAGCTGACGCGGCTGGGATCGAACGCCTTCGCCATCCGGGGCGGCGAGCGAGTATGGGAAGACCCCGGCTCGGCACCGCCTGCCGGCGACTCCCCTCGTGAGGACGGCCGTGCCGAGCCCAGGCCATCCCAACGCCGCGCCCGCTCCAGAGCGGTCGCCCCGACCACCCTCGGCCGTTCGAGGCGCTACAGCACCCGGTAGCCCTCAGGTTCCCGGGAACGCGAGCTGCGTGAAGAACTCGGACTGCCGCGGGTCCTTGGCGAGAAAGCGGCCGATCCAGTGCTGTCCAGAGGCCGAGCTCGCGATCTCTCCGAACAAGAGGGCGTCGTTTTCGAGTCCCGGCGCGAAGCCTGCCGCATAGCCGGCTCGCATCCCCTCGAGCGCGAGGCGCGCCGCGTAGCGTCGGGCCAACCGGGGGTCGTCGACCTCGCTCCCGGCGGGCCGTTCGGCCTCGAGGAGGCTCGTGACCTGGGGGGAAGCGAGGACCCGGTCGAGCTCCTCTCTCTGTCCAGCTCCCGCTCTGTCCCAGGAGCGCCGGGGCGTGGGTCTCTCACCCTTGGCCATCGCGCGTGCCGCGCAAAACGCGTCGCGGAGCGCCGTCGCCGACGGTGCAAAGGCGTCGGCAAGCCCTATCCCGACGGCAGTGTGACCATCGACCGGTTCGCCGTTCGCGATCATGACCGCGGCCCGGACCGGTCCGACGAGCCGGGGCAGGCGTTCGAGCCCGCCGTAGCCCGGGAGGATGCCGAGCTTCACCTCGGGCTGTCCGAGCTGTGCGTTCTCGGTGACGATCCGGTAGTGCGCGCACATGGCGAGCTCGTTGCCGCCGCCCAGCGCAAAGCCGTCGATGAGCGCGACCACCGGCACGCTCAGCGCCTCGAGAGCCCCGTACACACCGATGACCCGGCTCGCGAGGGCGGCGAGCGCCCTCGTGCCCTGCCCGAGGAAGCCGGTCACGTCCGCTCCCGCCATGAAAGCGCGGCCCGATCCTCGTAGCAGGAGGGCCTGCACCGGCTTTCCCTCGAGCTCGCCCCTGCTGGCCACCTTCTCCACGATGTCCTCGAGCTCGCCAAGCAACTCGTCGCTCAGCGCGTTGAGGGCGAGAGGCCGCTCGAGCGTGACCAAGGCCACGCCGTCGCACCAGCGAACGCGGAGGTTCTCGCCCCAACCGGCGAGCTCGGTTCCGAGGTAGGAGGCTTCATAGTCGCCGACCTTGCGGCCCGGCCGGCCTCCCTGGACGAGGGCCACGCCCTTCGGCTTCGTCATTCGTCCGTCCAGCATCTTCTGCTGGATGTCCGGCAAGTTCTCGAGGCGGGTCACCTCCAGGTCCCCCTCCTCTACGGTCATGCAGCCCAGGGCGAGCAGCCGAACGACCTCGCGCGCCTGGCCGCTTCGGTACATGTGCGATCCCAGGATGGAGAGGTTGCTTGGCCCTCGCGCCACGACGAAGCCGGAGGTCAATTCGTCGCGCTCGTCGTGGTCGCGAACGAGAAACGTGCTGAAGTGCAACGTGCTCTGATCGGAGCGTTCCACGACGAAGTCCGGGCTCGTTCGAGGTCCGAGTACACGCCAGACCGCCCGGCCCAAGGTGCGGGCCGGATCGAAGAAACCGGGCCCGTAGTCGGGGTTCGGCCGCCCGTCCTCCGTCAGCGGGTCGGGCATGTCCTCCGGGAGCTCGAGCCCGTCGCGGTCGATGATGTGGGAATCGTCGATACCCATACGAGCCAGCCGTGCGATGCCCTGACTTTCGCGCGAGCGCGAGGCGATGACAGCGAGGTGGGCGCCTCGCTCACGGGCAGCCAGCGCGAACTCCACGGCGTACTCGTCCGCGCCCCAGATGAGCCCCTTGCGGCCGGGGGGGAGGCGGATTTCCGAGAAGATGGCCCGCGCCGAGGCCGCACGAAACAGCACCTGCTTTTGCCGCATCCAGACCCAGCGTCCGTCGAAGACCAGGCGGCGCTCGCCGTAGAAGAACGTCTCCTTGTACTCACCCTTGAGGCCGCTCCCGGTCGCACCAAAGAAGGCGAGCGCACCGCCGGGCGAGAGCGCCGAGACGAGGAGCGGGAAGTTCAGGCCGCCGGTGTGCTCGAAGATCTTGTCGACCGGTCGCCCCCGGTTGGCGGCGTAGACCGCCTGCCGGAAGGGCTCGGTCCTTCGCCTCCAGGCATCAACGGATGAAGTCGCGAGGATGGCTCCGAAGGCGTCGGCGGGCAGGCTGCGCCGGTCGATGAAGGCGTCGGCCATGCCGCGAGCGATGAGAGCCTGGCCCAGGTCCGGATTCGAGCCCACGAGGATGACCCGGGCGCCGAGGGCTTTCGCGATCTGGGCCCCGGCGAAGCTCGTCCCCTTCCCACCTCCCATGAGGAGGACGGTTTCACCCGGCGCCACGGCGAGTCGCTCCACGATGGCGCGGTAGGCGGTCCCGTAGGTCAAGAGCAATGCCGCCAGATGCTCAGGCGGGCGGGCCGCGAGCGGGGCCGGCACGGGGATGGCCCTTTCCTCGTCCACCACGGCAAGCTGGGCGTTGAACCCATCGTGGGTCTCGTAACCCCGGATGTTTCTTCCCGTCCAGGAGTCGAGGATGACGGCCTGGCCAACCTTGAGCTCCCTTACCGCGCAGCCGGCATCGATGACGATCCCGAGCGCATCGCTCCCGGGGATGTGTTTCGTCGCGTGGTCTCCGCGGCCGAAGACCGGCACCGGCAGGCCCAGCGCGGCAAAGTTGGTATTGAAGTTGGCCCCCGAGGCGAGCACGGCGACGAGGACGCGCCTCGCGTCCTCCTCGCGAAGTCGAGGGGCCTCCACCTCCTCGAGCCGTATCACCTCACCCGGCGGGCCGTATCGGTCGCGGTGGATGGTGAGCGCCTGCATCCGGCTCGGTGGGGACAGAGCGATGTTCGGCTCGAGGCCGAACTGCCACCGCGTGGCGTCGGTTACCATTCGCGTCCTCCTCGGCGTACGAGCACCTTATCAAGCTCGCCTGCCAGCCCTCGACACCGATACGGTCCTTCTCCCGGGAAGGGGTCAGTGCAGACGAGGTGGCATACTCTCATCCGCGTACCGGGGAGAGGCTCTGGATCTTGTGTGTTCCCTCTGACTGGTGTTTCGCCCTTTTCAGGATGAATGCCTTGCGGTAAGCGGGCACCGGTTCACGAGCTCGCAGGCACGCTCGAGCGAGAACGTGATCTCGAGATCGGGCGCCGACGCTGCTGCATTCGCGCCGTTTATGGTCACCACCACCTTGACCTCAGCT
>Ga0335079_10003817_pt1 | contig 17356 bp, 14 predicted proteins | sample Lox_Sample_33_FD_206719 | JGI IMG/M metagenome (GOLD analysis project Ga0335079, IMG submission 206719) | Soil microbial communities from Loxahatchee National Wildlife Refuge, Florida, United States - Lox_Sample_3.3 | ecosystem: Environmental > Terrestrial > Soil > Wetlands | place: USA... | reverse complement strand
TACGCCGTGGACGTCGCGTACGGGCCCGCGCAGTTCCACAACTTCACCACCGGCACCGGCGCCGCGTCCTGGGAGGGCATGGCCCGCTCGCTGTACGGCCTGTTCTGGTTCTTCGTGTTCCTCGCCATCGTCAACTCCACCATCGCCAACGCGAACGCGGGCGTGAACGTCTCCACCAGGACCGCGTACGCGATGGGCCGGATCGGCGCCTTCCCGCGCTTCCTGGCGCAGGTGCACCCCAAGCACCGGTCCCCGGTGCCGGCCATCCTGACCGCCTTCGTGATCACCGTCGCGGTGACCCTCGGCCTCGGCCTCGGCTACGACCCGGTGACCGCCTTCATCATGGTCGCCACCGCCCTGGTCATCGTGCTGGCCGCGATCTACATCCTGATGAACGCCGCCTGCATCGGCTTCTTCGCCCGCCGCGGCAGCGGCTTCAACCCGCTGCTGCACCTGATCATCCCGGTGCTCGGGATCATCACGTTCGTCCCCGCCTGGCTCACCTCCGCGGGCATCGACGTGTTCTCGTTCATCGCGCCGCTGTCGCCTCCCTACTCCTACATGGGCCCGGGGGTGGCGGTATTCATGATCATCGGCGTGATCTACCTGATCTACCTGTACCGGGCCCACCCGCAGCGGGTGGAGGAGGTCGGGCTGGTGCACATCGACCCGCTCGAAAAGTACGAGGCATGAGGCGTGGCTGACCCGCAGGTCGTCACCCTCCGGCCCGGGCCCGGGGAGTACGCCTGGACGTTCGGCGGCGCGGCGCCAGCGGCCCGCGTCACGCCGCCGGCGATCCTGGAGGTGTTCACCGAGGACTGCTTCGCGGGCCAGGTGCAGACAGAGAACGACCTGGTCTCGCAGGTGTGCGAGTTCCCCTATCTCAACCCGCAGACCGGCCCGTTCTACATCGAGGGCGCGCAGCCGGGCGACACCCTCGCCGTGCACTTCATCTCGATCGAGCCCGCCAGGGACTGGGGCGCGTCCACCACCGTGCCGCTGTTCGGCGCGCTGTCGGCCACCCACGCCACCGCGCTGCTGCACGAGCCGCTGCCGGAGCTGGTGTGGATGTGGCAGTTCGACCGGGAGCGGGGAACCTGCCGGTTCGCCGCCCGGAAGGGCAGTTACACGGTGGACCTGCCGATGAGCCCCATGCACGGCACGGTCGGGGTCGCGCCGGCCAACCTGGAGGTGCGCAGCGCCCTGGTGCCGGACGCGTTCGGCGGCAACATGGACACCCCCGAGATGCGGGCGGGGGTCACCTGCTACCTGGGGGTCAACGTGGAGGGCGCGCTGTTCTCGCTCGGCGACGGCCACGCCCGCCAGGGCGAGGGCGAGACCTGCGGGGTGGCGGTGGAGTGCGCCATGAACACCGTGCTGGCGGTCGACCTGATCAAGGGCAGGCCGTGCCCCTGGCCGCGGCTGGAGTCCAGCTCCGACATCATGACGGCCGGGTCCGCCCGCCCGCTGGAGGACGCGTTCCGGATCGCCCAGCTCGACCTGGTGCAGTGGCTCGCCGCCGACTACGGGCTCGACCCGCTCGACGCCTACCAGCTGATCACCCAGACGGTGGAGTCACCGCTGGCCAACGTGTGCGACCCGAACTACACCAGCGTGGCGAAGATGAAAAAGCAGTACCTGCCGCCAGCGCCCGCGATGGACGGCGCGCACGCCCGGCTCAGCGACCTCGCCGCCGCCTACCGGGGCGGCTGAAGGCGGTTAGCCCTGGCTAGCCCGCCGGGCCCGCCGCCCGGGCCGGCCGCTCGCTGTCCAGGATGGCCATCCCGTGCGAGTCGTACCGCTCCCCCGCGACCGCGGTGGGGGGCACCGCCGTTTCGATCGCTGCGAGCTCGCCGGCCGAGAGGGTCAGCTCGAGAGCGCCGAGCGCCTCGGCCAGCCGGTCCGGCCGTTTGGTGCCGATGAGCGGGATGATGTCGCTGCCGCGGGAGAGCACCCAGGCGATCGCCAGCTGCGCGGCGGTGGCCCCCCGCTGCGCGGCGATCTGCTCCAGCGCGGTGACCAGGCGCAGGTTCCGGTCCAGATTCTGCTGCTGGAACCGGGGGAACCGGCCGCGCGGGTCGGCGGGACCCGCCAGCTGCGCGGTCGCCGGGCTGAGCAGGCCGCGGGAGAGCACTCCATAGGCCGTGACGCCGATCCCCCGCTCCCGCACGAACGGCAGCAGGCCGCCCTCGATGCCCCGGCTCATCAGCGAGTACTCGATCTGCAGGGCGGCGACCGGGTGGACCGCCTGGGCCCGGGCGATGGTGCCGGCCCCCATCTCCGACAGCCCCACGTAACGGACATACCCCGCCGCGACCAGGTCCGCGATCGCGCCGACGGTGTCCTCGATGGGCACATCGGGGTCGAGCCGTGCGGGCTGGTAGAGGTCGACGTAGTCGGTGCCGAGCCGCCGCAGCGAGTAGGCCAGCGAGGTCTTCACGGCGGCCGGGCTCATGTCGTGGCCGAGCCACCGGCCAGCGGGATCGCGCCGGGCGCCGAACTTGACCTGGATGAACACGCTGTCCCTCGGGACTCCCCGCAGGGCGCTGGCCAGCAGCATCTCGTTGTGGCCCATGCCGTAGAAGTCGCCGGTGTCCAGCAGGGTGATCCCGGCGTCGAGGGCGGCGCGGATGGTGGCCGTGCTTTCGGCGTCATCGGCGGGCCCGTAGATCCCGGACATCCCCATCAGCCCGAGGCCGGCCCGGGAGACCTCCGGGCCGCCGCGGCCAAGCGTGGTCGATTCCATCGGCTCCTCAGCAAAAGGCGTGCCAGCGGGCAGTGGCTCCAGCAGGCAGCTTACAAGATTACAAACCGGGCGATGAGGCAGGGCCCACGGGGCCGGAAGGAGGGCGCTGGCACGGAGGGCGGACGAGGAGTACCTGGCTGAGGGCGCGGGCGACCGCGTGATGACCGGGTCAGGCGGGACGGAACCGCGCCGTCCCCACCCGCCCGGTCAGGCCGCACACTCGCGGCAGATCGGCTGGCCGTTCCTGTCGTCCGCCAGCTGGCTGCGGTGGTGTACCAGGAAGCAGCGCGAGCAGGTGAACTCGTCTGCCTGCCGGGGGATCACCCGGAACGACAGTTCCTCATTGGACAGGTCGGCACCCGGCAGCTCCAGCGACTCCGCGACGTCATCGGGGTCGACGTCGATCGTGCTGGAGGACTTGTCCATCCGCCGGGCCTGCAGCTCCTGCAGGCTGTCCTCGGTCAGTTCCTCGTCTGTCTTACGCGGGCTGTCATAGTCAGTGGCCATCTGGGTCCTGCACCCCCTCCATCTCCATGCGCCTCCGTGTAACGCTCTGGGCCCCGCGGTTGTGCCCGAATCCGGCGGGGAATTCTGTCACGTCTGGCCGCCGCGCACACGTAAGTGCCGTGATGCCGTGTCGCGGCCGTGGCCAGTTCCCCCCGTGGCCATCGCCCGCACCGCGCTACCGGAGATGTACACCTACACCAAGTTCCCCCGATGGCCGCCGTTAACCAGCCAAAAGTGCGTATGGTACGAACGGCGTCTCTCGCCAGCCCTGAACCAGCAGCCCCAAAGGACCGGGAAACCAAGGCGCAGCATGCCTCACGTCATGCCGTTGCAGGCCGACGATCCGCGGCGCGTGGGCCGCTACCGGCTCATAGGCCGGCTGGAGAGCCGGATGGCGGCGGACGGGAGCACGCCACGGGTGTTCATGGCCAAGCTGGCCGACGACGGCGACGTGATCGTCACGCTGCTGGGCAGGGAGCGCGTGGCGGACCCGGCCGCCAGGGACCGGTTCACGGCAGAGGCGCGGGTGGCCCGCCGGGTCGCCCCGTTCTGCGCCGCCCGGATCCTGGGCGCGGGCATCGAGCGCGGCGAGCCCTACCTGGTCGCCGAGTACGTACCCGGGCCCACCCTCACCGAGGCGGTCGTGCGCGAGGGGCCGATGCCGCCCACGATCCTGACGGCGCTGGCGATCGGCACCGCGACCGGGCTGATGGCGCTCCACCAGACCGGCCTGGTACACGGGAGGCTCGGCCCGGACCACGTGGTGCTCGGCCCGGACGGGCCGCGGCTGACCCACTTCGGCATCACCCCGCCCTACGGGGCGGCCACCCCCGCCGCGGACCTGAGCGCCTGGGCGAACACCGTCATTTTCGCCGCCGTGGGGCGCCCGCCGGTGGGGCCGCAGGATCTGGCGGCGCTGCCGGATGACCTGCAGGAGGCCGTGGCCGCCTGCCTCGCGCCCGACCCGGGCTCCCGCCCGGTGGTACGGGCCGTGCTGACCAGGCTGCTGCGCGAGCACGACCTCTCATCCGGCCTGCTCGCCGAGGGGGCGCGGCAGGCCAGGGCGGCTGCCCGGGCACCGGAGACCGCCCCGCTCCCCCGGCAGCCAGCGGCGATCCGGTCCCGTTCCGGTGTGGTCGTGTGGGCCGTGGCCTGCGCCGTGTGCGTGCTCGCGATAACGGTGGGGGCGGTCTTCGTCTTCCGCTCGCGGCACGGCGCGGCCGGCCAGACGGGTGCGCCCGCCACCAGCCTGCCCCAGCCGCTGCCCTCGGCCAGCGCCCCGGCCGCACTCGCGGGCAGCTGGGCGGGCCCGGTTCACCAGACCAGCCCGGTGCTCACCGTGAGCGTGCGGATCTCCCTCCCGGCGGGCTCGGCCACCGGCACCATCAGCTACCCGTCGCTGGGCTGCTCGGGGACGCTGGCCATCGTCGCCGTCGGGAGCGGCAGGCTCACCCTGGACCAGACCATCAGCAGCGGGCGGAGCAACTGCTCCGACGGCGTCGTCACGATGGTCTCCGGGCCGGGTGGGACCGCCGCCTTCACGTTCCAGCGGCCCGGCGGCAACAACCCGGCCGGCACCCTGACCCGCGGCGCCTAGGCCGTGGGGCGGGGCGCCGGGGGCCGCCAGCGCGCCGGCCCGGGCCAGCCGGCGGCCCGGCCACGGCCATCGCCTGCCGCGATCTGTGCCATGTCGCCCGCCTGGCATTAGTACACATGTTCTAATCATGTAATGGGGGTGCAGCGTCCGGACTGGTGGTGCTATCCGGAGCGGTGCGCGAACGGGCATGAGTGGGGGCCGGGCCTGATCACCGTGTCGTGGTCGATGTGTGACTGTGCCCCGGCGCTGGCCGCTGGCGCGCCGGGGCCAGCGGGGCACCTGGCGGTGTACTGCAACGCCCCGGGCTGCCGGTCGGTGTGGTACCGGCCCCGGTGTGAGCGGCGGCGGTGACCGGCGGGTGCCCTGACCGATGGCGCCGGGCTCACTGCCCGCTGGCGTCGCGGTCCGCGCGCAGGCTCGCGAGCAGGCCGTGCAGCTCGCCGAACAGCACCGGCTCGGCCGCGATCGCCAGCTCCGGGCTGGCCGGCCGTCCCGCCAGCCCGCCCAGCCGCGCTCCCGCCTCGGTGGCGATGAGGCCGCCGGCCGCGTAGTCCCAGTAGTTCACGCCGCGCTCGTAATAGGCGTCCACCCGGCCCGCCGCGACCGAGCACAGGTCCACGGCGCAGGAGCCACCCCGGCGGATGTCACGCACCCGGGGCAGCACCGCGGCGACCACCTCACCCTGTACCGCCCGGCGGGCGGGCACGTAGCCGAACCCGGTCGCCACCAGCGCCTGCGCCAGCGCGACCCCGGTGTTGCACCGCAGCGAGACCGCTGGTGCGTCCCCTGCCAGCAGCGCGGCGCCGTGGCCGGCGATGGCGGTGAAGACCTCATCATGGGCCGGCACCGCCACCACCCCGGCCACCGGCGTCCCGTCCACCTCGGCGGCGATGCTGACCGCCCAGTCGGCCAGGCCGTACAGGTAGTTGACGGTGCCGTCCAGCGGGTCGATGATCCACCGCACCCGGCCCCGCCCCGACTCACCGCCCTCCTCGCCGAGGAACGCATCGCCCGGCCGCCGCGCCCGCAGCCGCTCGGTGATCAGCGTCTCCGCCGCCCGGTCCATCTCGGTGACCACATCGGTCGGGCTCGATTTGGTGGCGGCCACCTCCGGCCTGCCCAGCCCGCCCGGCGGCCGGAGCGCGGCCAGCATCCGGCCCGCCTCCACGGCGGCATCGCAGGCCAGATCGAGCAGCGCCCCCGGGCTGTCGTCCGTCACGCGCTGCCCCCGGGCCGGCCCGCGCCGCGGGCGGGCGGCTGGGGGCGGCAGCACCCGTCCGGGCAGGTATCGGGACCCGGCCCCATGACCCCGATCGCGCAGCCGGGCACTGGCCGCTCTCCCTGGCCAGGCGCTGGCCGCTCCTCCCGGCCAGGCACCGGCCGCTCCCGGCGCCCGGGCACCGCCTCGCCCGTCCGCTCGCGCACCAGGTCGGTGATCATGGATACAAAACGCGGGTGCGTACCCGGTGTCGCCGCCCGCGCCAGCGGGAGACCGAGCCGCTGGCCCAGCTGCGCGGCTTCCACGTCGAGGTCGTAGCGGACCTCCAGGTGGTCGGACACGAAGCCGACCGGGACCAGCACGGCACCCGGTGCCCCGGCGGCGGCGAGGCCGGCGAGGTGGTCGCACACGTCCGGGCCCAGCCACGGCACCGACGGCGGGCCGCTCCGGCTCTGGTAGACCAGCCGCCAGGACCGCTCATGGCCGTCGGCGGCGGCGGCGCCCGCGGTGACCAGCCGCGCGGCCTCGGCCAGCTGCGCCGGGTACAGGCCGCCGGCTGGCCCGCTGGACGCGGCCATCGACTCCGGCACGCTGTGGGCGGTGAACACCAGCGGGGCACGGGCCTGGGCGGCCGGTGGCAGCGACTCGATGGCCGCCAGGGTGGCTTCGGTGAAGGGGCCGATGAACCCGGGATGGTTGAAGAAGTGCCGGATCTTGTCGATCGCCGGGGCGCCCGGGCCTGCCTGCAGCCGGGCCGCCTCGATGTCGTCGAGGTACTGCCGGCAGCTCGAGTACGACCCGTAGGCCGAGGTCACGAACGCGATGGCGCGGCGCACCCCGTCCGCGGCCATCGCGGCCACCGTGTCGGCGAGGTAGGGATGCCAGTTCCGGTTCCCCCAGTACAGGGGCAGGTCCAGCCCGCTGGCGGCGAAGTCCTTCTCGATGGCGGCGAGCAGGTCCCGGCACTGCTGGTTGATCGGGCTGACCCCGCCGAACTGCTCGTAGTGGTGGGCCACCTCCGCCAGCCGCTCACGGGGTACCGCGCGGCCGCGCGTGACGTTCTCCAGGAACGGCATGACGTCGGCGGGCCTCTCCGGACCGCCGAACGAGACCAGCACGAACGCGTCGTAGTCCGCCATGCGACCCATCCAACCAGCAGATACCCACCCGGGCGGCCGGGCGCGGTAGGTAGGCCGCGGACCTGCGCCTACGGCCGGCCTGAGCGGCCGGCCTGAGCGGCCAGCCGTGGGGCCGCGTGCCGCCGGGCCCGGGCCGGTCAGCCGTAGACCCGCGCGTACTCCCGGGCGAGCGCGAGCACCTCCGCCACGTACCAGCTGGCGTGGTTGTAGGCGAAGATGGCGCGCGGCAGCCCGGCCGGGATGCTGGCCCCGGCCGCGCACAGCAGCCGGGCGGCCGACGGGACCGCGTCGTAAGGATCCATCACGTTCGGCGGCCCGGGCTCGCCGAACGCGCTGATCCCCCACTCCTGCCAGGTCGACGGCAGGAACTGCATCGGGCCTTCCGCGCCCGCGCTGGACGGGCCGGTGTTGGCCCCGTCCCCGCTCTCGATCTGGCCGATGGCGGCGAGCACGGTCCAGGACATGCCCGGGCAGTAACGGGCCGCCGACTCCCGGAACAGCGCGATGTAGTTGCCGGGCTTGCCGTGGGAGGTCGCCGTGTCCACCGGCAGCTGCGGCTCGCGCAGGCTGACCAGGCTGCCGCCGTGCCTGATCAGGCGCCGGATCTCCCGCTTGAGGGTGGGCATCGCCACACCGGGCGCGCTGACGAGGGCGGCCACGTTGTGGATGAGCCCGAGTGAGGCGGAGGCCGCCGCGTTGACCACCAGGTCGACGCCCGCGATCCCGAACGTGGCGGCGCCACCGTAGCGCAGGGTGAGGCGGGCTGCGCCCACCAGCTGGTAGCGGGCTCCCTTGTGCAGCCGCAGCAGGCTGCCCGCGCCGCCGGACGCGACGAAGTCCCCGCCCGCCAGCGCCGCCCACAGCCGCTGGTCGGAGGCGGTGGCCAGCGGGGTCCAGGACCGGAACTGCAGCGGGTTCACCCCGACCACGTTGACCTGCCGGCCGCGGGCCTTGATGGCCGCGCCGTCCACCGCCAGCACATCGCTGACCCCGCGCAGCTTCCGCAGCGCGGTAACTTGGGTGACGCTGAGACCGTGCGGCTCGATCACGGCGAGGTCAGGCAGGACGATCTGCCGGAACCCGGAGCCTTTGGCCTGCCCGATGCCCGCCAGCCCGCTGGCGGGGCCCGCGCCGGGGGGAACCGTGCCAGCCTGCACCGTGCCCGCCTGCACCGTGCCAGCCTGCGCTGCGCCCGCATGCACCGGGGGGGCGGGCGGCGGCCTGGAGCCGGCCTGGCTGGGCGCTGCCGGGAGCGGCGCGATGGCCAGCACCGCGGCCATCGCCCCGAAGGCCGCCGCGCCGCGCCATGCGCGCAGACCGGCGGCGGCCGGAGGCGGCAGCCAGCGCCGCAGGAAGCGGCTCATAACGAACAACCCTAACCGGAGCACCAGCACCGCTGAAGAGGGGCCCGGCGACGGGCGGTCATCAGGCAGCAGGGCAGGAACGGCCAGACAGGAGGAAGAGGCTATGACGCGGGCCTGGACGCGGCGGCCGGCGTTCAGCCCCTACCTGGAGATCCTGCGGCTGCCCGGCGCCCTGGCGTTCTCGGCAGCGGGTTTCCTGGCCCGGATGCCGATGTCGATGTTCAGCCTGGGCACGGTGCTGCTGATCGCCGCGGTCACCGGCCGGTACGGCCTGGCGGGGCTGGTGGCGGCGGCGGGCGCGGTGAGCTACGCGCTGGGGGCTCCGCAGTTCGCCAGGCTCAGCGACCGGTTCGGCCAGCGGCAGGTGCTGCGGCCGCAGGTGGCGGTGTTCGGGGCCGCGACCGTCGCCTTCCTGGCGCTGGCCGAGCTCCGGGCGCCGCTGGTGGCGGTCATCGTGCCCGGGGCGCTCGCGGGCGCCGCCATGCCGCCGGTGGGGTCGATGGTCCGGGCGCGGTGGAGCGTGCTGCTGGCCGGCACCGGCCGCCTGCACACCGCCTTCTCGCTGGAGTCGGTCGCCGACGAGATCATCTTCGTGGTGGGCCCGGCGCTGGTGGCGGTGCTCGCCACCGCGGTGTACCCGGCCGCCGGGGTGGGCGCCGCGATGGTGATGTGCGTGACGGGGACGCTGCTGTTCGCCGCCCAGCGGCGCACCCAGCCGCAGCCGCAGCCGCGCGGGCAGCCGCGGCGCGGCCGGGAACAACGGCACCCTGCGGCGCCACGGCTGCGGCGCGCGGGCGTCTGGGCCGCCGTGCCCGGGCTGGTGACGCTGGTGCCGGTGTACTGGTTCCTGGGCGCCATGTTCGCGGCCATCGACGTGAGCACGGTCGGCTTCGCGGCCGAGCACGGGCACACCGCGCTGGCGGGGCTGGTGCTCGGCACCTACGCCCTGGGCAGCGCCATCGGCGGCCTGTGGTACGGGAGCCGGCACTGGCAGGCGCCGCTGGAGCGGCGGTTCGCCATCACGCTGAGCCTGACCGCGGCGGGGGTGGCGACGTTCTGGCTGCAGCCGGGGCTGGCGCCGCTGTTCGCGGTCATCATCGTCGCGGGGATGAGCATCTCGCCGACCCTGATCGCCGGCTACGGCCTGATCGAGCGGCAGGCCCCGCCGGAACAGCGGACCGAGGGCATGACCTGGCTCTCGTCGGCGATCGCGGTGGGGGTGGCGACCGGTTCACCGCTGGCCGGCCACCTGATCGACGCCTACGGCGCCCGCTGGGGCTACCTGCTCGCGGCCGCCTGCGGGTGCGCCGCCACGGCGACCAGCCTGGCTGGGCTGGGGCGGCTGCGGCACCCCGGCGGGGGGGCCGGCCACGACAGCGCGGCCCCGGGCGAGGGGGCTGCCGTGCCCAGGCGGGCGCTGGGGTAAGGTCCCGGCATGCCCGGTTCCGCCCCGGCACGCGCCTGCGGCGCGCCAGCCGGGGTACGGCCAGGACCGGGAGCCGGCCGTTGGAGGAAGGGGTAACGCATGCAGCGTGCACCGATAGCCAGGCCGGCCACGGCCAGCCCTGCGCGGCCGGCGGCGGGCGCGAGCCACCCGGCCCGCAGGAGTGGTAAACCCGGCCAGGGCGGGGCCGGCCAGGCTAGTCTGCGATCATGAGTCGGGAAGCTTTCCCCGGCGCTGTCCCGGGGGAGGCGGAGGGGCAACCAGCCGCCAAGCAAGCCGGGCCTGCCGCCCGGAGCCGGAGCGGCGCGGCCAGGCCGAAGCGCCCGTCGCTCGGCGGCGGCCGGCCGGCCCAGCACCGCGAGCTCCGCGCGCAGGGCCGCGAGACGGTGCGCAGGCTGCTGGAGGCGGGCCTGGCCGAGTTCGACGAACGCGGGTTCCAGGCCGTCCGGGTGGACGACATCGTCCGCCGGGCACGGACCTCGCACGGCACCTTCTACCTGTACTTCGCGAACAAGGACGACATCTTCAAGACGCTGCTGCGGGACGCGCTGAACGACATGGGCGTGATCACGGACGCCTTCCCGGCCGTCACCCGCAACGACGCCGGCCGGGCGGCGCTGCGCCAGTGGGTCGATTCGTTCTGCGAGACCTACGCCGCGCATGCCGCGGTGATCAGGATTCTCAGCCAGGCCGACCTGGTCGGCGAGGAGGTCTGGGGCGACGGGCTGCAACTGCTGTTCCGGCTCGCCGAGGCCATCACCCAGGGAATGACCGCGGCCTCACCGCAGTGGCACGCCCTGGCCGCGGCCGGGAGCGCCGAGGGACAGGACAGCGGCGCCCAGACGGATGACGGCACCCCGGCGGCCGACGGCACCCGCGCGGACGCCCCCAGCGGGGCGGGCCCGCCGGCCGGGCATGCCGAACTCACCGCGGTGGCCTGCCTGATGATGCTGGAGCGGGTGAACTACCTGCTCAGTGTCGAGGTGAGGCTGCCGAGGGAGGAGATGGTCGACCGGCTCACCGCGATCATTTTCGCGGCCTTCCACTCGCCGTAAGCCCGGGCGTCCCTGGCCCGGCCGGGCCCGCCCAGGCCGGCCGGAGCGCCGCCGTCTCCCCTGCCGCCCGCAGCGCCGCGACCGCCGCCAGCGCGTCGCGGGTGGCGCGCACGTCGTGCACCCGGAACAGCCGCGCCCCCTCCCACGCGCACACCGCCAGCACCGCGAGCGTGCCCTCGGCCCGCTCGCCGACCGGCAGATCGAGGGTCTCCCCCACGAAGTCCTTGTTCGAGGCCGCGATCAGCACCGGCCAGCCGGTCGCCACCAGATCGGCCGTGTGCCTGGTCAGCTCCAGCGAGTGCCAGGTGTTCTTGCCGAAGTCGTGCGCCGGGTCGATGACGATCCCGTCGGGCCGCACGCCCGCCGCGACCGCCCGGTCCGCCTGCGCGGTGACGTAGTCTCGGACCTCCGCCACCACATCGGCGTAGGAGGGCCGGTGCGGCCGGGTCCGCGGCGCCAGGCCGCCCGCGTGCGAGCAGACGAGCCCGAGGCCGTAGGAGGCGGCGACCTGCGCCAGCGCCGGGTCGGCGCCGCCCCACGCGTCATTGAGCAGGTCCGCGCCGGCCCGGGCGACCGCCCTCCCCACCTCCGCCCGCCAGGTGTCCACGCTGATGACGATCTCCGGGTGCTGGGCACGCACCGCGGCCACCAGGCCGGCCACGCGGCGGATCTCCTCCGCCACGCTCACGTCCTCCCCCGGGCCCGCCCTCACCCCGCCGATGTCAAGGATGTCGGCCCCGTCCGCGACCGCGCGGTCCGCGGCGGCCAGCGCCGCGCCAAGATCGTAGGTGGTTCCCCCGTCGAAGAACGAGTCCGGGGTCCGGTTGATCACCGCCATGATGCCAAACGATCCTGGCGGCCACTCCCGCCTGCCCAGGCGCAGCGTCCGTCCCGCGGCAGGGACACCCGCGGCCGGCCCGGCGGATGCCGCGGCGGGCGGCTCGGTGGTCACCGCAGCAGCATAGGTGCCGGCCGCACGGGGAGGGCGGCACCGGGGGGATGGCCCTCCCGCAAGTGTGCGGAAGTGGCTGCTGCCGCCAGCCGTCAGCGCACCCGGACCCGGCGGGGAGTGATGCGGCGCGGGGCAGGGCTTGCCGCGTGGTGGGCCGGGTGGCTTGCCGCGTCGGGCAGAATCGATGAAGTGCGATTCCTTTCTTCCCAGGCCATGCCACATGACCTGACCTACAGCGACGTGTTCCTCGTCCCCTGCCTGTCGTCGGTGGAGTCCCGGCTGGATGTGAGCCTGGCGACCAGCGACGGGAGCGGCACCACGATCCCGGTGGTGGTGTCGAACATGACGGCGGTATCGGGTCGGCGGATGGCCGAGACGGTCGCCCGCCGCGGCGGCATCGCGATCCTCCCCCAGGACATTCCGCTGGACGTCGTCGCCGAGGTGGTGTCCTGGGTCAAGAGCCGCGACCTGGTCCACGACACCGCGATCACCCTCGGCCCCGGCGACACCACGGGCGAGGCGCTCGGCCTGCTCCCCAAGCGGGCGCACGGCGCGGTCGTCGTGGTGGAGGAGGGCCGCCCGGTCGGGGTGGTGACCGAGGCGGACTGCCAGGGCGTGGACCGCTTCACCCAGCTCCGCCAGGTCATGTCGGCCGACCTGCTCACGCTGGAGGCTGGCACCGACCCGCAGGTCGCGTTCGCCTTGCTGCACGAGGGGAGGCACCGGCTGGCCCCGGTGGTGGACGGGACCGGCGCCCTGACCGGCATCATGACCCGCACCGGCGCGCTGCGCGCAACGCTCTACCAGCCAGCCACCGGCACCGACGGGCGGCTGCGGATCGGCGCCGCGGTCGGCATCAACGGCGATGTCGCCGGGAAGGCGAAGCAGCTGGTCGCGGCGGGCGTGGACATCCTGGTGGTGGACACCGCCCACGGCCACCAGGACAAGATGATCAGCGCGCTCACCGCGGTGCGCGCGGCCGACCTGCCGGTGCCGGTCGCGGCGGGCAACGTCGTCACCGCCGACGGCGTGCGCGACCTGGTCGGCGCCGGCGCGGACATCGTGAAGGTCGGGGTCGGGCCGGGCGCGATGTGCACCACCCGGATGATGACCGGGGTCGGGCGGCCGCAGTTCAGCGCGGTGCTGGAGTGCGCGGACGAGGCGCGGCGGCTGGGGGCCCACGTCTGGGCGGACGGCGGTGTGCGGCACCCGCGGGATGTCGCGCTGGCGCTGGCGGCGGGGGCGGCCAACGTCATGATCGGGTCGTGGTTCGCCGGCACCTACGAATCGCCCGGCGACGCCTTCCGCGACGCCGATGGCAGGCTCTACAAGGAGAGCTTCGGGATGGCCTCGGCCCGGGCGGTTCGGCTGCGGGCGGTGGCCGACTCGCCGTTCGACCGCGCCCGCAAGGAACTGTTCGAGGAGGGCATCTCGACCGCCCGGATGTACCTGGACCCGCAGCGCCCCGGGGTGGAGGACCTGATCGACCAGATCACCGCCGGGCTGCGCAGCGCCTGCACCTACGCGGGCGCCAGCACCCTGGCCGAGTTCCACGAGCGGGCGGTGGTCGGGGTGCAGAGCGCGGCCGGCTACAGCGAGGGCATGCCCCTCCCGACCAGCTGGTGAGCCGGGTCGGTGGCGTGATCCGGCAACTGAACCACGACGCATGTCCGCCAGCTGACGCGCGGCATGTGCCAGGGAGCTAAAGCAGTCCTAGCAGCCGGTCGAGCGCGGCAGGATCCGCACCGGCCACATCCACTACTTTTGTCCGGCTTGATGCCCCCGCCACCAGCGTGACGGCATGACGGCGAACACCGAACGCGGCGGCCACCTCGGCCAAGGCGGCCGCCGTGGCCCGGCCATCGGCGGCGCGCTCGCGGACCCGAACGACCAGCGCGCCATCGTGCCTGCCCCCCACACCGGGACGAGCTGAGCCGGGCCGGACCCGGACGGTAATGCGCACCACCTCAGTGTGCCTCCAGCCAGCCGGGCCCAGCGCCAGCCGGGAGGCATCGCCCGTGAGCGGGCGCGCCCCGGTGATGAACTGGGGCATTCGGCAGAAGGCTGGTGCGGCGGCGTCATGCCCTCAGCGCCGGTCGGCCCGGTACATGTCGTAGTCGGCCGTGCGCTGGCCGGTGCTGAGGATGTCGCCGTGCCCGGCTTCGGGTCCTGGCGCGGCGGAAGGACTGGACGTCGCGGGCTGGGAGCTGGCCGCCGCTGGTGTGCGGCGGGCCCGGCGTAGGTGTTCGGCCGCCAAGGTGATCAATGTGGTGGCGATGGACAAGAGGACCGTTGCGGCCACCAGGGCCACGACGGCCCATAGCGGGAGGTGGGCGGGCGCTGCGGCGGGTGGCGGGGGTGGCGGCGGCGGTGCCGGCGCGGTGGAATGCGCCGGCGGCGGAAGGCTTGCCAGCGCGGCGGGGGCAAGGCCGATCGCGGGGGCCAGCAAGACCGCCAGCCCGCCGAGCACGGTGCGGCCAGGTCGCGGTGTGCACGATGAACGGGTGGCACAGGTAGACATCACCGGCCCGGCCGGTGGCCTCGGCGGCGCGCCGGCATAGCACCGACGGCGCCAGCCTGGCGGGCACATCTCCACCGGGCATGCCGCTCTCCCCGGCCGGGGCGAGGATGGGCGGGACGAACAGGTGTGATCCGGTGATGAGCCGGGTGGGTGCATCGTCGGCGCCGACATCGGAGAACAGGAACAGCGCGAGCAGGCCGCGGCCGCGGGACCACAGGTTCGTCCAGTACTCGCGGCCACCCCACCATGTGCCCTCGATGTGGTAGCCGACCTCGCCGGGGTATTCCTCCGACGGGAAGCGCACCGGCACCGTGCCGCCCACCCCGGCCCGCCGGGTCCACCGGCCCGCCCCGACGAGCTCGTCATAGGCGGTGGTGAGCCGCGGGGAGGCGGCGGCTGCGGCGAACGGCTCGCCTTCGGGGCAGGCGATCCTGACCAGCGCAGGCCGCCAGGTGCTGCGGTCAGCCCGGGATATGCCATGTGCGCTCAGCGCATCCCAGATCATGTCCCGGCATTTGCCCGCGGTCCGCTCACCGAACGCGCCGCGCACCGCGATGTAGCCGTCACGCACGAAGGCCTCTGTTATATCCACCCCACCAATTGTGCGTTCCCGGCTGCCGCCGGCCACAACGATTTTCCCGGCCACGATCACCCGGGCCAGACCGCGGCAACGCACCCCCTGTGCCGCGGTGGTACTGCGCCGCCCTCTGATGGCCGAGGCGATCCCGGCCCGACGCTGGCTGCCGGCCGGCCGCCCAGATGCGCTCATCTGAAATCGAGCGGGGATACTGGCGGAGGCTGGGTGGCGCGGCGCTGGTGAGGCGCGGCGTGGCCTGGTCAGTAGCTGATCGTGCGTATCGGGCAGGGAGCCGCGGTGATTACGGGCCCAGATGATGTGACGGCGGCGGTGCTGGCCGAGGTGGAACGCGCGAAGGAGCCTCGCACGAGGGACCTGCTCGCCGCGGCCGTCAGGCACTTGCACGCGTTCGTGCGGGAGACACACCTGACCGAGGCGGAGTTTCAGCACATCGCGCGGATCGTCGCGAGGCTCGGCCAGCTCACTAGTGAATCACATAACGAGGTCGTTCTGATCGCGGGCTCGCTTGGCGTGTCGTCCCTGGTATGCCTGCAGAACAACGGTGAGGGCGGGGTGCACGAGACGACGGCGAACCTCATGGGACCGTTCTGGCGGGCCGGCTCGCCGCGGGAGGAGAACGGCGCGTCAATCGTGCGGTCGCCGACCCCCGGTGACCCGATCTTCGTCACGGGCTCCGTGGTCGACCTGGACGGGCGCCCGGTCGCGGATGCCGAGGTCGACGTCTGGAACACCTCGGGCGAGGGTCTGTACGAGAACCAGGATCCGCGTCAGGCGGATATGAACCTGCGGGGCAGGTTCATCACCGACCAGAACGGGCGGTTCAGCTTCCGCTCCGTTAAGCCGGCCGGTTACCCGATCCCGGTCAACGGCCCGGTGGGCGACCTTTTGCGGGCGCAGGGACGCCACAACATGCGCCCCGCGCACATCCACTTCCTGATCAGCAAGCCGGGCTACAAGACGCAATTCTCGCAGGTGTACTCGAGCGACGATCCGAACCTGGAGACCGATGCTCAGTTCGGGGTGACCGCCGCGCTCGTCGGCCACTACCTCGGGCATGACACCCCCAGCGAGCCGGCGCCCGATCCGGGCGTGACGGGCACGTGGTATTCGCTCGAGCACAGGTTCGTCATCGAACCCGGCGACAACTCGCTGCCGAATCCGCCGATCACCGGTAAGGCCACCGGCGGCGTCCCGGTGCCGGAGATCCTGGAACGCACGCCATGACACCGCAGCGGCCCACTTGGCGCTGATCGCCCGGCGCTGATGCCAGGCCCACCCCCGGTGGCATTGGCGGCAGTCGCCGCCAGGCCGCGCATCACCTGGCCATCCCGGACGGACGCCGCGAGCATCGCGGCGGGCACGCCTCGGTCGGCCAGCATGTTGCCAGCAACGGCGCCTGCGGCGGCGGATGGCGAGGCGGCTTCGTCTCCGCCGTCCACCCGCGATGAGGCGTAGCACGGCGGGGGAAGTTCGCGCCGCGGAAATGCCCGGGGTATCGGCTGGTTGCCTCCGGATGCGGCCGCGCACGACGATGATTGACATGGCGATGGTGTACCGCCGCCCGGTGGGCGTTGCGCGGCACAGCGTCAAGCCGCAGCTGGCCAGCCTGTGCGAGCCGCTCATCGATGCCTTCGGCCCCGTGCTGGGCGAAGACCCCACCCGGCCGTTCCACCCCCACGATGACCGCATCGTCAGCCTCGCCCTGCACCACACCATCGACACCGCCATCGCCCACGATGTGATCATCGGCGCCTGGTGGACCAGCCTGTAGCTAACCCACCGCCCACCGCCCCTCGCCGCGCATCTCATGACAAGGCCGGTCCCGCCGATGACAGCGCGTCCTCTGCGGGCATGCTGACTGGACACATACAGGCCGGCCCGGCGGCGCCCCCGGGCCGGTCAGGCCTCCTCGGGGCCGGTCCCGGGGAAGAGGCTGCCCGGCCCCAGGTGAGTGCGGGTGCCGTCGTGGTCGAGGATGCACAGGATCTCCGCGGCTCCGTCCCGCGCACCGAACGCGTGCGGCTCCATCGTGGAGAACTCGGCCGCCTCGCCGGCCTGGACGAGGATGGTCCGCTCGCCCAGCCGCAGCACGATGGTGCCGGACAGGACGGTGAACCAGTCCCGGCCCGGGTGGACGCGCAGTCTGGCGGGCACCTTCCTGGTCACCCGCAGCTTCGCGATCGTCATGCCGCGCGGCGCACCGGTCCGCGACAG
>Ga0335079_10003816_pt1 | contig 17356 bp, 12 predicted proteins | sample Lox_Sample_33_FD_206719 | JGI IMG/M metagenome (GOLD analysis project Ga0335079, IMG submission 206719) | Soil microbial communities from Loxahatchee National Wildlife Refuge, Florida, United States - Lox_Sample_3.3 | ecosystem: Environmental > Terrestrial > Soil > Wetlands | place: USA... | reverse complement strand
ACGGCTTCGTCAAGACCGACCCGACGCTCGCGCATCCGCGCTGCGTCTACCAGCTCATGAAGGCCCACTACGCGCGCTACACGCCCGAGATGGTCGAGCGCGTCTGCGGCACGCCCAAGGACAAGTTCCTCAAGGTGTGCGAGATGATCGGCTCGACCGCCGCGCCGAACCGCGCCATGACCATCATGTACGCGCTCGGCTGGACGCAGCACTCCGTCGGCTCGCAGATGATCCGGGCCGGCGCCATGATGCAGCTGCTCCTCGGCAACATCGGGATCGCCGGCGGCGGCATGAACGCGCTGCGCGGGCATTCGAACATCCAGGGGCTCACCGATCTCGGCCTCCTGACAAACCTGCTCCCGGGCTACCTCACGCTTCCCGGCGAGAAGGAACAGGAGTACGAGAAGTACATCACGGTGCGGGCGCAGAAGCCGCTGCGGCCGAACCAGCTCAGCTACTGGCAGAACTACAACAAGTTCCATGTGAGCCTCATGAAGGCCTGGTGGGGGGACGCGGCGACGCCCGAGAACCACTGGGGATATGAGTACCTGCCGAAGCTCGACAAGGGCTACGACATGCTGCAGACCTTCGAGCTGATGAGCCAGGGCAAGATGAACGGCTACATCTGCCAGGGATTCAATCCGCTCGCCGCGGCGCCCAACAAGGCGAAGATGAATGCGAGCCTCGCCAAGCTCAAATATCTCGTGATCATGGACCCGCTGGCGACCGAGACCAGCGAGTTCTGGCGCAATTTCGGCGAGCACAACGATGTCGACTCCAGCAAGATCCAGACGGAGGTGTTCCGCCTGCCGACCACGTGCTTCGCCGAGGAGGACGGGGCGCTGGTGAACTCCGCGCGCTGGCTGCAGTGGCACTGGAAGGGCGCCGAGCCGCCCGGGGAGGCGCGCTCTGACATCGACATCATGGCCGGGCTCTATGCGCGGCTGCGCGCGCTCTACAAGACAGAGGGCGGCGCGTTCCCCGATCCGATCGTGAATCTCTACTGGCCGTATGCACGGCCGGCGAGCCCCACCCCTGAGGAGCTCGCGAAGGAGTACAGCGGCCGCGCGCTGCAGGAGCTCACCGACCCGAAGAACCCGACGGTAGTCACGCGCAAAGCCGGCGAGCAGCTAGCGGGCTTTGCGGAGCTGCGTGATGACGGCAGCACGCTCTCAGGCTGCTGGCTGTTCTGCGGCGCCTGGGGCCCGGCCGGCAATCTGATGGCACGGCGGGACAACTCCGATCCGACCGGTATAGGCCAGACGCTCAACTGGGCATACGCCTGGCCCGCGAACCGGCGCGTGATGTACAACCGCGCCTCCTGCGACCCGAATGGCAAGCCCTTCAACCCGCAGCGCAAGCTCATCGCCTGGAACGGCACCGCCTGGGGCGGCGCGGACGTGCCGGATTACAAGGCGGATGAGGACCCGGCGCTCGGGATGGGCCCCTTCATCATGATCCCCGAGGGCGTTGGCCGATTCTTCGCCAAGGGCGCCATGGCCGAAGGACCCTTCCCGGAGCACTACGAGCCCTTCGAGACGCCCCTGGCGCAGAATCCCCTCAACCCCGGGCAGAAGGACGCGCTCAACAATCCGGCGGCGCGGGTCTTCAAGGACGACCGCGCGGCCTTCGGCAAGGTGGAGCAGTTTCCGTACGTCGCCACGACCTACCGGCTCACCGAGCACTTCCACTACTGGACCAAGCACGCGCGGATGAACGCGATCCTGCAGCCCGAGCAGTTCGTCGAGATCGGCGAGGCGCTCGGTAAGCAGCTCGGCATCGCCTCGGGTGACAGGGTGAAGGTCTCATCCAATCGCGGCTTCATCAAGGCGGTGGCGGTGGTCACCAAGCGTCTGAAGGACCTGACCGTGGACGGCAAGCAGGTGCACACCGTCGGGATCCCGATCCACTGGGGTTTCACCGGGCTCGCCAAGCCCGGCTTCCTCGCCAACACGCTCACTCCTGCGGTCGGCGACGGCAACGCACAGACCCCGGAGTTCAAGTCGTTCCTCGTCAAGGTGGAAAAGGCATGAGCCGGCCGGAGAGGCGCTGATATGCCGCTGCAATCACTCGATATCGTCCGCCGCTCGGCGACCACCACTCCGGCACCCGGGGTGCGCGGCGCCTATACCGGCACGGTCGCCAAGCTGATCGACACCAGCAAGTGCATCGGCTGCAAGGCCTGCCAGGTTGCCTGCATGGAATGGAACGACCTGCGGGACGAGGTGGGGACGAACATCGGCAGCTACCAGAACCCAGCCGACCTGTCGGACAACACCTGGACGCTGATGCGCTTCGCCGAGTACGAGAACCCCAAGGGCGATCTCGAGTGGCTGATCCGCAAGGATGGCTGCATGCACTGCGCCGACCCGGGCTGCCTCAAGGCCTGCCCGGCGCCCGGCGCGATCGTGCAATACGCCAACGGTATCGTCGATTTCCAGGAGGAGAACTGCATCGGCTGCGGCTACTGCGTCACCGCCTGTCCGTTCGACATTCCGCGCATCTCCAAGCGCGATCACAAGGCCTACAAGTGCACGCTGTGCTCCGACCGCGTCGCCGTCGGCCTCGAGCCGGCGTGCATCAAGGCCTGCCCTACCGGCGCGCTGGTGTTCGGCACCAAGCAGGACATGCAGGAGCACGCCGCCGAGCGCGTCGCGGACCTCAAGTCGCGCGGCTTCGAGCACGCGGGCCTCTACGACCCGGCGGGTGTCGGCGGCACGCACGTGATGTACGTGCTGCATCACGCCGACCAGCCGGCGCTCTACTCCGATCTCGCGCCCGACCCGCACATCAGCCTGCTGGTGCGCGCCTGGAAGGGCCGCACCAAGCCGCTGGCGCTCGCCGTGATGGCCGTGACGGCGCTCGCGGGGTTCTTCCACCTGGTGCGCGTCGGCAGGAATGAAGTCACCCCCGCCGACGAGGCGGCTGCGGAGAAGCGCGCATGAGCGACAGCGACGGCCGGAACCTGCTCCGCTACAGCGCCGAGGTGCGCACCAACCACTGGCTGACCGCGCTCGGCTTTATCCTTGCGGCGCTCTCGGGGCTGGCGCTGTTTCACCCGGCGCTCTTCTGGTTCAGCGGCCTCTTCGGCGGCGGCCCGTGGACGCGGATCCTGCACCCCTTCATCGGACTCCTCGCGGCTCTCATGTTCCTGCTGCTCGCGGCGGCGGTGTGGGCCGACAACCGCATGCGCCCCGCCGACTGGCAGTGGCTGCGGCAATGGCGCGACGTGGTCGCCAACCGCGAGGACCGGCTCCCCGAGGTCGGGCGCTACAACGGCGGCCAGAAGCTGCTGTTCCTGGTCATCGTCATCGGCATGGCCGGTCTGGTGTTGTCCGGCATCGTAATCTGGCGTGCCTATTTCTCGCTGTTCTTCTCCGTCGGCCTGATCCGCCTCGCCTCGCTGGTGCACGCCGTGTGCGCTTTCCTTCTGATCTGTGCGATCCTGATCCACATCTACGCCGCGCTCTGGGTCAAGGGCTCGGTGCACGCCATGATCCGCGGCACCGTGACCCCGGGGTGGGCGTGGAAGCATCACCGCGGGTGGTTCCGCCAGATCGGTCATGACGCGCATCCTCGAACCGGGCCAAATTGAGGCCTTCGCCCAGCGGGCGATACCACGCATTCGACTGCCGTCGGCCCAGGGGCCGTTCGCGGCCCGTGCGGCCCGGCTGCGGCGACTCGCCGCACCCGGCGCACCGGGCCAGGCGATCGCGGAATATCTCCACCTGATGGCGGCCGTCGCCGAGCGGCAGGCGGCGGCGCTCGGGGCCTGCGCGCCGCGCCTCCCCACGGCCGACGACATCGCCCGCGCCCGCGCCCACCAGATGCCGGTAATTCACGCCACCGGATGGCCGCGCCCCGACGCGTGGCGCGAGCTCGCGATCGAGCTCGCCGCCACCGCGGCGGCAACCGCCGGCGCTCCCGCGACACTGCACGAGATCCACGCGCGGCTGCGCGCCGCGCCGAGCAGCGAGCTCGAGACCCAGGCGGATGCGCTGCTCGCCGCGCGCACCGGTGCGATCGATCGCGCCGCCGCGCCTTTTATGATGGCGGCGCTGCAGGTGCAGTGGGTGGCCACCGCGAGCCGCCTCGGCGCGCAGGCCCTCACCCCCCTCGAGGTGCCGGGTGTGTGTCCCGCGTGCGGGATGCTGCCGGTCGCGAGCGTGGTGCGCGCCGACCGCGACTCTCAGGGCTACCGCTACCTCCACTGTCCCCTGTGTGCGACCGAATGGCACCTGGTGCGGGTCACCTGCAGCCAGTGTCAGGACACCGCCCACATCGCCTACCACTCGATCGAGGGGGCGACGGATGCCATTCGCGCCGAGGCTTGCGATGAGTGCCGTACCTACCGCAAGATCCTCTATCAGGAGAAGGATCCGGACGTGGAGCCGGTGGCCGACGACCTGGCGAGCCTCGCGCTCGACCTGCTGATGGCCGAGGCCGGCTACCACCGCGGCAGCGGTAACCCGCTGCTGTGGCAAGCGCACTGAGCGGCCGTCGCCGCGGGTCCCCTCCGAACTGCAGCTGTCAAGGTTTGACGCCAGAAAGAAGAGGCAGCGCCGCTCGCACGGCGCTCAAGATCCCGTGTCCCCAGCCAAGACGCTCAAGCGCGCAGCGCTGCTCCGTGCGGCCGCCATCCCCTCGGTGGATCGGCTGCTGAAGTCGCGCCCCCTCGCGCCGCTCCTCGAGCAGCACGGCCACACGCGCGTGACCGCAGCGCTCCGCGCGCGCCTCACGCAGCTGCGCACGGCTGCGGTAGCCGGCCGCCTGGAGGCGGCCGCCGTCACGGCGGAGGCCGTGGCCGTCGCCCTGATCGAGCGCCTGGACACCGGGCCGACCGCGCTCCAGCCGCTCTTCAATCTCACCGGCACGGTGCTGCACACCAACCTCGGACGGGCCCTCCTGCCCGAGGCGGCCGTGCGTGCCGTCGTCACGGCGCTCACCTCCCCCGTCGATCTCGAGCTCGATGTCGCCTCCGGCAAGCGCGGCGAGCGCGATGCGCGCGCCGCGCGGCTGCTGTGTGAGCTCACGGGCGCCGAGGCCGCCACGGTCGTCAACAACAACGCCGCGGCCGTGATGCTCGTGCTGAGCGTGCTCGCGGCGCGGCGCGAGGTGCTGGTCTCGCGCGGCGAGCTGATCGAGATCGGCGGCTCGTTCCGCCTTCCCGACATCATGCGGCGCGCCGGGGCCAGGCTCACCGAGGTCGGGACCACAAACCGCACGCACCTTGCGGACTACTCGAATGCGCTCGGCCCGCGCACCGCTCTGCTCCTCAAGGTGCACACCAGCAACTACGCCATCTCGGGATTCACCGCCAGCGTGCCGCTCGCGCGCCTGGTCGCGCTCGGACGCGCTCACGAGGTTCCGGTGGCGGTGGACCTCGGCAGCGGCTCCCTCACCGACCTCACGCGCTGGCGACTGCCGGCCGAGCCCACGGTGCGGGAGGCGCTCGCGGCGGGCGCTGACCTCGTCACCTTCAGCGGCGACAAGCTCCTCGGCGGACCGCAGGCGGGCCTCATCGTGGGACGCGCCGATCTCATCCGCCGCCTGCGCAGCGATCCGCTGAAACGCGCGCTGCGCGTCAGCAAATTGACCCTCGCTGCGCTCGAAGCCGTGCTCTCCCTCTACCGGGAGCCGGAGCTGCTGGCCCAGCGGCTGCCGACGCTGCGCCTCCTCGTGCGCCCCGAGGACGAGATGCGGGCACAGGCGGCGCGCCTCAGGCCCTGCCTCGAGCGTGCCCTCGGCTCCGGCTACGCAGTGGCCGCCGTGCCGCTCGCCAGCCAGATCGGCAGCGGCGCGCTCCCGGTCGAGCAGCTGTCGAGCCACGGACTCGCGATCCGCGCTGTGAAGGGTGGCGGAGGGAGTCTCACGCGTCTCGCGGCGGCGCTGCGCGCCCTGCCGCGACCTGTGCTCGGGCGGCTCGCGGACAAGACGCTGTGGCTCGATCTGCGCTGCCTGGAGAGCGCCGATGAGGCCGCCTTCGCCACGCAGCTCGAGGCGCTCGCACCGGGAGCGCTGGCGTGATCGTCGGTACCGCCGGCCACATCGATCACGGCAAGACGACGCTGGTGCGCGCGCTCACCGGCGTCGACACGGACCGCCTGAAGGAAGAGAAGGCGCGCGGCATCTCGATCGAGCTGGGATATGCCTACGCACCGCTCGAGGGCGGTGAGGTGCTGGGCTTCATCGACGTGCCGGGCCACGAGCGGCTCATCCACACCATGGTCGCCGGCGCCTGCGGCATCGACTTTGCCCTGCTCGTGGTCGCCGCCGACGACGGCGTCATGCCGCAGACGCGCGAGCATCTGGCGATTCTCACGCTCCTCGGTGTGTCGCGGGGCGCCGTGGCGCTCACCAAGATCGATCGCGTCGACGAGCTCCGCCGGCGCGCAGCGTGCGAGGAGATCGAGGCGGCCCTCACCGCCACTGCCCTCGCCGGAGCGCCGATCTTTGCGCTCGATGCCACCTCCGGCAGCGAGCCCGGGCTCGCGGCGCTCAAAGTGCATCTCGCGCAGGCCGCTGCAGACCATGGCGGGCGCACCCGCGACGGCCTGTTCCGGCTGGCCGTGGACCGGGTGTTCACGCTCGCCGGCCATGGCACCGTGGTCACGGGCACGGTGTTCTCGGGTCAGGTGCGCTCCGGCGATACGCTCGCGGTCATGCCGGCCGGCCACGCGGTGCGCGTACGCAGCGTCCACGCCCAGAATCGCGCCGCGGAGACCGGCGGCGCCGGCGAGCGCTGCGCCCTCAACCTCGCCGGCATCGAGAAGAGCGCCATCGCCCGCGGCGACTGGCTCGCCGATCCGCGCCTGCTGACCCCGAGTACGCGCTGCGACGTGCGCCTGACGCTGCTACCCGGGAGCGGCGTGCGGCTCGAGCCCTGGTCGCCCCTGCACGTGCACCTCGGGACGGCGCATCGCCTCGCCCATGCGGTGCCGCTCGAGCCGCCGCGCCTCGGCGCCGGCGAATCCGGGTGGGTGCAGCTGGTCTTCGCCGCGCCGCTGTGCGCACTCCCCGGGGACCGCCTCATCGTGCGCGACCCGCAGGGCCGCAACACCGTTGGCGGCGGCGAGGTGCTGGATCCGGCGGCGCCGGAGCGCCGCCGCCGCTCTGCGGCGCGTCAGCAGTGGCTCGCGGGCATCGAGCACTTTCTGCGCGGGGCGGGCCTCGCGCCGCTCCTCGCTTGCGCCCGCTATGGGCTCACGCTCGCCGACCTCACGCGTCTCACGGGACGCGCTCCGGAGTCGATTACTCTGCCGCCGGATGCGCTCGAGGTCGCCGCCGGGGATGAGCACTTCGTGCTCCTGCCCGAGCGCTGGCAGGCGTTGCGCGCCGGCGCACTCGCCGCGCTGCGCCGCTTTCACGAGGAAGTTCCCGAGGAGCCGGGGCCTGATGGCGGGCGGCTGCGGCGCATGAGCTTCCCGGATCTGCCCGGGAGCCTGTGGCGCTCACTCATCGAGGAGCTGCTGCGTGAGCGCCTCGTATCGCGCAGCGGCTCCTGGCTCCACCTGCCGGAGCATTCGCTGGCATTAGGGGAGGCGGACCTGGCGCTCGTGCGCAAGCTCGAGCCTCTGATCGCTGCCGGCCGCTACGACCCGCCCTGGGTGCGGGAGCTCGCGGCGGCGGTGCGCGAGAGCGAGGCACGCGTGCGGGCCGTGCTGCGCAAGCAGGTGGCGTGCGGCGGCCTCTACCAGGTCGTGCACGATCTGTTCTACGCTCGCGGCTCGGTCGCCGAGCTGGCGGGCATCGTCGGCGGCTGTGCCCGCGCGAACGGCAGCGTGAATGCCGCCGGCTTCCGCGATGCCGTGGGCCTCGGGCGCAAGCGCGCCGTACAGATCCTCGAGTTCTTCGACCGCGTCGGCTACACCCGCCGCGTGCGCGATGCGCACGTGTTGCGGCCGGACTGGAAGGCACCCGTGCCCGGTGGTGCGCCTGGGCTTCAAACCCAGGAGGGGGCGTCAGACGCTTCCTGGTAGGTTCGACTCCTGCTGCCTTCCGCCATCTCCTATGCACAGCGTACGCTACCGCCCATGAGCGCTCCGGCTCCTCCACCCCGCCTGACCGCGCTCGCGCACGGTGGCGGCTGCGGCTGCAAGATCTCCCCGGGCGTCCTCGCCGAGCTCCTCAGGGGCGCGGCGGGCGCTGCGCCCCCTGCGCAGCTTCTGGTCGGCACCGAGACCGGCGACGACGCCGCGGTCTACCGCTTGAATGAAGCCCAGGCGCTCATTGCGACCACCGACTTCTTCATGCCGATCGTCGACGACCCGTTCGACTTCGGACGCATCGCCGCGACCAACGCACTGTCCGATGTGTACGCGATGGGTGGCCGGCCGATTTTCGCCCTCGCACTCCTCGCCATGCCGGTGAACGTCCTCCCCGCGGAGACGATCCGCGCCATCCTGCGCGGCGGCGAGAGCGTGTGCGCCGCGGCCGGCATTCCGATCGCCGGCGGACACAGCATCGATTCGGTAGAGCCTATCTACGGGCTGGTGGCCCTCGGGCTGGTGCACCCGTCACAGGTGAAACGCAACAGCGGGGCGCTCCCTGGGGATGTCCTGATCCTGGGCAAGCCCTTAGGGGTCGGCATCCTCTCCGCAGCCCTCAAGAAGCAGGCGCTCGATGCGGGTGGCTACCGGGCGCTGATCGAGACGACCACGCAGTTGAACACCGCCGGTCCGGAGCTCGCCGCGCTCCCCGGTGTCCACGCGATGACGGACGTGACCGGATTCGGGCTCCTCGGGCACCTTCTGCCGATGTGCCGCGCGGCCCGACTCGGTGCTCGGGTTCGCTTCGGCGCACTGCCGCTCATTCCGGGCATCGAGGCGCTGCAGTCGGCCGGCTACGTGACCGGCGCCTCGGGCCGCAACTGGGCGGCCTACGGGGATGAGGTTCAGCTCGGGCCCGGACTCACACCCGCCCACCAGGCGCTGCTCTGCGATCCGCAGACCTCCGGCGGACTACTGGTGGCCTGCGCGCCCGAGGCTGCGCCGGAGGCACTCGAGGTTCTCCGGCGTCACGGGTTTGACCGGGCGGCGGTGATCGGCACCATGACGCCCGGCGAGAGCCGCATTACGGTCGAGAGAGGAGATGGAGCGGGCTAACGGGTTCGAACCGTCGACCTGTACCTTGGCAAGGTACCGCTCTACCAACTGAGCTAAGCCCGCATTCGAATCAGAACGGCGAATTCTATGTACACCCCCCGGGATGTCAAGGCGAGGATACGCCGCACACCGCCGGAAACCCCGCTCAGCTCAGGGTTCTTGCCCCCCACAAATACATAGAGTTACGTAGCTCTCCTAACGCGTCAGATCAGGCCAGGCGGCGCGCAGATAGAGCACCATCGAAAGCAGCGTCGCGGCAGCCGCGACCTCGATGAAAACCACGCCGATCCCGTAGGTGGGGAGCCCGAAGATCGGTTGCCGGTAGAGCATCAGCGACAAGCCGACGATCTGCAGGATCGTCTTGTACTTGCCGAGCTGCGAAACCGCCACCTTGCGTCGCGCGCCGATCTCCGCCATCCACTCGCGCAGCGCCGAGATCGTGATCTCGCGGCCGATGATCACCGCCGCGGTCAGTACGATGAGCCAGCGCGAGTCCCTGCTGACCAGGAGCACCAGCGCCACGGCGACGATCAGCTTGTCAGCTACGGGATCGAGGAATGCCCCGAGGCGCGAGGTCTGCCGCAGCCGCCGCGCGAAATAGCCGTCCAGCGAGTCCGTGATCCCGGCGGCCGCGAACAGCCAGCCCGCCGCCGGGTCCGACCACGGGTACGGCGCGTAGAACAGCAGCACGATCAGCGGAATCGCCGCGATCCGCAGCCAGGTGAGTGTATTGGGTACGTTCCAGAGCATCGACAATCCCGCTTCCGTCCCCGTTCAGGAGCCCGGATGCAGGTGATCATAAAGACTTCGCGCCAGCGTCGCGCCGATTCCCGCTACCTGGGTGAGATCGGCGATCCCGGCGCGCATCACCCCCTGCAGTCCCCCGAAGTGCTTGAGCAGCGCGCGGCGCTTGGCGGGCCCGAGTCCCGGCACGACCTCGAGCACCGACTCGTTGAAGCGGCGCGCACGCTTGCGCCGGTGACCGGTGATGGCGAAGCGGTGTGCCTCGTCGCGGATTCTCTGGATGAAACGCAGCGCCGGCGAGTGCGCTTCGAGCACCACCGGTGCCGGCGCGCCGTGCACGAACAACCGCTCCTGTCCCGGGCGGCGCGCCGCGCCCTTGGCGACGCCCACCAGCGTCAGGTCCGGGAAGCCGAGCGCCAGCAGCACCGCGTGCACCCCATTGACCTGCCCCGCGCCGCCGTCGATCAGCAGCACATCGGGCGGCGGCACTTCGCCTGCACGCACGTGCTTGTAGCGGCGCTCGAGCGCCTGGCGCAGCGCCGCATAGTCATCGCCGGGCGTAACGCCCGTGATGTTGAAGCGCCGGTATTCCTTCTTCAAGGGGCCCTCCGGCCCGAACACCACGCAGGAGGCGACGGTGCCCTCGCCCGCCGTGTGACTGATGTCGAAGCACTCGAGCCTCGCCGGCGGCTCCGGGAGATCGAGCTCGCGGCTGAGCTCGCTCAGCATCTCCTCCACTCCGGCACGTTGCGACTGGCGCATGCGCAGCGCCTGCAGGGCATTCTCGCGCGTCAGCTGCACCCACTTCGACGCCAACCCGCGTAGCGGGTGGTGCACCTGCACCGCGTGCCCCGCCCGGGCGGTGAGCGCCTCGGCGAGCGCTGCGGCATCGGGCAGGGGGCACCCGAGCAGCACCTCCGGCGGCGGCTCGGTGCCGGCGTAGTACTGCATGATGAAGGAGGCCAGCGCCTCCGGCGCCTCCGATAGCCAGGCGCGCGGAAAGTAGCTGTTGGTGCCGAGATTGCGCCCGCCGCGCACCAGCATGAGGCTCACGCAGTACTCCCCGGCCTCCCCCTCGATCGCCAGCACGTCGGCATCGCGCTCGGCGCCGGCGGTCACCACCTGCTGTGCCTGGATGCGCTTCAATGCCGCCAGCTGGTCGCGCACCTGCGCGGCGCGCTCGAACTCGAGCCTCGCGCCCGCCTCCTCCATGCGTCTCTCGAGCTCGGCGTTGACCTCCTCGCTCCGTCCCTCGAGCACCTTGACCGCCGCCTGCAGGTCCTGCGCATAGACCTCGCGCGCAATGAGCCCGACGCACGGCGCCGAGCAGCGCCCGATCTGGTGCTGCAGACACGGCCGGCTGCGGTTGGCGAAGAAGCTGTCGCTGCAGTTGCGGATGCGGAACAGCTTCTGCAGCTGGTTGAGCGTGTCGCGCACGGCGCCGGCGTTGGGAAAGGGACCGAAGTAGCGCCCCGGGGCCGCGCGCGAGCCGCGATAGAAGCTCAGCCGCGGAAACTCGTGGCCGCTCTCGACGTGGATGTAGGGAAAGCTCTTGTCATCGCGCAACACGACGTTGAAGCGCGGCCGGTGCTCCTTGATGAGGTTGTACTCGAGCAGCAGCGCCTCGGTCTCGGAGTTGGTGACCGTGACCTCGAGGGCGCCGATCTGCCCGACCAGCGCCTGCACCTTGGGATTGACGTTGCGCGCCGTAAAGTAGCTGCCGACGCGGTCCTTGAGGCTGCGCGCCTTGCCGACGTAGAGCAGCTCCCCCTCCGCGCCGTACATGCGGTACACCCCCGGGCGGCGCGGGAGCGAGGCAATGTACTCCTTCGGGTCGAAGCTCACGGACGAGGCACCTCAGCGCGTTCCCGCGAGCTCGCAGGCCCGTTCCACGACTGCGCGGAACATGGCGGCCGTCAGGCGGCGGGTCTGGGTGTTGTAGCGGCTGCAATGATACGAGTCGACGAGCCAACGCGCCCCGTCGAGGGCATGCTCGCGCCCGTGTCCGAATGCGTAGCGTGCGCGCGTCAACCCCTGCGTGAGCAGCACCGCATCGTGCGCGATGCGCCCCAGCGCCAGGTACACCCGCACCGACGCAAGTGCCGCCAGCTCTGCCTTGAGAAAGGCGTTGCAGCGCGCGATCTCCACCGGCAGCGGCTTGTTGCCGGGCGGCACGCACTTGACGGCATTACTGATGCGCGCCTCGCGCAGCCGCAGCGCATCGTCCGCGGCGGTGGACTGCGGGGCGCTCGCGAGCCCGAGCTCATGGAGCGTCTGATAGAGGAGGACCCCGGCGAAGTCCCCGGTAAACGGACGCCCGGTGCGATTGGCGCCGTGCATCCCCGGTGCGAGCCCGACGATCAGCAGCTTCGGCCGCTCCGCCCCGAAGGAGGGCACCGGCCGCGCCCAATAGCCGGCGTGGCTCGCGCGGGTCGCCTCAAGGTAGCGGGCGAGGCGCGGGCAGCGGGTGCAGTCCGGGTCGTAGATGGCGCTGCGCCGCGCGCCTCTCTTAAACGCGGTCATCCATGTGGCGGATGACCGCGCTGCCAAAGCCCGAAGTGCTCATCAGCGTCGCCCCGGGGATCAGCCGCTCGAGCTCCTCGGTGACGCTGCTCTTCGCCGCCAGTTCGCGCTTCGGCGCCTTGATCGCCTCGCGCAGCCGCGCGAGGTCGTAGGTGAGCTCCTTGTTGGCGATGGTGTTGGTCACACCCTTGATGATGAGATCAGCAGCCTCGCGCCAGCCGAGATAGCGCAGCATCATCTCCGCCGACAGGATCAGCGAGCCCGGGTTCACGCGATCCTTGCCGGCGAAGCCCGGTGCCGTGCCATGCGTTGCCTCGAACACCGCGAGACCGTCGCCGATATTGCCGCCCGGTGCGATGCCGATGCCGCCCACCTGCGCGGCGAGCGCATCCGAGACATAGTCGCCGTTGAGATTCAGCGTCGCGATGACGTCGTACTCCTCCGGCCGCAGCAGCACCTGCTGCAGGAAGTTGTCGGCGATCACGTCCTTGACCACGATGTCGGTCCCGGTGAGCGGGTTGGGGAATTTGAGCCACGGCCCCTCGCCGATCGGCTGCGCTCCGAATTCCTCGCGCGCCAGCTGGTAGCCCCAGTTGCGGAACGCCCCCTCGGTGAACTTCATGATGTTGCCCTTGTGCACCAGCGTCACCGATACGCGGTCGTTGTCGATCGCGTAGCGCAGCGCCTTGCGCACCAGGCGCTGGCTGCCCTCCTTCGAGACCGGCTTGATGCCGATGCCGGAGCTCGAGGGAAAGCGTATGCCATGGACGCCGAGGTCGCGCTGCAGGAAGGCGATCAGCCGGTGCACCTCGGCCGATCCCGCGGGCCACTCGATCCCGGTGTAGATGTCCTCGGTGTTCTCGCGGAACACCACCATGTCGGTGAGGCTCGCGTCGCGCATCGGGCTCGAGACGCCCGGGAAGTAGCGGATCGGGCGCACGCAGGCATAGAGATCGAGCGTCTGGCGCATCGCGACGTTGAGCGAGCGCATGCCGCCGCCGACCGGGGTGCCGAGCGGCCCTTTGATCGACACCACGAACTCGCGCAGCGCTTCGAGCGTCTCCTCGGGCAGCCACTGGCCGTAGAGTGCATTGGCCTTCTCGCCCGAGTAGATCTCCATCCAGGAGATGCGGCGGGCGGCACGGTAAGCCTTGTCCACCGCCGCATCCACCACACGCCGCATCGCCGGCGTCACGTCCACCCCGATGCCGTCCCCCTCGATGAAGGGAATGATGGGGCGATCGGGCACGGCAAGCGTCGCGTCGGGATTGACCGTGATGCGAATGCCATCCTTCGGGACGACGATGTGCGCGTACTGCATGAGGCAAGCGGCGCGCGCGCCTCAGGCGCGCTTGTCGGTGCGGCGGCCGGGGCCCCGTTCAGCGATCAGCATCGCGAGCTCGAGCGCCTGCTCGTGATTCAGGCGCGGGTCGACGCTCGAGCGGTATGCCCGGGCGAGGTCCTGATCGGCGAGCCCGCGGGCTCCTCCGGTGCACTCGGTGACGTCATCTCCAGTGAGCTCGATGTGCACGCCGCCGAGGTACGAGCCGAGATCGGCGTGGATGCGGAACGCGAGCTCGACCTCTCTGAGGATGTTCTCGAAGCGGCGCGTCTTGAAGCCCCCGGTCGTGGTCTCGGTGTTGCCGTGCATGGGGTCGCACACCCACAGCACGGTCTGGCCGGTCTGACGCACCGCTTCGATCGCCTTCGGCAGGTGCGCGGCAATTTCCTTCGCGCCGAAGCGGTGGATCAGCGTCAGCCGCCCGGGCTGATTCTGCGGGTTGAGAGCCGTCACCAGCCCCTGCAGCCAGGTGGCGTCCATGGCGGCGCCCACCTTGACGGCGATCGGATTGGAGATGCCCCGGAAATATTCCACGTGCGCGCCGTCGAGGGCCGCGGTGCGCATGCCGATCCACGGCAGGTGGGTCGAGAGGTTGTACCAGCGATTCTGGCGCGGGATGAAGCGGGTCTGCGCCTGCTCGTAGTGCAGATGCAGCCCCTCATGGCTCGAGTAGAACTCGACCAGCGTCGCCTCGTGGACCCGCCGCCCGCTGATGCCCTCGAAGAAGTCCAGCGCGTCGGCGATCGAGCGCACGATGCGCTGGTAGGCGTCCTTGAGCGGCGCGTGATGCACGAAGCCGAGGTCCCAGTACTCCGGGTGGTGGAGGTCGGCGAACCCGCCCTCGACGAGGGCCCGCACGAAATTGAGCGTCAGGGCGGCGCGCTCGTAGCCGCGCAGCAGCAGCACCGGATCCGGCGCGCGGGCCTCGGGTGTGAACTCCGGCCGGTTGACCAGATCGCCGCGATAGCTCGGCAGCGTCACCCCGTCCCGCGTCTCGCTGTCGGCGGAACGCGGCTTGGCGTACTGCCCGGCCATGCGGCCGACGCGGATGATGGGTTTCTTCAATCCGTGCAGCAGCACCAGGCTCATCTGCAGCAGGATCTTGAGCTTCTTGGCGATCGTGTCCGACTCGCACTCGGCGAAGCTCTCGGCACAGTCGCCCCCCTGCAGCAGGAACGCCTCCCCGCGCTGCGCCGCGGCCAGCTTCTCCTTCAGGGCCTCGACCTCCCACGACACGACGATCGGCGGCAGACGCGAGAGCTCCGCCACCACGCGCTCGAGCGCCTTCGGGTCGCGGTAGGCCGGCTGCTGTTGGGCGGGCCGGGTCTGCCAGCTCGCGCTGTGCCAGGAAGTGGTCTCGGGAGAGCGCATATGAATCGATCCTAGCATGCGCTCCGAGCGCCAATTTGCGCCCCCGGATGGGGCGCGGAAGGCGCCCGCCGGGACGGCTGGCGTTGCGGGCATATCGAGGGCAGAATGCGCCCCTTTTCGAGAGGGGCCTATGCACCGAGTGTTGATCCTCGGCGCCGGAAAGATCGGCGCTCTGATATCCGGATTACTAGCAGAATCCGGGAGTTACAAGGTTCAGCTGGCGGACGTGGACGGCGCGGCCGCAGAGGCGGTGGTGCGCGCCCACGGCGGGCGCGAGCTCGTCGCGTTCGCCCTCGATGCGAGCCACGGCGAGGTGCTCGAGCGGCACCTCAAGGCCAACCCGGTCGATGCGGTCATCTCGGGCCTCCCCTACTACTGCAACCGCGGGGTGGCACAAGCGGCCCGGCGCGCCGGGATTCACTATTTCGACCTCACCGAGGACGTCGAGGTGACGCGCGCGGTGCGCGCCATCGCAAGCGGCGCGGCTGAGGCTTTCGTGCCGCAGTGCGGACTCGCGCCCGGATTCATCAGCATCGCCGCCGCCGAGCTCATCACGCATTTCGATGAGCTGCGCACGGTGAAGCTGCGGGTCGGGGCGCTGCCGCAGCACCCCAACAACGTCCTCAAGTACTCCCTCACCTGGTCGACCGAAGGGCTCATCAACGAGTACGGCAATCCCTGCCAGGCGGTGAGCGACGGCCGCGTGGTCGAGGTGGCGCCTCTCGAGGGACTCGAGGAGATCGAGATCGACGGCATGCGCTACGAGGCATTCAATACCTCGGGCGGCCTCGGCTCGCTCGCCGACACCCACGGCTCGCACTGCGAGACGATGAACTACAAGACCATCCGTTATCCGGGTCACTGCGAGCAGATGCGCCTCCTGATGAATGACCTGAAGCTCAATCACGACCGCGGCACGCTCAAGCGCATCCTCGAGAACGCCGTGCCGCAGACGCTGCAGGACGTGGTGATCGTCTACGCCGCCGTGACCGGCAGGCAGGACGGACAGCTGCGCGAGGAGAACTACGTCAACAAGATCTACCCGCAGGTGATTGCCGGACGGCTCTGGTCCGCGATCCAGGTGTCGACCGCCGCCGGTATCACCGCGGTGGTCGACCTGGTACTGGCGCACCCCGGCCGCTATCACGGCTGCATCGCTCAGGAGCAGTTCCGCCTCACGGAGATTCTCGCCAACCGCTTCGGCCGCTACTACGCGCCGGGCGGCAGCAAGCAGGTCTCGGGCGAAGTGGTCGTCTCCGGCAAGGCGGGTCAGCAGCGCCATCGAAAGGTTGCCACGCGATGAGCACCCTCGACATCAACGCACTGCTGGCGCGTCTCGGGCTGTCGGCCGTCAACTCCGGCACCTGGTCGGGAGTGCGGGGCTGGTCGCAGAGCACCGAAGCGCCCCTCCTCAACGTGAAGAACCCGGCGAACGGCACGCTCATCGCACAGGTGCGCCCGGCGACCGATGCCGACTACGAAGACGTTCTCACGAGCGCGCAGCAGGCGGCCGCCGCCTGGCGCGAGGTGCCGGCACCCAAGCGCGGCGAGGCCGCGCGGCTCCTCGCCGAGGCGCTGCGGGCGCACAAGCAGGACCTCGGCACGCTGGTGTCGCTCGAGAACGGCAAGATCCTCGCCGAGGGCCTGGGTGAGGTGCAGGAGATGATCGACATCGCCGACTTCGCGGTCGGTCAGTCGCGCATGCTCTACGGCCTCTCGATGCATTCGGAGCGGCCGCGCCACCGCATGTCCGAGCAATGGCACCCGCTCGGCGTCATCGGCATCATCTCGGCGTTCAACTTCCCCGTGGCCGTGTGGTCGTGGAACGCGCTGCTCGGCACCATCTGCGGCAACGCCAGCGTCTGGAAACCCTCGCACAAGACTCCGCTCAGTGCGCTCGCGGTGCAGCAGCTGTGCGTACGCGTGATGCAGGAGGCGAAGCTGCCGCCGATCTTTCAGCTCTTCATCGACGGCGGTACCGGCCTCGCCACACGCCTGGTCGAGGACCGGCGGGTGGCGCTCGTCTCCTTCACCGGCTCGACCGAAGTCGGCCGCAGGGTCGGCGAGCGGGTTGCGGCGCGCCTCGGCAAGAGTCTGCTCGAGCTCGGCGGCAACAACGCCATCATCGTGGACGAGACCGCGAACCTCGACCTCGCCGTCCCCGCGATCGTGTTCGGCGCCGTCGGCACCGCCGGCCAGCGCTGCACCAGCACGCGCCGCGTGCTCGTCCACGCGAGCGTCGCCGCGGAGCTGGAGAAGCGCCTCGTCCACG
>Ga0335079_10003815_pt1 | contig 17363 bp, 14 predicted proteins | sample Lox_Sample_33_FD_206719 | JGI IMG/M metagenome (GOLD analysis project Ga0335079, IMG submission 206719) | Soil microbial communities from Loxahatchee National Wildlife Refuge, Florida, United States - Lox_Sample_3.3 | ecosystem: Environmental > Terrestrial > Soil > Wetlands | place: USA... | reverse complement strand
ATCTGGCGTTACTGGCGGCCGATCTCGAAAATTCGGGAGCCTGGTTCGCCACCGGCAAGCTGCTTCGCGACGCTCCACCAGCGGCCCTGGAACCGCTGATCGACGGAACCTTCGACGTGGTCTGCCGCGGCGGAACCGCAGCGCGCCTGGGATTCGGACAGCCGGCCGGCGCCTTCGCCGATACCGGCTGTTCCATCTGGTCCGCACCCTGGACCGCCGCCCTGTTTCGCGCCGGTTTGTTTGCAAAGGCCGGATTGTTGGACGAACGTTTCGAATCGTACCTGGAGGACGTCGATTTCGGCCTGCGCTGCGCCCGCCTCGGACTAGGGGGCGTCTATGTCCCGCAGGCAGTTGCCCACCATCGCGGCAGCGCCTCGCTGGGCCGCTGGCACGCGAAGACGGTGCGGCTCACGGCGCGCAATCAGGTCTTTTTGTTGGCGCGCCACTACTCTCCGGGCGCGTTGCGGCGCCACGCCTGGCGGATCGCCGTCGCGCATCTGCTGTGGGGCGGCCTGGCCCTGCGCCACGGGGCACCCCTGGCCTGGCTGCGCGGCAAATTGCAGGGCATTCGGCAGTGGCGGGCACTCCGCGGGGAGGAGACTTTCGACCGCGGCGAACTCGATCGCCTGCTGACCGGGAATGAGGCTCTGATCCGGCAGTCGATGCGGGAGGCCGGAAGCGCCGATCTGTACTGGAAGTTGTACTTTCTGTTGTCGGGCAGTGGGGCAAAGTGACACATGACGGACTGCGGCATCGTGATTGTCACCTTTAACTCGCAGTCCGAAATCGGACCTTGTCTGGAGGCCGCCCTGACTTCCGGCGCCCGGATCGTGGTGGTGGATAACGCATCGGCCGACGGGACGCTGGCCGAGATGGAACGCGCCGGGGCCGCCGAGCGGGGAGTGAAAATCATCGCCAATCCAGTGAATCGAGGCTTCGCGGCCGCGGTAAATCAAGGCTTTGCCGTGCTGGATACTCCCTATGTTTTGCTTCTTAATCCGGACGCCGTGCTGCAATCCTCGCTCGAATCTCTCCGCGAATGCTGCGATTTGCCGGCTTCGGCCGGCGCCGGAGGCCGCCTCGTGGACACCAGGGGCGATCCACAAACCGGCTTTATGGTGCGCCAGCTTCCCACTCCGGGGACACTGATTTTGGAAGCTCTCGTGCTTAATCGGCTGTTCCCGGGCAATCGAATCAATCGCCGGTATCGGGGACTCGGGCTCGATTATTCGAACCGGCTGGAAGTGGAGCAGCCGGCCGGAGCCTTCCTGATGGTCCGCCGCGACGTTTGGGAAGAGTTGTGTGGGTTTGATGAAAACTATTTTCCGCTCTGGTTTGAGGACGTGGACTTCTGCCGCAGGGCAAAAGATAGGGGATATCGTCTGTTTTATACGCCTCGAGCCGTTGCAAAGCATACAGGCGGACATTCCATCCCTCGGATTGGACTGGAGATGCGCCGGTTTTATTGGTATCGTAGTCTACTGAAGTATTCATCCAGGCACTTTTCTCCGTTAGCATTCCGGAGTGTGAGCCTGGCGGTAGTAACGGGCTCCATCATAAGGGGTGTCGCAGAATCGGCCTTATCCCGGAGCCTCAAGCCCATGGCAGCGTACGGCAGCGTCGTGCGGCTCGCCAGCCGGTGCCTCTTTGCCGGCTGGAGGGACGAGAGAGGGATTGCTCGTCCCGCAAAATAAGTACAGTTTCTATACGGATGCACAGCAGGACGGTTCTGGTTCATGGCGCAAAACGACTGCGTTTCCGTCACAATAGTCACTTATAATAGCGGCCGTTTCATAAAACGCTGCCTCGAGTCCGTGCTGGCACAACGGTATTCGAACAAAGAAATCATCGTCGTGGACAATGCGTCCACCGACGGGACCATCGATATCCTGGAACAATTCGAAGACCGCGTCCACGTCTACTACAACGACGAGAACATCGGGTTCGCGGCCGCGCAAAACCAGGCCGTCCGGCTCTCCAATGGCGATTGGGTGCTGACGCTGAACCCCGATGTGCTGCTGCTGCCGAATTTCATCCAGGCCCTGGTGGATGCCGGGCAGTTTGATTCGCGCATCGGAACGGTGTGCGGCAAGCTGCTCACCATGACGGCGCACTTCGAGATTCCCGAGAAGCCCGTCGTCGATTCCACCGGCATCTACTTCAACCCCATGCTGCGGCATCTGGACCGCGGGTCGCAGGAAGTCGACAACGGCCACTACCTGCAATACGAATACGTTTTTGGAGCCACCGCCGCCGCCGCTCTCTACCGCCGCGCGATGATCGATGACATCTCGCTCGATGGCGAATTCTTCGATTCCGATTTCTTCGTATACCGCGAAGATGCCGATGTCGCCTGGCGCGCGCAGTTGATGGGCTGGAAATGCCTCTACGCGCCCTACGCGCGCGGCTATCATGTCCGCAAGGTGCTTCCCGGAAATCGCCGGGCGCTGCCGCCGGAAATCAACATGCATTCGGTGAAGAACCGGTTCCTGATGCGCATCAAGAACATCTCGCCGAATCTTTATCGGCGCAACATGTTCTCCATCACGGTGCGCGATTGCGTGGTGGTGATGTGCTGCGTCCTCTGGGAACACTCGTCGTTGCGAGCCTTCTGGTTCCTCGCGAGAAACATGCGGAAAGTGCTGGCGAAGCGCCGCATGGTGCAAGCCAGCCGGCGCGTGGATGACGACTACATGGCGAGCTGGTTCCAGTACGCGCCGGTGAGCAAGCAGGCGCCCAAGAAAATGGCGCGCATGTTATCCCGCTCGGAAGCCGCCCGCACCTAGGCGCCCGTGCGCATCGCCCTTCTTGGCACGCGCGGCATCCCAGCCAATTACGGCGGATTCGAGACCTTTGCCGAAGAGCTTTCCACGCGCCTGGCGGCGCGTGGCCATCAGGTGACGGTCTATTGCCGGCAGCGCCACACCAGCAATTCGTATCGGGGCGTGCGCCTGCAATACGTTCCCACTATCCGCCACAAATATCTCGACACGCTGGCGCACACGTTCTTCTCCACCTGGCATCTTCTCTTTCACCGCGCCGATGCCGCGATCTTCTGCAACGGGGCGAATGCGATTTTCACTCTCGCGCCGCGCTTGTCCGGCATTCCCGTGGCGCTCAACGTCGACGGCATCGAGCGCCTGCGCAAGAAATGGAACCGGCTGGCCAAGCTGTGGTATCTGATGTCCGAACGCCTGGCGACATTTTGCCCGACGCGCGTGATCACCGATGCCGAAACTATCCGCGACTACTACCTCGCCAGGTATCGCAAGGACAGTGTCTTGATCTCGTATGGCGCGCCCGTGGGCAAAGTGGATTCCGCGGATGTGTTGGGGAAGCTCGGTCTGGAACGCGGCCGGTATTTTTTATACGTAAGCCGCATGGAGCCGGAGAATCATCCGCTCGAAGTGCGGCAGGCATTCGAGCAGGTGGACACGCCGATGAAACTGGCGCTGATCGGCGATGCGCCCTATTCGCAGGACTACATCCGCCGCGTCCGCGAGACCCGCGACCCGCGCGTGGTGATTCCCGGCGCGGTCTATGGCCAGGGATATCACGAGTTAGACTCGCACTGCTTCGCCTACATCCACGCCACGGAGGTCGGCGGCACGCATCCGGCGCTGATTGAAGCGATGGGCCGCGGCGCGCTGGTGTTGTATCGAAACACACCCGAAAATTCCGAGGTCGCGGGCGATGCCGGAATTCCGTTCGAGTTCGCGGAGCTGCCGGCGAAGATCGCCGGGGTGTTGCGCATGAGCGAACCGGAGCGGGAGGCATTTCGGCAGAGGGCGATGGATCGGGTCCGCGAGCGGTATTCCTGGGATGCGGTGACGGATGCGTACGAGAAGCTATTGCGCGCGATGGCCGGCTAATCGACGCGGCGCCTGGTGTGACCGTTGCCACCGCCTCGCATGGAAATCGATAACAGCTTTCAGGCTTGACTCCGTGCGCGCTCGCGCAGCCTCGGTGCGAACCTGCATTATGGCGAGCCGCCTGATATCGTTTCGTGTCTCGATGAGAAGGCGCATGCCCTCGTGAAGCAGCTCGCGGATTGCGGCGATCCGCGGGCCGCGTTCCATCGGAACCCCGATTGCTAAAATCAATTGGGTGACGCCTCCCTATCGCTCTTACGTCCTCGTCTCCCTCAGCCAAATCGCCCGGAACTATCGCAACGTTTGCTCGGTCGTCGGGCCGGCGGTGGAAGTGGCCGCCGTGGTCAAAGCGGACGCTTATGGACACGGAGCGCTGGAGATTTCTCGCACTCTGCTCGCCGAAGGCGCCCGTTGGCTGGCCGTAAGTTCCGTCGATGAAGGCGTTTCGTTGCGTGAATCCGGTATCCGATCGGCACGCATCCTGGTTATGGGCGGTTTTCTGCCCGACGAGGGAGCGCTGATCGCCCGGCATTCTCTGACCCCCGTCGTCCACTCGCTCGATCAAATCCGCCAGGTCGAGCGGGTCGCCCGCGAGGCCGGACAACCCATCGCGTTTCATCTCAAAATTGACACAGGCATGTCGCGGCTAGGCACGCTGGCCGCGGCGCAGGATATCCTCCAGGCGGTGTCCGAGACGCGACAGTCGCGCATCGAAGGCCTGATGACGCACTTCGCGTCCGCCGCCAACTATGAAAGCACGCAAACCGCGGACCAACTCGATCGCTTTCACGCGGTGGCGGGTGAACTTCGCCGTGCGGGAGTGACCCCGCCGATTCTGCACACCTCCAGCACCATCGCCATCGCCTATGGACGGACGGAGGGGTGGCACGGGCTGGTACGGGCCGGCCATGCCATTTATGGCTATGTCTCGCCTGCCCGCGGCGAGGCGCCGCCCTCGCTTCTGCAAGTAAAGCCGGCGCTGACGTGGAAAGCGCGGATTCTCGAGGTCAAAGACATCCCGGAGGGCTCATTCGTAGGATATGGAGCCACTTTTCGCGCGCCCCGACCCATGCGGATCGGAATTTTAGGCGCGGGCTACGCCGACGGAATCTTCCATCGGCTGTCCAACCGGGGCAAGGTGATCGCCGATGGCAAACTCACGCCGATCCTCGGCACCATCTCCATGGACCTCACCACCATCGATCTCAGCCACACTACGGCGCTTGCTCCGGGCGATAGCGTGACCTTGCTCGGGTCGGAAGGGGAATCCACGCTTGATGCGCAGCAAATTGCCCGCACGGCCGGTACCATTTCCTACAATATTCTCTGTAGCATCAGCGCGCGGGTGCGGCGGGTGTACGTATAGCTCCATTATTTTCATAACATTAGTGAACGGCACCAAAAATGCTCCTGTTTTGGCATTTTGTCGTCGGGTATGCGTTAGTGCGGTGATACCATAGGAAACAGATGAGCTTACTGTCGCCCAGACTCCAATTAAAGGTTGCGCAGAAGCAGATTCTCACTCCTGGTTTGGTCCAGATGGTGACGGTGCTCCAGTTAAACCGGCTGGAGCTCAAGGAAATGATCACCCAGGAGATCGTGAAGAATCCGGTGCTGGAGGAAGCCACCGAAGAGGCTGGCGATGAAGTCACACCGGAGGAAATGCTGCCGCTTCTCGAAGCCGAACCGGTTTTAGACCCCGCCGACAAGCAGATTCTGGATGCCGCGGTACTGAGCGAAGCCAATGTAATGGATGGCGCGGCGCCCGATGTCGCTATCAACGGCAATCTTTTCCCCGATGCCGAGGAAGCCGCCGCCGCCGTCGCCGAGCCCGACGTACCGACTTCCGTCAACGATCCGGCTCTCGAAGCCCCGGCGGCCACCGATCCGTTCGACGAAATCGATTTCGGCTCGTTCTTCGACGATTATTTGGATCCCGGATACAAGAGTCCGGCCTCGGAATCGGTGGAGAAGCCTTCCTTCGAGACGTTTCTCTCCGCGCCGGTCACCCTGGCCGACCACCTGCGGTCGCAGCTCAGCGTCAGTGTCATCTCCGGAGAGGTGCGGAACGCGGCCGAGTCCATCATCGGCAACATCGATGAGGACGGTTATCTGGTGGCCTCTCTCGAAGAGATCGCCACCGCCGGCGAGCACAAGATTGAAGATGTGCAGCAAGCCCTGAAATTCGTCCAAACGCTGGATCCGGCCGGCGTCGGCGCGCGAACCCCTCAGGAATGTCTGCTGCTGCAAATCGAGAGCGTCAATGGCAAAGGCGGCGTAGCCTGGCAGATCATCTCCAACCACGTGCGGTTGCTGGAGACGCGCCAGTATAAGGAAATCGCCCGCCTGCTGGGACGCCCGCCGCAGCACGTGGAAGTGGCCGTGAACATGATCCGCCACCTCAATCCGCGGCCGGGTCTGCGGTACTCCGGCGCCGGTGCGCGTGTGGTGGAACCGGATGTGGCCTTCATTAAGGATGGCGACGACTACATCATTCAGATGAACGACGAAGATGTCCCGCAGCTTCGTCTCAATGCGCAGTATCGCCGCATGCTCGATCGCGATAACGGCGCCACCAAGGAAGTTCGCGATTATGTGCGCGAGCGCTACACTTCCGCCATCCAGCTCATGAAGAATATCGAGCAGCGGAAGCAGACCATCATGAAGGTCTGCCAGGCGATCGTGCGGCGTCAGACGGAATTTCTCGCACAGGGGCTCGATTCATTGAAGCCCATGATGATCAAAGAAGTCGCCGAAGAGGTGGGAGTTCACCCGTCCACGGTGAGCCGCGCGGTGGCCGGCAAGTATGTGCACACACCACAAGGGGTCTTCGAGCTTCGCTACTTCTTCTCCGAGGCCGTCCAGGGCCCTTCGGGCGGAGCGACTCCACTGCTGCTCCTCAAGCGCATGGTGAAGAAAATGATCGAGGAGGAGGACCGCACCAAGCCTCTTACCGACGAGCAGATCACCGCCCTGCTGCAAACCCAGGGCATCAACGTGACCCGCCGCACCGTCGCCAAGTACCGCGAGGACATGAAAATCCCGTCCACGCATCAGCGTCGCATCAGAAACTAGTTGTCAGCTTTCAGTCATCAGTTATCAGTCATCGGTTTTCAGCCATAACCGCGCCGCACCGGAGCGTCTCCCCGGACTGACAACCGAAAACTGAATACTGACCACTGACGACCGGCAACTGACGGCGGGCTGCTCTGCTATAACGGTAGTGAAAGGACGCTTCCGACCGCATGAAGATCAAATATACAGGACGCCAGGTCGAGCTGGCGCCCGCACAGGCGAAGAAGCTGGAGGCGCAGTTCTCCAAGATCGGAAAACTCCTGGACGGAAGACGGGAGTGCGAAGCGCACGTCGTATTATCGGTGGAGCGTCACCTCCACCGTGCGGAGGCCACGGTCCACTATTACAATCATCAGCTGGTGGGGTTGGGAGCCAGCAGCGATCTGTTCACCGCCATTCACGCCGCGGTCGAGAAGCTGGAAAAACAAGCTTTGCGGACGCGCGAGAAATGGCGCGACACCAGACGCGCGCCACGCGAGGAAGAAGAACCCGCCGCTCCGGCCGCGCCGGCGCCGCCGAAAAAGGTCCGCGGGCGCCGCGTGGAATCGAAGCCCATGGCGCAGTTGCCGGAGACCGAACAGCGCGTCTATAAAGTGGACGAGCACAAGAAGCGCAAACCGATGACGGTGGAAGAAGCCGTGATGGACCTCGACAAGCACCGGGATTATGTGGTCTATCGCGATGCGGAAACCGGCCGCACCACCGTCCTCATCCGCCGCCGCGACGGCCATCTCGATCTGGTGGAGGCGTAGCGGCGCATGCCGCGGAGAGCCGCTTCTAAATCCAAAGCTCGTTCGCGAAAGTCCGAACTGGTGATTATTACCGGACTTAGCGGGTCCGGGAAAGGCTCTGTTCTCAAAGCCCTCGAGGACCTGGGGTTCTACGCCGTCGACAATCTTCCGGTCGAGCTGATTCCGAAGTTTGCCGAGTTGATCGGCGCCAATACCAGTTTTCCAGGAGCCGCGCTGGTGGTCGACATCCGCGAGCGGGAAGGCCTGCAGCGGTTCCCTAAAGTTCTCGCCGGGTTGCGCCGAACCGTCGACGCCAGGGTGATCTTTCTGGAGGCCGAAGACCAGGCCATCGTGCGGCGGTTCAGCGAAACGCGGCGTCCTCACCCGCTCGGCACCGACCGTTCGGTTCTGCGAAGTGTCGCCGTGGAACGCCGCCAGCTCGCGCCCATCCGCGCCGCGGCGGATCTCATCGTCAATACGTCAAATTTCACGGTCCACGAACTTCGCGAATTCATCGGGGAGCGCTTCCGGCGCGAAAACGACCCCTCGCGCATCCTGATCTCCATCACCAGTTTTGGTTATCGGAACGGCGTCCCCCCGGATAGCGACCTGGTATTTGATGTACGTTTTCTTCCAAATCCGAACTACATTCCTCGTTTTAAGAATCGCAGCGGGAAAGAAAGTGCCGTGGCACAGTACATCAGATCTTTCCCTCAGACTGTGGAGTTTATTCGCCGCATTACGGAGCTTCTGATTTATCTACTGCCCCACTATATTCGCGAAGGCAAGAGTTATCTCACCATTGCATTCGGCTGTACCGGAGGTCAGCATCGCTCCGTGATGATGGCAGAAGAAATCCACAAGAATCTTACAGATGCGGGCTTTGAGGTAAGAGTCAACCACCGCGACATGCGGCACCACAGCCATCGCCGCGCGTGACGGGCGTGTTCCAAGACGATAACTTCGGCTAACGTTCGTCATTTGCCGTACGTTAGTTCCAAAATTGTCGCTGTTAATTAATATAAAAATACCCTCTCGCCGGAAACTTTAGCGGCCGATATGCGTTTCAAGTATATAGGTGCGCCAAATGTTGCGATGGTTTTGGATCCTATGGGCGGCGCTCGCGTGCTCGATCGGGCACGCGGCAACATCCTCGTTTGATCCAACCCAAAATACTTGGGCACTTACCAACGGCTGGATCCAGGTGAATCTGAAATTGGCGCCTGACGGCCATTTCGTCGTCCAATCGATCTTCGATACCCGCAACGGCGACTCCTGGATTGCGTCACCCTCACAGCCCGCGTCGCCGATTCACATACAGGCCGGAAGCGAAGTCTTCGATGGTCAGCGGTTGTATTCGCTGCTGGATCAGTACACGACGACGGCGCCGCCCAATGGTCTGCGCCAGGTAATTCAACTGCAGGATATCGGCAACGCCGCTCAGTTCACACTTAGCTTCGACCTTTGGGATAACCAGCCGGTATTGCGGTACCACGTGACTTATCGCAATATGACCGCATCGCCGGCGTATGTCACATTGATTGACATGCTGCCGTGGTCGTTCTTCGATAGCAACCAGCGGTACACCTCGTTTAGCGTCAATCAATGGTCGCTCGAGGGAATTCCGACCAATTTCGAGACTGTCTCCACGGCGCTGGCCGAGGACGGTACGCCGACGGCAGTATACTCCGGCGCGCATGCCCAGCAGTGCAGTTGGATCGCGATTCGCGATGGGAACAACCGGGGCCTGTTCGCGGGATGGGAGTTCGATGGCCGCGCCAAGGTAACCGTCCAGCAGCAGGCACAGCAGAATCTTCTCCAGCTCGGCTCGACCATTCCCGATCTCAATCATCCGGTTGAATCGATGGCAAGCTTCGAAATGCCAAATGCCTTCATCGGCCTGTTCCATGGAGATTTTAACCAGGCCGGATATCTCACCCAGTCCTTCGTCGAGAAGGTTTTGGCCAAACCCGCTCCGGATTCTGCGTTTCCCTATGTGGCCTGGGACTCTTACGCCTACGAAGATCAGATCGACGAAGCCACGCTCCTGCAGAATGCGACCATCGCTTCCAACCTTGGCGTCGAGTTGTTTATCGTCGACCTGGGCTGGGCCCGCCAGGTCGGCAACTGGTACGAAGATCCCGCGAAATTCCCCGACGGCCTGATTGCCGTGTCGAACTACGTGCATGCGCTGGGCATGAAATTCGGCCTGCATTTCGCTCTGGCCGAGGCCGATCCCTCCAGCCCGGTGCTGCAAGCCAATCCCGACTGGACTTCCACCGAGAGCGACGGCTATTTCGGCGCCAGCTCACTTTGCCTTTCCAATGGAGCCACCCAGCAATGGGTGATTCAGCAGGCGCTGCACATCATCGACGATTACCAGGTCGATTGGATCCTGCAGGACGGCGAGAATATGGTCAAGAGCTGCACCAAGACCACCCACACTCACGACCCCGCGGACAGCAACTACGCCAATTCGGTGCAAGGGATCAACGCGGTGGTGGCCGCCGTTCAGGCGGCCCGTCCGAATGTCAGTTGGGAGAATTGCGAGGACGGCGGGAACATGATGACGTTCAACATGGTGAAGAACTATGTCACGTCCATCACCAACGATGCGTCCGGCGATCTGGAATCGCGGCAGGCAGCCTACGGCGCCACCTATCCGTTTTCCATGCGTTACGCCGAACGATACATGCCGTCCTCCGATGGCATCAGCCCTTATGCGGCGCACAGCTACATGTTCGGAGGGAACTGGGACTTGATGTTTCCGCTGGCCGGCCTTTCGCCCGACCAGACCGGCTACCTGAAGCAGGAGATCGCCAACTACAAAGTCCTGCGCGCCGGCTTTAGTGGGAGCCAGGTGTATCATCTGCAGCCGCCGTCTCCAAGCGCCACGGACGCCATCATGAGCTACAATCCGACGCTCGATTCCGCCATCGGCGTGGTGACCCGGGCGCAGGATGCGGCTCCGCAATACCTGTTCCGGCCACTCGGCCTGAATCCCGATTCCATCTACACCGTCTGGTTCGAGGTCAATTCGGCGGTGTACTCGCTCCCGGGCGCGCAATTGATGGCCAACGGCGTCACCGTGCCCCTGTTGAAGCCGTTCAGTTCCGATATCGTCCACATCGATCATCAGCAGTAGCCGCCTCCACCATCCGTTATTTCTTCTTGCCCGCGCCGCTGCTGATAAATATCCCGCTTGGCGCCCCCGTTCTTGCCACCGCGATATCCGGAAATCCGTCGCCATCGACATCTCCTGCCGCAAGCCCGTAGGTAGCCGCGCCCGCAACCCCACCGAACTCTACCCGTTGATAGGAGCTGCCGTCCTTTTCGTTGAAGAAAATCACGTTGGGCCTATCGACATTGCCGCCGATAATATCCAGCTTATGATCGCGATTCAGGTCGGCAATCAGCAGGGAGAAGAACCCGTCAGCCGCGTCGGCAATCCGCACCGGCTTGCCGAAATTGCCATGGCCATCGTTGAAATAGACGAAAGTGCCGACCCCCAGATGGCACGCCACCACATCGGGATATCCATCGCCATTCAGATCGCCCACCGCGACTGCGCGCGTATCGGCATCAGCGGGACCAAACGGGCGCGGGTCGGAGAAATTCCCCTTCCCGTCGTTGATCAATGCGACACTCTGCTGGCCATCGCGCCTCGCGATCACCAGATCGGGTTTGCCATCCCCGTTGACGTCGGCTATCGCCACCGTGACAGTGGAATCTCTCCCGCCGCCAAATGGCCGCTTCTCCGCAAAGCCGCCCTTGCCGTCATTCAGGTAAACGAAACTCTGCGTGCCCCGGTTGGCGATGGCGATGTCCGGGAAGCCGTCGCCATTCAGATCTCCTACCGCGATGTTGCGCGCCGGCATTCCCGGGTCGCCGAATGAGCCGGATAGTTTAAAGTGGCCCTTGCCGTCCCCGAAGAACACCGGTTTGTCACCGCCCGAATCGGTGCCGACCGGCAGATCCAGAAAGCCGTCGCCGTTCAGGTCCACCAGCGGCGCCCCATAGCTCGCATAGCCCTGGCTGCCGATGTCGCCCGCTACCTTGAATCCGCCCTTTCCATCGGCGAGATACAGCCGGATCGGCGACTCCCAATGCCTTCCCGTCGAAAGCACAACATCCAGATTGACGTCGCCGTTCACATCGCCCAGGCTGATCGCCGCCGAATGGTCGCCCGAGTCTTCGAGCGGCAGAAATCGCTCGAAAGCGCGCAGCGGGACCGGCGATGTCGCCGGGTCGGCCGTATGCGCCACGATCGCAGAAGTCGCCGGCGGAAATACCGAGGGCGATCGGTTTGGCCCTGCGCTCGCCATGCCACGCGCCGCTGGCCCGCCATCGCCTGTTTTCACCACGAACGGCCCGGTTTCGTCGACAACTTGATATCCGGCCGGCGGACGGAATAGAGCGCCGTCCGGATCAGCGCGGCTCAAATCCTTGAGGGCGCTGATCTGCTCGGGGCCGTCGGGCTGTGTGATCTTGGTATAAACCTCCAGCTTCAACTCCGGTGAGCGCCACGCTTCCACCGTAAGGTTTCGGGGCGGATCGTTCGGCCGGCGAGGAGGCGGCGGCACGGTGCGTATAAACCTGCGGCCGGTCACGGTTACGCCAAACATGGTTTTCGTGCCCAGCGATTCTTCCCCTGCCCGCGGCGGCGGCTCGCGCTCCAGCGGCGATCCCACCAACGCCACGCGGTGGACCACCTTGTTCACCGGATCCACCAGATAAGCGAAGCCGGCAACCGGATCCTCGATCATCGCCAGAAAGGACCGGCAGGGAGCACGGGCGCCCTCTTCAGCGTGTGTTTCCCGCCGGGTGCGGCCCTTGGCATCGCGCCAAACGGACTCGTACTGTCCATCGCTTCGAAGTTCCGCACCGGGTTGCGCCGATCCGGTAGTTTCGCGGGCGGAATAGGGTGCGCCCGCGACGAAGGCCATGTGCATGGGAGCCCGAAACGAGATGCGCACGGTGGCGCCGGAAGCGGAACAACTGCCCATGGTTCCAAACTGCGGAAACGCCGGCAGGGCGAATCCGAACAGGACGATAGCAACTCGCAAGGTATCCCTCCTATGGCTGACCATATTACGACGGTCCGCCGCAACCTGCTATCGTCATCACGATGCTGCGCGCGTTCGCTGCTGTCGTCCTGGTGGTTCTTGCGATCCTGCTGATCCGCGCCGCGCGTGTCGACATCGCCGGCGACGCGCTCGATCCGATCAGCGGCATCAAAGCCCAGGATGAATCGCTCTATGCGTCCACCGCGATCCACATGGCGGCATCCGGCGGCTGGCTGACACCCGAATTCATGGGCCGCATGGCGCTCTACAAACCGCCGCTGCTCATCTGGGTATCGGCGGCGGCCGCCCGCCTGGCCGGTATCTCCCGCGTCACTCTTCGCTTTCCTGTCGCCCTGTTTTGCGCGCTTGCCGCCGGACTGGTGTTCTGGTGGGCGGCCGAATCGCGTTCCTGGCAGGCCGGCGTCTGCGCCGTGCTGCTGCTGGTGTCAAACCACCTGTGGCACGTTCTCGGCAGCATGTGCCTCACCGATGGCCTGCTCGTCGCCTTCTACATCGCGGCGATGTATTGCATCTTCGCCGACCCATGGTTGGAGTCGCGTCGGGCTTTCTGGGGGTACGCTGCATCGGTTGCTGCCGCGATCCTGACCAAAAGTATCGCCGGCGCGCTGCCGCTCGCGGTGCTCGGGATGTACTGGGTGCTGGCGCCCCGGAACTACCGGCCTCGCTTGCTTCGCGTCTTTGCGGCCGGCATTGCCGCGCTGGCGCTGGCGGCGCCGTGGTTCGTTTATCAACTCCTGGCGCACCATCGCTGGTTCTGGACGGAGCATATCGCGGTCGAAATTCTCGGCTACGGCGGCGGCGCGCCTCCGCAGACCTCCGAGGAGAATCAGGCGCTGTTCTACCTCCTGCGGATGCTGCGCATCGACCCCGTGCTCACCGCCATGACGGCGGTCGCCATACCGGCGTTTGTGGTCGAGCTCAAACGCCGCTCGGCGCCGGCGCTGTTACTGCTCTGCTGGATCGGAGTGCTGTTGGGAGCGGTGTTTTTCTGGCAGTATCGCAATGTCACCTACCTGCTTCCGCTGATCCCGGCGGCCGCCATCCTGGCCGCCGCCTATGGAACGCTCGGCGAGGTTCGCAACGCAAAGCCGCTCCTGGCGCTTGCCGCGGCAGCACTGGCGCTCAAGATCGCCACGCCGGACCTGCCCTGGGGAATCTCCTTCCGCGCCGGCACGATTGTGGCCACCGCGCCGATGATCTCGGATTACTGCTCGGGCGGCCGCGCCAACGAGTTGATCCTCGTGGAGCCCGAGGATGAACTTTTCGCCAGCGTTCTGCCGCTTCCCAAAGCGCGATACTTCCTGGTCGGACGCATGCCCCAATCCGGACCGTATGGGATGGATTTCGCCTCCATGGGAATCGTGGCCACCGCCGCGCAGTTCGATGATCTCCCGAAATGGATGCCGGCATTCCAGTCAAACCTCCACACGTGGGGAATGGAGACCACGGATGCCGTCGCCACGATGATCATCGGCGCCGATCCTGGTGATCTCGCCCGCACCATCGCCGCTCATCCGGACAGCGATTTCTTCCTGCCCGAGCGATATCGCGGTGCGGTCGCGGATGCCGGCGCGCGGGGGCACGTGCTGCTTCCCTCTCCGCCCGGCAGATTCTTTCTGCTCGCGCGGAAATCGGCGCCCGCTGCGCCGCATCGCTGGAGCTGCAATCCTTAGCTACTGAATCTGTGGGTTCGGATAGTAGGTCACCAGATCTTTGACGATCTGCTGCTCGATGGGGGTGAAGCGCTCTTTAAACTCGGGGCGGTCCATCCATTGAGCACGATCGGCCTCTGGCAGTTCGCTTAGCCGTTGGTAGATGTTGCGGATCATGACCCTGCGGGGGACGGGAAGGGTGTAGAACTCATTCAGACGCTGGTCGACGAGGTCTTGCTTGTCCTTGGGCAACTTCGAGAGAGAATCGAATAGTTTCAGCCGGCGATCGCGTTCCTCAGGGGGAAGGCTCTCCCACGTCTCCGCCGCCTTGCGGAGTTGATTCTGCTGAGGAACCGGCATCTTATCGATGTAGATCTCACGCTCCTGCGGCGTCATGCGGAAAAAGCGCACCACTTGCGGCCTCGGGGCCTTAGGAATGGTTGGCAACGGTCTCACGCCACCGCCCTTCGGACTGACCGCGCCCCCGGCGCCCTTTTTGGCATTGAACCCCGGGACCTTTGGGGTACCCTTGACGGTGGTCTTCGGAGGCACTTTCGTTGCCTGGTCATCGCCCCAAACCGGAGCGAGGACGACGGTCAGCACCGCCGCGAACTGGAGAACACGGGTCATTTTCGTGGAACGACCCTACATCTTGGAATCGGCGTTGCCCGCGTCGACGTGGCGGCTGAGTTGACTTAAGGCCTCCATCTCGTTTAGGGCATTCTCAACTTCTTCCGGCTGAATTGCCTGGATCGAATCCACCGCCACCTGGCGCTGGGCCTGAGGCGCGGTGACGTTGTGTTGCAAGAGCAGCCCGGCCATGAGGACGACCCCGGCGCTGGCCGCGATCGGCACCAATTGGCGGAGCCCCGATTCCTGCAGCGACCGCATCAATCGCGCGATCCAGGATGCCGGCTGATCGATCTGTTGGTAGAGCCGACGATTGAAATCGGCTGAAACCGGCGGCGCTTGAAAGCCATCGAGAGCGTCCCACACCGCTTTCTGGGCATGGACGAACTCCCGGCAGGCCGGGCATGATTCCAGATGAGCCGACAAAACAGGCGCCTTCTCCGGTTCCAGCAAGCCGGAGCTGTACGCCACCAGAACTTCAGTTTCCCGCGAATCGATGGGGCACTTCATACGATCCTCTTCCCTCAAGGCCCGGATGGATAGAATATCAAAAACCTGTCGCGCCAAAGTACCGGTATTCGACAAACTCTACGCCATATGGGCCAGCCGGGCGCGCAGTGTTTCGTACGCCCGAAAAAGTAACGACTTTACCGCAGATTCTGAACAATTCAGCACTTTTGCGATCTGCGTGTATTCCATCTCGTGATACTTGTGCATCAGGACGGCGGCGCGCTGCTTTTCCGGCAGACCCGCCACAGCCCTGCGAACTTCGTCCAACTTGGCCTGATACACCATCGACTGCTCGACGGAGGGCCGCACATCCGGAACCTGCCGGGCCGGCATGTCGGGCGACGTCTCGTCCAATCGCTCCTGAGCCCGGTCGCGCCTTCCGTCCCGTAGCGCATTCAGCGCCAGATGCGTTGCGATGCGAAACAGCCATGTCGTGAACTTCGCAGTCGGTTCGTACGTCGCCCGCGAGCGGTAGACCCGTAAAAATACCTCCTGCGCCAACTCTTCCGCAACGGCGTGGTCCTGGACCATCCGGTAAAGGAAGTGAACGACCGGCACCCGGTGCTTTTCCAGCAAGACACCGAAGCTGGCGCCGTCGCCGTCCCGGACGCGAAGCATCAATTCGGCGTCCAGATCAACCGCCGTCACGCCTGCCCCTACAAACGTCTTAACCCGTTCGTTCATCCGAGGTTGCGGTCCGCGTGTAAATTCAGCGGCTTATTCGCCCTTGAGGGAACGTTCCATCAGACGCTGAATCGCCTCGCGCGGAGATATTCCGAAGTGTAGCATCTGAAACATCTGTTCCGTGATCGGCATCTCCACCGAAAATTTGCGCGCCAGTTCCACCGCGGCGGAGGTGGTTTTGATGCCTTCGGCTACCATTTTCATAGAGTTAACGATCTCGTCCAGCTTCCGGCCGCGGGCGAGTTCAACGCCCACCATCCGATTCCGGCTCAAATCGCCGGTGCAGGTAAGCACCAGATCGCCCAGACCCGCCAGACCAGCCATCGTCTGGGGGCGCCCGCCCATCGCACAAGCCAGACGCGTGATCTCCGCCAGACCTCGGGTGATCAGAGCCGCGGTGACATTGTGGCCCAACCCCAAACCGGTTACGACCCCGGCTCCTATCGCGATCACGTTCTTTACCGATCCGCCAATTTCAACACCCGTAGAATCTGTACTGGTGTACAGGCGAAACGTCGGGCCGGAAAAACTGGACTGGACCTCGGCTGCCAGGGCTGGGTCTTCCGAGGCGACCACTATAGCTGTAGGATCACCGCGAGCCACTTCTCTGGCGAAGCTCGGTCCGGACAGGACGGCGATGCTGGGTTCGAAAGCTTTCCGAAGCACATCCCGAATCACTTCCGATATTCGTAGTAGGCTGCCATTTTCGAGTCCCTTGGTGGCCGTCACAAAGGCCATCGACGGGTTCACAAACGGCAACAACTGCTGATACACTGACCTCGCCAAGTGGGAGGGCACGACGCTCAATAAGGTCGATGCGTCATCGACCGCCGCCGATAATTCATTGCAAATATGGACATTACCTGGAAGCAGGATGTCTGGAAGATACAGGTCGTTCTGCCGCGTCTCGACCATCCGAGCGGCCAGATCCGCCTCATAGACCCAGAGCCGGACGGAATCGAAGCGTCGACTCAGAACCACGGCAAGAGCCGTACCCCAGCTTCCGCCGCCGATAATGGTCAGCGTTTTCAAGGCTTTTGAGCTCCGAATCGAAAAGCATTCTCTTTGCCGTCGTGCAGGCGGCGGATATTACTACTATGTCTGTAGATTATAAGAGCGCCG
>Ga0335079_10003814_pt1 | contig 17363 bp, 14 predicted proteins | sample Lox_Sample_33_FD_206719 | JGI IMG/M metagenome (GOLD analysis project Ga0335079, IMG submission 206719) | Soil microbial communities from Loxahatchee National Wildlife Refuge, Florida, United States - Lox_Sample_3.3 | ecosystem: Environmental > Terrestrial > Soil > Wetlands | place: USA... | reverse complement strand
CGAGCGCCGCCTGGTCATGCGCCAGCGCGACCTGCCGCAAGCCCGGGCCAGCGACTACCTCGCTTTCCGCCGCGCCGTGATGGCTGATCTGGGGCAACGCCTGATCGTCGAGAACACCGCCGGCGGAAGCATGACTCCGCCTCCCGGGCTCAAGGTGGACGATCTCAACCAGGCGGGCTGGAACGCCATGCAGAGCGGCAACTATCCGCTGGCCGTGGAGTTGCTCAAGCGGGCGGTGGAGCTTGATCCCAAGAACAAGCTCTCGTGGAACTACCTGGGCAATGCTTATTTGGCCCAGCGCAAAACCGATGACGCCATCGCCGCGCTCAAGAAGCAGATCGAAATCAACCCTTACGACGAGTACGCCTACAACGCTCTGGGCCGCGCCTACCTGATGCAGCAGAAATACGACGACGCAGCCAGCGCCTTCCAGAAGCAGATTGAAATCAATCCTCTCGATAAGTACGCGCATGCCGGCCTGGGCAGCCTGTACGCCGAGCAGCATAAATATGATCAGGCGGCGCCCGAATTGGAAAAAGCTGTCTCGCTCACGCCCGATGATCCTTTGCTCAACGTGCAACTGGGCGACGCTTATCTCAACCTGGGCCAGGATGACAAAGCCCTCGCCGCCTTCGATAAAGCGGTGGATCTCGCCGCCACGCCTCTTGTCTGGAACAACATCGCCTATCAGCTCTCGTTGAACAAAACCCATCTCGGCCGGGCGCAGCAATATGCCGAATCGGCGGTGGCGGCCACTGCCGCCGCCTCGCGCAATCTCACCCTTGACCAGTTGAACCAGCGCGACCTGGCCATCGCTCCTTCGCTCATGGCTTACTGGGATACCCTCGGCTGGGTTTACTTCCAGGAGGGCGACCTCGACAAAGCCGAAAAATACGTCAATGCCGCCTGGATTCTCGGCCAGCATGCAGAAGTCGGCGATCACCTAGGGCAGATTTATGAAAAGCGCGGAGAAAAGGAAAAGGCCATCGCCACCTACGCGGTTGCTCTGAAGGGCATTCGTCCGGAGCCGGAAACCCGCGGGCGCCTGGCAGCTCTCGTCGGCGGCGATGCCAAAGTAGATGCCGTCGTAGCCAAGCATCAGGACGAACTGCAGAGCGCGCGCACGATCAAGCTGGGCAAGGTGGCCACCGTCACCGCCAGCGCCGATTTCTTCGTGCTGCTTGCCCCGGGCGGCTCCGGGGCGGCGGTGGAAGCCGTAAAGTTCGTCAGCGGTGACGATAAGCTGAAGGCCTTCAGCGAAGCGCTGCGCACGGCGAAGTTCCAGGCGGTCTTTCCCGATGACAAACCGGCGAAAATCCTGCGCCGTGGCGTGCTCTCCTGTTCCACCACAACCGGCGAGTGCGCCTTCGTGCTGTTGCTGCCCGATGACGTGCTATCCATCCAGTAAGCCTTCCAGGTTCGGCTCTCGCTTGTGCCACTCCGTCGCCTGCTCATAAGCGTGCGCCAGGTCCAGCACAAGGTCCTCGCGCCAGTGCGGACCCGCAATCTGCAGGCCCATAGGAAGGCCCGATTCGGTGAATCCGCACGGCAGAGAAATCGCCGGCAGTCCCCAGACATTAAAGGGACGCGTGTTGCGCAGCAGCAGAAGCTCGCGCGGACGCAGCATTTCGGGATCCCGCACGAATTCTTCCATGCCTGGCGCGGGTGCTGGCGTCGCCGGTGTCACCAGAAGATCCACCTGCGAGAACATTTTCCCGATTTCGCTGCGCTCCCGCTTTAACTCCAGCAGCGCCCGGGTGTAATCGGCCCACTCCACCGCTCCGGTCTGGATGCGGCGCAAAGTCTCAGGCTGGTAAAGCTCCGGACTTCTGCCAATGAAATCCAGATGCGCCAGATACGACTCTGCCCTTTGCAAGGTGCGGTCCGTATTGACCGCGAGTGAAATCTCGCGCAACTCGTTGCCCAGCGATTTCAGAACTGTCAGCGCTTCTTCCATGGCCGAGGAAATCTCGGGATCGAGTTCCTCGTAGAAAAGCGCGCGGGGAATGCCCAGCCGTAGCGCCTTGCGCGGCTGTTTTACCGCGGCCACAAAATCACCCGCCGGCATGTCGCTTGCCCCACCTGGTTCTGCGATCGCCTGCAGAACCACTGCCGCATCCGCCACGCAACCTGCGATCGGGCCAACGTGATCGAGAGAGGCCGAAAGTGCAATCACCCCGCGAGTGCTCACCCGCCCATAGGTGGGCTTCAGCCCCACCACGCCGCATAGCGCGGCCGGCTCACGAATCGAGCCCGCCGTGTCTGTTCCAATTGCCCCATAACCCAGCCCCGCTGCCACCGCCGCCGCGGAGCCTCCGGAGGAACCGCCGGCAATATTCTCCCGGTTCCACGGGTTATGCACCGCGCCGAAATAGCTGATCAGCGAGCTGCCCCCATAAGCAAATTCATGTAGATTCTGTTTGCCCAGCAGAATGGCGCCTGCAGATTTCAGCCGGCGCACAACCTCCGCGTCTTCGCCTGGAACGCGGTCTTTGAAAAGCCCGCTGGCGGCGGTGGTTCGAGTGCCGGCGGTATCAATCAAGTCTTTCAAGCCCAGCGGAATGCCGTGCAGAGGGCCGCGCCATCGGCCTCGCCGAATCTCCTCCTCGGCCTGGCGCGCCTGGGCCAGCGCCGAATCTGCCGTCACCGTGATAAAGGCGTTCAACGCAGGATTCAGCTTTTCGATCCGGGTTAGGCATTCTTTGGTCAACTCCACCGGCGACAGCGCGCGGGTTCGCAGCAGTTCGCTGACCTCAAGAATCGGGCGGCGCATGCGCTTTGATCTTCTGCGCGAAAGGGCAATCCTTCAAGTGCCGGCATGAGTGCAGGCTGCCAGCTATCAGATTCACCTCGGTCTATGCCGCCAAGCAGACCGAAATTTACTTGCCACAGCGTATCTGCGGAAAACCTTTGCTCTTCCGGTGGTAATCTTAGAGCCGCTTCAAGACTGATTCCCAAAATAGGAAGTGGGGCGGCCGCAGATTGCCGTCACCCCCGGCTTTCTGTGGAAAAACTTCTGCAATTTCAACCATCCAGCAATTTCGGCCCCATGGGAATCGCTCGTGCTACGACAGAACACGAGGTGAACTGCTATAATCGCCAGTTTCCTGAGATCACGATTCTGCAGTCCGTGACCGCATAACCATTTGGCGGCAACAACCCTGAGCCGGCCCATGTGGGGGCCGCGTGCGCTAACTCTCTCGTTCGAATGCAGATTTTTCATCGCAGCACGAATTCCATCTCCCGGGCTACGATTTATGGAGCCGTGTTTGTGGTGGCTGCCGCTTTCTGGGTCGCCTATGAGGTGCAGGCGTCTCCGTACACCTCCTATGCCGAAGTGGCCCGCCCCCAACCGGTTCCCTTCAGCCATCAGCACCACGTTGCCGCCCTGGGCATTGACTGCCGCTACTGCCACACTTCGGTAGAGACCTCGAGTTTTGCCGGCATTCCCCCGACCAGGACCTGCATGAACTGCCATTCTCAGATCTGGACCAATGCCGCCATGCTGGAACCGGTGCGTGAAAGCTACCGCAGTGGCAAATCGCTGGTCTGGACGCGGGTCAACGACCTGCCCGATTTCGTTTATTTCAATCACAGCATTCACATCGCCAAGGGCGTGGGCTGCAACACCTGCCATGGGCCGGTGGACCGCATGCCCCTGATGTACAACTATGCTTCGCTGCAAATGGAGTGGTGCCTGAACTGCCATCGCAACCCTGAGGAATATCTGCGGCCGCGCGATCAGGTGTTCAACATGCGTTATCAGCAACCCACCACCAGCCTGCCGGTGGTGGTGGATGGAAAGGCTTTTGCCGACCAGGATTCCCTGGGAAGCTATTTGGTGAAAAAGTACAACTTGCGCACCGTGGCGGATATCACGAGTTGCAACACCTGCCATAGGTAAATGGTCGCGCTCCAAAAGACATGCGGAAAGTGACGGAATGAGCACGGAAGAACAGAACGGCAAAGCCCATCGCGAAGAGGTCTGTCCCGGTACAAAAGGCAAGCTCGATATGGAAACCGCGCGTGCCCGCATTGCCGAGACCAAGGGCCCAGAATTCTGGCGCAGCCTGGAAGAGCTGGCCGGCAGCGCCGAATTCCAGGAGATGCTGCACCGCGAGTTTCCCAAGGGTGCTTCCGAATGGCTGGATGCAGTCTCCCGCCGCGGCTTTCTTAAGCTGATGGGAGCGTCTTTAGCTCTGGCCGGCATGACCGCCTGTACCAAACAGCCGCTCGAGCCGATTGTTCCCTACGTCAAGCAGCCGGAAGAGGTCATTCCCGGCCGTGCGATGTTTTACGCCACGGCCTTTACCCTGAGCGGTTACGCCAGCCCACTGCTCGTGGAGAGCCATCTTTTCCGCCCCACCAAAATCGAGGGCAACGATCTGCATCCCGCCAGCCTCAGCGGCACCGATGTCTTTGCCCAAGCCTCGCTTTTGGGTATGTACGATCCCGACCGCTCCCAGACCGTTACCTATCTCGGCGATGTGCGCTCCTGGACCGACTTTCGCACCTCGATTCGCGGCCCGCTGAACGTGCAGAAGAGCCTGAAAGGCGCGGGCATTCGTATCCTTACCCCCACCACTTCTTCGCCCACTCTGGCCGACCAGATGCGCGCGCTGCTGGCGATGTATCCCGAAGCCAAGTGGCATGTCTATGAGCCCATCAATCGCGATAATGTTCTCGACGGCGCGAAGCTGGCCTTCGGCCAGCCGGTGGAAACGCGCTACGACTTCTCCAGGGCGGACGTGATTCTTTCGCTCGACGCCGACTTCCTCTATGGCGGTTTCCCGGGAAGCTCGCGCTACATCCGCGACTTCGCCAGCCGCCGCAATCCCGAAACCGGCAGCCTGAGCCGCCTTTACGTAGTCGAGAGCACCATGACCTCGACCGGGGCGAAAGCCGATCATCGGCTGCCGCTTCAGGCCTCTCGCTTCGATGGGTTCACCCGCCTGCTGGCTTCGCAGGTGGGAGTCACCAGCCAGAATGCTGGCACTGAAGCCGAACCCGCACAGGAGTTCGCCTCCCGGCTTGTGAACGATCTCAAGGCGCATCCCGGTTCCAGCGTGGTGATTTGCGGCGACCACCAGCCGGCCACCATTCATGCGCTGGCCCACGCCATCAACGAGAAGCTCGGCAATGAGGGCAAGACCGTCTTCTACACCGAGCCGGTCAATGCTAATCCCATCAACCAGACCGAGTCGCTCAAAGACCTGGTCGCCGATATGCGCGGCAACAAAGTGGACATGCTCTTCATCCTCGGCGGCAACCCCGTTTACGACGCGCCCGCCGACTTTGGTTTCGCCGATGCCCTCAAGAACACTGGCATTCCGTTGCGTGTCCATCTCGGCCTTTATCAGGATGAAACCGCCGAACTTTGCCACTGGCACATAAACGAGGCGCATTACCTGGAAGCCTGGGGTGATACTCGGGCCTATGACGGCACGGTGAGCATTGTTCAGCCGCTGATTGCGCCGCTCTATGAGGGCAAGAGCATTTACGAAGTGGCAGGAACGCTGGCCGGCGAGCCGGACGCCAATGGCCACGATCTGGTGCAAAACTTCTGGAAGAAACAGCACCCCGGCGCGGACTTCGACATGTTCTGGCGGCGCTCGCTGAACAACGGCTGGATTGAAGGCACTGCTTTCGGGCCGAAGACAGTCGCGGTAAAGAACCCAAACTTCCCGGCCCCCGTGGCGCCCAGTACGGCCGGCCCGGAAATCAACTTCCGCCGCGATCCCTCCATCTACGACGGCCAGTTTTCCAATAACGGCTGGCTGCAGGAGCTGCCCAAGCCGATGAGCAAGATGACCTGGGACAATCCCGTCATGATGGGCCCGGCCATGGCGGAGCGCTTCGGCCTGAAGACAGAAGATCTGGTTCATGTGACGCTCAACGGAAAGACGGTCACGGCCGCGGTCTGGGTGCAGGCTGGCCACCCCGATAATTCGATCACCGCGTTTCTGGGCTATGGGCGAACCCGCGCAGGCCGCGCCGGAACCGGAGCAGGGTGGGACTTCTATCCCTTGCGTTCCAGCGCCGCGCCCTGGTTTGCCACGGGAGTGGTGATCGCAGGAACTGGGGGCAGCACGAAGCTGGCCACAACCCAGGGCTACCAGACCATGGACACTCCGGTAGGCGCGCGCCCCCAGGTGCGCACCGCGACTTTGGAGGAGTACCAGCACGAGCCCAACTTCGCCAAAGACGAGCAGGTTCCTCCTTCACTCACGCTCTACAAGCCCTACGATTACAAGGACGAAGCTTACGCCTGGGGCATGACCATTGATCTGAATGCCTGCGTGGGCTGCAACAACTGCATTGTCGCCTGCCAGTCGGAGAACAACATTGCCGTGGTCGGCAAGGAACAGTGCATTCTGGGCCGCTACATGCACTGGCTGCGCGTGGACGTTTACTATCAGGGAGATCGCGACCACCCCAAGGCCTATTTCCAGCCCGTGCCCTGCCAGCAGTGCGAGAACGCGCCCTGCGAAGTGGTTTGCCCGGTCGGCGCGACCGTGCACTCGACCGAAGGCCTGAACGACATGATTTACAACCGCTGCGTGGGCACGCGCTACTGCTCCAATAACTGCCCCTACAAGGTGCGGCGCTTCAATTTTCTGCTGTTTCAGGACTGGACCACGCCCCAGTACAAGATGATGCGCAATCCCGACGTCACCGTGCGCAGCCGCGGCGTCATGGAAAAGTGCACCTACTGCATCCAGCGCATCGCCGAGCACCGCATTGACGCCGAGCGCGAAAACCGCAAGATCGCCGATGGCGAACTGCAGACCGCGTGCCAGCAGTCGTGCCCTGCCAATGCCATTGTTTTCGGAAATATTAACGATCCCAATAGCCGGGTCTCAAAGCTCAAGGCCGAGGCGCGCGACTATCATCTGCTCGAAGACTTGAATACGCGGCCGCGCACTTCGTATCTGGCCGAGATTCGCAACCCGAATCCGGAGTTGGGGTCATGAAGGATTGCTGTCCAGTTTGTGTGGGAACGGGGCTTTGCCCCCTCTGGCGGCCTGCAGGGTCGCGGAATTGGCGAGCTGAGATCGGCGTGGCGGGGCAGAGCCCCGCCGCCACACTGGCCCGCGAGGGCATGGAACCCTTAATCCATGGCTGACGAAATCGAACAAGGCGAAGCAGGCCAGGCCCCGGTCATTGAACCCGGGCATACCTTCGCCACCATAACCGACCAGATCAGTTCGATCGTGCTCACCCGCCCGACCTCGAACGGGTGGTACCTGGGCTTTGGCATTGCTTTCGTCATCGTGATGATCTTCCTCTACGCCGTCGGCTACCTGTTCCTCAAGGGCGTCGGCATCTGGGGCGTGACCATCCCGATTGCGTGGGGATTCGCCATTATCAACTTTGTCTGGTGGATTGGAATCGGCCATGCGGGCACGCTGATCTCCGCCATCTTGCTTTTGTTGCGGCAGTCCTGGCGCAACTCCATCAACCGCTTCGCCGAGGCCATGACCCTGTTTGCCGTGGCCTGCGCCGGCATGTTTCCCCTGTTTCACCTGGGCCGCCCCTGGCTGTTTTACTGGCTCTTCCCCTATCCCAACACCATGAAGTACTGGCCGCAGTTCCGCAGCCCGCTGGTGTGGGACGTCTTCGCGGTCTCGACCTACTTCACCGTTTCGCTGATCTTCTGGTTCATTGGCCTGGTGCCCGACCTGGCCACGCTGCGCGACCGCTCAGATAACAAGGCAGCCAAGATCATCTACGGCATTCTGGCGCTGGGCTGGCGCGGTTCCGCCCGGCACTGGCACCGCTATGAGACCGCTTACCTGCTGCTTGCTGGGTTGGCTACGCCGCTGGTGCTCTCGGTGCACACGGTGGTCAGCTTCGACTTCGCCATCGCCATCGTGCCCGGCTGGCACACTACGATTTTCCCGCCCTATTTCGTCGCCGGCGCCATCTATTCCGGCTTCGCCATGGTGCTCATGCTGGCTATTCCCATCCGCAAGATCTATGGCCTGGAGGACTTCATCACCGAGCGCCATCTGGAAAACTCGGCCAAGGTCATGCTGGCCACCGGCCTCATCGTAGCCTACGGCTACGGCATGGAAGCCTTCATGGGATGGTACGGCGGCAACAAGTATGACTTGTTCCTCATGTGGAACCGCCTGCATGGGCCCTATCACTTCTGGTACTACTCGCTGCTGGCCTGCAACATCTTCATTCCGCAGCTGTTGTGGATTCGCAAAATGCGCACCCACCCGGTTTATCTGTTCCTGATTTCCACCGTGGTGCTGACCGGCATGTGGCTAGAGCGTTTCATTATTGTCGTGGTCAGCCTGCACCGCGACTTCCTGACCTCTTCCTGGGGCATGTACTACCCCACTCGCTGGGATTGGGCCATCTTCATCGGCACCCTGGGCTTCTTCGTGGCCTGCATGTTCCTGTTCCTGCGCATTCTGCCCATGATCTCCATCTTTGAAATGCGCACTCTGCTGCCGGAAGCGGAGGTCAAAGCGGAATGAAGCACACCCGCAATTACGGCCTGCTGGCGGAGTTCGATACCCCCACACACCTGGTGGAAGCTGCCATGGCGACCCGGGATGCCGGCTACAAGAAGATTGACGCCTACAGCCCCTTTCCGGTCGAGGGCCTGGCCGAGGCGATCGGCTTCCATCACGATCTGGTGCCTCTGATTACCCTGATCGGGGGAATTCTCGGCGGCACCGGCGGCTATCTGATGCAGTGGTGGATTGCGGCGGTCAGCTATCCCACCAACGTCGGCGGGCGCCCGTATAACTCCTGGCCGGCGTTCATCGTGATCACCTTCGAGATGACCATTCTCTTTGCCGCCCTGTTTTCTGTGCTGGGCATGCTGGCGCTGAACGGGCTGCCCATGCCCTACCATCCGGTCTTCAATGTGCCCCGTTTTGCCTTCGCCACCAAGGACCGCTTTTTCCTGATTGTCTTCGCTTCCGACGCCAAGTACGACGCAGTGCAGACGCGGCAATTTCTCGAAGGCCTGGGCCCGCGCTCCATCTCGGAGGTGCCGGATTAGCCTCTCGGCCAAAATCCGGGCTGTCATCCTGAGCGCAGCCGGCGTTTCGCGCAGGCCAGCGCGGTCGAAGTCGAAGGACCCCGTGCCTGCCGGTCCATCCAGGAATTCTCTGCGCGCTTTGGCGCTGGCCGCTGCCCTGTTCACCCTGGCCGGCTGCCGCCAGGATATGCACGACCAACCCCGCTTCAAGCCCCTGGCCGAGAGCGATTTCTACAGCGATCTGCGCTCCGCCCGTCCGCCGGTTGAAGGCACGGTCGCGCGCGGCGAATTGCACGCCGATACCTACTTCTACACCGGCAAGATGGGCAGCAATCCCGGCGATTACATGCCCTTCCCGGTCACCGGGCAGGTGCTCGAGCGCGGCCGCCAGCGCTTCAATATCTATTGCGCCCCCTGCCATTCCCGCGTGGGAGACGGCAACGGCATCGTGCCCTCGCGCGGCTTCGCCCGCAAGCCGCCTTCCTACCACATCGAGCGGCTGCGCAAGGCGCCCCTGGGATATTTCTTCGACGTCATGACCAACGGCTTTGGCATCATGCCCGACTACGCCTCGCAGATTCCGCCCCGGGACCGCTGGTGCATCGTGGCCTACATCCGCGCCTTGCAGCTGAGCCAGAACGCTACCGCGGCTGACGTGCCCTCGGGGCAGGCCGTTCCTTCCCCGCCGCCGCATTTCGAAGAGCCGGGCTCGGGCGCCACCCTGCCGGTGCTGATGCCGCGATCCCCAAGCCAAGAGGAGTCCAAATGAGCACCGTCATGAACAATCTCGATGTGCTCGGGCTGCCGGTGGCGGAAACCATTCAGAAACGCTCCTTCGCCGTGGGCGCGGCCTTCGGCGTGCTCGCCGTCATCGGCTCCTTTGTCGGCCTCGATCAGTTCTACCGCTCCTATCTGCTGGCTTACATGGATTGGCTGGGGGTGACCCTGGGATGCCTGGCCCTGCTCATGCTGGTGCACCTCACTGGCGGCGACTGGGGCCATGCTATCCGCCGCATTCTGGAGGCGGGCTGCCGAACTTTGTGGCTCATGATCGTTCTGTTCGTGCCCATCATCTTCGGCCGCACCCGGCTGTACATCTGGGCGCGCCCCGAGGCAGTGGCCCACGATGCCCAGCTGCAGCGCATCACCCAGCTCTATCTCACCCACTGGGGATTTCTCTTCCGCGCCGCCATTTACTTTGTCATCTGGGGCTTGCTGGTCTTTTTCCTCACCCGCTGGTCGGACGCGCAAGATAGCCCGCCGCTGCGCCCCCGGCCCGGCAGCCTGCGCGCCTTAAGTGCGCCCGGCCTCATTCTCTACGGCTTCACCATTTCCTTCGCCGCCATCGACTGGGTCATGTCGCTCGACCCGCGCTGGATCTCCACCATCTACGGTTTGATCTTTGTCGCCGGCGAGGCGCTTTCCGCTTTGTGCTTCGTGGTCATCGTAGTCGCCATCCTGGTGAGCTATCAGCCCATGTCGGAATATATGCGGCACAAGTATGTTCATGACTACGGCAACCTGATGCTCGCCTTTATCATGCTGTGGGCGTACTTTTCCTTTTCCCAGTGGCTCATTATCTGGGCGGGCAATCTGCCCGATGAAATTTCCTGGTATATGGCGCGGCTGAGCGGCGGCTGGGCCTGGATCGGCCTGTTCCTGGTGCTGTTTCACTTTGCCGTGCCCTTTGCCATGCTGCTGTCGCGTTCCTTCAAGCGCAAAATCGGCTCGCTGGTGTGGCTGGCCAGCTGGGTGCTGTTCATGCGTTACGTGGATTTGTTCTGGCACATCGAGCCCGTGTTTCACCCTGCGTTTCACGTGAGCTGGCTCGATATTGTTCTGCCCCTGGCCATTGGCGGGCTTTGGCTGGCGGTCTTTTTCGGCAATCTGAAGGCGCGGCCGCTGTTGCCGCTCTACGACCCGCAGACCCAGGCCGTGCTGGAAGCGGCGCACGAATCATGAGCGAAGAACCAGTCAAACACGAGGAAGGCCACAGCGAAACCGGCTACGAGCGCCAGGATCTGGGCGCCAAACCCATCGTCCTGTTTCTGGGCGGGCTGGCCCTCACCTGCATTCTGGTCTATTTCATTCTGCGCGGCATGTACGCCTACCTCGATGCCCGCGACCGGGCCAAGCAGCCCGCGCTCAACCCCATGAAGCCTCCACCCCAGGCCCTGCTGCGCGATGAGCACGCGAGCGTCGTGTACCAGCATATCGAGCGCACCTTTCCCGAGCCGCGCCTGGAATCCGATGAGCGCACCGAACTCCATGACTTCCGCATGACCGAAGAGCAGGAACTCAACAGCTATGGCTGGGTGGATCAAAAAGGCGGCGTAGTACACATCCCCATCGAGCGCGCCATGCAGCTTATCGCCCAGCGCGGCCTGCCGGTGCTGCCGGAAAGCGAAGCCGGCGCCAAAACCGCGGAATCCAAGCCGGAGAAGAAAAAGCAGTGAGTCTTAGAGAACAAAATTCGAATTGCTTTCTTTGGGCGGCCATGCTGCTGCTGGCGCTTCCCGCCTGGGGCCAGGGAATGAACCGTGCTGTGGCCCAGGGCAGAACTTCCATGTCGGCCAGCGTCACCCCTCCCGGCCTGGAGCACGTGGGCATCGAGCAGAGGCTCAACCAGCAAATTCCGCCGGATCTCATGTTCCGTGATGAGACCGGCAAGCCCGTCCGCCTGGGCGACTACTTCGGCAAGCGGCCCCTGATTCTCAATCTGGTCTATTTCCACTGCACCATGCTTTGCCCCGAGGTGCTCTCCGGATTGACCGCCGCCATGAAGGTGCTGAAGTTCGATGTGGGCAAGGACTATGACGTTCTGACCATCAGCTTCGACCCGCGCGATACCCCGGAAATTGCCGCCGCCACCAAAGCCGAATACATCCGCCGCTACGGGCGGCCGGGCGCCGCCGCCGGCTGGCATTTCCTCACCGGCCAGCAGCCTTCGATTGACGCGCTCACCAAGGCCGCGGGCTTCGGCTACAAATACATTGACGGCAGCGGACAGTTCGCCCACGCCACCGCCATCATGGTGCTCACACCCGATGGCCGCCTGGCGCAGTACTACTACGGAGTGGAGTACGCGCCCAAAGATTTGCGCCTGGGGCTGGTGCAGGCTTCTGACAACAAAATCGGCGGCGTGGTGGATGAAGTTCTTCTTTACTGCTATCACTACGACCCGGCCACCGGCCGCTACGGGGCGGTGATCACCCGCGTGCTCAAACTGGGCGGAATTGTCACCATACTGCTGCTCGGCTTCGGCATTGCGCTTCTGCTCCGCCTGGGCCCCAGAAATTCGGGTCCCAAAAAATCGAGCCCAGGAAATTCGGGACCAAAGGGCAAAGCCTCGGGGGAAGCATCGGGAAGGAAAGGGAAAGGAAGAGAGCAGGGCGGGTCTCATAGTTATGTTTGATAATTTTCCACTTTGGCCGGCGCGCGCCTCGGTTGGCGCGGCGAACGTTGACGCGCTCTACATTTTCCTGGTGGCGCTGTCGGTGTTCACCTGCGTGGCCATCTTCACCATGATTCTGGTCTTCGCGGTGAAGTACCGCCGCCGCCCCGGGGTCGTCGCCGAGCAGATCGAAGGCTCCAATGCCCTGGAGATCACCTGGTCCGTGATCCCTATGATCATCTTCCTCTTCATCTTTGCCTGGGGCGCGGTCATTTACTTTCACGAGCGCACCCCGGCCCGCGACTCCGCCCAGATCTACGTCGTGGCCAAGCAATGGATGTGGAAGCTGCAGCACGAAGAAGGCGTGCGCGAGATCAACGAACTGCACGTGCCCGTGGACCGCGACGTCGAGCTGATCATGACCTCGCAGGACGTGATTCACAGCTTTTACGTGCCTGCCTTCCGCATCAAGCAGGATGTGCTGCCCGGCCGTTACACCACGTTCTGGTTCCGTGCCACGAAAACCGGCACCTATCACCTGTTCTGCGCCGAATATTGCGGCACGCAGCACTCCGGCATGATCGGCCAGATCGTGGTCATGGAGCCGGCGCAGTACGAAGCCTGGCTGAGCGGCGGTCCTTCCATTCCCTTGCCCCAGGCGGGGCAGAAGCTGTTTGCCGAGCTGGGCTGCTCCACCTGCCACCGCGCCGATACCCAGGGCCGCGGTCCCAGCCTGGAAGGCGTCTTCGGCAAGCCGGTCATGCTGGAAGACGGCCGCACCGTGATGGCCGATGAAAACTATGTGCGCGAGTCCATTCTCACCCCGGCCGCCAAAGTGGTGAAAGGCTTCAAGCCGGTGATGCCGGTCTTTCAGGGATTGGTAAGTGACGAGCAACTTAACGCGCTGGTGGCTTACGTGAAGTCGCTGAGCCAGCCGCCGCCGGAGCAGGGGGTAAAGCGGGCTTCCGCCACCCCCCCTACCGTAGAGACGCAGCAGAAGTAAGACCAGGGGTAAACAGTTATGGCTACCGCCGCAGTCACGCCCGAACGCGAGCATTACTTAAACCAGGAGTATGGCATCAAGTCCTGGCTGCTGACCACTGACCACAAGCGGATCGCCCTGCTCTACCTGGTCTCGATCACTTTCTTCTTCTTCATCGGAGGTTTTCTCGCGCTGCTGATTCGCCTGGAGTTGCTCACCCCCGCGGGCGACCTGGTGCTGGCCGATACCTACAACAAGCTGTTCACCATGCACGGCCAGATCATGATCTTTTTCTTCCTGATCCCATCCATTCCCGCCGTGCTGGGCAATTTCCTGGTGCCCATGATGATCGGCGCCAAAGACCTGGCTTTCCCCCGCATCAACCTGTTGAGCTGGTATATCTACATCGCCGCGGGATGCCTGATGCTCTACTGCCTGGGAACGGGCGGCGTGGATACCGGCTGGACTTTCTACACCCCGTTCAGCACCGCCTTCAGCAATACCCGCGTGGTTGAGGCTGGGCTGGCCATTTTCATCGCCGGCTTTTCCTCCATTCTTACCGGCCTGAACTTCGTGGTCACCATTCACCGCATGCGCGCCCCCGGCATGACCTGGACCCGGCTGCCGCTTTTCATCTGGTCGCACTACGCCACCAGCATCATCATGCTGCTGGGCACGCCGGTGCTGGCCATCACCTTGGTCATGGTCGTTCTCGAGCGCACCCTGCATCTCGGCATCTTCGATCCCCGGCTGGGCGGCGATCCCCTGCTCTTCCAGCACCTGTTCTGGTTCTACTCTCATCCCGCGGTTTACATCATGATTTTGCCCTCCATGGGCGTGATCAGCGAAATCATCCCCTGCTTCTCGCGCAAGCGCATCTTCGGCTATAACTTCATCGCCCTGGCCAGCATCAGCATCGCCGTGATTGGCTTTCTGGTCTGGGCCCATCACATGTTTGTCGCCGGCATCTCTCTTTACTCGGCCCTGATCTTCTCCCTGCTCAGCTATCTGGTGGCGGTGCCCTCGGCCATCAAGGTCTTTAACTGGACCGCGACTATGTACAAAGGCTCCATCACCTTTTCCACGCCCATGCTCTACGCCTTCGGCTTCATCGGCCTGTTCACCATGGGCGGCCTGACAGGGCTCTTTTTGGCGGCGCTGGGCATTGATGTCCACGTCACCGACACCTATTTCGTGGTTGCCCATTTTCACTACATCATGGTCGGGGGAGCGGTGATGGGCTATCTCGGCGGCATGCATTTTTGGTGGCCCAAAATATCCGGGCGAATGTATCCCGAGAATTGGGGAAGGCTGGCGGCCCTCATCGTTTTTATCGGCTTCAACCTCACCTTCTTTCCCCAGTTCATTCTCGGCTACCTGGGAATGCCGCGCCGCTACTGGCAGTATCCCCCGGAGTACCAGGTGCTGAACGTGCTCTCCACCGCCGGCGCCACCATCCTCGCCGTGGGCTATCTCCTGCCCATGGTGTATTTCCTGTGGTCCATGCGCTACGGCAAGATCGCTGACGACAATCCCTGGGGCGCCTCCGGCCTGGAGTGGATGACCAGCTCGCCCCCGCCCACTTTCAACTTCGAAGAAACTCCCGAAGTCACTTGGGAAGCCTACGATTACGCCAATATCCCGGCCCCCGAGGAGGTGCAAGTTGGCGGATAGCCAGGTCGCAGTGGAACACGACAATCCCGCCCTGCGCCATCATTTCGCCACCCAGGAACAGCAGCGCGAGGCTGCCTCGCTCGGCATGTGGCTTTTCCTCGGCACCGAAATCATGTTCTTCGGCGGCATGTTCTGCGCCTACCTCATTTACCGCTACTGGTATTACAACGAGTTCGCCGCCGGCAGCCGCACTCTGAACATCTGGCTGGGCACCACCAACACCGCCGTCCTGATCTGCAGCAGCTTGACCGTGGCCCTGGCCGTGCGCGCCGCCCAGACCGGCAAGCGCAAGCTTCTGCTGGGCCTGCTGCTCGCCACCATGCTCTTCGGCCTGGCGTTTCTCGCCATCAAGGGCACGGAGTGGCACGACGAATACGTCGAGCACCACGTGCCCGGCATGGGCTTTCAATTCGATACCACCGTTCCCCAGCACCCCGACCAGAAAATTGACCCCCAGCACGCCCAGATTTTCTTTTCCCTGTACTTCACCATGACCGGCATTCACGCCTTGCACATGATCATTGGCCTGGGCATTTTTATTTACCTGACGGTCATGGCCTGGAAGGGCCGTTATACGCCCGAGTACCACACCCCCATCGAGATCGGCGGCCTGTACTGGCACTTTGTAGACATTATCTGGATCTATCTGTTTCCTCTGCTTTATCTGATTGATCGCAAGAAGTGAAGATCGCAAGAAACCAAGAAGGCAAGAATTAAAGAAGGGAAGAATTGAAGAAGACAGGAACTGAAGAAGACAGGAACTGAACAAGAAACGAGCCGCTATGTCTGAACACATTCTGCCCAGCAAACTCTACTACGCCATCTGGGCCAGCCTGCTCTGCCTCACCGTGATTACCGCGGCCGTTGCCTTCGTGGACCTTGGCCCTTTCAACACGGTGGTTGCGCTGGTCATTGCTACCTTCAAGGCCCTGCTCGTGGTCCTCTTCTTTATGCATGTGAAGTACACCAGCGAGAAGATGACCAGGGTGGTCATCTTTGCCGGCATCTTCTGGCTGCTGCTGCTGCTGTTCCTCAGCCTGGCCGACTACACCACGCGGCTGCTGCGCTGAGCTTCGCCCAAGACTAAACAGTCAAGACTGAGGTGTCCCGGCACCTCGGGCATCTTGCTGCAGATTTGCGCTATACTTCCCCGCTCGGTCGAAATCACGCGCGGGGGTGTGCTATGCCGTTCTGCAATGCTTGTGGCGGAAATATGGAGGCTGGGGCGCGTTTTTGCCCCAAGTGCGGCGCGCAGGCGCCGGCCGCCGCGGTCACGCCTTCTGTTCCCGCTGCTTCTCCTGCTGCGCCCACGCCGGTCGCGGCCACCGCTCCAGCAGCGCAGGCCGGCGGCGGCAACGCGCTCAAGATCATTCTGATTGTTCTCGCGGTAATCGTCGGCCTGGGAATTCTCTGCGTGGGTGCGGGCGTGATCTTCATTCACCACGCCATCAGCCGCACCCATGTCACCAGCCGCAGCGGAGAGGTGAAGGTAGAAACTCCATTCGGGACCGTCGAGAGCACCGAGGATGCCGGCGAAGCCTCGAAAAATCTGGGCGTGGACGTATACCCCGGCGCTACGGTGGTGAAGAACAGCTCCGCCAACATGAATTTTGGCAGCGTGCACACCTCCGCCGCCGAGTTTGAGAGCGGCGACCCGCCCGACAAGGTCGCCGATTACTACCGCTCGCGGCTGCCGCAGGTGAGCACCACTTCCTCCGCGGACGGCCACTACAGCCTGATTGCCGGCAACAACAACAACCTGATCACCATCAACATCGAGCCTCACGAGGGCAAGACTCACATTCACATCGCCCACGTCGTCAAGCCTGGGCCATGATCGCCCGATGACCTTCTTTATGCCGAAAGGCTAAGCGCGCTGAGCGCGGTGCTGTCGGCGCCGGGGGTGCTCTCGATACCCAGCAACTGCAGATTCTGGGTAAGCGCCGAGTAGGCCTGCTGCGCCTGCGTCAGGTTGCCCGCCTGCAGGTCCTGGCCCAGGGTATCGAGCAACTGGCTGATCGGGTTCGATTGCGGCGCCTGGGTTGCTCCCGCCCCGTGATGATGGTGGTGATGATGCAACTGCGCGCTCTGCTGCACGGTCTGCTCGACCTTGGCGAAATCCTGCTGCGCCGAGCTCAAGTTCCCCGATTGCAAATCGCTGCCCACGGCGTTCAGCTCCTGTGCCAGCGGGCTGTTGCTGCTCGAGAAACCGGCCGGAAGGTTCTGCTGCAGGGCGCTGTAGTCGGCCTGGGCCTGCGTCAGGTTGCCTGACTGCAAATCCTGCGCCAGTTGCTGGAACTCCGTGCTTA
>Ga0335079_10003813_pt1 | contig 17367 bp, 16 predicted proteins | sample Lox_Sample_33_FD_206719 | JGI IMG/M metagenome (GOLD analysis project Ga0335079, IMG submission 206719) | Soil microbial communities from Loxahatchee National Wildlife Refuge, Florida, United States - Lox_Sample_3.3 | ecosystem: Environmental > Terrestrial > Soil > Wetlands | place: USA... | reverse complement strand
GTCGTCTCGGGACACATTCGCGGCCTGACCAACACGATGCCGCTGCACATCGAGATCCTCTACAACGAATACAACTTCGTGGGGGCCTTCGCCGTCGCTTCGCTCCTGACGCTGCTTGCGGTTCTGACCCTGGTCGTGAAGACCCTGGTGGAGCGCACGGGTTACCGGCGCCGATGATCCGATGCTAGAGCAGCTGCGACGCCTCTGGGCCCGACTGCGGCCGGATCCCGCCAGAACCAGCCTCGCCTGGTGGATGGTGGCCATCAACCTGGCGATCGTCCTGCTGGTGGGGGGCGGCATTTCCTACTCGGCCATCAGCAAGCTGCACGATCTGGCCGATGAACAGGGCAAGGCGCGAGTGCAGCTCGCGGGCGCCATGGCTCGCGAAGACCTGCGCCGCTTCGGCGAAGACGCTCTGACCTCGGCGCGCACTCTGGCGGAGCGACCCACGCTGCAACGGCTGCTGGCGGAAGGACGTTCGGATGCCATCCCGCCGTTGTTGCGCCGGTCCTGCGAATCCGTCGGCATCGACGCCTGTGCGCTCTTCTCCGGAACTCAGCTGGTGGCGCAGAGCGGCCCGATTCTCGACTGGGACGGCATCGTCACCTCGAGCACGGAGCAGGGTGCAACCTTCCTGACGCTGCCGGCCAACCTGCGGACCGCGGCCATGGGCGCCTCCGCCAGTCTCGGGGACGTCGAAGGCACCCGTGTGTTCGTCGTGAGGCTGCTGAACGACAGGCTGGCACGGGTGCTGAGTCAGCAGGTTGGCCTGGACATCCGCTTCGTGGATTACCGTTCCTACACGAACGATCCGGTCAATGCGTTCACGCCACTGTACTCTGCAAGCCTCGCCGACGGGCGCTCCGCCGTGCAGCGCATCGAATCCGAGGAAGTCTACGCAGCGAGTGTGCCGGTCTTCGCCTCGACCGGAGAGGCCATCGCGCTGCTCGAAGCGCGCCTGCCCACCGCGGCAATCGACAGCTCCGCCAGCCGGCTGACACGCAAGTTATTGGTCACGGCACTGGTGCTTGCAGCACTGGCCGTGCTCGGAGGCCTGACGCTGAGTGAGATGGTGGCCGCGCCGGTCAAGGCGCTGACCGCGGCTGCCGTGCGCCTTGGTCAGGGCGACTTCTCCACCTCCATCCCCCCCGGTGGTGCGGCGGAAGTCGGTGCGCTGGCGCGCACGATGGAAGACATGCGGCGCAATCTTGTCGATCTGACGGGGACCTTGCGCCGGCGCGAGGCAGAGGCGCAGGCGGTGTTGGGAGGCGTGGTTGAGGGTGTCTACGCCGTGGACCGTGACCGGCGGATCCGTTATCTGAACCCGCAGGCCGCGCGACTGCTGAACGCAGCCCCGGAACAGGCCGTGGGGCGATTCTGCGGCGACGTGCTCAAGCCCCTGCTCACCGACGGCAAGCGGCCCTGCGATCAGCACTGCCCCATTCTCCAGGCGCGCGTGGACCAGAGAGCGCAGGCGGTGGAGCGCCTGCAGGTGTCCGAGTCGGCGCCCCGGACCGCGATCATCACGAGCTCCGCCATGGTCGATGGCCTGCAGGTGCAGGTGATCCGCGACGAGACGGAGCTGGAAGGCGTGCGCCGCGCGCGCGATACGGTCCTGGCCAACATCTCGCACGAGTTCCGCACTCCGCTGGCCGCCCAGCTCGCCTCCATCGAGCTTCTGACCGAAGGCCTGGCCACTCTGGGCCCCGACAAGCAGCGCGAGCTGGTCCGCTCGCTCGAGCGCGGCACGCTGCGCCTGACCCGGCTGATCGACAATCTGCTGGAGAGCGTCCGGATCGAATCCGGTCAGCTCGGTATCCGTCACCAGAGCGTGGAGCTGGCCGAGATCGTCGCGGAAGCCCAGGCGCTGGTCGGATCGCTGCTGACCCTGCGTCAGCAGACACTCGAAGTCAGCTTGCCGCAAGACCTGCCCCTCATAGACGGCGACAAGCCCAGACTGACGCAGGTGTTCGTCAACCTGCTCGCCAATGCAAACAAGTTCGCCCCCGAAGGCAGCGTGGTGCGCGTCGGCGCGCAGGTGGCCGGCGAGCATGTGCTCGCCTGGGTGGAGGACGAAGGCCCCGGGCCGCCTGCTTCGGACGCGGATACGATCTTTGCGCGGTTCCAGCGCGGTGCCGAAGAGGAGCCCGAGCCCGGCGGGCTGGGCCTGGGCCTGTGGATCGTCAAGTCGGTCGTCGAGCGTCATGGCGGTACGATCGCGCTGCTGCGCACGGCCGAGGGGCGCACGCGCTTCACGGTTTCGTTGCCCCGTCTGGAGTCCAACGGATGAAGATCCTGACCGCCGATGACGATCGCGACCTGCGCGAGCTGATCGGATTCGCGCTCACGCAGGCCGGTTATCTCGTCGTGAAAGCGAGCGATGGAGCGCAGGCGCTGCGGCTGTTCGAGGCCGAAACACCCGACCTGGTCGTACTCGACATCAACATGCCGGGCGCGAGCGGCTTCCAGGTGTGCGAAGCCATCCGCAAGCGCTCCCGGGTCCCCGTCATCATGCTGACCGTGCGCGGCGAGGAGGAGGATCTGGTGCGCGCCCTGGAGCTGGGGGCGGACGACTATCTGACCAAGCCATTCAGCCCGCGGACCCTGCTCGCCCGGATCAAGGCACTGCTGCGACGTGCCGGCATGGAAAACGCCGCCCCGCTCTCTGCCGGGCGGATCACCCTGGACATGGACGAACACACGGTGCAGATCGGAGGCGCGGAGCCGGTGCGGATCACCAAGCTCGAACTACGCCTGCTGCAGATGCTGCTGGCCAACGCAGGCCATACGGTGAGCACCGACAGGCTGCTCATCCAGGTCTGGGGCCACCGCAACTCCGCGGACCGCCAGCTCCTGAAACAGCTCGTGCACCGGCTGCGCCAGAAGATCGAAGTGGACCCCGCGACGCCCCAGGTGCTGCAGACCGCCTCGGGCGCCGGCTACAAGCTCGTGGTGGCTTGAGCGCCACCCGGCGGCGCCCCGATATAACCCCCGAGATACCGGATTGATACCGCCGATACGCTAGAGTGTCGGCTACCGGTACAGGGAGTGACTCGTGTCCCCAACCCGCACCATCGTCATTGTCGGCGCCGGATTCAGCGGCACACTCGTGGCCGCGAATCTGCTCAGATCGCAATCCGGCGCAGCGACTCGCATCGTGCTGATCGAACGCTCCAATTGCTTTGCCCGCGGCAAAGCCTACGCCGATAGCGCTCACCCTTTCCTGCTGAACGTGCCTGCTGGGCGGATGTCAGCGGATCCGCGGCGTCCTCTGGATTTCCTCGATTTCGCGCGGCGACAGTATCCTTCGGCCACCGTGGAGGATTTCCTGCCACGCGCGCTGTACGGCGAGTACCTCGAGTCAGTCCTGCTGGATGCCGAGGTCTCGGCGCCGGCGCACATGCGACTCGAACGCCGGCGCGCCGATGCATGCGGCATCGAGCCCATTGATGGAGGCACTCAGTACCGCGTTCAGCTTTCCGACGGCGATAGCCTGATCGCCGACGACGTGACGCTTGCGCTGGGCAATCCTCCGCCGGCCGAGCTGCCGGGCACCGACGCGCTGCACGAATCGTGTTACATCCCGGATCCCTGGAGCAGTCCACTGCACTTCCGGCCGGGCGAATCGATACTGCTCATCGGCACCGGGCTCACGATGGTCGACGTGGCGCTGGCCGCGGCGACACCCCCGACGACGCCCCCTACCACGGCATCGGTCGATCGCACCACCATCCACTGCATTTCCCGTCACGGATTGCTGCCGGCCTCACAGACGCCCTTCTCACCAACTTCATTCAAGGGTGACCGCACCGCTCTGCTGCGCGCGGCTTCGTTCTCAGCCCTGACCTTGTTTCGCGGCGTCCGCGAACTGGTTGACGAGACCGAGCGCAGCGGCAACGACTGGCGGGAAGCGATTACCTTCATACGCAGCATCGCGCCCGCGCTCTGGCAGCGTCTTCCGCTCAGGGAAAAGCGGCGCATATTGCGTCACGTGCGTCCGTACTGGGACGTGCACAGACACCGCCTGGCGGCCGAAACGCTTGCGAAGCTCCAGCAGATGCGGAGGCGGGATCAGTTGCACGTTCACGCCGGCAGGCTTTTGACATTCGAAAGAATCGGCGCGCAGGTGCGGGTGACATGGAGACCGCGCGGCGAGTCTCAGGCGCGCACGCTGATCGTGGACCGGGTCGTCAACTGCACCGGCCCGGATTACAACGCGCGGCGTTCACGGGACCCGCTCGTTCGCTCTCTGCTGGCGCAGGGACTGGCCAGCACGGACTCACTGAAGCCGGGAATCCGTACCGGCGCCTGCGGCGCGCTGATCGACTCGCGCGGACGCACCGCGCCCAACCTGTTCTACGTGGGTCCGCTGCTGCGCGCTGATCACTGGGAAGTCACCGCAGCCCAGGAGCTGCGCGGACACGCGGAGCGCCTGGCCGGCCTGCTGGTCGCGGCCGCCGGAGGAGGAGTCCACGCCGGACCCCCCGGACGTGTCCAGGCCGTCTCCGGCGGACGAGTCCAGACCACCGTACCCTCCGGGCAGACCCGGGCGGGGCGGCGCTACGGCGAGTAGATCTGATCGAAGATGCCGCCGTCGCCGAAGTGTTGGGGCTGCACGCGCGACCAGCCACCGAAGTCGGCGATCGACACGAGGTTCAGCTTCGGATACTGAGCAGCGTACCTGGCCGCGATCTCCGGATCGCGCGGCCGGTAATAATTCCTGGCCACGATTTCCTGGCCTTCCTTGCTGTAAAGGTATTGCAGGTACGCCTGCGCCACCTCTCGCGTCCCGCGACGCAGAACGACCTTGTCCACGACCGCCACCGGCGGCTCGGCCAGTACGCTGACCGAGGGCACTACCATCTGCAGCTTGTCCGCTCCCAGCTCCTTGATCGCCAGCAGCGCTTCGTTTTCCCACCCGATCAGTACATCGCCGATGCCACGCTGCACGAACGTCGTCGTGGAGCCGCGCGCGCCCGTGTCCAGCACCGGTACGTTCTTGTACAGCTTGCGCACGAATTCCTTCGCCGTGGCGTCGCTGCCGCCCGGTTGCTTGAGCGCCCACGCCCAGGCCGCCAGGTAGTTCCAGCGCGCGCCGCCGGAGGTCTTGGGATTGGGCGTGATCACCTGCAGGCCCGGCCGGATCAGATCGTTCCAGTCCCGGATGCCCTTCGGATTGCCCTTGCGCACGAGGAACACGATCGTCGAGGTGTACGGCGAGCTGTTGTCGGCGAGCCGGCTCGCCCAGTTGATCGGCAACAGCTTGCCCTGAGTGGCGATGGCGTCGATGTCGGCCGCGAGGCCGAGCGTGACCACATCCGCGGCCAGGCCGTCGATCACCGAGCGCGCCTGCTTGCCCGAGCCGCCATGCGACTGATTGATCCTGACATCCTGGCCCGTCTTGGCCTTCCAGTATTTCGCGAACGCCGCGTTGTAGTCCACGTACAGCTCCCGCGTGGGATCGTACGAGACGTTCAGCAGGGTCACCTCGGTTGCACCGGCACGCGGGACGCCCAGGATCGCGGTGGCGAGGCCGAACACGGCGAGAGCGGCGGCGCGCGCCATCCGGATCTTCGGAATCATCAGCTTTCTCCAGGCTTTTTTCGCGATGCTAGTGACAGCCGGTTACGCTGTCAGTCGGCTCCCGGTAACAAAGCGGTTACCGGGGGTCGCGGGAATACGGGCCCGCGGCGCCCGCCAGTCCGAGTGCCCGCAGCAAATGCGGCTCGAGCGCATCGGCCGCGGCGGCGACGCTGTCGGGTCCACCCAGATCCGCGAGCTGCGTCATCTCCAGTCCCTGGTAGCCGCACGGGTTGATGCGGCGGAACGGCTCGAGATCCAGGCTCACGTTCACGGCGAGGCCGTGATAGCTCGCGCCGCGCCGGATGCGGATTCCAACGCTGCCCAGCTTCTTGCCGCCCACGTAGATACCCGGAGCACCGCGGCGGCACTCGGCCGTGATGCCGAACTCCTGCGCCAGATCGATCACGCCGCGCTCCAGTGCGGTGACCATGCCTCTCACGCTGATGCCCGCGCGCCTGAGGTCGATCAGCGGGTATATGACGAGCTGACCCGGTCCGTGATAGGTCACCTGGCCGCCACGGTCGATGCGCACGACGGGAATGTCTCCAGGCGCCAGCACATGCGCCGGATCGGCATTCATGCCGAGCGTGAACACAGGCGGATGCTCGAGTAACCAGATCTCGTCCGCCGTGCTGGCGCCGCGCTCGTCGGTGAAGCGCTGCATGGCGCGCCAGATGGGCTCGTACTCGACCCGCCCCAACCGACGGATGATCGCGGCAGGGACAGTAGTGGCGGCCAACGGCTCTGGCGCGTTCACTGGCCCGCGAGCGAGCGGTTGTCGAGCCCCGCGTTGTTGCGGTTGAGTGCCTGTTCCGCCCGGTAGCTGGAGCGCACCAGAGGTCCGGAGACGCACTCCAGAAAGCCGCGCGCGAGTGCCCATTCCCGGTACCTGTCGAATTCAGCCGGCGTCACGAACCGCTCGATGGGCAGGTGATTGACCGTGGGCCGCAGATACTGGCCGAGTGTCACGATGTCCACGCCAGCGCCGCGCAGGTCGTCGAGCGTCTGCGCAATCTCCGCATCGGTCTCGCCCAGACCCAACATGAGGCTGCTCTTGGTGAGAACGCGCGGATTGTGTCGCTTCGCGTGCGCGAGGACCTGCAGTGTCTGTTCATAACCCGCCCGCGGATCGCGCACGGGATGAGTCAGCCGGCGCACCGTCTCGATGTTCTGCGCGAACACCTCTATGCCGGACTCCACCACCGTCTCGACATCGGCCCGCACACCCTCGAAATCGGGCGTCAGCGCCTCGACCGCGGTGTCGGGATTGCGCTCCTTGATGGCGCGCACGCATGCGGCGTAGTGCCCGGCACCGCCATCGGGCAGATCATCGCGATTCACCGATGTCAGCACGACGTATCGCAGCTTCATGAGCTCGACCGTTCGCGCGGCATTCTGCGGCTCTTCCGCATCGAGCCAGCCGTGCGGGTTCCCCGTGTCCACGGAGCAGAACCGGCAGGCCCGCGTACAGACCGCGCCCATGAGCATGATGGTGGCCGTCCCGGCGTTCCAGCATTCGCCGATGTTGGGGCACTTCGCCTCCTCGCATACCGTGGCGAGTCGATGCTCCTTCACCAGCGCCTTGACTGCCTGGAAACCCGTGCCGGACGGTGCCTTCGCACGCAGCCAGGCCGGCTTGCGCGCCGGGCCGCCCGGGGTGCCCGAGGTGGCCTTGATGCCGTCCCGGATCGCCGCAAAGCCTTGTGGCGTAACGTATTTCTCGCCGCTGCGGGGCGGTGCGGGCGAATCCACCACGGGGATCCCTTTGAACTGCGACATGCGCCTATTCTATGCCCGCGCGCAGACGGGCATCCAACGCGGCCAGCCGCTCGGGCGTGCCCACGTCCCACCACTCGCCTGTGTGGATCTGTCCCAGCAGGCATCGTGCATCGATCGCGCGCAGCAGCAGCGGCAGCATGGGGAAGCGGCCGGGAGCGCAGCCCGCAAACAACTCCGGCCGATATACGGCCACGCCGGAATAAGTGAAACGCTCGGGCGCATCGGCGAGCACCCGTTCGCCCTCCAGACCGAAGTCACCGCGCGGATGCTGCGGCGGATTCGGCACGAGCACCAGCCGGCCGAGCGCTCCCGAGCGTGCATCCTGGGCGGCTTTCGCGATCAGCGCGCGAAGATCGATGTCTGCCCACACATCGCCGTTCACGACCAGAAAGGCCCCCGGCCCGAGAGAGGGCAGTGCGTTGAAGATGCCGCCGCCGGTCTCCATGGCAACCGGACCTTCATCGCTGTAAGTGATGCGCACACCGTACTCGGCGCCGTCGCGCAGCGCCGCGCGAATGCGCTCGCCCAACCATGAAATGTTGATCACGACATCGCGGACACCGGCCTGCGCGAGAGCCCGGAGGTGATAGGCGATGAGGGGTCTGCCGGCGACCGGTACGAGCGGCTTTGGTGTCGTATCGGTGATGGGCCGCAGACGCTCGCCGCGGCCCGCGGCCAGCACGATGGCCTTCATCCGTTCGCTCCGGCCATGGCCGTGGAATTCGCGCGCGGGAACTGCGCGACGACGCGGCGCTCGAGCAGTTCCGAGAACGCTCCAAGCTCGGAGTAACGCCTGCAGGTATCGCGGACATACTCGAGCGTCAGCGGCAGATCGCGCAGATAGCCGGCCTTGCCATCGCGATACCAGAGGCGCGCGAAGATGCCGAGCACCTTGATGTGCCGCTGCACGCCGATCAGGTCGAACCAGCGCAGGAACTCGCGCTCGTCGCGCCCGACCGGACCGCCTTGCGCGCGCAGCAGCTGCCGGTAACCGGCGACCCACTGCTCGACGCGTTCGCGCGGCCAGCCGATGTAGCAATCCTTCAGCAGCGAAACCAGGTCGTAGCCCACCGGCCCGCGCAAGGCATCCTGGAAATCCAGTACGCCCGGACCGCGCTCGGTGAGCACCATGAGATTGCGCGAGTGAAAGTCGCGGTGAACGAATACGGCGGGCTGCGCCAGTGCATCCTCGATCAGGAACTCGAACGCCGCCGCCGCGGTGGCCGACTCGGCAGCGCTCAATTCGAGCCGCAGATGCCTGGCCAGGAACCACTCGGGCATGAGTCCCAGCTCGCGCGCGAGTGCCTCGCGGTCGTACGGCGGCAGCTGCGCCGCCGCGGGCAGGCCCCGGGTCTGGATCCGGGCGAGAGCCGCAAGCGCCGCGCCATACAGCCGGTCCGGATCATCGCCGGCGTTGAGCCGCTGCAGGTAATGCGTGCCGCCGAGATCCTCGAGCAACAGCAAGCCGCGCCCCGTATCCGCCTCATACACATGAGGCACGTGCACGCCGATCTCCTCCAGCAGGCGCGTCACCTTGAGGTAGGGCCGCACGTCCTCCTTGTCCGGCGGCGCGTCCATGACGACGTAAGTCTTCTCGCCATGGAATGCGCGGAAGTAGCGCCGGAAGCTGGCATCGCTGGAGGCGGGCTCGACCCGCTCGGGCCGGACACCGAGATCGACCGACAACCAATGATGGACCAGCGCGAGCCGCGCATCGTTCTCAGGCATGAGGCATCGGGGTATTTCGGCCCGCGGGCCCGGGGCGCGCCATTATAATGCCGCCCCTCATGCTGCGCTGGCGCCCATTCCATCTCGTCATCCTGTCCCTCGGCAGCATCGCAGGCACGGCATGGGCGGAAGATCCGCCCCTGTGTCCGTCCGCGCTGCATTCGACCCGGCAGACAGGCGCCACCCAGGCCGGTCCACCCGCCGGCGCGGCATCCAACTCGGGCGCGGGCGGGCAGACCGGCGCGCCGGGACAAACCAGCGCGACCGCACGGAGCGGCGCCGCGGGGCAGCCGGGCGCCAAAGCCGCCGGCTCCGCGGCCAGGCGCGCCGTGAAAGAGCGCAAGCCGGGCGTTGCCGACGGCAACATCGACATCACCAGCGATCACGCGGATCTCGGCCTGGATGGCAGCGGCACCCTGCGCGGCAACGTACGCATCCACCAGGGCGACCGGGAGATCCACTCCAACGAAGTCGAATACAACTCGAAGACCAACGGCATCCGCACCAACAGCGGGCTGGAGTACGAGGACCCGGTGGTGCGTGTCACCGGCGAGGGGGGCAGCTACGCGCCGGCGACCGGAGCGGACCTCAGGTCGGCGACTTTCGAGCTGCGCCAGCGCGCGGCGCGCGGCTCGGCGGACTCACTGCGGCTCACGCCGCAGGGCGTGATCGATCTCAAGGGCGCGCGCTTCACCACCTGCCCGCCGGGCGAGCAGTCCTGGACGCTGCGCGCCGACAGCGTGACTCTGGACACCCGCAGCAGGGTCGGCGACGCCCGTTCGGCCATAGTCAACTTCGAGGGCGTGCCGATCCTGTATCTGCCCTGGGTGTCGTTCCCCCTCGGCAGCGAGCGCAAGAGCGGCTTCCTGTTTCCGACGATCGGCAGCTCCTCGCGCAGCGGCCTCGAGCTGTCGGTGCCGTATTACTGGAACATCGCGCCGAACGCCGACTTCACCTTCCAGCCCATCGAGTACTCGCGGCGCGGACCCGACATCGGCGGCGACCTGCGCTTCATGAATTCCTTCGATCACGGCCAGCTCGTCTGGAACTATCTGCCGCAAGACAACGTGTTCCATGCCAGCCGCAGCCGCGTCAAGCTCACCAACGCGATGGAGCTGCCGGACAGCTTCCGCTTCTCCATCGACGCGGAGAATGTCAGCGACACGAGCTACTTCGAGGACTTCTCGCAGGGACCGGAAGGCACCAGCACGGCCTTCGTGCAGCAGCAGGCGGCGGTGACCTATCGCGACGAGCACTGGTCGATCAACGGCCAGATGCAGCACTACCAGACCATCGACAACACGCTGGTCAATCCCACTCTCGGCGGCTCGCCGCTCAACAAGCCCTACGCGCGCCTGCCGAGCCTGGCGGTGAGCGCCGATTACGGGCTGGGACCGGCGCAGATCCTCAAGTACGGCTTCGAGTCCGAGATCGTGAACTTCAACCGCTCGATCGGCGGCGACACCGCGGCGGCCACCTGCGCGGCCGCGCAGGCCGTCAACCGCGCGGCCGTGTGCGCCAACGGCTGGCGCATCGACCTGATGCCGCAGACCTCGCTCAACTTCGAATTCCCCGGCTACTTCATCCGGCCCGGGCTGGCCTGGCGCCTGACGCAGTACGAGCTGGACGGCAGCGATCCGGGCATGGACCGCTCGCCCTCGCGCAACCTGCCGCTGGCGAGCTTCGACACGGGCCTCGTGTTCGAGCGCGCCGCGGGCTCGCACGACCAGCGCATCGTGACCCTCGAGCCGCGCATGTTGTATCTGTACGTCCCGTACCGCTACCAGGACGAACTGCCGCTGTTCGACACCGCGGTGCCGGACCTGGATCCCGTGGAGCTGTTCCGCAACAACCGCTACGTGGGCGCCGACCGGATCGGCGATGCCAACCAGGTCAGCCTCGGTGTGACGAGCCGGCTGCTCGATGCGCACGATGGGCGGCAGTTCCTCACCGCCACCTTCGGCCAGACCTATTACTTCACGACCCCGCGCGTGCTGCTGCCGGGGGAGATCGCCCGCACCGACAGCCGTTCGGATTTCGTCGCGCAGCTCGCCCTCACCGCCTTCGAGCACTGGAGCGCCGACCTGGGCCTGCAGTGGGATCCGCAGGCCTCGCGCAACGAGCGCTCGCAGGTGAACATCCAGTACAAACCCGCCGGCGACTCGGTCATCAACCTCGGCTACCGCTACCAGCGCGACTCGACCGAAGCGGGGCTGGTGAGCCCCATCCCCACCAGCGGCCTGCAGCTGAACGGGGTGCAGCAGGTGGAGCTGTCCGGGGCCTGGCCCATCGCCCAGGCCTGGAACGTGTTCTTCCGCGGCATCTATTCCATCAAGGACGACAAGCCGCTGGAGCGGTTCGCCGGCTTCGAGTACCGTGCGTGCTGCTGGAAGATTCGCTTCGGCGGCCGCAGCTTCGTCAGCAACCGCAGCGGCTCCGAGGACACCGGCGTCTACCTGCAGCTGGAACTCACGGGACTTGCAAGTGTCGGATCGGCGTCGGATTCTTTCCTGACCGAGGCCATCCGGGGCTATGCGCCCGCGGACAGTGCCAACCAGAAACTGACCGGCCCGCTGGGCCCGGATTGAGGAAACTCGCCAATGCGTCGGATGCTCACCGTGCTCGCCCCCCTGGCTCTCATCGCAGGGGAGATTCTTGCCCTTCAGGGACAAGGACTTGCGCACGCGCAGACGCGCGAGCTGGCCACCAAGGGTGTGCTGCTGGACCGGGTGGCGGCGGTCGTGAACGATGGCGTGGTGCTCAACAGCGAGCTGGACGACCAGGTGGCGGCGGTCACCGAGCGGCTGCGCGGGCAGAAGCTCGAGCTGCCGCCGCAGAACGTGCTGCGCCAGCAGGTGCTCGAGCGGCTCATCCTGCAGGAGATCCAGGCCCAGCGCGCCAATCGCGCCGGCCTGAAGGTCTCGGACGAAGCCCTGAACAGCGCGCTCACCGAGGTGGCGCAGCGCAACAATATTGCCCTGTCGCAGCTGCCCGAGGCCCTCTCCCAGCAGGGCATCGATTACGCCTCCTACCGCGAGGAGATGCGCCGCGAGCTGACCCTGGGGCTGCTCCGGCAGCGCGACGTGCTGCAGCGGATCAGCATCACCCCGCGCGAGATCGATCAGTTTCTGGCCAAGCAGGCCAATACGCCCTCGGAGAACAACCAGTACAACGTCTCGCACATTCTCATCGCGGTGGGTCAGGCCGCGAGCCCCGAGCAGCTCGAGGCGGCAGGCAAGCGCGCGGCGGAGGTCGCACAGCGCGCCAAGGCAGGCGAGGACTTCGCCAAGCTGGCGGTGGCCTACTCGAACGCGCAGACGGCTCTGGAAGGTGGCGCGCTCGGCTGGCGCAAGGGCAGCGAGCTGCCGACGTTCCTGACGGACGTGGTCGTGAAACTCAAGCCGGGTGAAGTGAGCGATCCGCTGCGCACGCCCACCGGCTATCACATCATCAAGGTCAACGAGGTCCGCGGTGAAGCCTCCAAGGCCATCATCTCCCAGACCCACGTGCGCCACATCCTGATGAAGACCAACGAGCTGGCCGACGATGCCACCGTGCGGCAGAAGCTCAACCAGCTGCGCGACCGGATCCTGAAGGGCGAGGACTTCGCCGGACTCGCCTCGATCAGCTCCGAGGATCCGGGCTCGGCCTCGCAGGGGGGCGATCTGGGCTGGGCCGGCCCCGGCAGCTTCGTGCCGGAGTTCGAGAACGCGATCGGCAAGCTCAAGGAAAACGAGATCAGCGAGCCCTTCCACACCCAGTATGGCTGGCACATCGCCCAGGTGCTGGGCCGCCGCCAGTTCGACAACACCGACGAGATCAAGCGGCACCAGGCCGTGGAAGCGATCCGCGCCAGCAAGGCGGACGAGGAAACCGAGCTGTGGCTGCGCCGGCTGCGCGACGAGGCATACGTCGAAACCAAGCTCTAGGGCGCCGGATGCGCGGCCTGCCATGATCCCGCGCATCGCGCTGACTTCCGGCGAGCCGGCCGGCGTCGGACCGGAGCTGTGCCTGGCCATCGCCCGCCGCTCCTGGCCATGTCAGCTGGTCTGCCTGGCCGACCGCGAGCTGCTCGCCGAGCGGGCCCGCCTGAGCGCAACTCCCATCGAGCTGCGTCCCTACGACCCCGCGGCACGTGTGGTCCATGAAGCCAACACGCTGACCGTGCTGCATCTGCCGCTGGCCGTACCCAGCCTGCCCGGCTCGCTCGATGAGCGCAACGCGCGCTACGTGCTCGCCCTGCTGGATCGCGCGATCGATGGCGCAGTCAGCGGCGAGTTTTCCGCCATCGTCACGGCACCGGTGAACAAGGGTGTCATCGCCGACTCCGGCGTCCCCTTCAAGGGCCATACCGAATACCTGGCGGAGAGAACGCGGACGCCCCTGCCGGTCATGCTGCTGGCCAGTGAGGGTCTGCGCGTGGCGCTGGCAACGACGCATCTGCCTCTGCGCGATGTCAGTGCCGCCATCACGATCGACTCGCTGTGCGCCACGGCTCGCGTTCTGGATGCAGGACTGCGCAGATGGTGGGGAATCCAGGCGCCGCGCATTGCCGTGTGCGGCCTGAATCCCCATGCGGGCGAAGGCGGCCATCTCGGCGACGAGGAGATCCGCGTCATCGGACCTGCGATCCAGCGCCTCAGGGACTCGGGAATCCTGGCCAGCGGGCCCGTGCCGGCCGACACCGTGTTCGTGCCACGGATCCTGGCCGGCTACGATGCCGTGCTGGCCATGTATCACGACCAGGGTCTGCCCGTGATCAAACACGCCGGTTTCGACCGCGCGGTCAACATCACCCTGGGGCTGCCGATCCTGCGCACGTCCGTGGATCACGGGACGGCGCTCGATCTGGCCGGCACCGGCCGCGCCGACGCCGGCAGCCTGGGCGCGGCGATCGAGCTGGCCGGCCAGATCCTGGCGCGCGGGACCTGATGGGCCCCGCGGCATTCCGCCCGCGGACACCGCGCCGCAAGCGCTTCGGCCAGCACTTCCTGCACGACCCCGCGGTGATCCAGCGCATCGTCGCAGCGATCTCACCGGGGCCGCACGATCGGCTGGTCGAGATCGGACCCGGCCGGGGGGCCCTGACGCGGCGACTGCTGGCGGCCGGAGCGCCGGGAATGGATGCCATCGAGATCGATCGCGATCTGGCCGCCTTGCTGCAGTCGCAGTTCGCGCCCGGGGAGCAGCTGAGGCTGCACACGGCGGACGCCCTGGAGTTCGACTTCGCGGCCCTGGCACTCCAGTACGGCACGCGGCTGCGCATTGTGGGCAACCTCCCCTACAACATCTCGACTCCGCTGCTGTTTCACCTGCTGGCGCAGAGCGGCGCCATACAGGATCTGCACATCATGCTGCAGCGGGAGGTCGTCGCGCGCATGGCCGCTGTCGCCGGGGGGGAGGATTACGGGCGCCTCACGGTCATGCTGGCGCCGTGGTGCCGCGTGGAACGGTTATTCGACGTCGGGCCCGGTGCATTCCAGCCCCCGCCGCGTGTCTGGTCGGCGGTGGTCCGGCTGACGATGCTCCCCGAGCCCGCGTTCCCTCTCAGTGAGCACTACGGGAAGGTCGTGTCCGCCGCCTTCGCCCAGCGCCGCAAGACGTTGCGGAACTCCCTCAGGGAACTGCTGAGCCCCGCGGACATCGAATCAGCAGGCCTCGACCCCGCGGCGCGCCCGGAAACCCTGCCGCCCGAGGCGTTCAATGCGCTCGCGCGGAAGATTGTAAGATTGGCTCCCGGCGCCTGACGCAGGGGTACACATGCCCGAATACCGTCGCATCCTGCTGGTGGTGGATCTGACCGAGGACAGCCTGCCCATCGCACGGCGTGCCCGGGCACTCGCCAGCGCGCTCGGCGCCGAGATCGAGCTGCTGCATGTCGTCGAATACGTCCCTGTCGAGCCCATGGGTGAGACGCTGATGCCCTCGATCCAGATCGAGGGGGAGCTGATGGACCGCGCCCGCCAGCGCCTGCTCGCTCTGGGCGGCGAGCTGGGTCTGGCGCCTTCGGCCTGCCGCATCGAGACCGGCAACGTGAAATCCGAGATCGTGCGGATTGCGCGCGAGCGCCAGTCGGATCTCATCGTGCTCGGCAGCCGCGAGCGCCACGGCCTGTCCATCCTGGTCAACTTCACCGAAGACACCGTGCTGCACGCTGCGCCCTGCGACGTGCTGGCCGTTCGAGTTGGACGCACCTGACGACCGCACATGGAGCCCGCGACGCATCCGATCCGGATCGAAGTCGAGACCGCCTATCTCGACGAGCAGTCCGACCCCAAGGAAGGCCGGTACGTGTTTTCGTACACCATCACCATCCGCAACGAGGGCCAGGTGCCCGCCCGGCTCCTGCGCAGGCACTGGGTGATCACCGACGCCAACGGCAAGGTGCAGGAAGTGCGCGGCGACGGGGTCGTGGGCGAACAGCCGCACCTGAAACCGGGCCAGGGATTCCGCTACTCCAGCGGCGCCATCCTCGAAACACCCGTGGGAGCGATGCAGGGCAGCTACGAGATGGTGACGGACGCGGGCACGCGTTTCGCGGCGCCCATTGCCGCCTTCCGGCTGGCGATGCCGGGCATCCTGCAGTGACGCGCTATGCGATCGGCGACGTCCAGGGCTGCTACGAGGAATTGCGGGCCCTCATCGCCAGGCTGAAATTCTCTGCGGACCGCGACCGGCTCTGGTTCGTCGGCGACCTGGTCAATCGCGGCCCTGCCTCGCTCGAAGTGCTGCGCTACGTGCGCGCGCTCGCCGACAACGCGATCGTCGTGCTGGGCAATCACGATCTGCATCTTCTGGCGGTCGCGCTGGGCGGCCACCGCAAGCGCAGGTCCGATACCCTGGACGACATCCTCGCAGCGCCGGATCGCGAGGCGCTGTGCGAGTGGCTCCTCACGCGACCCCTGGCGCACGCGCAGCGCAGCGGCGATCGCCCCGCGGATCTCATTGTGCATGCCGGGCTGGTTCCACAGTGGACAGCCGACAAGGCGGTGGCACTTGCGCAGGAGGTGGAGGCGGCCCTGCGCACCAACCCGGTCGCGGTGTTCGAGCACATGTACGGTGACGAGCCCGATCGCTGGAGCGAGGATCTCTCCGGCATGGCGCGGATCCGCTACACCATCAACGTGTTGACCCGGTTGCGCGTCTGCACGCCGAGCGGTCAGATCGACCTCAAGCTCAAGGGCAAGCCGCCGCCAGCGGATTCACCGTTCAAACCGTGGTTCGATCTGGATACCCGCCGCAATCGCGACGTGCGCGTGATATTCGGCCACTGGTCCGCGCTCGGGTTCGTCCAGCGCAGTGGCGTGATCGGGCTCGATTCCGGATGCGTCTGGGGCGGGACGCTGACCGCGTTCGACCTGGACACCGACCGGGCACCGATCGGCATGCCGTGCCACGGCTATCAGCTGCCCGGGGACTGATCCGTTGCCTGATCCGCCGCGCCCCAGTGAACGGCGATCTGCGGCGACTTCATGATGAACACCCCCGGATCCAACTCCAGGTCCACCGGTTTGCTGCCGGTCGTGGTGATGGGCAGGACGCTGCGCTGCCGAGCCTGGACCTCGAGCGCGCCGAACTGTCCCGGCATCACCCGGAACGCGATTCGAACCGGCCAGTAGGTGCGCTCCCGGGGCTTGATCACGACGCTGCCTTCGCTGCCTGCCGACTGGAGGTCCACCACGAGCGTATTGCGCTTCCAGTACTGCGGCAGAGCCGCCTCGGAACCGTCGGCTCGCGTGATGACCAGCTCGTGCACCGGCTCCGGAGCCTGCGCCGCCTTGTGGTGCCAGGGCCAGTGGGGCCGCGGCAGATGGCTGCAGCCAGCCGTGGCCAACAGTACGGCCACGAGCAGGGCGGCGTTGCGCGGTCGGGCGGATCGGATCATGAAGGGCGTTTCCTCACGCGGGCCACTTTCAGCGGGCATTGTGCCTGCCCGGATGCCGCCCGCGCCACGACAGGCGCCCCACTTTTCTCGTGGGGTGCGGGGCGAGCGCGTAAAATGACGCCCGGACGCGACAGTCGGACACCCCATGCAACCCCTTCAGGCCTTCAACTTCCGGCGCTGGATCGACGCCAACCGGGCCGCCCTGCGCCCGCCGGTGGGCAACAAGCGAGTCTTCCGCGACGGCGACTTCGTCATCATGGTCGTGGGCGGCCCCAATGCACGCAACGACTACCACGTCGATCCGGGCGAGGAGTTCTTCTATCAGCTCGAAGGCGACATGGTGCTGCGGACGATCCAGGACGGGCGCGCGGTGGACGTTCCGATCCGTGAGG
>Ga0335079_10003812_pt1 | contig 17369 bp, 13 predicted proteins | sample Lox_Sample_33_FD_206719 | JGI IMG/M metagenome (GOLD analysis project Ga0335079, IMG submission 206719) | Soil microbial communities from Loxahatchee National Wildlife Refuge, Florida, United States - Lox_Sample_3.3 | ecosystem: Environmental > Terrestrial > Soil > Wetlands | place: USA... | reverse complement strand
GTCGCGGCACCGCCTGAACTACGGCTCCTACAACGACGACGTCCGGCGCGGCCTGGACTTCCTGCGCGACGGGCTCGCGCCGGTGCTGAAGGAGCTCATCGGTAGCGCCGGCGGCATCCCGCTCAAGCCCCTCATCGGCCGGGCCCTGCGGATGGGTGACGAGCTGCACAGCCGCAACACCGCGGCGACGACCCTGTTCACCAGGGAGCTGATGCCGCAGCTCATCGAGTACGCCACCGCCACCTCCCGGGAGCGGGCGCTGACCACGCTGCGGTTCCTCGCCGAGAGCGACTACTCGTTCCTGCGGCTGTCGATGGCCTCGGCCAAGGCCATGGCCGACGCGGCCAGGGATGTCCCCGCCGCCAGCGTCGTCACCGCGATGACGATCAGCTGCCGCGAGTTCGCGATCCGGGTCAGCGGCCTGGGGGACGAGTGGTTCCGCGGGCCGCTGCCGGAGGCCTCGTGCAAGCTGTTCGACGGGTTCACCGACGACGACGTGCAGTGGATCGGCGGTGAGAGCCACATCACCGAGACCGTCGGGCTCGGCGGCTTCGCCCAGGCGGCCGCGTTCGGGCTGCAGGCCTACCAGGGCGGCTCGGCCGCGGAGATGGTCCGGATGAACTCGGACATGTACCAGATCACCGTGGCCGAGCACCCGGACTTCAAGATCCCCTACTTCGGGTTCCGCGGCACCCCGGTCGGCATCGACATCATGAAGGTCACCGGGACCGGCATCCGCCCGGTCATCGACGGCGGGCTGGCGGGCCGCGACGGCGGCCAGATCGGCGCCGGGATCCTCCGCGCGCCGATCGAGTGCTTCGCCGCGGCCGCCGCGGCCTACCACGAGAAATATGGCGGCTAAACGAACCTGCCGGGGCCGGCCCGCCGCCCGGGCCCGGGCCGTCCGGGGCGTGCCCCGGTGAGGCGGCTCACCCGCGACCGGGTGACGATGTTCTTCGACCCGCGCGCGGAGCCGGCCGCCGAGATCGCGCCCGGCGAGCACATCGTGGTGGAGACGGCCGACTCGCTGTGCGGCCTGGTCAAGCGCGAGGCGCCGGCCGGGTTCGCGATCGGCGACGTGCTGGAGCGGCTCGGCGGCGCCTGCCCGGTGACCGGGCCGGTCTACGTGGCCGGCGCCGAGCCGGGCGGCGTGATCGAGGTGCACATCGAGCGGGTCAGCGCCTCGCCGCCCGCCGGGCGCGGCTGGACCGGGGTGTTCGCCGGGTTCGGTGCGCTCACGCACGAGGCGTACTCCCTGCAGGAGCCGCTGGAGCCCGTCTCCACGCTGGTGGACTACGACACCGGGACCGCCCGGCTGGGGCTGGGCGGCCGGGTGGCGGAGCTGCCCGTCCGCCCCTTCCTCGGGACCGTCGGGGTGGCCCCCAGGCGGGAGCGGCGGATGTCGTTCTCCCAGTCGCCGGAGTACCTCGGCGACGTCGACCTGCCCGGCGTGACCGGCGGGGCGGTGCTGGTGCTGCCGGTGCACGTGCCGGGCGCGCTGCTGGCGCTCGGCGACGCGCACGCCGCCCAGGGCGACGGCGAGATCACCGGCGCGGCGATCGAGATCGAGGCCGAGGCCGAGCTGTGGTGCGTGCCCCGTGACAGCGAGGACGCCGGGTTCACCGGCCTGCCGCAGCTGAACACCGCCTCCTTCCTGGGCTCGGTCGCCGGGCTGCAGGGCAACGACCTGACCGACTGCGCCCGCGCCGCCTACCGTGACCTGGCGCTGCGGCTGACCCGCCACCACGGCCTGCCGCTGCGGGAGGCGTACATGCTGCTGGGCCAGGCGGGCCGGCTGCGGGTCGGCAACATGATCGACCCGTTCTACTCGGTGCTGGCCTCGATCGACCGCCGGTTCCTGGCCTGAGCCCCGCCGCGGGACAGGGCACAGGACCGGGGCTCAGGGGCCGGGCAGGAGGGAGTGGTAGGGGATCCGCTGCTGCCACGGCACCCACGCCGCGGCGCGCTCGGCGGTGATCATCCGCCCGATCGGGCTGGCCACACACAGCCCGTCGAGGTCCTCATGGCCGGCGATCAGCCGTATCACCAGGCCGGCCACGGTCTGCCCGATGCCGGGCGGGTCGATGTCCCAGGTCCCGTGGTGCACGCCCGCGCGGACGAGCTCGACGGCGGCCGGTGTCCCGTTCCGGGAGACCATCTTGACCTCGCCGAGACGGCCAGCCTCCCGCAGCGCCTCCACCGCGCCGAGCATGGTCTCGTCGTTGAACGGGATGAGGGCGTCGAGGCTGGCAAAGTCGGCGAGCAGGTTCGCGGTCTTCTCCCGGCCGCCCGACGCCACGTCGGTGGTGTTCTTGTAGCGGGGGTCCTCGGGGTCGTTCACCCGGGTCAGCCCCGAGATCTCGATCCCGTGCAGCAGGCCGGCCATGAGCTCGATGTCGTCGACCACATCCGGGCCGCCGACCACCGCCACCCGCGCCCCCGGCGGGACCAGCGTCGCCAGGTGCTCGGCCATGTAGACGCCGTGGTTGAAGTTCGGGTAGACCACCGAGCCGTCCACGGCGAACCGCGGCCGCTCCATGCTCACGACGGGCACGCCCTTGCCGCGGGCGTAGCGGACCGCGGCGGCGGGCACGTCCGGGTCGATGACCCAGATCACGATCGCGTCGTATCCCGCGTCGGTGCCCTCGCGCACCGCCTGGCCGGCCGCGTCCCGCCAGCCGTCGGCCGCGAAGTCGGTGTAGGCGACCCGCAGCTCGATCGGGTGCTCGGCCAGCCGGCTCTCCAGGCCGTGGCAGATCGCGTCCACGGCGGCGTTCGCCCCGTACGGCATCGGGCTCACATACAGCACACGCATCAGGCGCCGGCCTCCCACAGGCGGGCGGGCAGCTCGCCGGACAGTACCTCGCACCCGTCCGGCGTGACCAGCACCTGCTGCTCGAAGACGAAGATCCCGGCCAGCCCGCCGTCCGGGTGCGGCGGCGCCAGGATCGGCTCCAGGCACAGCACCATGCCGGGCCGCAGCGTGACGTCGTCGTCCGGGTCGTCAGGCACCCGGATCAGCGGGCGCTCCCACAGCTCCAGGCCGATGCCGTGCCCGGCGACCTCGCCCACCGGCTCGTCCAGCCCCGCCGCCGCGACGTGCGCGACCGCGGCGCCGAACACCTCCGACACCCGGGCCCCCGGGCGGGCCGTGCCGATCATCGCCTGGGTGGCGCCGGCGGCGACCTCGGCGTACCGGCGGTCCTCGGGCCGCAGCGTGCCCACGCCGATCAGCCGCAGGATGTCGGAGACGTAGCCGTCGCACGCGCCGCCGCCGTCCACGAACACGATGTCGCCGTCGCCGATCACGTTGTCCGACGCGGGGGAGTCCACCAGCGGGTAGCGGGCGCGGCCGGAGACGCAGTTCACGAACAGTGGCTTGGTACCGGCCGTGGCGCCGCTGCGGTACATGGTGGAGCCGATGACCGCGACCAGCTCCTTTTCGGTCATGCCCGCCGCCGCGGCTTCCATCCCGGCCCGGTAGCCGGCCACCGCCGCGCCGACCGAGCGGCGGATCCGCTCGATCTCCAGCGGGCTCTTCAGCATCCGCAGCGCGGAGATCAGCCGCCCGGCGTCCCGCGGCTGCCCGCCGGGCAGCGGCCCGTCCCCGCTGCCGCCCGCGGCGTGCGGCAGGTGGCCGGCCCACCCGGTGATCGGGGCGGCCAGGTGCTGCGGCACGGCCATGAAGCTGCCCGGGCCGAATTCGTAGCCGACCCGGCCCGGGTCGGCCCCGGCCGCGGACAGGTGCTCGCGCACCTTCGCCGGGATCTCCCCGGCATCGCGGTAGGTGTCGACGGTGGGCATCCACGATGTGCCCGCGGCGCACCCGGCGTCGAAGGACGAGGCGATCAGCGCGGCGCGACGGGGATCGCGGGCCGCCACCAGCACGGTCGGCAGCCAGCGGCCGACCGCCCAGATGACCGAGTTGTAGCCGCTGAGGTAGCGGACCGGCTCCTCCTGGGTCAGCACCAGCGCGTCGAAGCCCTGCTGGTCCATGAGCGCGGCCAGCCGCGCGTACCGCTGCCGGTACTCGGCGATCGGGAAGTCCGGCCAGACCTGCGCCCGCTCGCCGAGGTCGGTGCCGGCCCCGTCGATGCCGGCGATGGCGGCCAGCCCCGCGTCCAGGTTCATGCGGCGGCGTCAGCCCGGGCCGGGGGCGGCCGGGGCCGGCTCCTGCTCGGGCTGTCTGTTCCGCAGGCGCGCGAACCACCAGATGAGCCCGACCACGAGCGTGCCGATCGCGAGATCCTCGATCACCGGCAGCGGCCCGAGGTCGGGGTTGGTGGCCTCACGCGGCCACGCGGCGTCCCACAGGATCACCACGGTCCAGATCAGGCCCGCCACCGTGATGGGCAGCCCCCACCGGCCCAGGTTGAACTGCGCGCGCGTTTGCGGCCATCCCTGCAGGCGGCGCACCAGCAGCGAGGCGAGGACCAGGATGTACGGGATGATGATCAGCGCCGTGATGGCGGCGACGATCACCGGGATGCGCGTGATGAAGATCAGCGGGATCATCGACAGCAGCGCGGCCACGACGATCGTGCCCAGCGGCTCGTCGGTGTGCGGGGACAGCCTGGTCAGGAACGCCTTTCCGGGCAGCTGGCCGTTGCGCCCCATCCCGTAGATCATCCGCACGATGGTCGCCAGCGTCGCGATGGCGGTGCTGAACACCGAGACCATCGCGCCCGCGAAGAAGAACTTGGCGAAGCCCGAGCCGAGCGCCGCCGTGAGCACGTCCGGGATCATGGCGGGGTCGGTCATCGCCTTGCCCACGTTCGGGATGGCCAGCAGCAGCGCGAGGTCGAAGATGAACAGCACCAGCGCGGTGCCGGTCAGCCCGGCGATGATCGCCTGGCTCGGCTTGATCCGTGACTTGCGGGTCTCCTCGGCGAACGCGCCGGCCGTCTCGAAGCCGACCAGCTGGGTCACGACCAGCGCGATGACCACCAGGAACGGCCAGAAGTAGCTGCCGCTGCCCTGCACGCCGCCGGTATCGCCGAGCACCGACAGCGGCTGCTGCTGGTGGAACAGCAGGCCGATCGCGGCCACCATCAGGACGGCGATCTCGAAGACGACGCCGATGCTGTTCAGCGTCGCGACCACCCGCACGCTCGTGGCCATCAGGACCGCGGCCACCACCGTGGTGATGATGGAGATGATCACTTCGTGGGTCAGCGTCAGCGTGATGCCGGCGTCCAGGCCCGACAGCACGATGTTCATCGCGAAGCCGACCGCGGGCATGACCAGGATGATCGCGACCACGTAGAACAGCCCGGTCATCCAGCCGATGAACTCCCCGCCCAGCCGCTGCGCCCACTGGTAGATGCCGCCGGTCAGCGGGTAGTGCGAGCTCAGCTCGGCCCAGGTCACCGCCAGCAGCAGCTGGAGCAGGAAGATGATCGGGATCGCCCAGATGAACGCCGGGCCGCCGAGCGCCAGCGTGGCCCCGGTGATCAGCAGCGCGCCGGTGGTCGGCCCCTGGAAGGCGACCGCGAACAGCGATCCGGTGACGAAGCCGAGCGCGCGCTTGAACCGCGGCTCGACACCGAGCTGGCGCAGGTATTCGCTGTCGCTGACCTCCGTCGAAGGGCTGACACTCTCGGCAGTGTTGTCGGTCATGGTGGTCCTCCGTCACCAGGCCAGCTGTACCTTGACCGGATCGTACGAGCGCAGTTCGAATTAGGCAATAGTTTGCTGTCGATCATGCGCATTTAGTGCGAGCTACGGCCTTGCTGGGCCGAATCTCGAACAAATGGATCTTCAGGCGGCAGGCGCGTGCGGCCGCTACCCGATCTCCCATTCGTAGGAGAACTTGACCACCTTGAGGATGATCGACGTCTCCAGGCCGGTGATCCCGGGCAGCCCGCCGAGCTTGTCGGTCACGAACTCGAGCAGGTGCTCCTGGTCCACGAAGAACGCCTCGACGATCAGGTCGTAGCGGCCCGAGGACATGCCGACGTACCTGACCTCGGGGTAGGTCCGGATGGTGCCGGCGACAGCCCGTATCGCCGTCAGCTCGACCGAGACGCCGAGAATCGCCGACAGCGCCATCCCCGAGGCCTCCGGCGTCGGGACCGCGACGATGCTCATCAGCCGCTCCTGCAGCAGGTGGGCGATCCGTTTCCGGACGGTGGTCTCGGTGATCTCCAGTGACCGGGCGATCTCGGTGTTGCTGAGGCGGCCGTCGACCTGGAGCATCTTGATGATTTTCCGGTCGAGCTCGTCAACCTGGCGGCCCCGCCCGCGCGAGGGCGCTGGGGCAGCCCCGTTACCGTCTTGGCCGGCTCTGGTGGCCACGGGACTCCTGTCTGATCCGGTCGTCGCGGTGGTGTGGTTGCCGCCTGGCGGCTGGGCAGGCCGCAGCCATCCGCTGGCCATCGTCGACGCTGGCCGGATCGCCGGGAGCCGCTCAGCGGCGGCTCCATCTTAGGCGGCTGCAAAGGTGCCCGCCGGGCGGGGTAGACCCGCGTTTCGCGGTGCAGGGTGGCAGGGGCTACGGGCCGTATCCCGGCGGCCCGCGGCCCCTGCCCGCGGCCCCTCCTGTCAGGACCCCGCCGCCGGCGTGGTGAGGTCGTACACGGTCATCCCGCCGACGGTCCTCGCGGTGAAATGTGCACTGACCCAGGCGGTGATCTGTGCCGCGTACCCGGAGCCCCCGCCCGGGCCGCCGGCCCCGCCCCTGGTCCCGGTCCCGGCCCCGGACCCGCTGGTCACGAAGTAGTGGATCTCGTGGGCGGAGACCAGCTTCACGAACTCGGCCAGGGTCGGCGCGGGATCGCTGCCGGTGAAGCCGCCGATCGCCATGACCGGGGCTCCGTTGCTGCCGAGCTCCAGCGAGGCCGCGGCCGTCGAGCTGACGGTGGCCGCGGCCCACCGGTAGCCGGTGGCGCCGGACTCAAGCAGCCTGGACAGCGCGGTGCTGACGCTGCCGGTGCCGGGCATGGCCCCGCCCGGGCCGCCTGCCCTGTCCGCCCCGCCCGGGAAGGCCCCGCTGGCGGCGGAATTCCCGTCCGCCGCGCTGCCCGCGCCGCCGGGAAAGGCGCCGGCGCCCGGCTGGCCATCTCCTGCCTGGCCATCTCCTGCCTGGCCATCTCCTGCCTGGCCGCTGCCAGGTGGGCCAGCGTCCAGCGCACCGGCACCGGGCTGGCCGGCGCCGGACCGGCTGGCCGCCCCGGGGAAGCCGCCGGTTCCGCCAGGTGCACCGGAGGATCCCGCCACGGTGGGGCCGGCCGTCGGGATCGACCCGCCGTGGACCGTCGCGGCGGTGTCGATGCTGTAGGCCAGCGGCCCGGCCAGCCCGGCCACGAGGGCGAGCGAGAGGGGAGCGACGGCGAGGGCGTGCGCGCCCCGGACGGTGGCGGACCGCAGCGCGGGGCCGGCCAGGATCAGGCCCGCGGCCGCGGCGGCGGCGAGCGCGATGACGACCCGCAGCCACGGGAGCCAGCCCGGGCTCCGGCCGAGCAGCACCCAGGCCCAGCCGGCGGTGACCAGCAGCGTGCCAGCCAGGATGACGCGGGCGGCCCAGGTGTGCCTGATCCGCCAGAGCCCGGCCGCGCCGATGCCCACCAGCGCGCCGATCGGCGGGGCGAGCGCGGCCGTGTAGTAGGGGTGAATGATGCCGGACATGTAGCTGAAGACCACGCCGGTCACCACCAGCCAGCCGCCCCACAGCAGGGCGGCGGCGCGGGTCCGGTCGGTCCGCGGGCACCGCCGGGACACCCACAGCATGACCACCAGGGCGATCAGGGCGGCCGGGAGCAGCCAGCTGATCTGGCCGCCCATGTCGGACTCCAGCAGCCGGGTGATCCCGGTCGCCCCGCCGAACAGGGAACCGCCGCCTCCGCCGGGCGGGCCGCCGGCGGCGATGTCCCCGCCCAGCCGGGCGGCGCCCTCGCCGAGCCTGCCCGCCGCGGCACCCCCGCCCCCGATGGAGCTCTCGCTGCCGGTGAGCCGGCCGAGGCCGTTGTAGCCGAAGGTGAGCTGCAGGATGTTGTTGTCCGTCGAGCCGCCGACATACGGCCGGCTGCTGGCGGGGGTGAGCAGGTCGATCGCGACCCACCAGCCCGCGGCGGCGACCAGTGCCGCGCCCCCGGCCAGCAGCTGCCACAGGCGCCTGCCGAGCGGCGCCTGGCCAGCCCACAGGTAGGCCAGCCCGAAGGCGGGCAGCACCAGCAGGACCTGCAGCATCTTGGTGAGGTAGCCCAGGCCCAGCAGGGCCCCGGTCGCCGCGATCCAGCGGGTCCGGCCCGACTCGATAGCCCGGGTGGTGGTGTAGGCGGCCAGCGTCATGACCAGCACCAGCAGCGCGTCCGGGTTGTCGAACCGGAACATCAGCGTGGCCACCGGGGTGAGCGCCAGCACGGCCCCGGCGATGATCGCGGCTGTCGGGCCGAACCAGCGGCGCACCGTGGCGTACAGCACGCCGACGGCGGCCACACCCTCCAGAGCCTGCGGCACCAGCAGGCTCCAGTAGCTGAAACCGAAGATGCGGGCTGACAGCTCCATCACCCACAGCGACGCTGGGGTCTTGTCGACGGTGATGAAGTTGGCGGAGTCCACCGAGCCGAACAGGAACGCCTTCCAGCTCTTGGTGCCGGCCTGGACGGCGGCGGCGTAGAACTCGTTGGCGTAGCCGTTGCGGCTCAGCCCGGCGAGGTAGAGCACGGCTGTGGCCAGCAGCAGGGCCAGCAGCGCCGGCCTGGCCCAGGCCGGGTCGCCCGGTCGGCCCCGCAGCAGCCGGGCCCCCCGGCTGCCTGTTCCGGCTGGGCGGGCGTGCCGCTGGGCCGGCCTGAGCTGAGCGGGAACGGCCTTCACCGGGAATCACCGCCCGCCCAGGAAGCGAACCGGGCCGTGGCGGTGACAGGCGCCTCGGCCGGGGAAGGCGAGGCATCGCTGCGGGACGGCGAGCCGCTCCTGCTGCCGCGGAAGACCCAGCTGCGGTAGAGCGCGAACCGGACCACGGTGGCTACCAGGTTGGCCGTGACCAGCACGGGCACCTCGGTCAGCCGGCCCGGCTGGGCCGAGATGGCGTGCAGCGCCGCCAGCGCGCCGGAGGTGAAGGCGAGCCCGGCGGCGAAGGCGATCAGGCCGCGGGCCTGGTGGCGGGCGGCGTGGGTGCGCCCGCGGATGCCGAAGGTGAGCCGCCGGTTGGCGGCGGTGTTGGCGATCGCGGTGACGGCCAGGCTGAGCGCGTTGGCGGCCTGGGCGGGCATGGCGGTGCGCAGCAGCAGGTACAGCAGCACATAAGCGACGGTGCTGGCCGCCCCGACCGCGATGAACCGCGCCAGCTGCCCCGCCAGCGGGCCGCGCCTGCCGAGCAGGCCCTGGCGTCGGCCGAGCGAGCTGTGGCGCCCGCCTGGCGAGCGGCCGGGGGGTGGGCGCAGCCCGGGTGGGGCGGGGTGGCCCGGCGCGGCGTCTGCGTGCGGGTGCAGCCTGGGGGGTGAGGGGTGGCCCAGCTGGGGCACGGTGATGGTGCCGCGGGCCAGGGCGCTGCCCAGCCGGGCGATGCCGCGCAGGTCGGCCAGCGCGGTGGGGATCACTTTGACCCGCGAATCGGCGTCGTCGATCCAGTCCACCGGCACCTCATGGATGCGCAGCCCGGCCCGCTCGGCCAGCACCAGCAGCTCGGTGTCGAAGAACCACCCGGCATCGGCGGTCAGCGGCAGCAGCACCCGCGCTGCGTCGGCCCCGATCGCCTTGAAGCCGCACTGGGCGTCAGAGAACCGCGTGCCCAAACTGGCGTGCAGCAGCAGGTTGTAACAGCGGGAGATGAGCTCTCGCCGCGGCCCCCGCACCACCCGCGCGCCGCGCGCCAGCCGGGTGCCGATCGCCACCTCGCTGTGCCCCGACAGCAACGGCGCTACCAGCGGTGCCAGCGCATTCAAATCGGTGGACAGGTCTACATCCATATAGGCCACCACTGCGGCCTCACTAGCCAGCCACACCTGCCGCAGCGCCCCACCCCGCCCCGCTCGCCCGACCCGGACCGCCCGCACTGAGGCGAGCTCACCCGCCAGCGCCACCGCCAGCGGCCAGGTGCCATCACTGCTGCCGTTATCAGCGATCGTGACGCGGGCAGTGAAAGGAAAGCGCTCCCGCAGGTAGGCATCCAGCCGCCGGACACTCGGCCCGAGGTCGCGTTCTTCATCCCGGACCGGGATAACGATCTCTACCTGGGCTTGTTCTGGCACCAGTCCGGTCCGCCCAGCGAGCCGTATCCGGGGTGCGGATTCAGTGGTATGCATGGCCCGAGGTTCGGTGATGATCCTTTACCGCGACTTAGCTGTTCTTCTGGAACTGCCATGAAGCGGTAACCCCGGAACCGGCTGGCGCCCAAACGGCGCGGTGCCCGCGATCCTGCGCCGGCCCATCATGGGGCCGTCGCAGCTCCCGGCGCTGACCGATGCCGGCGCTGGGCACGTAGGCGCCGCGAATCATGCCAGCGCCCACATGTCAGCGCACCCCAGCGGCTGGTCGCGCGGCGGCGTTACCTCGGTCCCGGCACGACGACGACCGGGCAGGCAGCGTGGCGCATGACCTGGCCGCCGATCGAGCCCAGTATCAGCCGCGCGAAACCGCCGCCGCCCCGTGAGCCCACCACCAGCAGGTCGGCGTCACGGGAAGCCTTGATGAGTTCATGGGCCGCGAAGCCGTTCACCGCCTGGACCGTCACCGGCACGGGCGTGACCTCACCCAGTTGCGCCGCGGCCTTGGCGGCCGCGTCCCCGGCTGCCTGGCGAGCCTGCGCGAGCACGGGCGTGTCCGCGGGTAGTTCGACGGGGCGTCCGGTCCAGCCGCTGATCGCGACCTCGTGAACGGTCAGGACGGTGAGCGGGACACGGCGGGCCGCCGCTTCTTTCACCGCCCATTCCAGCGCCTGGCTGGCGCCGCTCGATCCGTCGACGCCGACAGTGATCCCGGCCATTGCCTGCTCCTTCCGCTGCGGTGCCCCCGGCGGGTAGCCGAAGGCTCCTGTCTTCAGGGTCGCGCCACCGGCACGTTCGGCCCCAGGGGACTTCGGGCAGCAGCGAGCGGCCTAGGTCCTGAGCTGGCCCAGATCTGTCCTTGGGCAGTTGCCCGGTGGCGCAACACGAGACAGCCCCGGGTGCTCACGGCCCGTACTATTCGCCACGGACACCGATCGCCGCGGCACCGGCCCCCGTGGCACAGCGACACGGGAACCGGGGCCGGGGAGCGCTGACGTCGAGGGAGGCGGGCGGGCCGATGGCAGGGGACCTGGCACACTTCCGGATGCTGATTGGCGGCAAGGCGGCGGATGCGATCTCCGGCAGGACGTTCGAGTCGCAGAATCCTTACACCGGCCAGAGCTGGGCTGTCCTGCCCGACGGCGGTCCCGGGGACGTCGATGCGGCCGTCGGGGCCGCGCGGTCGGCGCTGGACGGCGAATGGGGGCGGCTGACGGGGTTCGCCCGGGCGGCCCTGCTGCGCCGCCTGGGCGATCTCATCTCCGACCACGCCCAGCAGCTCGCGCAGCTGGAGGTCAGCGACTCCGGCAAGCTGTACCGCGAGATGATCGGCCAGATGAACGGGCTCGGGAGCTGGTATCACTACTACGCCGGGCTGGCCGACAAGCTTGAGGGGCGGCAGATCCCGGCGCCCAACCCGGACTATCTCGTCTACACCCGGCGTGAGCCGGTGGGTGTCGTGGCGGCGATCACCCCGTGGAACTCGCCCCTGCTCCTGATGACCTGGAAGGTCGCTCCCGCGCTCGCCGCGGGCTGCACCGTGGTGGTGAAGCCGTCGGAGCACTCCCCGGTCTCCACGCTGGGCTTCGCCGAGCTGTTCGGGCTGGCCGGGTTCCCGCCGGGGGTGTTCAACGCCGTCACCGGGCTCTCGCGTGAGGTCGGCGCCGCGCTGGCCGGCCATCCCGGCGTGGACAAGGTCGCCTTCACCGGCTCGACGGCGACCGGCCGTGCGGTCGCGCACGCCGCGGCCGAGAACCTCAGCAAGGTGACCCTTGAGCTGGGCGGCAAGTCCCCCCAGATCGTCTTCCCCGACGCCGACCTGCGGGCCGCGGCGAACGGGCTGGTGGCTGGCGTGTTCGCGGCGACCGGGCAGACCTGCATGGCCGGCTCGCGGCTCATCGTGCACGAGAGCGTGCACGATGAGCTGGTCCGGCTCGTCGCCGAGCGGGCCGCAGCGATCAGGCTCGGCGACCCGAACGATCCGGAGACCGAGATGGGGCCGGTCGCCAACAGGCCCCAGTACGAGAAGGTGCTCGGGTATCTCCAGACCGCCCAGGACGAGGGCGCGACGGTAGCCTGCGGCGGGGCGGCCGACACCGGGCTCGGCGGTTTCTTCGTCAAGCCCACGGTGCTGACCGGGGTGGGCCCGCAGTCGACCGTGGTCCGGGAGGAGGTCTTCGGCCCGGTGCTGTCGGCCTACACGTTCACCAGCGAGGACGAGGCGCTCAAACTCGCCAACGACACCCCCTACGGGCTGGCGGGCGCCGTGTGGACCAAGGACATTCACCGCGCCCACCGGGTGGCGGCCGGGCTCCGGGCCGGCACGGTGTGGATCAACGCCTACCGGGTCGTCGCCCCGAGCGTGCCTTTCGGCGGCTATGGCGCCTCCGGGCTCGGCCGGGAGAACGGCATCGCCGCGGTGGATGAGTACCTGGAGAACAAATCAGTCTGGGTGGAGCTCAGCGGCGGCACGCGCGACCCCTTCACGCTGGGCTGAGGCGGTCGGCGTCCCTCGGCCGCCGCCGCGCCCGGCCGCCGGGCGGAAGCCGGCGGGGCGGTCAGGCCGCCGAGCTGAGCGCGTAGGGACGCGGGCGTCGCAAGAGCCACTGCCAGAAGGTCCGGCGCGGCGGGCGTGCCTTGAGCCCGCCGCTGCCGACCCGGCCGGAAACCTGGATCCGGAGGAAGACGGGCACGTCAGGACCCCAGGGCGCATGAACCTTGACGCTGCCGCTGCGGACGGCCACCTCGTCGGTGTCCACCACGATGCCGGGCCTGGTCAGCAGCTTCAGCGTGCCGCTGCGCACACTGGCGTCGATATGGAGCGACGGCTGCGTGATCACGGCCTCGGTGAAGTCGAGAGTGATGCGGCCGCTGGTGACCCGCGCCTCAATCCGCAGCGGCACCAGCCAGCGGCCATCCCGCCTCGCGCTGCCGCTGCCGCATTCGATGCGGATCATGTCCTTCGGCTGCGCGGGCACCGTGCCCGTGGGGAGACCCGGCGCGGCCGGCAGGTCCCTGCTCAGGGCCGCGAGCTCGCCGTAGGTGCGCGCGGTGAGCGCCTTCTCCAGCCGCTCGTCGAGCTCCTCCGGGGTCAGCCGGCCGTCGCCCGCGGCTACCCGCAGCAGTTCGGCGACCCGGTCCCTGTCCTCATGGGACGCACGGAACTCACCCGACGGGGTCACCTCATCGCCGCGTCCCAGCGGCGACACCTCGCCCGCCATGGACACACTCTAAAGCGCGGCCTCCTGCCCGGCACCTGCGCCGCTGCCTCCCAGCTGGCTGCCTGCTCCGGCCGCCAGCCGCCGCTCGCCGGCCGTTCAGGATGACCAGCAAACGCTCATGAGAGCGTGAGCAGGTGCCTAGGGTCCTTAGAGATTTCCTCCAGGTTCGGGCCTGAACATCAGAAAACAGGCAACCAGGATGACGATGCACGGAGGAGCAGACCCAGATGGGCACGGTCTACGAGCCGGTTTTCAGCAGTCCGGCACAGGATCAGCGTGACGGGCTGGTGGAGGCCCCCGGCGGCCCCAGCGACCCAGATGGCCCGGGCGGGCACGGCGGCCAGGGAGACGGCCGTGGCGGCCGGTCGTGGCGGCGCAACGCCCTGCTGGCTGGCGTGTCGGTCGCGGCGGCCGCACTCGTGGCCACCGGCCTGGGCGTGGCGGAGGCGATGGGCGCCACCACGCTGACCACGGCGCAGATCGCGTCGAAGGTGGACCCGGGCCTGGTCGATGTGGTGACGACCCTGGGATACCAGAACGGCGAAGCGGCCGGCACCGGGATGGTGCTGACGCCCGATGGCGAGGTGCTGACCAACAACCACGTGATCGACGGCGCGACCTCGATCAAGGCCATCGATGTGGGTAACGGGCGCACCTACACCGCCAAGGTGGTCGGCTACGACAAGACCCACGACGTGGCGGTGCTGCAGCTCGAGAACGCCTCCGGGCTCCAGACGGTCACCCTCGGCTCCGCCAGCCCCCAGAGCGGCCAGAAGGTGATCGCGCTGGGAAACGCCGGCGGCAAGGGCGGCACGCCGTCGGTGGTCACCGGGCGGATTACCGGGCTCAACCAGTCGATCACCGCATCCGACGAGTCAGCGGGCGACGCTGAGCGGCTGACGGGGATGATCGGTCACAACGCCCCCATCCAGCCTGGCGACTCCGGCGGGCCGCTGGTCAACACCTACGGCGAGGTCATCGGGATGGACACCGCGGGCTCCAGTTCCCAGTCCGGGTCCGGGAATGGGTCCGGGCAGACGCAGACGGATGTGCAGGCGTTCGCCATCCCCATCACCAGGGCGTCCTCGATCGCCGGCCAGATCGAGGCGGGCACGCCGTCGTCCACTGTGCACCTCGGGCGCACCGCGTTCCTCGGCATTCAGACCTCGGCGTCCGGCACCAGCAGTCTCGGTGGCGGCACCGGCGGTGGCCTCGGCGGCTCTGGCGGGAGCAGCGGCGGCTTCGGCGGTAGCGGTGGCTTCGGCGGGAGCAGTGGCGGCTTCGGCGGCAGCAGTGGCGGCTTCGGCGGCGGCGACGGCGGCTTCGGTGGCATCCTGCCCGGCTTCGGCGGCGACGGTGGCTTCGGCGGGGCCTTCCCCGGCGGCTTCGGCGGTATCTTCGGTGGCTCCAGTGGCAGCGGTGGCTTCGGCGGCAGCTCCGGCAGTTCCGGCAGCTCCGGTGGCAGCCTCGGTGGCGGCACCAGCACCGGCACCGGCAGCGGCGTCACCATCGCCGGGGTGGTGTCCGGGTCGGCAGCCGCCCAGGCGGGCCTGGCCGCGGGCGACCAGATCACCTCGGTCGCTGGCCACACCGTGACGTCCGCCTCGGACATTGGCTCGGTGCTGGAGCATTACCACCCGGGCGACCGGATCAGCGTCAGCTGGACGGACCAGTCCGGCCAGTCCCACACCGCCAGCGTGGCTCTCACCGCCGGCCCAGCCGCCTGAGAACCGGCGGCCGCCCAGGCGGCAGCAGCAACTAGCTGGCAACGGTGACCCGGTGCACGGCAGCACGCCGTGCACCGGCGGGTCCCGCGTCTGGGTGGAGTATCGAGGCGATGGCCTCGACGCCGTCAACCAGCCGGGGTCCGGGGCGGACCACGATGCCGTCAGCGTCGATCGCCCAGACCGGTATGCCGGGCAGCGCCTGGGCCGCGGCCTGCGCCTGCTCGATCGCGCCGGGCAGGTGGTACCCGCAGGGTGCCACCACGACGAGTTCGGGTGCTGCCGCGGCAATGGCGGCCCAGGTCGTCGGGACCGACTGCGCGCCCGGGCGGGCCGCGACCGGCACGCCGCCCGCGGCGCTGACAAGGTCGGGTATCCAGTGCCCGGCGGTGAACGGCGGATCCACCCACTCGACCACCGCGACGCGGGGACGGCGGCGCCCGGCGACGCTCTCTGTGACGCCAGCCAGCCTTGCCCGCAGACCAGCCACCAGCCGCGTGGCGCGCTCCGGCACACCGGCCCGCCGCCCGACCTCCAGGATCGAGTCCAGCACCTCGTCAAGCGAGTGCGGGTCGAGCGACAGCACCTCGGCCTGGCACCCCAGGTAGCCCAGGGCCTCGTCGACGTGCCCCGATGGCAGCGCGCACACCCGGCACAGGTCCTGGGTCAGGATCAGGTCGGGCCGCAGATCCGCGAGGGCGCGGGCGTGCAGCGTGTACAGATCCGCGCCGGCCGCCAGCTGCGCGCGGACGTAGCCGTCAATCTCACGCGGAGTCATCCCGGTGGTATCACGGCCGCCTACCACGATCGTCTTCTCCGACCGGGCGGCCGGCGGCTCATCGCACTCGAACGTGACCCCGACCAGGTCCTCGCCCAGGCCGAGCGCGTACACGATTTCGGTCGCCGACGGCAGCAGCGAGACCAGACGCACGAGATCAAGGATAGGCATCCGCGGCCGGGCCGCGTGGTGCGCCGGGGCCGGCCGTGCTATCAGTCCCGGTCGTCGCGGCCGGTCCAGGTGCAGACGCACACCTTGTTGCCCTCGGCATCGGCGAGGACCCAGAACGAGCTGGCAAAGGAATCGTCGACCAGCCGGCGGGACAGCGGGATGTCAGGGCCGGGCACGGTCATGGGCGCCAGCATGCCAGCTGGCGGCCCGGCCAGCCACAGCCTCCCCCACACCGTCGGCCCCCTGGTCCCGCGCATGGGCCGCCGGAGTGGCCTGCTCCTCTCCGGCGAGGGTGCCGTTGCGGCGGAGTTCGGAGATGAGCGCTGCCATGCGGCTGGTGATGTCCGGCCCGTTAGTGGTCCAGCCGTAGAGATGGGCGATCCTGGCCATCAGCTCGCTGCGGCTGATGCCTGCGGCGTCGCGGACGAGGCTGACCACGGCCATCGCGAGCTCGCGGTCGTGCACCTGGTCAATGGTGCGTTCGCAGGCGGGAACCGGGGTCCGCACGACGGGGCGCGGTGAGCTGGCGAGCGTGAGGAACTCGCCGTCACGAACCACGTCGGCGAGCCTGATCGCGGCATCGATGTTGTCGCGGGCCTGGGACCCGTTCGGCCCGATGTTCCAGGCGCTGCGGAGCCGCGCGTGCACGATGCTGACATGCACGGGGGCTTCTGTGGTCACGACGGCGAGGACCCCGTCCGTCATGGTGAACTGGCTCGCGGGATCGGCCGGGTCGGCCCAGTGGGGAAGCGGAGGCACGGCCGCTGTCGCGTACGGGACGGCCCAGCCGGGTACCGGGTCGGAGCCCGCCGCCTCGGCACGGGTGACGGGCCGGGATACCTCGGCACGGGTGACGGGCTGGGGCACTCGGGGTCGCGAGGCGAGCTGGGGAACCCCGGGCTGCGGGCCGGCCCGGAACACATCGGGCCGGGGAGCGGGCTGGAACACGTCGGTACCGGTGATGGCCTCTGCTGCCCTGGCCCCGGCGGTGGGGGTCACCTCGGCCTGGGGGACGGGCGGCGGCACCTCGGCGCGGGTGATGGGCCGGGCCGTCTCGTCCCTGCGGGGCTGGGCTGTCTCGGCCCTGACGGCAGGTATCACCTCGGTTTGAGGCACGGGCTGGGGAACCCCGGGCTGCGGGCCGGCCCGGAACACATCGGGCCGGGGAGCGGGCTGGGGCACCTCTGGCCGGGCGGCGGGCTGGAACACGTCTGGCCGGGCGGCGGGCTGGGACACCTCGGCACGGGCGGCGGGCTGGGACACCTCGGCA
>Ga0335079_10003811_pt1 | contig 17369 bp, 15 predicted proteins | sample Lox_Sample_33_FD_206719 | JGI IMG/M metagenome (GOLD analysis project Ga0335079, IMG submission 206719) | Soil microbial communities from Loxahatchee National Wildlife Refuge, Florida, United States - Lox_Sample_3.3 | ecosystem: Environmental > Terrestrial > Soil > Wetlands | place: USA... | reverse complement strand
AGATGTTCGTCGGCGTGGGTGCCGCGCGCGTGCGCGACATGTTCGAGCAGGCGAAGAAGAACGCGCCGTGCATCGTGTTCATCGACGAGATCGACGCGGTCGGCCGCCAGCGTGGCGCGGGCCTCGGTGGCGGCAACGACGAGCGCGAGCAGACATTGAACCAGTTGCTGGTCGAGATGGACGGCTTCGAAGGCAACTCGGGCGTGATCGTCATCGCTGCCACCAACCGGCCCGACGTGCTCGACCCGGCGCTCATGCGCCCGGGCCGCTTCGACCGGCAGGTGGTCGTGCCGCTGCCCGACATCCGCGGCCGCGAGCAGATCCTGCTCGTGCACATGCGCAAGGTGCCTCTGGCGGGCGACGTCAAGGCGGAGATCATCGCCCGCGGCACGCCGGGCTTCTCCGGCGCCGACCTCGCGAACCTCGTCAACGAGGCCGCGCTGTTCGCCGCGCGCAAGAGCAAGCGCCTGGTCGACATGGAGGACTTCGAGCTCGCCAAGGACAAGATCATGATGGGCGCCGAGCGCAAATCGATGGTCATGTCCGAGGAGGAGAAGAGGAACACCGCCTTCCACGAGTCGGGCCACACCGTCGTGGCGAAGCTGCTGCCCAAGTCCGACCCTGTGCACAAGGTGACGATCATCCCGCGCGGCCGCGCGCTGGGCGTGACGATGCAGCTCCCGGAGCAGGACCGCTACTCGTACGACCGCGACTACCTCCTGCAGCGGATCGCGGTGCTCTTCGGCGGTCGCATCGCCGAGGAGATCTTCATGCACCAGATGACCACGGGTGCCGGCAACGACTTCGAGCGCGCGACCGCGATGGCGCGCGACATGGTCACCCGCTACGGGATGTCCGACGCGCTGGGCCCGATGGTGTACGCCGAGAACGAGGGCGAGGTCTTCCTCGGGCGCTCCATCACCACGCAGAAGAACGTCTCGGAAGCGACCATGCAGAAGGTCGACCAGGAGATCCGGCGCATCATCGACGAGCAGTACACGCTCGCGCGCAAGCTCATCGAGGAGAATCGCGACAAGGTCGAGACGATGGCCAAGTCGCTCCTCGAATGGGAGACGCTCGACAACGAGCAGGTCGAGGACATCATGCAGGGCCGGCCGCCGCGGCCGCCCAAGCCGGCCTCGCTCCCCGCGCCGATCACGAGCGGCCCCACGGCCGGCCCGGACGCCGCGCCCTCGGCGCGGCCGGCTTAACAGGGTCCAAGTCATCCCCGGGGCGAAGCTTGCCCCGGAGTGATTAAGTCCGGGGGCCGGGATCCAAGTTGGCCTCGCTAGGCGCGGCTACGGGACAACCTTGGGCCCCGGCCTGCGCCGGGGCGACAGCAATGATCCTCCGCTGCGGTCGCTTCGAGCTCGCTCTGGACCGCCCGCGCGTCATGGGCGTGCTCAACGTCACGCCGGATTCCTTTTCGGACGGTGGGCGCTTTCTCGAGATGGACGCCGCGCTCGAGCACGCGCGGCGGATGATCGAGGAGGGCGCCGACATCATCGACATCGGCGCCGAATCGACGCGCCCTGGTGCCACGCCGACTTCCGAGTCGGACGAGATGCGGCGCATCGTCCCGCTGCTCGAGCGGCTCGCGGGCGCCGGCGCTCCGGTGAGCGTCGACACGCGCAAGCCCGCGGTGATGCGCGCCGCGATCGCCGCGGGAGCGAGCATGATCAACGACGTCGCCGCGCTGCGCGCGCCGGGTGCGCTCGAAACGCTCGCCAGCGCGACGAAGCCCGTCGCGGTGTGTCTCATGCACATGCGTGGCGAGCCCGCGTCGATGCAACAACGTGTCGCCTACACCGACGTCGTGGCGGAGGTGAGGGGATTTCTCGCCGAGCGGGCCGGCGCCTGCGAAGCGGCGGGCATCGCTCACGAGCGGATCGTCGTCGACCCGGGCTTTGGCTTCGGCAAGACAGTGGCACATAATCTCGTCTTGCTGCGGGAGCTCGCGCAAATCGTCGCGCTAGGCTATCCCGTGCTCGTCGGCCTGTCGCGCAAGTCGACGATCGGCACGATCACCGGCCGCGAGGTCGGCGAACGCGTCGCGGGAAGCCTCGGCGCCGCGCTCGCTGCGGTGGCGCGCGGCGCGAAGCTCGTGCGCGTGCACGACGTGCGCGAGACGGTCGATGCGCTGAAGGTCTGGAACGCCGTTGAAACCGCAGCGCTCGGGCGCGCGGAGCGAGGTTGAAGCGTGGGAAAGTATTTCGGCACTGACGGTGTACGCGGTCGCGTCGGCGACGCGCCGATCACGCCCGATCTCGTGCTGCATCTCGGCCATGCGGCTGGGCGCGTGCTCGCGCGGGAATCCGCCACGCATCCCGGAGAGCGCCCCGGCGTGCTCATCGGCAAGGACACGCGCATCTCGGGCTACCTGCTCGAGGCCGCGCTCGAATCGGGACTGTCGGCGGCAGGTGTCGACGTCTACCTCTCCGGTCCGCTGCCCACACCCGCGGTCGCTTATCTCACGCGCGCGCTGCGCCTGTCCGCCGGCATCGTCATCAGCGCCTCGCACAATGCGTTCGAGGACAACGGTATCAAGTTCTTCTCCGCCGCGGGCACCAAGCTGCCCGACGCGGTCGAGCAGGCGATCGAGCAGGAGCTCGAGCGTCCGATCACCTGCGTGCCCTCCGCGGAGCTGGGCAAGGCGTTCCGCGTGAACGACGCGCCGGGGCGCTACATCGAGTTCTGCAAGGGCAGCTTCCCGAACGAGCTCGATCTCAAGGGACTCAAGATCGTCGTCGACTGCGCGCACGGCGCCGCCTACCACGTCGCGCCTCCGGTTTTCCACGAGCTTGGTGCAGAGGTGGTGGCGGTCGGCAGCGATCCTGACGGGCTCAACATCAACGCGGGGGTGGGCTCGATCCACCCGAAGCACCTGCAGGAGGCGGTCGTGCGCGAGCGCGCCGACCTCGGTATAGCGCTCGACGGCGACGGCGACCGGCTGCTCATGGTGGACGCGAAAGGCCGGGCCTACGACGGCGACGAGCTGCTCTACGTCATCGCGCTCGACTACTGGCGCCGCGGCGCGATGGCGGGCGGCGTGGTCGGCACGCAGATGAGCAACCTCGGCTTCGAGCAGGCGCTCGCCCGGCGCGGCATCCCGCTCGAGCGCACTCCCGTTGGCGACCGTTACGTCCTGGAAAGGCTGCTCGAGAAGAAGTGGCTGCTCGGCGGCGAGAACTCGGGGCATATCATCTGCCTCGACAAGCACACGACCGGCGACGCGATCGTCGCCGCGCTCGCCGTGCTGCGCGCGCTGATCGAGCAGGAGTCCACGCTCGCGCAGGCGACCGCCGACGCGCCGATGTTTCCGCAGCGGCTCATCAACGTGCCGATCCGCCGCGGCTTCGACTGGCGGGCGAGCGAGCTCATACGGGAGGCCGAGCGCGAGGCGGCCGCCGTGCTCGACGGCGGCGGGCGCGTTCTGCTGCGCCCCTCGGGCACCGAGCCGGTACTGCGCGTGATGGTCGAGGCGCGCGAAGCGGCCGCGGCTGATCGCTGCTGCCGTAACCTCGCTGACGCGGTCGCCCGCGCGGCCGCATAGACAGCATGGTCGCCGTCGTCCGCACGGCCCTCGGGCCTGCATCCGCCGTCGCTACTCCGGAAGCGATTGCCGCCTGGCTCGACGAGGTCGGCCGCGCGTACCCGCCCGAGGATCGCGCCGCGATCGCCGCCGCGCTCGAATATGCGCGCGCACGCTACGGCGCTCTTGCCACGCTCGACGGCGGCGGGCCGTGGCTCGATCGCGCGGTCGGCGCCGCGGGCATCGTCGCGAGCCTCAAGCTCGATGCCGACTCGGTGCGCGCCGCGCTGCTGATGGGCCTTCCCGATCTTCACGACTTCGACGCGCACTCGCTGGCTGCGACCTTCGGCGAGGAGATCGCGCAGATCGTCGTCGGCGTGGCGCGCATGGGCGCGATCCGCGCCACGCAGGAGAGCGTCGGAAAGGAAGAGCGCGAGGTGCAGGCCGAGAACCTGCGCAAGATGCTGCTGGCGATGGTCGAGGACATCCGCGTCGTGCTGATCAAGCTCGCCGAGCGCGTGCAGGCGCTGCGCTTTTTGATCGGCGACGAAGCCGCGCTTACGAGCCGCGAGCAGGCCGCGCGGGAGACGCTCGACCTCTTCGCGCCGCTCGCCAACCGGCTCGGCGTGTGGCAGCTCAAGTGGGAGCTCGAGGATCTCGCGCTGCGCGCGCTCGAGCCCGAAGCCTACCAGCGCATCGCGCGGCTCATCCACGAGCGGCGCCTCGACCGGCAGCATTACATCGAAAGCGTGCAGGTCCTTCTCAAGCGCGAGCTCGCGGTCGCCGGCGTGAAGGCCGACGTCTCCGGGCGCGCGAAGCACATCTACAGCATCTGGAACAAGCTGCGGCGCAAGGGCTCGGGCATCGAGTCGCTCTACGACATCCGCGCCGTGCGCATCCTCGTCGACGAAGTCAAGGACTGCTACGCGGCGCTCGGCATCGTGCACAACCTCTGGAGCCCGGTGTCGCGCGAGTTCGACGACTACATCGCCAAGCCCAAGGCCAACGACTACCGCTCGCTGCACACGGCCGTGATCGGGCCGGAGGGCAAGCCGCTCGAAGTGCAGATCCGCACGCACGAGATGCACCGCCAGTCCGAATACGGGGTCGCGGCGCACTGGCGCTACAAGGAGGGCGCGCAGGCCGGGCGCCGCGATCCGGGTTACGAGGAGAAGATCGCCTGGCTGCGGCATGTGCTCGACTGGAAGGACGCGGTTGCCGACGCCGGCGAATGGCTGCAGCAGTTCAAGTCGAGCCTGTTCACCGACACGATCTACGTTCTCACCCCGCAGGGCAAGGTGATCGACCTGCCGCGCGGCGCGACCCCCGTCGACTTCGCCTACGCCGTGCACACGAGCCTCGGCCACCGCTGCCGCGGCGCGCGCGTGGATGGCGCGATGGTGCCGCTCAATCATGTCCTTGCGAGCGGGCAGCGTGTGGAGATCGTCGCGGTGAAGGATGGGCCCTCAGTCGGCCCGAGCCGCGACTGGCTCAACCCCGACCTCGGCTACGTGGTGAGCCATCGCGCCCGCACCAAGGTGCGGCAGTGGTTCAAGGCGCAGCAGCTCGAGGAGACGATCGCGCACGGCCGCGAGATGGTCGAGCGCGAGCTCGCGCGCGCGGGCGCCACCGCGCTCAAGCTGGAGACGATCGCCGTCGAGGCGGGCTTTGCGAAGCCCGAGGAGCTGTTCGCCGCGGTCGCGCGCGCGGAGATCAACCTGCGTCACCTGCAGAACGCGATCCGTGCCGCCGGTCATCCCGGCGAAGCGCCGCCGGCGCGGGCGCCAGAGGAGCTCGTGCCGCGGGAGAGCAAGGCCGCGCGCGCGGGCAGCGGGATTCTCATCGTCGGCGTCGATCGCCTGCTCACGGGCCTCGCGCGCTGCTGCAAGCCTGCGCCGCCGGATCCGATCGTCGGCTTCGTCACGCGCGGCAAGGGCATCAGCGTCCACCGCCAGGGTTGCGCCAACGTAGCCCGCATGAAGGAGCGTCAGTCCGAGCGGCTCATCACCGCGGAATGGGGCAAGCCGCGCGACGAGGTCTTTCCGGTCGACGTCATCGTGGAAGCGATGGATCGCCAGGGCCTGCTGCGCGACGTCTCCGAAGTGTTCTCGCGCGAGAAGATCAACGTCACGGCGGTCAACACGCAGTCGCGCAATCTGCAGGCGCGCATGGCCTTCACGCTCGAGGTGCGCAGCCTAGTCGAGCTCAAGCGCGCGCTCGCGCTCGTGCGCGACGTTCACGGCGTCCTCTCCGCGGCAAGGCGCTAGCCTCGGGAGCTGCCGCCGTACCGGCGATCGGCAAAACCGATCGCCTCCTTCCGGAAATACGATTGGACGGGCTCGTGCCTCGACCATAGATTAGGGTCATGGAGGCAACAGCGAGCGCGACCGCTACCGCGGCGCGCAAGTGGAGTCCGACATGAAAGTCACAAACTTTCTCGCCGACGATTCGAGTCTCATCGGCGCATGGGCGAAGCTCGCCCAGGCCCTGGCGTTCCCCGGCGGATTGCCGGCAGGCGAAACACGTGCGGCGCGGCCGGGGTTGCTCGCGCGCCTCGATCGCTGGCTGTGGAAGCAGGAGATGCGCGAACGCGAGGCCTATCTGGCCGGCGCGCAGAACGTCTTCGAGCTCGAGGAGCGCATGCGCCGCCTCGATCGCGGCAACCCGTTCCCGTATTACTGAGCGACAGGATGCAATCGATGAACGGCGAAAGCAATCACGCTTTTAGTGCCTCGGTGCTCGACGCCCGGCAGCCGCGACTGACCTGGCCGCTGTTTGCGGTGCAGCTCTGCCTGCTGGGCGCGTTCGTCGGCATGTGTCTCGTGCTCATCGCGGCGCGAGATTTGATCAGCGGCGCGAGCGCCGCGGCCCCGGCTGCGACGCTGGCGCTCGCTGTGGTCGGAATCGTTCTGGCGACGGCGGCCTGGCGAAGCGCTGTCCGCCGGGTCGAGCGCCTCGCGAGCGAGGCTGATGCAGGCAAGCGCCAAGGGACGGGAACCCGCGCCGCTTCGTCGCCCGCGCGGCCGCTCGCGCTCGTCCCGCACCGCTGATCATCTGCTCCCGGCGAGCGTGAGCAAGAGCCCCGCGGCGGCGCAGGCGAGGATCAGCGGAATCACGCCTGCCTTGAATCGGAACAGCGCGAGCGCTGCCGCGATTCCGATCAGCGCGGAAACGTAGTCGAAGCTCCCCCGCAGCCCCGCCGGCCACAGCACGTGGACGGCGAAGAACACGGCGAGGTTGAGGATCACGCCCACCACCGCGGCGGTGATGCCGCTCAGCGGCGCGCTGAACTTCAGGTCCCCGTGCGTGGATTCGACCAGCGGCCCTCCGCTCAGAATGAACAGGAACGAGGGCAGAAACGTGAACCAGGTGGCGACGCTCGCTGCGAGGGCGCCGGCGACGAAGAGCGACTCGGGACCGAAGATCTGCTTGGTCCAGCCGCCGACGAAGCCGACGAAGGCCACGACCATGATGAGCGGGCCCGGCGTCGTTTCGCCGAGCGCGAGGCCGTCGATCATCTGGGGCGCGGTGAGCCAGCCGAAGCCGCCAACCGCGCCCTGAACGACGTAGGGCAGCACGGCGTAGGCGCCGCCGAAGGTGACGAGCGCCGCCTTGGTGAAGAACCATGCCATCTGCGGCAAGACGCCCTGGGCACCGAACGCGGCGACGAGCGCGCCCAGCGTGCCCGCCCACAGCAGCAGCGAGATGGCGACGACCGCAGCAAGGCGCGACCAGCGAAACCGCGCGTGTTCAGGGCTGGGTGTGTTGTCGTCGATCACGGCACGCGCGTGCCCCGCTGCGAGCGCCGCATGCGCGCCTCCCGTGGCGAATTGTCGCGGAGCGATCCGGCCGCCGAGCGCACCGATGAGACCCGCAGCGAGCACGATCGCCGGAAACGGCACCGCGAAGACGTAGATCGCAACGAACGCAGCGGCGGCGATCGCCCACAGCGGTGGCGACTTGAGGGCGCGCGAGCCGATGCGCCAGGCAGCGTGCAGCACGATCGCGGTGACCGCGGGTTTCACGCCGTAGAGCGCGCCCGCGATCGCCGGCACGTTGCCGAACGCCATGTAGATCCACGAGAGAGCGATCAGCACCGCGAGCGACGGGAGCACGAACAGCGCACCGGCCACGATGCCGCCCCAGGTGCGATGCATCAGCCAGCCGATGTAGGTTACGAGCTGCTGCGCCTCCGGCCCCGGCAGAACCATGCAGTAGTTGAGCGCGTGCAGGAATCGCGTCTCGGAGATCCAGCGTTTCTGCTCGACGAGCTCGCGATGCATGATCGCGATCTGCCCGGCCGGGCCGCCAAAGCTGATCCAGCCGAGCTTCCACCAGAAACGGGTCGCCTCCGCGAGCGACGGCGCGCGCGGCGCGCCCGCGTCGGCTCGCGTCAGATCAGTCCCTCAAGGAGCTGCACGTCGACCAGTTCCCCTGCCGCGACGTTGCCGGTTTCGGCGGGGAGCACGATGAAGCAGTTTGCCCGCGACATCGAGGAAAGAATTCCCGAGCCCTGATCGCCCGTCGTGCGCACGGTCCAGCCGCCGGCGCCGTCGGCTGACAGGATCCCGCGCTGAAACTCGGTGCGACCGGGCGTCTTCTTGATCGGCGCGGACAGCGGCACCTTGAACGTGGGCAGCGGCGCGATCTCGCGCTGTCCCTGCAGCGTGAGCAGCGCGTCCCGCACGAATTCATAGAACGTGACCATCACCGACACGGGATTGCCCGGCAGGCCGAAGAAGTGTGCGTTGCGCAGCTTGCCGTAGGCGAGGGGACGCCCGGGCTTCATCGCGATCTTCCAGAACAGCACCTCGCCCAGCTTGTCGAGGAGGCGCTTCACGTAGTCGGCTTCGCCCACCGATACGCCGCCGGACGTGATGACGACGTCGGCCGCCTGCGCCGCGCTCTCGAATGCGCGCTCGAGCGATGCCGGGTCGTCGGCGACCACGCCCATGTCGATGACTTCGCAGCCGAGACGTGTCAGCACGCCGTAGAGCGTATAGCGGTTGCTGTCGTAGACATCGCCCGCGCCGAGCGGCGTGCCGATCGACCTGAGCTCGTCCCCGGTCGAGAAGAACGCGACGCGGAGGCGTCGATAGACGTTGACCTCGCCGATCCCGAGCGAAGCGATCATGCCGAGCTCCGCGGGTCGCAGGCGCTGCCCGGCGCGGAACACGGTCTGGCCCCGCTTCAGGTCCTCGCCCGCGAAGCGGCGGTTGGTGCCGGCTTTGCCGACCGCGCCCGCCGCGATTCGCACGCCGGCTGCATCTTCGCTCGCGCGCTCCTGCATCACGACCGTGTCCGCGCCCTGGGGCATGACGCCGCCGGTGAAGATGCGCACGCATTCGCCCGCGCCGATCGCGCCGTCCCAGGGCTTGCCCGCGAAGGATTCGCCCACCCGCTTGAGCAGCGTTTCGCCGTCGTGCTTCAGATCCGCGAAGCGCACCGCGTAGCCGTCCATCGCCGAGTTGTCGTGACCGGGCACGTCGAGCGGCGAGACGAGGTCCTCGGCGAGCACGCGGCCGAGCGCACTGCGCACGTGCACCCGCTCGACAGCGCTCACCGGCACGAGGAAGCTCGCGATCAGCTCGCGCGCCTTCGCGACCGGCATCGAGTTCGGATCGTAGTCGTCGGCACAGGAGGCTTCGCGCAGCGTCTTGGGCTGGTTCATTGTTCGGCTGCCACGTCCGCCTGCTTCAGCTCCTCGGCGGTGTTGATGTTGCGAAAGGCATCGGCCTTGTCGTCGAAGGCGACCTCGATCGCCTTGAGCGAAGCGTACCACGCGTCGATCTTGCGGCCGCCCGCCTGGAGGAAGCTGGCGAGGTGCGGCAGCAGCGACCTGCGCACGAGCGCGAACACCGGGTGCGGCTGATCCATCGTTCGCGCGACGGCGAGGTCCGCATTCTGCGCTTCGAGGTTCTTCTGCAGGCGCGCCACGAGGTCGAGCGGCAGGAAAGGAGAATCGCATGGCACCGTCGCGACCAACGGATGCTCGGCGTGCATCAGGCCGGCCTGTAGTCCGGCGAGCGGCCCCGCGAAGCCGTCGATCTGATCGCGGATGACCGGGTAGCCGAAAGCCTCGTACTCGGCGATGCTGCGGTTGGCGTTGATCAGCATCTCGTCGACCTGCGGCGCGAAGCGCTCGATGACATGGCGCACCATGGGCTGTCCCTGCAGGAGGACGAGGCCCTTGTCCACGCTGCCCATGCGTCGTCCCTGGCCGCCGGCGAGCACGAGACCCGTGACGCCGCGCTTCTGCCCCGTCGGCGCGGGCTCGGGGGGCCACGGAATCCATTCCACATGCTCCTCGTAGAACGCGTGGCCTTCCGGCTCGCGATCGACCGCCGTCCTGAACGCGGCGAGCGCGATGTGGATCTCGCCCGGCCAGCGCGAGGACTCGAAGAAGAGCTTGGTGCCGCAGACGCGGCAGAAGGTCCGCCGCGTGCCCGGCGAGGATTCGTACGCGACGAGCTCGTCGGCCCCTGCGACGACGGCAACCTGCTCGGCCTTGAAGCCGATCCAGGTGACGAATCCCGATGAGTGCGACAGGCGGCAGCTCTGGCAATGACAGTGGCAGCAGAAGCGCGAGGGGAAGCGGGCGACGAAGCGGACGCGCCGGCAGTGGCACTCGCCGCGCGCTTCGCCGGGCTTGCCTGCGCTCATGCGTCCGTTCGAAACCGCTCGCCGCCGGTGAAGAGCAGATAGTGCTTGCCCGTCGCGCGGCCGATCATGGTCATGCCCACTTTCTGCGCGATCTCGTAGCCCATCTGCGTCAATCCCGAGCGCGAGACGAGAAACGGGATCCCCATCTGCGCCGCCTTGATCACCATCTCGGAGGTGAGGCGCCCCGTCGTGTAAAAGATCTTGTCGCCGCCCTCGACGCGATCGAGCCACATCATGCCGGCGATCGCATCGACTGCGTTGTGCCGGCCCACGTCCTCGACGAAGTACAGGATCTCGCTCGCGGCGCTCTCGTTCGTGGCGAGCGCGCAGCCGTGCACCGCGCCCGCCTGCTTGTAGATCGTCTCGTGTGCTCGCACTCGGTCCATCAGCGCGTAGAGCGTCGCGCGCGAGAGGCTCGCGTCGGCGGGCACGCGCACCGAGTCGATCTCCTCCATCAGGTCGCCGAACACCGTGCCCTGCCCGCAGCCGGTCGTCTTGGTGCGCTTCGCTGTCTTGGCCTCGAGGTCTTTCAACCCGTGCCGCGTGGTCACCGCGACCGCGTTCACCTCCCAGTCGACCTGCACCGAGACGACGTCCTCGATGCGTTCGAGCAGGCGCTGGTTGCGCAGGTACCCGATCGCGAGCGCCTCGGGCGCGGCGCCAAGCGTCATGATGGTGAGAATCTCCTGCTTGTCGACGTAGAGCGTGAGCGGATGCTCGCCGGCGATCGCCGTCTCGCGCGCCTCGCCGTTCTCGTCGACGGCGCGCACGCCGAAGGTCGCCGGCCGGGCGGCGTCGGAGAGGATGGGACGGTAGGGCGTATTGGGCGCGTTCATACGGCGAGCGAGCTCTACCCGCCGATGTAGCTCATCTCGATCTTGGGCAGCGCGGCGGTGTGCTCGGAGCGGATCTCGGAGTAACGGTCGGCACGCTGCAGCCAGATCGCGGCGATGGTATTGCCGATCTCGTCATCGCTGCGGCCGCTGCGCAGGAGCGCGCGCAGATCGTACCCCGCGGTCGCGAACAGGCACGTGTAGAGCTTGCCATCGGTGGCGAGCCGCGCGCGAGTGCAGTCGCGGCAGAAGGCCTGCGTGACGGAGGAGATGACGCCGATTTCACCCGCATTCGCGCTGTCGCGATAGCGCCACCGCTCGGCGACCTCGCCCGGATACGCGGCCTCGATCGCCTCGAGCGGGAATTCGCGCCCGATGATGGCGAGCACCTCCGCGGAGGGGACGACCTCGTCCATGCGCCAGCCGTTGGTGTGGCCCACGTCCATGTACTCGATGAAGCGAAGGATGTGCCCGCTGCCGCGGAAGCGCCGCACCATGGGCATGATCTCGCGCTCGTTCAAGCCGCGCTTGATGACCATGTTGATCTTGATCGGTGCGAGGCCCGCCTGCGCCGCTGCTTCGATTCCCTCGAGCACCTTCGCCACGGGGAAGTCGACGTCGTTCATGGCGCGGAAGATGTCGTCGTCGAGCGCGTCGAGGCTGACGGTGACGCGGTTGAGTCCCGCGGCCTTGAGCTCGCGCGCCTTGCGCGCGAGCAGCGATCCGTTGGTGGTGAGCGTGAGATCGAGCCCGCCGATGGCGGCGAGCATCTCCACCAGGCGCTCGATGTTCTTGCGCAGCAGCGGCTCGCCCCCCGTGAGCCGGATCTTTTCCACCCCGTGCGCCTTGAACACGCGCGCAAGCCGTGCGATCTCTTCGAAGGTCAACAGCTCTGCGTGCGGCAGGAAGGCGTGATCGCGGCCGAACGCGTCCTTCGGCATGCAGTAGACGCAGCGGAAGTTGCAGCGGTCGGTGACCGAGACGCGCAGATCGCGCAGGCTGCGCCCGCGTGCGTCGGCGAGAAGCCCCGTCGGCGCCACGCGCGGCGCGACGGCAAGCCCGTGCAACTCGGTCGCGAGGTGCGCGGAGCGAGCGTCGGCGAGGGGGATCACACGGGCCATTGGCGCGTTGGCGTACGGAGCAGCCAATGATCTTAGCAGACGCCAATCGCAAGGAGTATGATCGGTCGATCGCGCAGCGAGTTGCTTCATACTAAATCCATGCCGTTCATGCGGTTTCCCGTGGCCGTCGTCATGCAGCGTGTGCCGCTCGCGAATCGGTGGGTCGACGAGCGCTGGGAGGCGATCGCGGTCGAGCTCGCGGAGGAATCTTCGAGCGAGCCGGTGCGCATCGAAGGCGCCGGCATGGGCGCGCGCTGGCGCTGTCCCGGTTTGTTCGTGGAGCTGCATCCTGTGGAGGCCGAAGGCTATTTTCTGAATGTCTCCGCGGAGGAGCCCAAGGTGTTCGTGCTCTGGCGGATGACCGAGACAGGAGAGGAACCCGCGGCGCGGCCGCTCGTCGTCAGCCTGAGCTACAGCGAAGCGGCGCGATTTCTCGATGCCGGCGAGCAGGTCGATGCCGTGCCGGTTCCGGCGCCCCTGCTTGCCGAGATGGAGCGCTTCGTTCTCACGCACTACAAGGGCGAGCCGCGCAAGAAAGCGAAGCGCAACGAGCTCTACGAAGGCGATCTCGCGCGGCGCCGCGAGGCGAGCGGAGGCAGAGGTCGATGAAAGACAAGCCCGCGGGCGCGGAGCGCCTCTCGCTTTCGCGCTGGTCGCGACGCAAGCGCGAGGCGCGCTTGGTGTCGAGTGCAGACTCAGAGGTTGCGACACCGCCTATCCCGCCCGCAGCTCCTTCGGTAGCGGCCCCTGCGGCGACATCAACCGGCGCGCCGGTGGCGAGCGAGCTGCCCGGCGTCGATTCACTCGGCTTCGACGCGGATTTCACCGCCTTCCTGCGCCCGGAGGTCGACGAGAAGCTCAAGCGCGCGGCGCTGAAGCAGCTCTTCCGCGATCCTCGCTTCAACCTGATGGACGGACTCGACGTCTACATCGACGACTACACCAAGGCCGATCCGATAGCGCCCGATGTCCTGCAGGGATTGCTGCAGCGCGGATTCTCCACGCTCGCGTCTCCCGCGGCGGGCACGCCACCCGAGGCGGATGAAGGCGCGATGCCCGCGACATCGCCGCTCCCTGCAGTCGAGGCATCGACGCACACGCCTGCGTCCGCAAGCTCCGAGGCAGCGCGCGCAACCGCGCCGGAGGAAGGGAAGCCCGGTCCGACGTCGTGAGCATCGGCGACAAGGAGCTTCTGCTCTGTAATTGCAATGGCACGCTGCCGCTCGATGCGGCGGCGCTGGCGCGCGCGCTCGAGCTCGCCGCTGTGCCGCGCATTCACGGGCAGCTCTGCCAGAAGGAGCTCGGCGCCCTCGTTGCAGCCAAGGGCGAGTGCCTGGTTGCCTGCACGCAGGAAGCCGAGCGTTTTGAAGAGGCGGTGCGCGAGGGCGGCGGTCCGCGCGCGCTCGGCTTCGTGAACATCCGCGAGGCGGCAGGCTGGTCCGCCGAAACGCGCGCCGCAACGCCGAAGATCGCTGCGCTGCTCGCGGCCGCAGCCCTTCCCGAGCCCGAACCCGTGCCGCGCGTGAGCTTCACCTCCGCCGGCAGATTGCTGATCTTCGGCCAGTCGGATGCCGTCCTGTACTGGGCAGACAAGCTGCACAAGCAGCTCGAGGTCACGGCGCTGGTCACCGGCCGTGCAACGGGAACCGAGCTGCCGAGTGCGCGCGACTATCCCGTTTGCTCCGGCAAGCTGCTCCACCTTTCGGGCTGGCTCGGCGCTTTCGAGGCGCGCTGGGCGCAGGAGAACCCTATCGACCTGGAGGTTTGCACCCGCTGCAATGCGTGCATCAAGGCCTGCCCCGAGAAGGCGATCGACTGGAGCTACCAGATCGATCTCGAGCGCTGCCGCGATCACCGCAAGTGCGTGGCGGCGTGCGGCGCGATCGGTGCCATCGACTTCGAGCGTAGCTCCGGGGCGAGCGAACGTGAAGGGACCTTCGATCTCGTGCTTGATCTCGGTCGCGATCCCGTTTTCCGCATGCACCAGCCGCCCCAGGGATACTGGCACACGGGGCCGGATGCGGCCGCGCAGGCCGCCGCGGTCGTGGACCTCGCGGCGGCGGTCGGCGAATTCGAGAAGCCCAAGTTCTTCACCTACAAGGCTTCCATCTGCGCGCATTCGCGTTCGGCGCAGCCCGGCTGCGACCTGTGCCTCGACGTCTGCTCGACCCAGGCGATTCGCGAGGCCGACGGCGACAGCGATCACGTGTTCGTCGAGCCGCACCTGTGCATGGGCTGCGGCGCGTGCGCGACCGTGTGCCCGTCCGGGGCGATGAGCTATGTCTATCCATCGGTGCCCGAGCTGGGGTTGCGCGTGCGCACGCTGCTCGCGACCTATCGCGCCGGCAGCGGGAAAGACGCCTGTCTGCTTTTTCACGACGTAGGCGGGCGGGAGCTGATCCTCGCCCTGGGTCGCCGGGGCAAGGGATTGCCGGCGCGCGTGATTCCGGCGGAGCTGCAACACATGGCTTCCGCCGGGATCGATGTTTGGCTAGGCGCGCTCGCCTATGGCGCGAGCGAGGTGGCGGTGCTTGCCACCGGCGCCGAAGCTCCGCAATACGCGGAGGCGATCGAGCACCAGATGGGTTTCGTGGATACGATCACACAAGCGCTGGGCTATCAGGGACGGCACGCGCAGCTCATTCGCGCTGCCGATGTCCGCGCACTGGAGGATGCCGTGTGGAAGCTCGAGCCGGCGCTCGCCGTGCGGGCGCCGGCGGCGTTTCACTGGAGCGCCGACAAGCGCACGACCCTCGCGCTCGCGATCGAGCATCTCGCCGCGCACGCGCCGACGCCGCGAGAGGTCATCGCGCTCGGGGGCGGCGCGCCCTTCGGAACGATCGCCGTCAATCGCGATTCCTGCACGATGTGCCTCGCCTGCGTAGGCGCGTGCCCCGAGGGCGCGATCCTCGACCACCCGCAGGCGCAGGCACCACAGCTTCGCTTCATCGAGACGAAGTGCGTGCAGTGTGGGATCTGCGCGGCGACTTGCCCCGAACATGCGATCAGCCTCGAGCCGCGGCTTCTGCTCGGCGCTGCCGCGCGCGAGCCCCGCGTGCTCAACGAGGCCGCGATCTTCAACTGCATCCGCTGCGGCAAACCGCTCGGCACCGAGAAGATGATCGGCAGCATGCTCTCGCGCCTGGCCGGGCATTCGATGTTCGCCGCCCCGGGCGCGCTCGAGCAGCTGAAGATGTGCGCGGACTGTCGCGTGATCGACAGGATGGAGAAGGAACTTCCGCGCTCCGAGGACGGCCGAAGGACACAGGAGCCGTGAGCGACGCGCGCACGGCGAGCGCGCAGCCGGGTGCGGCACTGTCGGCGGAAGATCAGGCGCGGGCCGATTTCTATGCGCTGCTTGGACGCCTTTACGCGGGCGCCCCGGACGCGCCGCTGCTGCAGGCGATTGCCGCCGCGAACGAGCTGGAGGTGGCCAGCGCGGACGAAGCGGCCAAGGAGTTGGCGAGCTCGTGGCGAGATCTCGTCCGGGCAAGCGAGGCGATGGACCCCGAAGCGGCAACGCAGGAATATCAAGACCTTTTCGTCGGGGTGGGCAGGAGCGAGGTCAGCCTGCACGCTTCGGCCTACCTCACCCACCCTGGAAGGAACCTGCTCGCCGACCTGCGCGCCGAACTCGCTCGCCTGGGCCTATCGCGGCGCCCGGAGGTTCCCCTCTACGAAGACCATCTCGCCACGGTTTGCGAGGTTATGCGCGCCCTGGTCGCGGGGGCTCCCGGGGTCGAACCGGTGCCGGTAGCGCAACAACGGGAATTTTTCTCCGCTTTTGCTGTTGCTTGGGTCTTCGATTGTTGCGGCGCAATACAGCATTCACCTATTGCAAACTACTACCGTCGGGTAGCAAAATTCACCCAATGTTTCATGGCGATCGAGCGCGACTCGCTTGCCATCGAGTGAAAACGGATCACGGGATGCTCTGGGTCGATCCGATAAGGTCATATTTGCAGGTCACCTGCAGTCTTTTTCTTGGAGGCACGCATGCGCTCGAGCCGGCGTAAGGATTCCGTCAGGAACTCGTCGCAGTCCGAAGGCACATCTCGCATCAATGCTCGGCGCGGATTTCTGCTCGCGCTCGGCGCCGGCGGCGCAGGCGCGGCGGCGCTCGCCGCGCGCAAGCTGACCGCCGTCGCGCCGCCAGCGGGCGGCGCCGGGGAGGACGAGGCGGCGCAAGGCTATCAGCTCACCGATCACGTGAAGCGCTACTACGAAACGACGAAGATTTGATTTCTGTTTGCGCTGCTCCAGGTGGCCGGCCATTTAAAGCCTTCTGGAAAGCGTAGCGAGCAAGCCCGAGCGCGAGAAGTCCCGGAGCGAGTTCCGAGACAGTGCATGGAAGTACGGCGAGGAACGAGCGAGGACGCAACGAAGCGATCGGGCTGCACAGTAGCTTCACAGAAGGCTTTTTAGGAGGAGGACGGATCATGCTGCTTTCCAAGATCAACAGGGCCACTGAGGGTGCCCCGGCAGCTCGTCCACGTTTCCGCCGCACGCCGGGGGCCGAGCCCCCGACGATGGACAGGCGGACGTTTCTGAAACGTTCCGGGGTTGCCGCGGGTGCCGGAGCGTTCGCCAGCCAGCTTCCGTATGGCGTGATCGGCAAGGCCGACGCCAAGGACGAAGCGGCCGGCAAGACCGAAACCAAGCGCACCGTCTGCACGCACTGCTCGGTCGGCTGCTCGGTCGACGCGGTCGTGCAGAACGGCGTATGGATCCGGCAGGAGCCTGTGTTCGACTCCCCGCTCAACCTCGGCGCGCACTGTGCCAAGGGCGCCTCGGTGCGCGAGCACGGCATGGTCGAGAACTCGCACCGGCTCAAGTCGCCGATGAAGCTCGTCAACGGCAAGTGGCAGAAGATATCGTGGGACGACGCGATCAAGGAGGTCGGTGACAAGCTGCTCGCGATCCGCAACGACAAGGAAAAAGGTGGCCCCGACGCTGTGTTCTGGGTCGGCAGCTCCAAGCACAACAACGAGCAGAGCTACCTGCTGCGCAAGTTCGTCTCCTTCTGGGGCACGAACAACTGCGACCACCAGGCGCGCATCTGCCACTCGACGACGGTCGCCGGCGTGGCCAATACCTGGGGCTACGGTGCGATGACCAATTCCTACAACGACATGCAGAACAGCAAGTGTGCACTGTACATCGGCTCGAACGCGGCCGAGGCGCACCCGGTGTCGATGCTGCACATGCTGCACGCGAAGG
>Ga0335079_10003810_pt1 | contig 17377 bp, 14 predicted proteins | sample Lox_Sample_33_FD_206719 | JGI IMG/M metagenome (GOLD analysis project Ga0335079, IMG submission 206719) | Soil microbial communities from Loxahatchee National Wildlife Refuge, Florida, United States - Lox_Sample_3.3 | ecosystem: Environmental > Terrestrial > Soil > Wetlands | place: USA... | reverse complement strand
CGCTCGAACAAGGAACAGGCGCAGACGCTGCAAGGATTGAGTGACGGAACCATAGATATTGTCATCGGCACGCATAAGCTGATTCAAAAGGGAGTGAAGTTCAAGCGCCTGGGTCTGGTCATCATTGATGAAGAACACCGTTTTGGCGTACGGCAAAAAGAAAAGCTGAAGGCACTGCGCGCTGAAGTGGACGTATTGACCCTCACCGCCACCCCGATTCCACGCACGCTGGCGATGTCGCTCGAAGGTCTGCGTGATTTCTCCGTAATTACCACTGCGCCCGAACGCCGGCTGGCTATCAAGACCTTCGTCACGCCATATAACCAGGGCATCATCCGCGAGGCGGCGCTGCGCGAACTGAAGCGCGGCGGGCAGGTGTATTTTCTGCACAATGAAATCAGCACCATTGAAACCATGTACCAGAGGTTGGCAAAGCTGTTGCCGGAGGCGCGCATCCATTACGCGCACGGGCAGATGCGCGAGCGCGAGCTTGAGCGCGTAATGCGCGATTTTTACCAGCAGCGTTTCAACCTGTTGCTTAGCACCGCCATCATCGAAACCGGAATTGATATCCCGACCGCCAATACCATGATTATTAACCGCGCCGATAAATTCGGCCTGGCACAGCTGCACCAACTGCGCGGGCGCGTCGGCCGGTCGCACCACCAGGCTTATGCGTACCTACTCACACCCGATGAAGAAGCGGTGAGCGCACAGGCGCGAAAAAGACTGGAAGCCATCCAAATGATGGAGGAATTGGGCTCGGGCTTTTATCTCGCCATGCATGATTTGGAGATCCGCGGTGCCGGCGAAATCCTGGGCGAAGCGCAAAGCGGAGAAATGCAGGAAGTGGGTTTCAATCTATACAACCAGATGCTGGGCGCCGCCGTGCAATCGCTGAAGAACGGCATAGAGCCGGATCTTTCGCAGCCTTTGGGCGTAACGACGGAAATCAATCTGCACACGCCGGCGCTGCTGCCGGAACATTACTGCAACGATATCCACGAGCGCCTGGTGCTCTACAAGCGCCTTGCCAACTGCGAGACGTTGGAAGAATTGGATTTGATGCACGAGGAACTGGTGGACCGCTTTGGGCCGCCGCCGCAGCCAGCCAAGGTCCTGCTCGACACCCATCGCTTGCGCATTCTTGGAAAACCGCTCGGCGTTTTGCGCATCGATGCTACCGACTCGGTCATTCAGTTGCAGTTCATTCCCAAGCCACCTGTGAATGCTGCCAAAATCATCCGGCTCATTCAGCAAAAGCAAAATTTCCGCTTGAACGGCCCGGACCGTCTGCGCATCGAAGCAAAGCTGCCTGACATTAAGGCACGTGTTGCAGCGATAAAGGAAGCATTCAATGAATTAAGCTGATAATCATAGGAGGGGTTTGCGCCACGACTTGGAAAACAGAGTTATCATATGCTGCGGTCGCCGCCTTTCTTGTTCGCAAGCGGCAATCCAGCATGGCGACATGTCGCTCAACGCGGCCGGGGTAAGAAAACACGGGTACAAACCTCATTTTTGTCTATTAGTGAGTCTTCTATTTCTAGTTAAAAAGGGGAACTTTATGTCGCACCAACGCAAGTTTGCATTGCTTCTCGCTTCGTCATTGATTGGCTTCTCCTTGAGTTACGTTGCGCCGGCCCAAGACGAAACTAAAGAAAGTCCGCCGGTATTGAAGCGGAAGCCTTGCGAAGAGCTGAAGGCAGAAATTGATGCGAAGCTCCAGGCGAAAGGCGTTACCGCCTACACTTTGGAAATCGTTCCGAACGAAGATGTGGGGGACCAGAAAGTGGTTGGCAGCTGTGACGGCGGAACGAAAAAAATTACCTACAAGAGAAACTAAGGCATTTCCAGTACACATAGCGGAGCTTCCAATATTTGTCGATACGGGTGTACAACGGGCTCTTATTACAATAGTTGGAACTCATTGTCAGCAGCGCGCTTTAATCGACGCCGGCGAGGCGTTTAAAAACGGTGGCAACCGAATTGCAAATGGTAACAGCTTCCCGTTTTAATCACGCCTATGCTGTGCCGCGCGCACCATGAACCTTATCATTCAAGGCAGCGAGACCGCGAACCGTGATCTCAGGCAATTGGCAAAACTTGCCGGCGCTTCGCGCATCGAACGAATCACCGGCGAGGCATTCCGCCTGTGCGAAGCGCGCGCGCGCGATGGTGTCGCGGAATACTGCCAGAATGCGAAGCTCGATTTCGCCTTTGTACCTGCAAACCGCAAGCTTGCCGATTTCGGATTGCTGGCAATGGATATGGATTCCACGTTGATTAGCATCGAATGTATTGACGAGCTTGCCGATATTCAAGGCATCAAAGACGAGGTCTCGCAAATCACCGCGAGCTCGGTACGCGGCGAAATCGAGTTTGCCGAAAGCGTGCGCCGTCGCGTGGCCCTTCTCGCCGGTCTCGCGGAATCCGCATTGCAGAAAGTTTATGACCAGCGGCTGCAGCTTTCGCCCGGCGCGGAGCGGATGCTGGCCGCGTTGAAAGCGGCCGGCGTCAAAACATTTTTAATTACCAGCGGTTTTACTTATTTTGCCGAACAACTGAAAAAGCGCTTGCACCTCGATTTTATTTATTCAAACGAACTGGAAATTGTTAATGGCAAATTGAGCGGCAAGCTGACCGGGAAAATCGTCGACGCCGACGCCAAGGCGGCTAAAGTCGAAGAAATGCGCAAGCGGCTCGGATTTAAAAAGGACCAGGTCATCGCCATGGGCGACGGCGCCAACGATTTAAAAATGATGGCGCAGGCCGGAATCAGCATCGCCTATCACGCCCAGCCCATCGTCCGCAGGCAAACGACTTACGCCATCAACCATGTCGGCCTGGACGGAATAATTAATTTATTCGCCTAACTGCGCGCTAGCGAACTTCCTCGATTGTGTTGGCTCCGTTTGATCTGTATTAATAATTCGGAGCAACCTGAACAGTAAACTCCAGTGTGAATGGAAGATTCCGAAGGACTGCGTATGAAGTACGGCCGCTTCACAAGGATACTGCATACCCTCATTGCCTTTGGGATTTCGCTCGAGCTTTTGTTAAGTCTCGTGATGAAAGCGCCGAAGCTTGGACGCGTGCTCACACCTCTGCAATCGTTCGGTTACGAGGCACACAAAATGGTCGGTATGGCCGTTTTCGCCGTGCTTTTCCTGCATTGGATTGTCTTGGTGTCCGGCCATGCGTACAAAGGCATCGGGCACTTCTTTCCGTGGTTTTCCAATGCGCGCATGCATACAGTGTTGAGCGATATTCGCGAACTCCTCAAACTTAAGGTGGGAGACCCTGAGCAAGAGGACAGCTTTTCGGGCGCGATTGAAGGTCTCGGCTTCATTGTGGGAAGCATCCTCGCTGCAAGCGGAATAGTGCTTTTCTTCGGGATTGCCGAGCACGGCGATATGAGCGCGGTCACTCATGCGATCAAGGAATTCCATGAGTTCTGGGGTCCCGTCATGTGGGGCTATCTGGGGATCCACGCTGGCGCAGCGATGGTACACGTTGGGCTGGGACATCGTTCGATCCTATCTACCTTCACATGGTGATCAATCGTTAAAATTTGACCAGCCAACACCCGCAAGTGCGGACGCAACAGGATGGAGGTTGCCGCTGAGACAGGCTGATAGCTCTGAACGGCAGCGCACGGCCGTTTTGCGACCGGCCGTCAAGGCGGCCTCCTTCCTGGCCAAACCGCTACACATTGGTCTGCTTAGCAATCTCCACTGCGTCATCGACCTCGATGCCAAGATACAGCACGGTGCTTTTGAGTTTCGTGTGTCCGAGGAGAAGTTAAACGGCTCGAAGATTTTTGGTCCGTGTGCCGAAAATTATTTTTACCGCTACTGCCATCATGTTCACCACCGCAGGTAAATTACCCCCGAGGCTGTGTGACCTTTCCCTTGATCACCAGCAACAGCGGAATGGCGGCAAGTTGTGCTCCAATCGAGAACACAACCAGCGAAAGCAGGGAAAAATCGTAAAGCATTCCCATTACCATGCTACCCAGGAACCAGGATAGCCCGAAACCCGCATTAAAAACGCCGTAGGCAGTGCCGCGCCTGCGCGCTTCCACCATGCCGGCAATCACGGCACGCAAAATGGATTCCTGCGCTCCCATGCCGATGCCCCAAAGCACAACCCCCGCCAATGCCAGATAGAAATTTCCGTAGAAAACAAGCGGGGCAAAGAAAGCAGAAACAAGGGCTCCAATAATCAAGACGGCAATGCCCTTCCTGTCAAACCAAAACCCGCACACTACCGCCGCAAGCCCATCGAAGCCCATCGCGAGCGCATAAAATATCGGGATCCACTTATCGGGTACGCTGCCCGCTTTTTCAAAATGGTAAGCAACGAGTGAAAAATCCGCATAGCCTGCGGCGACGCAGGCTGCCGCCGCGAGATAAATCCAGAATAGGCCGCTGAAACCTTTGGTTGCTAAACTGGAACTGAGGGGCTCGAGGTCGCGCGGCCGCGGATAGAGCAGGCACGCAGCGGCCAAGGTGCTCAGCGCCAGGACCGCCGGAACCAGCAAAACTGCGAAGCTGAACGGGTAACTTCCTTTGAAAATTAGCACCGCCGCGACAATCAACGGGCCGACTGTGGCGCCGATTTGATCGAGCGCTTCATGCAATCCAAACGCCCAGCCCGCGCCTATGCCGCTGGCGGCATGAGAAAGCATGGCATCACGGGCCGGCGTTCGAACCCCTTTGCCCACGCGCTCCATGACCATCAGCAGTCCGGCCGTTTCCCAGCGTCCCGCAACAGCAAGCAATGGCACGGCGAGCAAGTTTACCGCATAACCCACGATGGTCAACGTCCAGTATCGCTTCGTCTTATCGGCAAGAAATCCGGACGCCAAGCGCAGTGCATAACCGGCAAATTCGCCGAATCCTGCAATAATCCCAACCGCTGTGCCAGTTGCGCCAAGAACGGCCAGATACGGTCCCGTAATACTGCGTGCCCCTTCGTAAGTCATATCGGCAAACAGGCTGACCACGCCTATCAGCACGACAAACTTGAGGGCACTGCTTCCCGTTTTCTGTTTTTGCGCTGGCGTAGAGATATCGTGCATCAATGTTCCAGCATTTGGCCTAGTGTTTCCCTATCCGCGTGCAGGCGAGAACATCGCATCAGAATCCGCAATACCTGTCTATCGCCCGGCGCCAAGCTGTTTGTTCCGTGCCTTTGGTTTCGGGGCGCGCGCTCCAGCTTTCCTTGCGCAATGTTTCTTCAAGTTCCCAACCAAGGCGCGCCAGTTTTGCGCCTTCGACGCTGGCAATTACGCGCGCAACCGAGATTGCATTGGCTTGGGCAAGCGCGCGCGAGAAATGCCTCATACAAAGCCCATAGCCGTTTTCAAACCCGAGCCGGTAGCGGCGCTCCTCCAGCAGGCGGAAAAGAAGATCCAATACGCGGTCCGCTGCAACCTCCGAGCGCGTGCACGCCGGACACGGCATAGGCCGAACAACGATCTCACGGCTGTCACGTAATCGTTCGAACGGCTCATAGATTCTGCGACGCAGCCGCGCCAGTAGAGACCTGCTCTTCGCCGGAGCAGCTCCAATCAGTCTTAGCATTCCGTTCGATATTTGGCGTCGAGAAGCATTGAGAACATTGCGAATCGTACGGATAGCAAGGATCGGACTGCCAAAATAGATGATAGTCCACACGTGCTCGGGACATGTGGGTAATACGCCCCCGATATCGGCGTCAGTTTGAACTGCGGACTCAAGCCAGGCAAACCACTCCTGCCAGGCGCGGTGTTCTTCGAGGCAGATTGCACAAATATCGGTACGCCTTAGGTTCTTTGTGAATTCCCCGACCGGGTCGCGCGCAGTATCCCCGTTGGAGATTCCAGCGTCTGGGCCCGCCATTATCAGGGGATCCAGAAAATGCCCTATCGCAAGATGGCATGGCGCCCGAACATCGCGAGAGATTTCCGTGATCTGATTTTGCCTAGCTTCGATTTCTTCAGCACGGTTCTCATCCAGCGAACCAAGGGCGGCGACGATTGCACGCTCGTGATTGCTTAATAAATGCCGTAGGACGGGCGCCGCAAGTTCGCCGGAGATCGACTGCAAATGAGGGAAGCAAAGCCGTCCCGGTTGCCCATAACATGCGATGTTGTCCTGATTTTCCAGAAATCTCTGTAGAAAGAATGCGCCTCGGTCAGCGACGCCTTGCAGCGTCCTGCAGGCCGGACATGTCGCGGAGAACGCGAGTTCCGACTGCAGCCGCTTAGAACTGATAGCCCCGTATTTCGCCAGCGTGCTGCGAAGCTCGCTCGTCACCCGCGAAAAAACGTAACTGAGTTGGTACGAATTGGCTTGAGACTTTTCCAAAAGCCTGCCATGTTTCAAGCAAAAGCCGCGCGCGGCTGCAATTTCCTTTAGGATCCCCGGATCGCCATAACTTTCCTGCAGGAACCAGAAAAAATAATCGATGGTACTGCTGGCAATTTCAAAACAAATAGGGCAACCGTCCCGGGCAAGCAGGTGGCGCAAGTGCGCCGCTTGCAAGTCATGACGGGAGGTTTTGCTTTTCATCCGCGTTCGGAACCGAATCGCCTGGGCCTTATCTCGGGTCCCTGGAAGGTCGATGGTTATTGCCGGGGCTGGAACGCAAGCGCGGACCTTGCGGCGTTCCTGACCACTGCGGCAGGATGCCCCTTTACTAATGTCTGCAAAGCCTTTTGTCGCGACTCGCCTTGTTGCATTTTGCGCAAACGGGTCACAAACTCAAGTCCTTCAATGACGTCGATGGGATGTCGCAAGGCGCAATCCGCCAGTCGCCGAGCAAATTCAGCATCACCACGCATCCCCATCGCAATGATTACGCGCATGCGTACGTCGGCCAGCGGGTGTTCGAGTGCGCCGATGAGCTTTTCGGTGTATTCGCGAGCACTCATTGCGGCGACGGGCGCTTTGCACGCGGAGCAAATTTCCTGTTCTATAGACATCATGCGAAAACATTTCGGACAGAAGTATTGCTGCATCACCACATTCTTGAACTCGCAGATTGCATCCAATACGGCTTAGTTCGTTCGCCCAAATAATCAATACGACTGCTTGGCCGGGATCACTCCGCGCACGCCTCCCCGCGGATTGGCCACATCCCCGTGGTAGCGGGGAATGAGATGAATGTGTACGTGCATGACGGTCTGCCCTGCAACCTCTCCAACATTGACGCCGATGTTGTAACCTCCCGGTGATCTATCTTTATCCAGCGTTTTTTTAGCTCTGTCTAACAGTGACAAAAGCGCCCGCTTCTCCGCCGCGGTGGAGTCGAAATAATTTGCAAAGTGGCGGAACGGGACGACCAATAGATGTCCGGGGTTCACCGGATACTTATCATAGCGGGCGTAGGCAAGCTCGTTCTCCAGGAAAATATCGCTCCTCGCGCAAAACGGGCAATCGTCTCTCATCTGGTGCGCCTCCCTGTTAGCGTAGCCCGATTATCTGGGTGCTGAGCCCGGTCACGATCAGCAAAATGAGAATTTGCATGTTGATTGCAGGCACCTGTGCCTGGGGTAAGGCGGGATTCCATTTCCGCGAGCAAATCCAGTAATTGTGAGACCAAATCGTTCAAATCCCGCTTCGCGGAATCAGACAGTTCACCGAAGCCACGCATGTTGCGTGGTTGCAGCTCCTCGATTGCAATTTTTGCAGCTCGGAGCGCGCATTGAGCCGCCCATACTGCGCTTACTTCTGCCGGAGGCACATTTATTTGGTAGGCATTGAGCATGGCGAGCATTTCGGCGCGCGCTTGGGCGACATAATCGGCGATTAATTTTTGCTGCTTCGGGGTCGCATCGGGTATGTGCCTTGAAAAGGCGAAAGCGGTTTTCCACTTTCCAGAACGCGCCGTGTTTCCGATAGCAGCTCGTCGACATAAAGGAACGTCGCACGTAAATAGGACTTGTGGTTTTCGTTGAAGCCTGCCATTTGCTGCCTCTCACCAAGCTCGCGGATCTTGGAATTCTGTCAATATTCCATCAAGGACATTGCCGGTCCTGAATGCCTTGACCTAAGCGAGAGGCGTGCAATAAAAAAGCCCCTCCCTCCCGGGTAGGGGCCATCAGCCTATTCAGGCGTTTGTGGCGGGCTCCATCGCCTTTAAATCAATTATAACCGTCACCGGCAGTTTGGCAAATCAGTTCCTCGCGGCCCTGACGGTTCGAATAGCAATCCTATAGAGCTTGAATTTGAAGTCATCACCGGCTAAAGTAACAAATAAGAGGGAGATGGCATTCTCCTGATAACCGTCGCTGGCGGCTAATAATGCCTACACGTTCTCGGGGACGAGGCGAAGCGTAGGCGTTTGGCGCAGGATCTTTTTATACCCTCCGGTTTTCCTTCGCATTCCGAGGCCGTCTTATACAAGCCCGGTGCGGAGGGGAACTTATGCCGGCAGGTTCAGAATCACTCATCAACCCATATTGCGGTGTCAATAGCCTTTCCGCCTGGCTACCGGTCCTGAGGCTTGAGCGACCAAGCAAACCGTTTAGGTCGCCGTTGTTCATGTTATGTCAGATGCAGCGGAACGGCCTGTTTCGGGGAGTGCTTTTCCCGTGTTGATTCGCCAATCGTTCCATACACAGGGTGGGAGCGACATTGACCGATATATGCGCACGCACCCGAACAGCGGGGCGTGTCCGGTCTGCGCGGCAATTGTTCAAGTTGACGAAGAATGTTTTTCACATCTATTTTCCGAACTAGACCATGTGGCATCATCTTCCGAAGCGGTGATTGATGCGCTGGGCTTTTGTTCCCGACACGGAAGCCTTTTGGCGGAACAGTCTGACAAGGCGCAAGGCATTGCGCGGGTGTTTTCCCGCGCGAGCCAACATCTTTCGGAGTGGTTGAAGAACGAGCGCATTGCCGAGGAGAAGCTACAGCCGATGTTTCTCACCGCGCCCAAAACGTGCCCGGCTTGCAAATTCCGCGAGCACGCCACAGCTACCCATCTTACAAAGATCGCAAAACTGTGGACTGAGCCATCGGTTCTGGATGGAAAGCAAAATCGCGCCATCGTGTGCTTACCGCATCTGCGGAAGCTTGCGATTACCCTCGAGCCTTCCGTTATTGACCGCGTGCTGGCTATTCATTTTGACGAAATAACGTTCGCACTTCGCACCTTGGACGAGATAGGGGGCTTGGAACAAGCTGCTACAGTCGGCAGCGATGCCGGCGTCACGGCAGCAGTGGAGTCAGTAGCTGGAACCGTTGCGGGTTTGCCGAAATACGAGTTGGTTTCAAAAGGGGATGAAGGCAGCGACTTGGCGGCAGCTTTACAGTCTAATAGTATGTCGACGGAAAGTCTGGAGAACCCGAATATATGCCCTGTATGTCTGGAGGTGCATCGCGCTGTGGAGAAATGGATAAACTCGTTGGAAACCGCTGTTGAATTTGGCCAGGATCTTTGGATGGTGTTTCCCACCTGTCCCGAACACGTGTGGACCTGTCTTCGGCGGGGCAGCCGGAGAGTTGCACTTGCGGCGACCCGCCAAGTTGCTGACGTTATGCTGCGGCACCTGCGTCGCGGAGCAGAGGCACTTGCCCCGAATTCCGATGCCAGCACTGAGCAACAAACCGCGCCTTCGGCCCCTGCGCGCAAATCGGCGCGTGGCATTCCCCGCTGCCAAGCGTGCGAGCGCATGAATCTTGCAGAGGACAAGGCAACGGACCAACTTCTCCGGCTGATGCAAGAGCAGCGTTTCAGGCATTCCCTTGAACGCGGCCATGGATTATGCATCAAGCACTTTGCGTATGCGTATGTCTTCGCACCGAAGAATAAGATCCGATCCGCGCTTCTGGAAATCCATACGCAAAAACTGGAGTCGTTACGGAAGGATCTGGACGCGGCACTTGGCAGCCGGTCACCTGATTATTTTCAAATTGATAGTTCTGGAAAAAATCTGTCTTGGAAGTGCGCCGTATACCGATTTTCCGGATTTATCTGAATCAGCTCGTCCGACGACACTCGGTGTAAGTTGCTTTTGGCACTGCGAGCTGGCTTGCCCAGCAAGTTATGAACGATGCTTTGAGTCAATCAAAACTGAACTTCAAAAAAGCTCTGCGATAATGAGGGACAGCACCAGGGTATACCCACAAAGGGCGAAAACGGCGACCTAATCTAAATCGTGAGAGCGGTTGAGGTCGAATTACCGAGGTACCGCGGTCATGACCTCAAGGACGCGACCAGCCTCAACGGATTTTGCAGCAAGTCCAACGCACCGAAGATATCCCTGCACACCAAGTGAGCCCCAACTATCGCGTCCACCGCTGTTCCCTCCTCTCCCAGCACTGCGATGCCCAACGCCGCGGTCGTCAGCATTCTGCGATCATTTCTTCCGTTGCCAATTGCAACGGTTTGATCCGCGCCCAGGTTGCGAACATATTTTACCTTTGCGGTATCTTGGTGCTCGCGCGAAAGGATAATCAGGCGGCAGGCAATACCTTTGACCTGATCCGCGCTTTTTTTGAAGGTGTCCCCGGTCAATACGTGAATTTGAAGCCGCTTTGCCAGACTTTCCAGGCGAGACCTGATTCCGGTGCGCAGGTCTCCATCGCGCGCAAGGGTACCATTGTAATCCAGAATGAGATGTTCCAGTTACAGCGTTCTGAATCCGGGAATTTCGATTTTGATTATTTTACGGTTCCGAGAAACTAAGAACTAATTGCGACGCGCATAACTACATGACAGTATCAGCGACAAATTCGGCCTTTTGCCAGAACGAGCACACGAGCGGGCATCTGCGCCGCGTCGAATTCGGTTGCCGGGCAGCGTCACCGACTTCGCCACAAACATTCCATTACTCCAGCTCATTCGCGCCAGCGTAGAGTCGTTCCCGCATCATATCCGAGGAGTCCGACGGCGCGGTATGGGGAATCGCACCGAATATTTGCCGGTACAGGTCTTCGCCATAACTAGTCGGCAACGGTTCGCCTTCGATTAGTCTAAAAGTTCGCCGCCCGTCGCTCTGCCTTTCGGCCCGAAGAAAAAGGGCGGTGTCCATCTTTTGTAGGTAAAACCCCCGCGCCAGGTCAAAGAAATGAGTAACGAAGAAGACCTTAATTCCTGTTTCCAGCAGCGCGCCAATGATTTGCCGCGCGACCTCTGAGCCTTCTCTTTCATTCGTTGCCGCGAACGATTCGTTGCACAGCAAGATGCAGCCGGGGGCCATTCTATCCGCGATCTCGCTCATCCGGCAGAGCTCTTCGTCGAATTTTCCGCTCTTCATGGCGGCATCTTCTTCCCTCTTGAAGTGTGTGAAAAGCCCCCGGCACAATTCGGCACTGAAAGACTCGGCCGCAACGAACATGCCGCATTGCATCATCAGTTGGGCCAAGCCTACGCTTCGCAAGAACGTCGACTTCCCGCCTTGGTTGGCGCCGGTGATCATCACGAGCAATTTATTATCTGCGTTCAGATCATTGCCGATCACCCTGCCTTGCTGAATCAAGCTCAGACAGACATCGTATAGTCCATGGAAGGAAAGCGCGCGCGCGCCCGAAACTAAGGGCACAGGAAAGCACGTTGGCGCACGATTTTGGGTAAGCTGGCCGTGCAAATTCACGCAACCAATATAAAACGCCAGTTCCGCGCGCAGCATCACGAAGAAACTCAGAATGTGATCCGCGGACTGGGCGAGCGCATTCGCCACCAGATTAATACCGCGCCCCCGCAGCTCCGACAGGACCTGGGCGCCGGCCTGGTCGCGATCGGCGATGCGAAAGGTGTACGCGGGCGGTCTTCGAGCGAAGATCCGCCGGATCCAGCCCGGATTCTCACCCCGGGATTTGCGTAAAACGTAGTTGGTACCTTCGTTGCCGTTTCCCAGTTCAACGCTTACCAAGACGCCTCCGCGAAACTTCATTTCATTGAGATGATCTTCAATAATGGCAAAATATTCGTCCGTCAATTCCGCCTTGAGCATGGCGAAAAAAGCCGCAAAGCCTTCTGACTCAAAATTATCGGAATATTCATCAGCGCTGAGCTTCAGCTTTTTGAGCATGCCCATGAACGTCTGCAATTGACCGACCGAGCCATGCAGAATACCGCCTGGATAGCGGCTGACGAAACCCAAATAATGCTTCTTCGTGCTTTCAATCGACTCGACGGCGATATTGTAGATGCCTCTGACCACGGATTCATTCTTCAGGCAATCCCTGAGGACATTCTGGCGGAAACAAATAGTTCCCAACTCATCCGACAGACCCGACAGTACGGCTTGCTTCGCCACCTGCAACAGGAATTTGTCATCCGCGGCCATGGCGCTGAACAAGGTGCTCAATTCCAGATCCTGAGTCAGCGCCTGTTCGTTCAACGGTGGCATCTGCTGCAGATCAAAGTCACGGTCGCGATACATAAGGTGTGCTTTCACGATTTCAGCCGCTCCTTCAGGCGCTCGTAGGTAAGGCGGTACTTTTCGGCAATCGCCAAGGCATAGGAAAGTCCGTCTGCCGGTCTTCTTTCAATCTTGTACGTTCGCAGCGTCGGATCTTCGGGCGCGATCGCGGCGACGACGCTAACGGTCTGCTCATTCAAAGAAGAGAGCTCATCCAGAAAGGTCACGCAAATGCACAGGGCGTCAAGCTGCGCTACACGTTCTACGATCCTCCTGCTCAAGTGCACGGCGTCCTGCAGGGCCATGGACGAGAAAATTTCATTCATGATGATGATGCTGTCCGATGTAGCATGGTCAAAAACGCGATGAATTCTGATCAGGTCATCCTGCAGCTTCCCGCGAAGGGTCGTGGCGCTCTCCTCCCGCTCAAAGTGCGTAAATAAGTGGTCAAAGAGAAAGAGGCGGGCTTCTGAGCCCGGGACGGGACAACCCAGGCTCGCCAGATAATGCAACTGGCCGAATGTGCGGGCGAATGTCGTCTTTCCGCCCTGGTTCGGACCGGTGACGACAAAGATCCGCTCTCGGCCGGTTAAGAAGAAATCGTTGCTGACGACCGGCAGATTTTCGCGGACCAGGTTGCGCGCCAGCGCCAGATCGTAGCCCTCGCGGCTGCTGACGTTCTTGCACTTGTCTGAAACTTGCGGATAGCAGAACTTGAGTCCGGCGCGTTTGAATGTTTCTGCGTATTCCAGACAGGCAATGTAAAACTGTATTTCCCGGTCGAAATCGACGATTGTTTTCTCCAGATAACTTTTGTTCCTCGTACTGTAACCATCGAGTGCGAGAAATACATCTGGATTCAACTGCGCCACCAGATCCAGCACTTGGGCTTCGACGTGGCTCATGCCAGAGGATTCTGGATACTTCACCCTGTAGTCCCTCACCGCGCCTTGCTTGAATTTCGCGAAGGTTTCTTCCACGACCGCGCTGTAATCGGTTTCGGAAACGTAATTACGCACCGTAATGCTGCTGTCCTTGATAAGCAGACAGTATCTGATGGCGGACAGCCGTGACGTCAATTGTTTCGCTTCCGTTAAAAGCGTTTTGAAGCGGCCGCATCCGGCGTACTGGGCCAGATGCCTTCGGAAGGTTAGCAGACCGCGCGATTTTAGATCAGCCAGGTACAGGTCATATGCGAGATGTTCAACAGCATCACAATAAATATGCACCGCGTTCAGGAACCATCGTTCTTTGTTATATTTGTAGTAGAGCTTTTCCGCGCCAGACAAATGCTCACGCATTACACGCATCTGTTCTGAAAATTCCTTGATGCTCCGGAACACAACCTCGTTTTCAAGGTCGCGCATGATTTCGTGGCGATACTCGATCGCAGCGAGATCGGTCAGGCGGGTGTGAAAGAGCGGTTTGAGATGATATTCCTCCCGGCCGGCCGTGATGGCATCCACGATCTGATCGAGATTCAAATCACGAAAGAAGTCCGGCGCTTCGAGCGTTTCCCTTATTTTGCCGTAGTCCGGTCCTTCGAACAGGATGCTATTGAAGCTCCCAGGATACGAGACTTGGTGATCGGCTGCGGAAGCTTGGTCGGATGTGCCGGTCGTCATTTCGATCGCCCTTAATTCGTATCAACAGAAAACCCGGAATCGGCTGTACTTCGAAAACTCATCGTCAGAAGACCATGTCGTTTATCGTCGTTTCGCTCATTTCCGACGGTTCAAATTTCTTTAAGCTGCTCAAATCGATCTGAATCGTCGCCGCGCGACTTGCGGACAGATCCGGACCAGGTATTTCGGCGCCCGGCAACTGCGCCCTAATCAGGTCGCTTTTTGCGACAAAATGGTGCCGCATGCTATCGAGCATTTCCCAACGCCAGCCGTCGAGTTTTTTACCGAATTCGATCAGTGCGGAAGAGAGCTGCGCCGCCGTGGCGCGCTTGCGTAATTGTCTGCGGATACTGTAGGCGAAAATGCGCGCACTGGGAAATCCCAGCAGCGGTCTGCGCACGATGATTCGGGGAATGAACGCAGCACCGTTCATCGCGGGCATCGCGATAGGTCTGGGTAGATCCTCGTCTAATATTGGCGCCACGCCGGCAGCTTTGCTGGCCGATGCCAAGGCATTGCATAGCGATGCCCGCAGCTGCATCAGGTCCCTTGCAACGGTAGTCGCCTCCAAGTTTGCCCTGCTGTGCAATGAAGCCAGTACGAGTGCTGTAATGTCGCTCGAGGGCTCGTCAGTTTGCTTACACAGTACACCCGCGTTATGCGCGGCCTCGACGAGAATTTCCCCTACTGTGTCGCCCAGTTCTTTGAAATTATCCGGTCTGTGCCCGCGGGCTACGTCGAGCTGCGCATACGCTTCGGACAAGACCCGGTTTGCCTCTTGCCGACGCTGCGGCCAATCGTCGGAGGCCGTCTGCAAGGCTGTTGATAACCGTCTATCAAGCGCGGCTATTATCGCGTCTCGCAACATCCAGAGTTTCTGGCGTATGGAGAGTCTGGCGAGCTTGCCGTGATCGCGCAGACCTGGGAATAGCACCTCATTCATCCATTGGTCGCATAGCGCGATGTCACCATTTTTCACGCTAACGAGATGAACAGGGATTTCCAACCCCAATCTGGTCTCCAGTTCGCACTGCACGTAGCTCTGCGCTTTCCACCGATCTTCGGCGGAGAGTAGATCGGCTTTGCTGAGCAGCACCATCACACTGGCGCCGGAACGGTAAAGCGCGTTGGTCAACCGGACGTCTTCCGGAGTCAGCAACGAAGCTGCGTCCACCAGCACGATGGCAAGATCGCAGCGCGGCAGAAAGGCGAGAGATTCATTTGCGCCCGCGGCCGCAAACGATCCCAGGCCCGGGGTATCACTGAAGGTAACGCCTTCCTTGAGCATCGAAACGGGAAGCTCTACGTTGATGCGGGTCACGTGCCGCATATTGGATGGGTTGTATTGCTCCGCTGCGAACTCGGACAGGCGGCCCAGATCGAAGCTCTCCGGTGCGGCATCCACGAACCAGGCTCTGCCCCAGCGTTTGGGACCGAAGACGATGCGCAAAGGGATGGCGGTTACCGGAGTGATCCCGATCGGCAGAACATCGGTCTTCAGTATATGGTTAAGCAGCGAGGATTTGCCGGAGTTGACCCGCCCGAAAACCGCGACTTCCAGCGTGTGGGATTCCATTCGTTCCACTAGCATTTCCAGAGTCGCGCGAAATTCCACCAGACCGTGCGCAGTGATGATCCGCTCCAGTTCTGCGAGCAGCCGGGCCTCGTCCGTCGCGGCCTCAAGCCGCTGCAGACGGGCACGTAGCTCGCCGGCACCGCCTTGGGAAAGGTAGGATTCCATCTGGTCGAGCAGCTCTATCAGTTGCGATACCATGCGATTCAGCGCCTTGCGGCCTTCCTCGGAAAGCTCGCCGTAGCCGTGCATGTATTGCGGCTCGAGTTCTTCGATCGCAATTTCCGCTGCGCGTAGCGCCACCCGCGCCGCCCAGACTGCGTCAACAGTCGGTTGCGGAAGCGCGACTCGCTGCTCTTCCAGCAGTGAACGCATGAGAGTGCGCGCCCGCGCCGTGTAATCGGTGATCACTTTTTGCTGGACCGGGGTGGCGTTCGCAATGTATTTTGAAAGGGGCGATTGATTTTGCACGGCGTCCAGAATACGCGCGATGTCGGACAGCAGCTCGTCAACGTAGGTCAACGTCGTGAGCACGCGTGACTGTTGATTTTTATTGAGCGCGGCCATTTTCGCATTTTGTCTTGTTCGTCATGGCAACGAGCTGCAGCAAATCTTTCTTAGCGAACGCCGTCATCGCAGCGTTTCGTAGCGCCCGCGTCGGATGTCGTTGATACGGGTTACGCAATCGCGTATCCGCGGCGGTCCATCCGAGAGCGCGTGCGAGTTCTGGCGATCTCCATTCCTTGCACGCGTTCTGTGGGTTGACGTGCGCACACGTGACGGGCGCGGCGGTTGCCGCCGTATCACAACGCAAAGCCAGAGCAATTATTGACCGCGCGCATGCCGGCAGAAGCTGACGCAGGGCTTGAACGCGTTTTTCGTGGTAATTAGGCCAGCTGATTGCGAATACGTCTTTTCCGCGTAGGGCGTTTATCGTCGCGTCCGCCAGCGGGCCTGATAAACAGCGCATACAGAGGATTGCGTGCCCGGTTTCCATTGGTTTTGTCCGTACTGTCATTTCGAAAGTAATTTACTCAAGCTACATTTAATTACGCTTGACCCGGTGGGGAGATGTTTCCCAATGTTGCCAACAGTCGGTCCACGGTGTTGTCTAACGTTTGCGCGTCCGCGAGCAGGGTCATACGTCTTTCCGTCGATTTAGCCTCACCGGTCTGCGCCATATTTGCCCCTTTACTCACGGCCACCTCGATACCCTCGATTGTCGCCTCGAGTCTGTTCAGAATTTTGTTTTTGAAGTTAAGGGCGCTCTTGTCAAGCCGCTCGGCAAAGTCGTATCGTATCCGGCCGGACTGCATGTCTATGCTGTCGCGAGCGTATTCCTGCGCTTTGTGCAAAATCAGTCGGTCTGCGATTGCTTTGGGTAAAGCGAAGACCAGTGATGAGGCTAGAATTTGAAGACTTGTCGGTTCACTCCAGAACTTGTAATAAAAATCCTTTTCGACGCCCGGTATCGAATCGGCTGGGGTTGAATCGTACGCAATCGCGAAAAGTTCCGACGCGTAACGGAACAGCTCGTCAACCATATCATTGATTTTTCTAGTAAATCTGGCGCAGAGCCCATCGAATGCCACTGCGACTTTCTCATCCTCGCCGGCGCGCCATTGGTCATAAGCGTTTTTGATGCACGTGGTTGCATGTTGCTCCAGCGTTTCATAGAGCTGGCGGAGAGGAAGCTCTCGATTTCGTGCGAAATGCTGTTCAATGCTGGACGCGACCTGCTCGGAAAGACCGGCCTTGAACGCGTTCAAGTCTTCCTCAATGGTATGCTTCAGCAGCTTCTTAACCTCACTGCTG
>Ga0335079_10003808_pt1 | contig 17385 bp, 13 predicted proteins | sample Lox_Sample_33_FD_206719 | JGI IMG/M metagenome (GOLD analysis project Ga0335079, IMG submission 206719) | Soil microbial communities from Loxahatchee National Wildlife Refuge, Florida, United States - Lox_Sample_3.3 | ecosystem: Environmental > Terrestrial > Soil > Wetlands | place: USA... | reverse complement strand
TTATGCACGATGGACGCAATCCGAAGAAATCCCGCGTGATTTTTGTAGTGCGCATTCATGCGCGCCACTATGCCGACTCGAAGAACGTCAGACCGCCGAGCCAAGGCGGCGCCCGCGGGAGCAAAAGCCTCGTCTGGCAAGGCATTCCCGACCACAGCCAATTTATTTTGAGAAATGCCAGAAGCGCTCAGCCTGGCAGCGGCAGCTCGTGAATTGCAGACGACCGCATCGCACCAACGAAACATGGCGGCTTGGGCTCGGAACTGTGCAGGAGTCATGAGATCTCCGAGTTGACGGTGGCTGCCGATGACGACGGGAACGCGAGCAAGGCAGGCTGCTGGGATCAGTGTCAGGTTTGCATAGAAATCGAAGGCGTGTGCAACGTCGATCCGGTTCGTTTGCAGATGCTTTCGTAGCTTTAGGCGCGAGCAAACCGATCTCCAGCCGAGTAAACTTCCACCTAGCGGGAACTGTGGGACGGACTCGAATTGATCGGCAAGCGCGCCGCGGTGGCTGACGCAGCCAAGATGAACTTGAAACTTCAATGGGTCAAGATTCTTAGCGAGAACCGCAAACTGCCGTTCCGAGCCGCCTATCTCGAACGTATTCACCATCAAAAAGACACTGACGGGGTCGACAGCCGGCCCAATCGTAGTGACGCCGGAAGCGTCCGTGGCAGCCACGCTATTCCCCCGGGCCGGCGGAGGTCAGCACGGGTGTACCTGGAAGATTACGGCGTGAATCAGAGACGACAGGCAAAGAAAATAGCCCGGAGGGTTTGACGTATTTCTCGAGAAAGTTCCGGTGCCAAAGCTCAAACATAAGCAGGCGCCAGAGTCTACCCGTCATCGTTTTTCCCCGCAGGAGATGATCATCCATTAACTTGCGAACTCCCGCCGGCTGGAAATACCCGCGTTCGAGCGTGCGCGGCTCGAGCAGGATCATCAGCATGTCCTTGAGTTCGTTACGCAGCCAGTGGACAAGCGGAAGAGAGAATCCTTGCTTCTGGCGGTAGAGGACGTCGCGGGGGACGCCGACGCGCTCTGCTAATTTGCGAAGAATGTATTTCTGCTGTTTGCCTCGTAGCTTCCATTCGGGCGGAAGGCCGGTGACCCATTCGATGAAGACGTGGTCGAGGATGGGGACGCGGACTTCGAGCGAGTTCAACATGCTCATGCGATCGACTTTGGCGAGGATGTCGTCAACCATGTAGGTCTTGGTGTCGACGTAAAGGATTTTGCTGACCGGATCTCTGGCATTTGCAGCGGCGAAACGGCGCCGCAACACGTTGCCGGGATCGTCGCTGCGGTGGAGAACAGCGCGAAAGTCGTCGGAGAGGAGCGGGGTGTCGCGTTCGAAAGCGGGTAAAAAGGAAAGGCCGTCGACGTATCGTTCCTGCCACGGCAGGGAGATGTTGTAGCTGAATTTACGACCCTGCATGCTATTGGGCAGACGGGGAAATACAGAGTCGCGGTAGAAGCGGCGAGCCCAGTTGGGCACTTTATCGAAAATCTGACGATCGGCGTGAATGCGATAGCGATCGTATCCGGCAAACATTTCGTCACCGCCGTCGCCCGAGAGAGCGACAGTGACATGGCGGCGCGCCATTTGAGAGACGTAATAGGTCGGCAGCATTGAGGAATCACCGAAAGGCTCTTCCAGTGAACTGGTGAGGTGCTCGACGGTTTGAACAACGTCGGGCTCGAGAATCATCTCATGATGATCGGTGCCGAACTTTTGGGCGACGATACGGGCGTAATCGGCCTCGTTGAAATCGTCTTTCTTGAATCCGATGGAAAAAGTTTTGACCGGGCCGGAACTGGCGCGCGCCATCAGCGCGACAATGGTCGAGGAGTCGGTACCACCGCTGAGAAAAGCGCCGAGAGGAACATCGGAGATCAGGCGAATTTTGGTCGCTTCGAAGAGGCGCCGTTCCAATTCTTCCAGGCATTCTTCTTCGTTCGCAGGGGCGTGCGTGTCGTATTCCGGGAGGTCCCAGTATTGGCGAATGGTGATTTTGCCGTTTTCGAATTCGAGCAGATGGCCCGACGCCAGTTTGTGAATGCCAGTGAAAGCGGTAATCGGCTCGGGGACGTAGCCGTAGTAGAGGTATTCGAACAGTCCCTGAGAATTTACTTCGGCGAGTTCGGGCACAACAGCCAGGATGCTCTTGATTTCGGAGGCGAAGTATAGATTTCCTTTGTGAAGAGCGTAGTGCAGCGGCTTTTTGCCCAGCCGGTCGCGAGCCAGAATCAGCTTGCGCTTGACCTTGTCATAGATGGCAAGCCCAAACATGCCGCGCAATTTGGTGACACAATCGGCGCCCATCTCTTCATAGAGATGAATGATTACTTCGGTATCGGTCTTTGTGTAGAAGCGATGGCCCCGGCTTTCGAGTTCGGGACGGAGTTCGGGAAAGTTGTAGACTTCCCCGTTATAGACGATCCAGGCGGTGCGATCCTCGTTGAAAACGGGTTGATGACCACCCGAAATATCGATGATGGAAAGACGACGCATGCCGAGGCCGGCACCATCGGCTACATAAATGCCTTCGTCGTCAGGCCCACGATGAACGATCTGATTGCACATGTGGCGAACGAGAGCTTCGCTGACGTTGCTCTCGCGACTCTCGCTAACAGCCCCGGCAATTCCACACATGTACGTTCTTATCCTTTCGCGTTTACCGTAAGCGATGTTGAGTGTTCGGTAGCCGTGGCTGGTGTGAAGCGCCTCAGACGATAGTCGCGATAGTCGCCGGGATCGCCCTCGCGGCCATCGCAGGCAGCAAGCAGAATGTTTACTAATTCGCGCGCGGTAACGAAATGCAGAGTTTCTTTGCGCGCATCAGCGCCGGTGACAAGCTCTTCCAGAAAACTACCAAATGCCGCGCCCTGAACCGAATCGTGCTGCGTGGGATCCATTCCATGACAATGCAGTTTGATAAAAATCCAGTCGGGGCGCCCAGAAACATGAATGTGAGCTTGCTTCCAGAATTGGAGTCGACGCATGGTCATCGGCATGGAACCGGTGACAGCTCCGTTTTCGAGGACTGGCACGACTCGGCGAAGGGTTCGGGCGATATCCATCACCAGGGGACCTTGCACGATTAAAGGAAAAGTCGTAGGCAGACGGCTAACGGAAAGGTCTCGGCCTTGACGGTGCGGCGCTCGCTGATTGAGCGGTAAACCGCATTCGTAGACTGAATTCAATTTGGCAGTTTGCGCCGGATGCCAAAACCCGCTGGGCAAGGTGAAGTCTGCATAACAGCCGGTTTCAGCGAGAAGCTGCATTTCGGAATCAACGCCGCAAAAGCGGCCTGCGGCGGAGTTCGCCAGTGCAAAGTTCCCATGCACGAACGCATAGCGAGGCTCATGCGATCCGTTCTCAGTCGAGAGACAAGCATGTCGAGAGGCGAGTTGATCCCGAAATTCGGTAAGCATGCGCCGTGTATTTTCGGCGGTGTCAGGCTCTTGCATTCCATGATGGAGATGGACCTCGATCTCGCCAAACCCAGCGTGACAATGCTCGGCAAGCATGCCTACCAATTCTTCGTCGTACTGCTCGGCGGGATAGAAATACGTATGCAGGAACGGCCGGCCATCGTGATCGCGCCAACGATCAACGGCTTGCGGATACTCATGGGCCCAAGTTTCAAGCCTGCTAAGCTGCTCCGTCCGCGAAACACGTTTATAGCCATCAGTCGGGTCGATGGCAGGCTCAAAGTGATCGGCCATAGCGAAGACGAGATGGACGGGACCGGAGATCGAGGGACGCAATCCCGCCACTGTTGCGGCAGGCAACACCTTCCGTGCATAGCTCACTTTTTTTCTGAGATTCATTAACCCGTCAGATGCTCGTCATGCGTCAGAACGTTCACCCTCATTTCGCGACCGCTTGCGGCCGCGGACTGCAATCGAAAACTCCCCGATGCGCATGTCTTCCATGCCCATTGCCTCATACCAGCGAAAGACCTGTTCGTAGGTGTGCTTGGATTGATATTTCGGAGAATACCAATCGAACGTATCGAGCACTCGGTACTCAGGATCCTTGTGACGACGCACGGGAAATAGGAGATGCAAGAATCCCGCAGCGGGGCGCCCGACAAGCGGTACTTTTTTCAAGACCGTCTCGGTGTTGTAGAAGGCCGGCACCGCAATCTTCAGGATGCTGTGTAGAGTTTCGGGTTTCATCCGGGTCGTGTAGCGGCGCCAGAAATCGCTGAAGCGGTACCACTTGTTGTAGCCGCTGTAGAGCCAAACGGCGAGAATACCACCGGGCTTTAGATATTTTGCGAGCGACTTAAGGGCCGCCTCGCAATCGGGAGTGTGGTGAAGCACGCCCACGCTGTAGATGATGTCGAAGCTCTCGGGCGCGAAAGGAAGCGCGAAGGCATCGGCCTGGAAGGCGACAAAATCACGGTCGGCCAGATTTTTGGCGGCGACTTCAGCCGCGGCACTTAGATCTACGCCAACCACCCGCGCTCCCCAACGCGTCGCGACTTCGGCGAAGCGACCCATGCCGCAACCCACATCGAGAACCACTTTCCCGCGCAGCTCTTCTGGGTGCAGCGCAGTCTTCATGATGAAGTTCTGCTCTGATTCGCGATCCTGTTCGTTGTCGAGCTGAGTTTTCTGATATCGATGCCACTGAAATCCGAAGCTCGCAGCATAATGCTGGGCATCGACAAAACGCGCAATGCCCTTCACGTTGGGATAGGCGCGTTTGCAGTGGGGACAGACAAAACCCCCTGCCTGGTCAGAGTCGAGTTGTGAACCGCAGCTAAGGCAGCGCAGAATCGCCTGTACGTCAACGGACAGGGGACATTGCACCGGTTGCTCCGCGATCGGCATAAATCTCCAGGAAGTGCCGCGGCTTCTTCGGTGGGGGGGGCACCGAGCCCGGCTGTTCTTCGTTCTCTTTGATGGTCTGCAACAAGGTCGCTGTAAAGGCAACCGCGAAATAAGGGAAATACTGATACGCCTCAGGCGCGAAGAGCGCCCCGACTACGAAGCCGACCAGCGAGCTACTAAGGGCACCGACAAAAAGAACGATGTCAGGATCGAGGTCCGTCCGTCTGCGCAGGATCTTGAGATTCTTGAAAGCGCAGCGGAAGAACATCAAATAGATGATGAGCACGGGGATTCCGCCCTCGGCCGCGATCTGCAAATACGTCATGTGAACATCGTGCCAGATGAGCGAGTAGGTCGGAAAGTTACGAACGCCAATACCCAGGATGGGATAGTGTTCGATAGCATCGAGGGCACGCAACATTAAGTATTTGCGATCCTCGAAAGACCCATACGCTGATTGGTCGGTGCTGCTGTTGCCGGATAAGGCTTCAAAGCGATCATATAATTTGCCGCCGGCGGTGACAGCGATGAGAACGGTTAGAAATCCCGTGGCGACGAGCAGATAAGGACGCTTGCCTTTGATCGCGAAGTAATAAAGGGTCACGCTGCCGGAGATGACGAGGTCAATGAAGCCGGCGCGAGAAGCAGTTTCGAACAGGGCTACAAGCATCACCAGCATTGCGAATAGCCACAGTACCTTTTTTATGGAGTTTTTGGCTGTCACCATGAAAGCAAGCGCGAACGGCAACGACAGGACGATGGCGAATGCAAGATCGTTTGGATTGGAATAAATTCCGCCGATGATGCCGGACAGCCGCGGCGTATCGTGTCCCTTGATCAATGCCACGGCGCAAATCACGGCTACCGACGCGGCCTGAATAAAGATGATTCGTCGGAGGCGGTCAAAGGTCGTAATCAGCAGGAAAACAAGTATCCAGGCTATGTAGATTTTTGAAAAATCGGTGGTTCGCGAGACCGCGCCGCCCTTCCACACCGGAGACAAGAATCCACCGACAAACAGCAGAATGATCATCGTGAGCAGGAGGCGCGCTTCTTTCGGAAGATCCTTAAATGTGCGCCGAGTGCGCCCAAGACTGTTGAAGAGGCCCCATAGAGCCAGGATCGCCGTGATCTTTGCCAAGGGGAAAAGCTTAAGCCCCGGAATCCAATCCTCAGGACGAGCGCAGTAAACGACAAAAAATGCGCTCAACCAGAAGAATGCGCCCTTGGTGGGGTCTGCGATTTGAACAGACGTACGCCGACTGGGTGATGCCTCGATGGTTGTTACGTTGCCATTATTTCCAATCGCCACAAAACCTCTTTCTCTTTTTCTGTCTCCGCTCTAGGCCGAAGCGGTTGGAACGACGGTAGCCGCACAAGCTCTGCCTTCCGCCACCGATCGGAGAACCTCGTCGAAGCGCTGACCAATCGATGGCCAATCGAATCGCGATGCTGTTGCTACGGCGGCCGATTCGTAACGCCGGCGGAGATCCGAATCGCGCAATAACATGACTACCGCTTGCGAGAATGAACGGACATCATCAGCCAGAATAATGTCGTGGCCATGCTGAACATCGAGACCTTCAGCACCAACCGTAGTTGAAACGATGGGTTTCGCAGTCGCCATCGCTTCGTAGATTTTAAGACGGGTTCCGCCGCCGATTCGCAGCGGCACAATGACTACCGCCGATTGCCTCAGATGCTCGACTACCGAAGCTACCTGGCCGGTGACTTCTACCCTCTCCGAGGCCCAGCGCTGAACCCGGCGGCCCGGATTGCGCCCGACGATTCGAAAGCGGGCCTCCGGCACCTCAGATTGAATCAGGGGCCAGATCTCACCGCAAAAAAACTCGACCCCGTCGATATTTGGCTCCCAGTCCATAGCGCCGACGAAGGTAACCAGGGGAGCGGTTGCACTCGCGCCCGGACTGGGTGAGTATTGAGCAAGATCAACGCCCGTAGGAACGACCGTGATGTGTTCGGGTGCGACCCAGCGTGCCATGATGGCGCGATCATTTTCCGAAACCGCGATCACATGATGGAATTTGCGCACGGCACTCTCTTCAAAGCGGAGCATCTTGCGGTACTCCATTCCATAAATGGCTTTGCGGACTGGATTAGAGGCCGTTTCAGCGTGTCGTCGCCAGATCTCGCTCTCCACGTTGTGCTGAAACAGAACGCTGGGAATGCCGAGATGCTCGGGAAAGTTCACGGCGGCATCGAGGAAATCGCAGACCGCCACGTCAAATTTGCGTTGGCTGAACCAGTCATCTAGCTGGCGCTTCACGACCTTTTGGCCAAAACGGCTGACGGCATAAGGAGCGGTCTCGGGAAGATGCGATAAGTAGTCGAGACTGCGGCCGACTCCGGAGCGTGCACGCTCCCCCGTCCAAACTCCAACCGCGCCGGGCAAGTGCTGTTGCAGTTCGCGGTCGTAGTCGCTGTCGGGCCGGTCGCCGTAATAGGAGTAAAAGGTCAGGTCGTGTTGGGATGAAAGATAACGGAGGAGATGATAACTACGGATGTTGCCACCGTTATGTACGGGCAACAGCTTATCGGCTTTTACCCACAAGATTCTCATGACAGCTTCACCGAGCCCAGATCGCCTTCCTGCCGGTCACAAAGTTCACGAACGCAATCAGGGCGGCTGAATTAAGGACGACGAAAGTACGAGCGACGTCGGCCAATCGAGTCAGAGGCCCAATCCTTAATCCTCCGATGGCGGCGAGACTAAGCGCATAAAACGCGAGTTGCGCTATCAGCGCGGCGCGATAGATCGCGCCATGCAAGAAAAGCGCACTGACCAGGAAACCCAAGAGGGCAAAGGGCACGACCAACCGCAACAGTTTGTGACTAACAAACTCAAAGCGAATCTTGTTCTCCGCGGTGAGCAACCAGGGCGCCAACTGCACGAGTTGGTAGTTCCCGCTTAAGGTCCGAACCTTTCGAGCAAATTCACGGCTCCGTCCCAAGTCGGGCGAGTCCCAGGCACGCGCGCGGGAATCGAACACGATGCGAAATCCCTTACGAACCACCTGCATCGGCAGCAGGACGTCGTCGAGAATTGTCCCTTCTGGTAACGGTTCGAGCAGAGCCTTGCGGGCGCAATAGATAGCGCCGGTGGCACCAGGAACCGACCCCGAGGCGGACTCAAGTTCGCGAACCCTTTTCTCGATTTTCCAGTACAATCCCATGCCTTTTTCGCTTTCGCCATTGGCCGGGTCGCCGAGCATCAACTCACCGCTTGCGGCTCCGACGGCGGGATCGGCAAAATTCTCGCTCAGATAGTGGAGGGCATCAGATTCGATTTGCTGGCGCGCGTCCGTAAAGAGCAGCACTTCGCCACGGGCGGACTCGACCGCATCGTTCAAACCGCACGCTTTACCGGAAGAGACGGTTTTAATGATCGTTCGCACACGCGACTCTTGGGAAAACTCAGCAAGGATGACTGGGGTGCGATCATCGGAGCCATCGGAGACAACGACGACTTCCAGCCTGTCTGGCGGATAGTCAAGGGAAAGCACATTCTTCAGCTTGCCGGCAATCACGGCTTCCTCGTTTCTTATCACCATCACCACCGAAACTGAGGGTTCACTCATCCCACGTCGCACGGGGCGAGGGGATAGATGGCTACGGATCCACAAATAGATGAGGTAGCCCAGGTAGCAATAGGCGATCACCGAAGCCGAAAACCAGAAGAGAGGTTTCATCGTTCATTGTGCGCCACGGCGCAACAACACGATCTTCACCGTCTGAAACATGATCATCAGATCGAGCCCGATCGAAGCGTTCTTGATATAGAACAGGTCGTACTGGAGTTTCTCGCGGGCATCCTCGACAGTGCTGCCGTACTTGTACTTAATCTGTGCCCACCCCGTGAGACCAGGGCGGACCATGTGACGCACACCGTAATAGGGAATCTCCTCAGAGAGCCATTCGATGAACTCGGGACGCTCAGGACGAGGGCCAACAAAAGCCATATCGCCTTTCAGAACGCACCAGAGCTGAGGAATTTCATCGAGCCGAGACGTCCGCAGAAACTTGCCCACGCGGGTAACGCGCGGATCGTTGTCGCCCGCCCACTTTGGACCACTCAGAGCTTCGGCATCATTGCGCATGGTGCGGAACTTGATAACCTTGAACTCGCGTCCGGCTTTCCCGACGCGTGTTTGCGTATAGAAAATCGGCCCTTCGGAATCAAGTCTGATGGCGATAATGATCAAAGGGATCAGCGGAAGAGCAAAGATAAGCCCGATCAGGGAGATGACAACTGACAGCGTGCGCCGCATCCAGAGAAACAAGTTGTTACGACGGAATCCCTGCCCAAAGACCAGCCAACTTGGATATAAATTGTCAACTTCGATCTTTCCCGAAATTTTTTCCAACCATGATGTTGCTTCTTCGATCTCGACCCCCTGCATGCGGAGTTGGGACAACTCTTGCATGGGGATTGTGCCGCGGCGATCGGGCATGGCAACGATGACGCGGTGAACTTTCTGCTTCCGCACGACCTCCATGAGATGGGCCGCCACCGAATCTCTCGTTACGGCGCCCTCCAATTTGCCGGTCCAACTCGCCACTTCCACCCCAATCTCTGGATTTTGTCGGAGGCCCTGCACCAGCCGCTGTGCCCGTTCCCCGGTTCCAAGGACATACACTCGCTCGATGAGAATGGGCAACTGGATCAGCCACATGAACCCCTGGCGCCATCCGAACAGGGCGACCGTGAGGATGACTAGGCCGATTGCCATTGATCCATGGCCCAGGATATTTTTCCCCCAGAACTTTTCCACAGCTCCGAGCATAAGAGCCAGGAGGCCCGGAATCATCACTAGCCGGAAATCTCCCCTCGCAGGAAGGTGTGAGGTATCGTATAGATCGAACAGGTGCGAACCGAGGAGAACCAGAAATGTGATGGCAATGATCTTGACGCCATCGTACTCGGCAACCAGCGCCAGATAGCTATCAGGCCAGCTCGCCCACACCACTACCAGCAGCAGTGACGTGCCGACAATCAGGGCCTCGCCGATCAGAAGGATCAGCGCACGGACCGGATAATAGACGTTGAAAAGCCGGATCAACGGGGCCTCTGTTCATCAGGCTTGGCTGTTCAGGGCCTCGCCGTAGTAATACTTCGATTGCGATAGCTTGTCGGTGGGTGCCCCATTCAGAACGGCGCCCAACAGCAACTTGTCGGGAAATTCCTCGCGTGCCCGCTTGGCCAAATCCGACGGAGTGACGTTCGAACGCACAACGATGAGAACACCGTCGCAACATCCAGCGACCAGAGTGGAATCGGAGACCGGAATAACGGGGGAAGAATCAATGATGATCCAGTCGAACATCGGCTCGATACGCTGCAGCAAGAGCTTCAGACGGCCATTGGCAAGCAGTTCTGGCGCGCTGGCGACAAGTTTGCCAGCCGGAATGAAGAATAGATTCTCCATGGGGCCGCGCTGAACAATCGCAAACTCGTCGCATTCGCCAGCAAGATAATCCGAAAGCCCCGGCGTTTGGGAAGCGCCGAGGTGGCGATGCATGCCCGGATTGCGCAGGTCGGCATCAATCACCAAGGCGCGACGGCCATGCTGCCGTACGAGCACTTGGGCGAGATTAGCGGCGACAAACGACTTGCCCTCTTTCGGCATGGCGCTGGTGATCAGGAGACGTTTAAGCGGCATCTTCTCCCGAATCTGATAAAGCCGGGAGCGGAGGGTGCGAAACTCCTCAGTGCCCATGCGCGTTTCGTCATCCTGAAAGAAGAGCATGGTACGAGTGTCGGGCTGCCATTGCGCTTGAGGGCAGCGGGCCAGCAAGGTTTCGTAGTTGAAGCCTGAGACTGGAGGCATCACGGCCGAACTCGGGGCTTGCAGACTCGGCATCGGCACCGGCTGGACCTCGGGCTCTTGCAGGGAGGACTCGACATGTGTCCCGAGAGATGTGGCTCTTTCCTGCTCAGCTCGTTTCAAAGCGTCATGGATGCGGCTCATAGTTTCCTTTCCTTCGGAAGATCTGTGTGTTCCGGCTGACGCAGCTTATCGGCTAGCGTCGCCAGCGTACGCAAAGCTTCTACCAGGTCAAACTTTTCCGGGTTTGGTGGCGCCGACGGCATCATTGCGCCGGCCGTACCATCGGCCAGATCAAAGTCACGCGCGACCGATTCAACGATGTCGGCGGTTATCATTCTCTTCTGATCGACGAAGGCACTGACCAGGCAGTGCTCGCACAAGAGATTGATCACGCGCGGGATTCCCGTTGAAAACCGAAAGATGGCAGCGGCTGCGTCTTCTTCGAAAATGGGCTCGCCATTCGAGCCCGCAATCCGCAACCTTTGTGCGATATAAGATTTCGTTTCTTCGAGATTGAAGGCGTGCGTTTTCGCCCGCAAAGTCAGGCGCTGGCGCAACTGACGCAACTGCGGCTGCTTCAGGCGTTGCTCCAGCTCCGGCTGACCGACCAGAACGATCTGCAGGAGCTTCTCCGTAAAGGTCTCGAGATTCGTGAGCATCCGGATTTCTTCGAGCACTTCATCGGAAAGGTTCTGCGCCTCATCGATTACGAGTACAGCAGTCTCTCCAGCACGGTAGCGGTCAAGCAGCCAGCTGTAAAGACGCTGCAGAACTTGGCTCTTCTGTCTCGTGTCGCAAGGAATGCCGAAGTCCGACATCATGAAGTCGAGCAACTGCGGCACATCCATTCGCGAGTTGAAGATGAAGGCGGTTGCGACTTGCTGCAGGCGTAACCATTCCAGCAGCTTGTTGATCAAAGTCGTCTTGCCGGTGCCCACTTCTCCCGTAAGCAACACGAAGCCTTTTCGGCTCTGGATGCCGTAAGTCAGACACGCCAGGGCCTCTTCGGTGTGCCGGGTCAGGAACAGATACCGTGGGTCCGGATTGACATTGAACGGGTTGGCCCGCAGTCCAAAAAATTCCTTATACATAGGCTCGCCTTAGACCTCGACCTTTGAACCTTTCTCAGAATCCTTCGGGCTCCAGAAGCGGCGCCGTCCATTGCCATTCGTGGTCAAGACACTGTCTCCGTCCGCAGGACCAAGCCACGGAACAGAGATCAACATGGGCAAGTCCATCGCAGCAGCAATATCCTTCTCGGTACGGATGGAGCGGTCACTGAATTCAAGCAGGATCGCGATCAGCAGACCGAGCGCCAGACCAGCTCCTAAACCGCCAGCGGCGAAGATGGCGCGGTTCGGGAAACTGGGACTCTCGGATAAATTCGCAGGTTGCAGGATGACCATCTGCTCGCCCTGCTGTTCATTTTCCATGTTGGTTGCGACATCGGCGGCGCTCTTCTTTGCCAGCAAATCTTTGTAAAAGCTCTGCGCGTTGTCGTAGTCACGCGTGAGCTCGCGATATTGCTCTTCGACCGACGGGCTCATGGCAGTGCGGGCTTCGTAGACATTGATCTGAGCCTGCAATTTCTTCTGATCGGCCGTCGACTGCTGAATCACATCTTGATACTGGTGGATCTGCAGGCGCAGCTGCCGAATCTCCGCGGGCTCGTCAGCGGAGTTCGGGCTGGAATCGTTCTGTGCCGCCGGACTGTTCATTTGCTTGTTCACTTCGTCCAGCCGCGCCTGCACCTTTGCGATGTCGGACTTGGTCTTAATCACATCGGGGTAGTCATCGGTATAACGCGCCTGCAACTGGATCAGTTGCCCTTGCAGCTGGCTGAGCTGCTGCTGGAGAGTTTGGGGATTGGTGGTGGACTGCGAACTCTTCCAAGCAGCGATCTGCTGCGCTAGGAGGCTTTCTGTATAGCTCTTGTCTTGCTGGGCGCGACTGAGAGTTTGAGTCGTGGCATCGAGCTGCGAGTTGAGCGATGCCAGCATGCGCAAATTCGTGTCAACGTCGCCGGGAAGCTGGCCCATGTACTGTTTCTTGAAGGCGGCCAATTTCGCGTCCAGATCATCGATGGCACGCTTGGCTTCGTCCACTTGGCGCCCGAGGAACTTAGTGGTTTCATTGGCGATATCGGCCCGTGAACGCAGGTTTTCATCCACCAGGAGAGAGGTAACAGCGTCGCAGATCTTCTGGGCGCGCTTGGCATCGCTGTCGGTGTAGTTGACGTTGAAGCCGGGAAGGGGCTCGTCGGTGACCGAAGGTTTTTTCTTCTGGCCTGCGATTCCGGCATTAGCTGCCGCACTCATGGAGGTGATAACCGGGGTGACGGTTACGTTCGAACGAATATCGTCGATGAGTTTGCTCTCTTCACCGGGTTTGGCGACTCCGAGGCTCTGAATCATAGGCCGCAAACGGCTTCCGCCCAGGACTTGCGTTGTCAAAGTTTGAATGCGCTGCGTGAAATCGGCAGTGATGACCGGCGTCACCAGATTGGTAGGCACCTTTTGGCCTTCCACGAGAACCATCGACTGGGAGGTATAGCGCGGCGAGAATATGTAAGAGACGATGAATCCCGCAAGCGGCGCCACCAATAAAGGTATAAGGATCACCTTCAGGCGCCGCCTCACCATCGCCAGATAATCATCCATCGTTAATTCGCGATTCTCCATGCTCTCCACCAATCTGGCTGATCCAAGCAGCCAAGAAAATTATTCAATGCGGGTTGGCTTCGGATGCCACTCCAACCCGACAGTGCCAACCTGCCTTTGGTTGGTCTTTCCGATCGCGCCACCCAGTGGCACCGGGGCATCGAAAGAGACCTCGCCAAAGCGATAGGCGGCAAATAGGTCCCACTCGCGGCCAACATGCCTTCGCAGCGTCGCCCCGGCAAACTCTTCGTCATAATTGTTGGCAGACACGCCGGCAATGATAAGAGGTTGCAGCCGGCTGTTATGCGAATAGCCAGCCTCCACCAACAAATCGTAGGTGCGGCGAAGAGGTCGTCTTACTGATACCTGCGCAACCTGGGTGTCAGCTCCGGCAAAGAAGCCCGATCCCTGCGAGATGAACTTCTCATAACTGGCCATCAAAGACGTATGTTCGAATCGGTAACGGAAAATCGCCCGGGCGCTCGGCGACCACGACGTGTTTGACGTTCCGTTGTAGCGCAAATCGGTGTACTGCGGGCCGGCTTCGGCGATGAAATTCATCCTCCCACTGATTGTGTGGCTCCAGCGCAAGTTCACGACCTGGTTGTAGATTTCGCCACCGGCATTGAGAGGAAAACGAAACAGCTGCCACGCATAGATGGCGGCGAGCTGATCGTGACGCGAAATCAAATGACTGTAACCCGCTTCGATCGTTGTTTGATCTCCATTCACCAAGTCGTCGGTGTTGTGATAGAAATGCGAATTGCTATAAGCACCCACGATCGTTACAGCCGACCTCGGAGTAATGGCTTGCACAATGTCGGCCAGGGCCGTGTTCTGGAGCCTGGGAATATCGCCTACTCCGATCCCCGTGGCCGTGGAATTGAAATGGAACATTCCGGGCAAGGTATTGAGGCCCAGGCCGCCAGTTGCGATTCCATACCCGGGGAAACCGACGCTCGTCTCGGCGTAGTAGGAACCATCAGGCAAGTAGCTGAACGCGTCATGCAACGACAGTTGACCGGTGCGCCAGCGTGTGACTGCTTCCAGCCCTGCGGCTTGTAATTGCCTTACGTAATATGGGTCATTCCCGATACCAGCACCACCTATGTATTCCAGAAAAAGATCGCTTTTGGGCCAGAATTTCTGCAGGTCAAGAGCTCCCATCAAAGTCGTGACAGCTTCGGCTCCCGATCCTCCAATCCTGTTTTGGCCATTGGAGTCCCCTGACTCCGCCGCGAGCAGCATTGGAGATACGAAACTGCGAGTGGCAGTCTTCAGTTCAAGGCTCGGTTCATCGAGACCGGACAAAGGCGGGTTATCGGGATTCAAAATGGGGGCGTTCTGACCAAAAGCGGGCGGCGGCGTAGGTTGCGTTGGGGGATTGTCCTGCGCAACCGCGCAAATGCCGATGCTCAAGATCAGCATTGCTTCACGGATTGTTCGCAGTTTTACCATACTCATCTCCCACGTTCTTTACGGAACGACAATTGTGTCGCCCGGTTGCAGAACGTAATTGTGGCTGATGTCCTCACCCTTCACCAGCCTGCGATAATCGACGGGCAATTTTTCCTGTTTGCCGTTTATAGTTCGCAGGACATAGATCTTCTTGGTATTCGCAAACTGTGTGAGTCCCGCGCTCGACAATGCTTGTAAGACCGTCATGTTCGGCGTCATCGGGGTTGGTCCAGAATGCGAAACCTCTCCGACCAGATACACCCGCTTGCTGTTAATCGCGGCAACAACGACGGTTACACGTGGATCGGCTACAAATTTCTTTAGCTTCTCTGTAAGAGACTGTGCCAGTTCGGTGGGTGTCAGCCCAGACGCCTGCACATCATTCAGTAAGGGCATGGAAATTTTCCCGTCGGGCCGAACCGGGAGCGTCGCCGTCAAATCGGGCTCTTTCCAAACGTTAATGCTCAACGAATCCAAAGGGCCAATGACATAATCAGCAGTTGTGGCGGCAGCGGAAGATGTGGGCGGAGTCGAAACGCCTTGCGCGAACACCATGCCGCTCGCGAGCAGAACTGCTACGACCACTCCCTTCCAGGTTAGTTTCATATCCTCTCCTAGTAATTTTTCTTAACGTGTCTCTGAACCTGCTCGCACTTTTCAGGCGCCATAGCCTTCATAACCAATTTGTTTCAATTTGTAGAGCAGTGCTTTGTAGCTGATTTTCAGCTCCTGCGCTGCGCGGCGGCGGTTCCAGCGTGTTCGGGCAAGAACCCGAAGGATAAGTTCCCGTTCAGCCTCTCTTGAGGCCGCGCGCGCCGCGTCTTTCAATGAAATCTTTTCGCCATTCGTTGAATCTCCCCGGCGCAACAGAGAGCGCAAGCCTTTCATGGCAAGCGATTCATCGCCCAAAGCCACAATGGCGCGAGCGGCATCTTTGAGTTCGCGAATGTTGCCGGGCCAGTGATACTCGCGGAAGAAGTTCTCCGTTTCAGCACTGAGCGGCGGCACAGAACGGCCAAAGTCTCGAGCGGCTACCGAGCAAAACCAATCGCGCAGGCTGGGGATATCTTCTTTGCGCTGGCGCAGAGGAGGAAGCCGCAAGCAGACTCCGCTGACGCGATAGTAGAGATCTTCGCGCACTTTCCCTGAGCGAACCTCAGGTTCCAGCTCGCTCGATGTCCCGCATATGTAGCGCGGAATATTATTGCCCTCGCAATCCGTTAGACTCAATTGCCGCACCAACTCTTTTTGAGCAGCCTGCGTAAGTTCGGAGATCTCCTGAAGGTAAATCGTGCCACCCTGCCCGTCGCTGGACGCAAGATCTTTCTCCGTGACGTCCCGGCCCTGAAAGACAACAAAAGGATATGGGCCGCGTCGCGATAAAGCGTGTATACGCGCGGCGGCCGCGGCCTTCCCTGCTCCATGTTCGGCGACGACGAGCACGGGCACGTCATTCTGTGACAGTTCCCGAATCACAGCCTCGACGGTCCTCATTCCGGGGCTGACGCTCTCCAGCCACACCTTCGCGCCCTCGGCGGGCGTGCCTGGCCCGGCTTGCGGAGGCGCCGCAAGGAATGAGTCTGAATTGCTCCGGCTGAAGTCCATTCTGTTCTTTTCCGAGGTGGCGGGGGTACTTCTCGGACGAGGCGTTACGCGAATTAGAGCACACTCATTGCCATCCTGTGGCAGACAGGCGGCGACCGGCGGCTGCATAGTGCCTTATGTTTCAGCTACTTGCGACATTTCGTGTACGAGCACGGCAAGGCTTACGTTATCACAGTGCGGACAAATGGGAAAACTTTTGCCCACATTGGTAGGTAATCAATTGGGGAATTACTTACCCTTTTGAATGGACCGGTTGTGCCGACGGCTAACAGTCGTCGCTCCGCTTAATGCTTTGCGCGCGTCACGGCTTTCGAATATTCTTCAGTCAAGCGCACTCCAGCGCGCTTATGGGGAATTCAGTACAAACGGTTCCGCTGGGGACCACACGGGCGGAAAGAATTCCTATCGCCATGCCTCGGATTCAGCTGCTGGCGCTCTTGGCTCTTGTTCTCTGGCTTTACCACTCCATCCTGTACCGGTTAGTGGTGCAATGGGGAAAACCTGATTTCTCCTACGGATACTTCGTCCCACTCTTCGCCCTTTATGTCCTTTGGTCGAATCGCGCGAAGCTGAAAGCAATCTCGCCCGCGCCTTCGTGGGCTGGGCTGGCACTTGTAGTTTTCGGACTCTGTCTGCTCGTCTTGGGAGTTCTCGGCGTAGAAATCTTCACCGAACGAGTATCTCTCCTGGTTTTGCTTGCCGGCTTAGTCGTTGTGTTTGTTGGATGGGAATTTTTTCGCGCTGTGCTTTTTCCCTGGGCTTTTCTCTTTTTAATGATTCCGCTGCCGAACCTGATCATGCAGAGAATCACCTTTCCGCTTCAATTGTTGGCGTCAGAACTCGCGACGTTTATGTTGCGTGCCGTGGGAATCCCGGTAAATCTCCAGGGAAATGTTATTTATCTCTCATTCATGACGCTCGAGGTAGTCGAGGCTTGCAGCGGAATCCGTTCTCTGGTCTCGT
>Ga0335079_10003807_pt1 | contig 17385 bp, 15 predicted proteins | sample Lox_Sample_33_FD_206719 | JGI IMG/M metagenome (GOLD analysis project Ga0335079, IMG submission 206719) | Soil microbial communities from Loxahatchee National Wildlife Refuge, Florida, United States - Lox_Sample_3.3 | ecosystem: Environmental > Terrestrial > Soil > Wetlands | place: USA... | reverse complement strand
GGTCGCTTCGCCATTGGGCGCGGCGAAGTCCACTTGCCCGGGGTCCTCCGGCGATGCCAGCGGGAGGCCGTTATTGCCGAACAGGATCTCGCCCGGTCCCGCCGACGAGAATGGCTCGATCTGCGCGGGATTGACGCCAAAGGCCGGCGTATTGGTGAAATCGACCGCACCGACCGCGTCTTCGGCGGGAATTTCGTGGTGGCCGAAGACCGTGCCGCTGCCGATACCGGCGCTTGCGCTGTCGATGGTGACGGGTTGACCGTCGCCGATCGCGATCAGCTTGAAGAGCTGCCCCGTCGGCGTCGTGCCGCCGTTCTCGACGATCGCGACATCGATATCTACCGGCGTATCGCTAGTATTGGTTATGCCCACGACCTGCACGGGATCGCCGCCCACGACGTCGTTGCTCCCGGTGGAGACGACAAGCGAATTGCCGTTGCTGGGGTCGAAAAACTCGAGAGCGAGGCTGTTCTGCGCACTCTGTCCGGTGCCGAAGGAACCGAAAGGCTGCGCCCATTGCAGGTCAAATACGATATTGGTGTTGGCGCCGAGGGTGATGCGCTGCAGCGCAATGCCATTGCCGAAGTTCTCGGCTACGACCTGTTGCGCGCTTCCGGGCAAGGTTGTGGTGATAGGATTGAAATTGCCTTCGAGGAAATTGCTCGCCTCGTTTCCGGCGGAGGTGAAGAACTGCACCCCTTTCGCCTCCGCCGCTTCGATCGCCTGATCGATCGGACCGCCATCCTGGAAGAATGGCTCTGCGAAATAAGTGAAATCATCCACGATGATCTTGGCGCCTGCATTCACGAGCGCAGTGATGTTGTTTGCGAAGGCTTGCTCCCCACCATCGGCGGTCGCGAACAGAAGCTGTGCGCCGGGCGCGATGCTGTGCACGATTTCCGCCATCGCGCGGCCTTCGTCGGTGCTGCCTGCGGGGCCCTCGGCGAGCACAGTGACGCCCGAGGCCGGCAGCGCGCCATCGGCCTCATCTTGAGCCGCCCCGCCGAGCGCGTTGAAGCTGTCGGAGAGGATGCCGATCTTGACGCCTGCTCCGGTAACGCCGAACTGGGCTTCGGCAGCGGCGGCGTCGACCGCCTGAGCGACACCCGTTCCGACCGGATCGGTAGCGGTCATGCCGCTCGCACCTGGCGACGGGATCAAGCCGTCGGTCATGCCCTCGGGGGGCGTGGTTGCTACGATCACAAAGCCGCCCGAGACGCTATTGTCGGTACCAGCCGACTGAGTCGAGACGGCAGCACCATCGCCGGTGCAGTCAAGGTTCTGTGAAGCCATCTACCTCTCGCCGCACACGCATCATGAGAATTGGGCCTTTCGGCCGCTAAAGTCTAGAGCAGATAGATAACAATGTCTTTACTGCGGCGGCGAATGAAGGACCAGAGCGGCTTTGCAGAGGATGCGCCCATGCTAGAAGATAATATAACCGATTCAGCCACTTCCATGTGGACGGGCTGCCCTCGGCCGGCTCCGCGCGAGGCGTGCAGTAGGGTAAAGCAGGGTCTGATTCCCCTCCGTCCGGCCATGCTCTAGGATGCCGCCCCAAACAGGGACCCGACTGCCGTTGACCGACGCCCCCTCCCCTTCTCCAAAGCCTGCCGCCGCCAGTAGTGCGAGCAGGCGCGCCACGGCGCTGCTGCTTCGCGGCGAGACCTTGATGCTCGCGCACCGGCTGTGGCGCGAGTTTATGCGCGGGCAGTGGCCGCGGATCAGCTTGGCCCTGATCGCCATGGCTGCGGTCGCTGCCGCCACCGCCGCCAATGCTTGGCTGATGGAGCCCATACTCGACAAAATTTTTGTCCAGCGCGAGGCCTCGTTGCTGTGGCTGATGTCGCTGACGGTGCTGGGCTTGGCCTTGGTCAAGGGCTTCGCCGGGTATTTCCAAGCCGTGTTGATGTACCGAGTGGGACAACGGACCATTGCCAATATCCAACATGCGCTATTCCAGCGCCTGATCGGCGCCGACTTGGCGTTCTTTCACGACAATCCGACGGGAACCCTGGTTTCCCGCTTCACCAATGACGCCGGGCTGTTGCGCAGCGCCTCGGCGAACGTGCTGGTGGGTATCGGCAGAGACGCTGTTACGGCGGTCTTCCTCGTCGCCCTCATGTTCTACCAGGATTGGGCGCTTGCACTCGCTTCGTTCCTGGTATTTCCGTTGGCGCTCCGCCCGATTGCGTCCTTCGGTTCGCGCATGCGCCGCGTCTCGGCGACCACGCAGAGCGAGATCGGCGCCTTTACGACCCTGCTCGACCAGACGTTCCAGGGCATGCGCCATGTCAAGGCCTACGGCATGGAAGCCTATGAGACCAGTCGCGCGGAGCGGCTCATCGAGACACTGTACCGGCTGATGAACCGCGCCGCGCGCACGCGCGCGGCCGTCTCGCCGATGATGGAGGCGCTCGGCGGAATCGCGGTGGCGGCGGTGATCCTCTACGGCGGCTATCAGGTGATCGAGGGCGTGCGCAGCGCCGGCACCTTTTTTTCCTTCATGACCGCGCTGCTGCTCGCCTATCAGCCCATCAAGAATCTCGCCAACTTGAACGTGAGCCTGCAGGAGGGCCTCGCGGCGGCGCACCGGCTTTTCGCGATCCTCGACGTCGAGCCCGCGATTCGCGACAACGCCGATGCCGTGCCGCTCGAGGTCAAAGGCGGCGAGATTCGCCTTGAATCGGTGTGCTTTTCGTATCCCAGCGGGGGCGGACCCGCGCTCAACGGATTGGAACTGCACGTGCCCGCGGGTGGGACGGTGGCGCTGGTCGGCGCCTCGGGCGCGGGCAAATCCACCATTCTCAATCTGATCCCGCGCTTTTACGATGTGGGCTCTGGGCGCGTGCTGGTGGATGGCACGGACGTACGCCAGGCGACGCTCGCGTCGCTGCGCAGCGCGATCGCGCTGGTGAGCCAGGAAGTCAGCCTCTTCGACGATACCGTCCGCGCCAACATCGCCTATGGCCGCTTCGGCGCCGGTGAGGAGGACATCGTGGCCGCCGCGCAAGCGGCCGCGGCGGATGAGTTCATTCGCAAGCTGCCGCAGGGTTACGATACGCTCGTGGGCGAGCAGGGCATCAAGCTCTCGGGCGGTCAGCGCCAGCGCCTCGCGATCGCGCGCGCGATGCTCAAGAACGCGCCCATTCTGCTGCTCGACGAGGCAACCTCTTCGCTCGACACCGAGTCCGAGCGCCAGGTCCAGTCGGCGCTCAAGATACTGATGCGCGGCCGCACCACGCTGGTGGTCGCGCATCGCCTATCGACAGTGGTTGACGCCGATTTGATCTACGTGATCGACGGCGGTCGCGTGATCGAGTCCGGTACGCACGCCCAATTGATGGCGCGCGGCGGCGCCTATCGCCGACTCTACGCGCTGCAATTTGCGAAGGAGACGGCACCGGAGGCGCAGGGCCCACGCATGCTGCGGGCATAACGATGCAGTTGGTAAAGCGGTTGGGGCGCTTGTCCGCGGTGCGGCGGTTCGCCTCCTATGTCGGATATCTCTATATGCGCTTCGTCGATCGCACCACGCGCTGGGAGTTGGTAGGGCTCGATCACGTTCGCCGATTCGTCTGCGGCGGCCGCCCGTGCATTGCCGCGTTCTGGCACGGGCGCATGCTGATGCTGCCCATGGGGCTGCAACGCGTACGCGCCACGTGTACGCGCTGCAATCCCGTGCACATGCTGATCTCCGCGCATGGCGACGGCCGCGCCATTTCCGATGCCATCCGCTACACCGACATCCTAACGGTCGCGGGCTCCACGCGAAACGGCGGCGCCGAGGCGCTGCGCGTGCTGGTGCGCTACTTGCGCGCGGGCGAGATCGTCGGGATCACGCCCGACGGTCCAAACGGACCGGCCATGCGGGCCGCCGCCGGCGTCATCCAGCTCGCGCGGCTCGGCCAAGCACCGCTGCTGCCATATACCTACGCTACCAGCCGCCGTCGTATTCTTGGAACCTGGGACCGCTTCCACGTGCCTTTGCCGTTCGGCCGTGGCGTCTATGTGTGGGGTGAACCGATCGAGGTGCCGTCGGATCTTGATTCAGCCGGCATGGAGCATTGGCGCGAGTTGGTCGAGACGCGGCTGATCGCGCTTACCGCCGAGGCGGATCGCCGAGTTGGCTGTGCCACTATCGACCCTGGAACGCTCACGCGCCAACAATGGCGCGAGCAGCGCCGGACGGCGCGCGCGAGCAGCGCATGAGCCTGATCCCGATCTATCGCGGCCTCACGACGATGCTCGGCCCTGCATTCAAGCTTTACCTGGGCCACCGCATGGCGCGCGGAAAAGAGGACGCGCTGCGGTTTCCCGAACGCGAAGGCCGACCGAGCCATGCGCGCCCGGCAGGACCGCTGGTGTGGATCCACGCCGCCAGCGTGGGCGAAGCGGTCTCGACCCTGTCTCTGATCGACCGCCTCGCCGCCGAACGGCCGGCCCTCAACATGCTGGTCACGACAGGCACCGTCACCTCCGCGCGGCTGCTGGCAACGCGCCTGCCGACGGGACACGCCCGGCACCAATACGCCCCGGTCGATCGCGCGCTTTATGTCCGCCGCTTCCTTGACCATTGGAAACCGGATCTGGCGATTTGGATCGAATCCGAGCTCTGGCCGAACATGATCACCGAGGCGCGGCGGCGGCGTATCCCGATGATCCTGTTGAACGCGCGCATGTCGATCACCTCCTTCCGCCGCTGGCGTCGCTTCCCGGCGATGATCCGGCCGCTGCTGCGCGGCTTCGATCTATGTCTCACCCAAGACGCTTTGCAGGCGCAACGGTTCCAGCGCCTGGGTGCGCGCCACGTGCTCGCGGCGGGCGACCTCAAGGCGGCGGCCGCGCCCCTGCCGGTCGATGAACAGAACCTGCGCGAGCTCGAAGGGCTGATCGCCACGCGCCCACGCTGGCTTGCCGCCAGCACCCACGAAGGCGAGGAAGAAATGGCGGGAGCGGCGCATCTCCTGCTGAAGGAGCGCTTCCCACATCTGCTCACCATCGTGGTGCCTCGCCATCCCGCGCGCGGCACCCTTATCGCGCGACAGCTCGCCGAGCTTGGCCTTAGTGTCAAGCGCCGCTCGCGAACTGAGACGATCGCCCGCGACACCGACGTCTATCTGGCGGATACCTTGGGCGAGCTTGGCCTGTTCTATCGGCTTTCCCGCATCGCCTTCATCGGCGGCTCGACGTCATTTCTCGGCGGGCACAATCCGCTGGAGGCGGCGCTGCTCGACTGCGCGATCCTGCTGGGGCCCGACATGGCGAACGCAGCCGCGATCAGCGAAGCGCTCAGCGCCGTCCGCGGTGCCGAGACCGTGCGGAACACGCGCGAACTCGCCGACGCGTTGGCGCGCCTGCTTGCCGATCCCGACGAGTGCCGTCGCCGCGCCGCCGCAGCCGCAGGCATTGCGGCACGTCAGCGCCACGTGCTGGACTCCCTCCTGGACCGGCTCGCCCCCTGGCTTGATCGCCTCGAAACCGATGCGGCTCTCAGCGCCTGAATTCTGGCAACGCGACGGCGTGCTGCCGGCCCTGCTCGCGCCGCTCGGCTGGGGTTTCGGCGCCGCGGGTGCGTTGCGCCGTCGGGTGGCGCGACCGCTTGCGCCGGGGGTGCCGGTGATTTGCGTCGGCAACTTGGTGCTCGGCGGCGCCGGCAAGACGCCGATCGCGATCGATTTGGCGGTACGGCTGACGGGAATGGGCGCGCACCCGCACCTGCTGACGCGCGGCTACGGCGGTACGCTCGCGGGCCCGACCCGCGTCGATCCCAAGCGGCACGGTGCGCGCGAGGTCGGCGATGAGCCACTGCTGCTGGCGCGCGCCGCGCCTACTTGGGTCGCGCGCGAGCGTCGCCTCTCGGCCAAGGCCGCGGTCGCGGCCGGTGCGCGCACTTTGGTGCTGGACGACGGGTTCCAAAACCCGGGACTGGCTCAGGACCTGAGATTGTTGGTGGTCGATGGACGCCTGGGTTTCGGCAATCGGCGCGTGCTCCCGGCGGGACCGCTGCGCGAACCGCTCGGGCCGGGTCTTGCTCGTGCCGACGCCGTGGTGCTGATGGGCGAGGATGAGCGCAACCTCGCATCGCTCTTGGCGGGAAAAACGATGCTGCGCGCGCGGCTCATCCCCCGGCCCGGTGCGCCCAGCCTGCGCGGAAGCGAAGTGGCGGCTTTTGCGGGGATCGGTGACCCCGGGAAATTTTTCGCCTTCCTCGAGGCGCAGGGGGCGCGGGTCATGCTATCGCGCCGGTTTCCCGATCATCAGCCCTACGACGAGGCCATGCTTGCCCCGCTTCTCGCCGAGGCGGCGCGGCGCCGTCTTCCCGTGATCGCGACCGAGAAAGACCTGGTGCGAGTGCCCCCGGCCCTGCGCTCCGAGATCACGGGATTCCCGGTCGGCGTCGAATGGGCGGACGAAGCGGCACTGTTGTCTCTCATCTCTGCGATCGCTGAGCGAGCTCGTCTAAATGGCTGACCGGCGGTCGGTGCGCGCGCGCATCGTCTATGCATTGGAGGCCGCGGGAGCGCTGCTGGTGTTCGCCGTGCTGCGGTTGCTGCCCGTCGACTGGTGCTCCAACTTCGGAGGCTTCGTCACACGCCATCTCGGCCCCCATCTCGGCATCTCCAACCGCGCTCGGCGCAACATCCGCAACGCCTTGCCGGAACTCGACGATGCCGCCGTCGAGCACATCGTTGTGGCGATGTGGGACAATTTGGGACGTGTGATCGCTGAATATCCGCACCTTGACAAGTTTCGCGTCTATGAGCCCGGCGGACGCATCGAAATCGTGAACCCCGAATATGTCCGCGATCAGGGTCGCGACGGTAAAGGCACGCTCTTCTTCTCGGCCCACTATGGAAATTGGGAAGTCGTCACGATGTCAGCGACACACGCGGGCCTCGACATTGTCGAAATTTATCGCCCCGCCAATAACCCGTTGGTGGACAGGCTGATCAATCACGCGCGAAGCGTGATCGGGAGCGAGCTGGTACCGAAGGGCGCGGTCGCCGCCCGGCGCGCGGTCGCCGCGCTCCGGAGCGGGCGGCACATCGCGATGCTGGTTGATCAAAAGATGCTCGAAGGTGTTCCCGTGCCGTTTTTCGGCCGCGCCGCCTTGACCGCGCCCGCGCTGGCGCGCCTTGCACTGCATTTCAAGTGTCCCGTGGTTCCCGTCCGCATCATCCGCTCGCGAGGGGCGCATTTCCTGATCATCGCCGAACCGCCGCTCCAATATCGGCAATCCGGCGATAGCGAGGCCGACACGATCGCGCTGATGACACAGGTCAATCAGGTGTACGAGCGGTGGATTCGCGAGCGGCCGGAGCAATGGCTTTGGCTGCACAATCGATGGCTCGACTGAACGACATGCCTCGTGAGGGCAAGTCCGCATGACGCCGCGCTCGATCGCGGCTTGGAGTCGAATGGTCGTGGAGGCGGCATGTGCGGTGCTTTTGTTTGGAGCACTTCGGTTGCTCCCTCTCGATTGGGCCTCGGGTGGCTGCGGCTTTCTCGCGCGTCAGATTGGTCCTCGGCTAGGGATTAGCCGACGCGCTCGGCGCAATATCGGCCGGGCCATGCCGCAGCTCGGCAGTGAGGCGGTCGAGCGCATTGTCGCGGGGATGTGGAATAATCTCGGTCGCGTCATCGCCGAATACCCGCACCTCCGCAGGTTTCGGGTCTACGAACCTGGCGGCCGCATCGAGTTGGTGGATCCCGAGCGCGTGCGCGACCAGTTGAACTCGAAGACGAGCACGCTGTTTTTCTCGGCGCATTATGGCAATTGGGAATTGGTGACGCTGCCCGCGACCCAGGCCGGCTACGACATCGTGGGAATCTATCGCGGCGCCAACAATCCGCTGGTCGACCGCCTGATCAATCGCGCCCGCCGCCCCGTCGGTGGCGAACTCGTGCCGAAGACGGCGGTCGCGACGCGATACGCCATCGAGGCAATCAGGCGCGGACGCCATATCGGGATGCTGGTCGACCAGAAGATGAACGAGGGCGTGGCGGCACCTTTCTTCGGCCGCCCAGCCATGACCACCCCATTGCTGGCGCGTCTCGCCTTGCGCTTTGACTGTCCCGTCGTCCCCGTGCGTGTGATCCGCGGTGCCGGCTCGCACTTTCGCATCGCCATCGAGCCTCCGTTGCAATACCGAAAGACCGGTGACATTGCCGCGGACACGCTCGCCCTGACGACCCAAGTGAATCAGGTGATCGAGCGCTGGATCGGCGAGCGGCCGGAACAATGGTTCTGGCTGCACAACCGGTGGCCCGATTGAGCGCGGCTATTTCGGCATTGGCCCGGCAACCAGCTCGGGGTCGAGCCCGGTGTTGTACCAGTGCACGCCCCAATGGAGATTGGGCCCGGTGGCGCGGCCGGTGGCGCCCAGGAGACCGATCGTCTGCCCTTGCTGCACTTTGTCGCCAACCTGCACATCAAGGCGCTCCAGATGCACGTAAAGCGTCGAGAGCCCATAGCCGTGATCGATGATTACGGTGCCGCCGGTGAAGTAGAGATCGCGCTCGGCGAGCGTCACTGTTCCCCCCGCGGCGGCCTTGACCGGCGTCCCCGCGGGTGCCGCGATGTCCACGCCCAGATGCGGCGCGCGCGGCGCGCCATTGAGTATGCGTTCGCTGCCGTAGATGCCGGTGATCGGTCCGGTCACGGGCCAGATCAGCGGCGCCTCGAAATCGAGGCCACCGCTTTCGACGGCGCGCGCCGTGCGGATGAGCGCGGCCTCCGCCTTGATGCGCTCCAGAAGCTGCGCGTTCGGCGTCACCTGCTCCTCCGGCAGGCCATTGATATGCTGAACGTCGTATTGGCGCTTCTCGATTGTGAGGGTACGCCGCTCGCTCGCGCCGTCGGCATCGGTCACGACGAGCGCGGCCTCGCTCGGCGCGTCACGACCAAAACCCAGGATGAAATGCCCGTCTGGCGCAACACGAATCGGGTGGCCGTCGAGGCTGACCTGCGCACCCGGTTCGACCATCCCGCGCACCAGCGCCCCCTGTTCCAGCGGACCCTCCAACGTCAGCGATGCCGCGTGCGCCGAAGCGGCGAACGCGGCGAGCGAAATCGCAACCACCAATCTCGCGCTCATAGCAAGGTTCCCTGGTCGGGCTCGCCGGGTTTCCCGGATCGCGAGCGGCGCCGCGGTCCCTCTGCGGTTACGCCCACGATGCCGTCATGAAAGCGGAGGCTGAGCGAGGCGCCCGGCGCGATGGCGTCGGCCGAGACCACCGGCTTGCCGCTGGCGTCGCGTACCAGCGCGAATCCCCGCTCGAGCGCGCTCAGCAGCGCCTGACGGTTGCCTTCAAGACGTCGCGCGAGCCCGTCGAGGCTCCTATGCTCACGCTCAAGCATGCGCGCCATGGCGTGCGCGAGCCGGTCGGGAAATGCCGCGAGCCGTTCGCGCGCCTGGGCGACCCGGGCGCCGATCGTGGCGATGCCGATGCGATCCGCGACGGCGCGGTAGCGCTCGCTTTTGATCGAGAGGAATCGGTCGAGGCCATGGGAGAGACGCTCGGCGCGATCATCGAGGCGCTGGACCGCCGCCTCCAGCAGGGAACGCGGTTCCGGAAGCCCGCGGGCAAGCCCCTCGATTCGCAACCGCCGCTCCTCCAGAAGCCGCAGGGTCGCTGTGGTGACCCTGCCGCCGATATCGCGAACTTGAGCGAGAAGCTCGATTCTGACCGGCACCGCCATCTCGGCAGCAGCGGTCGGCGTGGGAGCGCGCCGGTCGCTTGCATGGTCGATGAGCGTGGTGTCGCTCTCGTGACCGACAGCGGCGATCAGCGGGATCGCCGAAGCCGCCGCCGCGCGGACCACAATTTCCTCGTTGAACGCCATCAGGTCTTCAAGACTCCCGCCGCCGCGCGCCACGATCAGCAGCTCGGGCCGCGGTACCGGTCCGCCGGGCGGCAGCCGGTTGAAACCCTCGATCGCCGCCGCTACCTGTGCGGCGGCACCCTCACCCTGCACGGCCACCGGCCACAGAAGCACGCGGCGCGGGAAGCGATCCTCCAGGCGGTGCAGAATGTCGCGGATAACGGCCCCCGTCGGCGAGGTCACGACGCCGATCACTTCCGGAAGATAGGGAAGCTTCTTCTTGCGTGCGGCGTCGAACAAACCCTCCGCGGCAAGCCGCTTGCGCCGTTCCTCTAGCATCTTCAGGAGGGCGCCCACGCCCGCCAGCTCGACGCTTTCCACCACCATTTGGTATTTGGAGCGCCCGGCATAGGTGGTGATCCGGCCGGTGCACACCACTTCGATCCCATCCTCGGGCTTGATCGCGAGGCGTTGCGCGGTGGTGCGCCAGATCACCGCGTCGAGCACCGCCTCGCTGTCCTTGAGGCTGAAGTAGCAATGACCGGAGCCGTGCCGCTTGAATCCCGAAATTTCACCGCGCACGCGCACATAGGAGAAACCCTGTTCGAGGCTGCGCTTCACCGCGGCCGAAATCTCGCTGACCGTGTATTCCGGCAGATTGAGCCGCGGCGCGGAGTCGAAGGCGCTTTCCGTCATGGCCCGCTATGATACAAGAGCGCTCGCGGCGACACGAGGACGGCATGCGTATTTTGCTGGTGGGATCGGGCGGCCGTGAACATGCGCTCGCCTGGGCAATCGCGGCCTCGCCCCTTTGCGACCGGCTCTTCGCGGCGCCCGGGAATCCAGGGATTGCCGAGCTGGCGACATGCGTGCCGATCGGTGCCTTGGACCTCGACCGTCTGGTGGCGTTTGCCCAGGCCGAGCGCATCGATTTCGCAGTGATCGGACCCGAGGCGCCCCTCGTGGCGGGAATCGTGGACCGACTCGAAGCCGCGGGGGTCGCCGCGTTCGGCCCGTCCGCCGCCGCCGCCGCGCTTGAGGGCTCGAAGGGTTTCACCAAGGACCTCTGCGCCAAATACAGAATTCCGACCGCTGCCTATCGCCGCTTCAATGACGCCACGGCGGCCAAGGAATACGCGCGCGGGCGCCCCCCGCCGATCGTCGTAAAGGCGGACGGGTTGGCCGCCGGAAAGGGTGTCACCATCGCCGCGACCGCCGACGAAGCCTTTGCTGCAATCGATGACGCGATGCTCGGCGGGCGCTTCGGTACTGCCGGCGCCGAAGTCGTGATCGAGGATTTCCTCAGGGGCGAAGAGGCGAGCGTCTTCGCGCTGGTGGATGGTCGGCACAGCCTCCTCCTCGCCTCGGCGCAGGACCACAAGCGCGTGGGCGACGGCGATGCCGGACCCAACACCGGCGGCATGGGAGCCTATTCACCGGCCCCCTGCGTGACACAGGAAATCGAGGCGCGCATCCGTCGCGAGATCATTGAGCCCACCGTCGCGGCGATGGCGCGCGCGGGTCGCCCGTTCAAGGGCGTGCTCTATGCCGGGCTGATGCTGACCACGGAGGGACCCAAGCTCATCGAATACAACGTCCGTTTCGGCGACCCGGAGGCGCAAGTGTTGATCCCGCGCCTTAAGAGCGACTTGTTGCCCGCGCTGATCGCCGCCCGCGACGGCGTGCTCGACGGATTCGATCTGCGATGGCGTGAGGAGGCGGCGCTCTGCGTTGTGCTGGCGGCGCGGGGATACCCCGAGGATCCCCAGCGCGGCACCGAGATCCGCGGCCTCGACGGCGCCCAATCGGCGGCGCCGGAAGTCATCATCTTCCATGCCGGAACCAAACGCGCGGACGGCCGGCTGCTCGCTGATGGTGGTCGCGTGCTGAACGTCGTGGCGTTGGGCGCCGATTTGGCGGAAGCGCAGCGACGCGCCTATGCGGCAGTCGACCGGATCGATTGGCCCGAGGGATTCTGCCGCAGGGACATCGGCTGGCGCGCGCTCAAGGGAGTGTGATCAAGACTGGCGGCCGGCGTCTCTGAGGCTGCGGAAGAATTCTTGCAGCAGCTCGGACGCGCGAGCCTCCTCGATACCGCCATAGACCTCGGGCCGGTGATGGATTGTCGCCTGCGCGTATAGGCGAGGTCCATGCTCGATCGCGCCGCCCTTGGGGTCATAGGCCCCGAAATACAGCCTCTGGACGCGCGCGAAGGAAGCCGCCGCCGCGCACATGGCGCAGGGCTCTAGCGTCACGTAAAGATCGCAGCCCACGAGTCGAGTGGTGCCTAACCGCTCGCTTGCTGCGCGCAGAACCAGCATCTCCGCATGGGCCGTCGGATCGCTCAGCTCCTCGACGCGGTTGCCCGCTGCAGCCAGCACTCGGCCGCTCTGGGTCTGCACCAGCACCGCCCCCACTGGCACCTCGCCGCGGGCGGCCGCATGCTCCGCCTCGGTGAGCGCCAGCGCCATGAACGAGTCGTTGGGTGGCACGTCCTCATTTACTCCCATCGTTGCGGCCGCGGCCTGGTACGCCTAAAGTCTTCCCAGCATGGCACAACCGATCATCGGCCTCACCCTCGATTCCGAGCCGCCCGGCGGCTATTCCAAGCTGCCGTGGTATGCGCTGCGGCAGAATTATTGTGAGGCCGTGCTGCGTGCGGGCGGCCTGCCGATCCTGCTGCCGCATGAGCCCGAGCAGGCCCAGGCCTATATCGAGCTGGTCGATGCGCTGATCGTGACCGGCGGCGCCTTCGATGTGGACCCAACGCTGTTCGGCGCCGCCGAACGTCATGCCACGGTCAGCACCAAAGACCGACGCACCGCCTTCGAACTTGCGATCGCGCGCCAGGCCGTCGAGACGGACCTGCCGCTGCTGGGCATTTGCGGCGGGCAGCAATTGCTGAACGTGGCGCTGGGCGGAACTCTTATTCAGCACATCCCCGACGAAGTGCCGGACGCGCTTGCCCACGAGCAACCGAATCCGCGCGACCAGCCCGGCCATGTCGTGCGAGTAATCGAAGGGACGCTGCTCCGCCGCATCGCCGGTAAAGAGGAGCTTCCGGTCAACAGCGCGCATCATCAGGCGGTGAAGGCGCCCGCGCCGGGCTTGGTGGTCGACGCGGTCGCACCTGACGGCGTGATCGAGGGGATAGAGGACCCGCGGCGACGCTTCTGCATCGGCGTGCAGTGGCACCCCGAATACGCCATTACCGACGCCGATCGCCGCCTCTTCAAGGCGCTCATCGAGGCGGCGCACGCCTGATCCCATGACATCCGCTGTGGCGACGCCCAAGGGCGAGCGCGTAGCCAAGCTGATGGCGCGCGCCGGCCTCTGCTCACGCCGCGACGCCGAGCGGTGGATCGCGGAGGGCCGGGTGAGCCTCGACGGCAAAGTGCTTACCAGTCCCGCGGTATTGGCAACGGCGGCGAGCGATCTGCGCGTCGACGGAAAACCGATGGCATCTCCGGCGCCGGCGCGGCTCTGGCGCTATCACAAGCCGCCAGGCCTGGTGACCACCCATCGCGACGAGAAGGGCCGGCCCACCGTGTTCCAGAACCTGCCGGCGGAACTGCCGCGCGTGGTGTCCGTCGGACGCCTCGACCTCACTTCCGAGGGACTGCTGCTGCTCACCAATGACGGCGGCCTCGCCCGCGCACTGGAATTGCCGGCCCGCGGATGGCTTCGCCGCTACCGCGTGCGGGTCAACGGCACGGTCGACCCCGCGGCCCTGGCGGCGCTTGAGCGCGGCATCACTCTTGACGGTATCGCCTATGGGCCGATCCACGCCACGCTCGAACGCGTGCAAGGCCACAATGCCTGGCTTGCGGTCAGCCTGCGCGAGGGCAAGAACCGGGAAATACGCCGCGTGATGGCGCATCTGGGTCTCGCGGTCACGCGCCTCATCCGTATCGCCTACGGGCCATTCCAGCTCGGCCATCTGCCACGCAGGGCGGTCGAAGAGGTGCCGCCGCGCGTGCTCCGCGAGCAGCTCGGCAAGCCGCGCGAGGACCATGCGCATCGTCGCCGGTAAGCACCGCGGGCGGCGCCTCTCGGCGCCGGCGGGAAGCGCGGTCAGGCCCACCTCCGAGCGCGCGCGCGAGGCGCTGTTCAATATCCTGGCCCATGGCCGATTCGCGGCGATGCCGGTCTATGACGAGGCGCGTGTGCTCGACATCTTCGCGGGAACGGGCGCTCTTGGCCTCGAGGCGCTGTCGCGCGGCGCGCGGTTCGCCACTTTCATCGAAAACGATCGCGAAGCACGCGCCGCGCTTGCAAAGAACGTGAAGGCCCTGGGCGAAGATGCCCGCACGCGCATCCTGGCGGCCGACGGCACGCAGTTGCCGCGCGCCGATGGACCGTACAACTTGGTATTCCTCGATCCACCCTACCGCAGCGGACTCGCCCCGCGCGCGCTTGCGTCGCTCAAGCAGATGGGCTGGATCGCGCCCGAGGCGCTGCTGATCTTGGAGCTTGCGGCGCGCGAACCGTTCGCGCCGCCGCCCGATTTCGCAATTCTTGAAGAGCGCCGCTATGGAGCGGGAAGATTGGTATTCCTCCGCGTGCAGCCAACCGAACCATGTTGAGCCCCGCACAAATATGTGCGATTATTAAATGTGACCGGAAACGAGTTCGAGAAAAGAATAAGAAAGCTCGGCCGCAAGCGCGGAGTAGTTGTCTCATTCGATTCCGGTCCAGGCAAAGGCAGCCACGGGCGGCTCTACTTCGGGAACCGGTTCACGACATTGAAAGATCGCCGCAAGGAAATCGGTCCGGGTCTGCTTAAGGCCATGCTCGATCAACTTGGGTTGACAAGGGCCGATCTGGAGACCTGATCATGGCGTTTGGCTACCGCTACACACTTGAGCACCAGGATAACGGCTCGTGGCTGGTCCGTTTCCCTGGAATCCCGGAGGCGCTAACCGAAGGCAAAACCCAAGAGGAGGCCCGCGCCAACGCCATCGATTGCGTGGTTGCAGCGCTTGAAGGTTATGTCAAGGCGGGAAAGCCGTTACCAAGGCACGGCGTTACCCACAGCCGACGCAATCGCGCTGTGCTCCCTTCGCTCGTCACGGCCAAACTCGCGGTCTACGAGACGATGCGGACTCGGGGTTGGTCTCGGGTCAAATTGGCGAAAGAGTTGGGTATGCCGGAGAACTCAGTGCGCCGGCTGCTGGACTTACGCCATAACTCGCATCTCTGGATCATCGATGAGGCGCTTGCCAAGATGAACGCCGAACTGCCCATCGATTTGCCAAAACCTGCCTCGCGCCACAAGGCCGCCTAAGCGTTGCAGGGCTGATTTTGGCCAAGTTGACGGAGGTTCCTTCATGAGTGCGCGAATCTTGCCGGGTATAGACCGCGGACAACCCATCGATTGGGGTTCTGCAAGCGCGGACTATGCGCAATACCGACCCGGCCCGCCTGATCAACTCTTTGCGGCGCTAGAGGCCTTCGGCATCGGACTCCCGGGCCAGCGAATCCTCGACCTCGGCACCGGAACCGGCGTGGTAGCGCGCGCCTTGGCAAAGCGCGGCGCGATCGTTTCCGGCATCGATGTCTCCAGAGCGCAGATCGAAGAGGCGCAGCAGCTCGCCGCGCGCGACGGCTTGACCATCGATTTTCGTGTGGCGCCGGCGGAAGAACCGCCGTTCGGTGAGCGAACATTCGAGGTGGCAACAGCGAACCAGTGCTTTCTCTATTTCGATCGGCAGCGCGTAATCGCCGAACTGCGCCGCGTGCTGACGCCGGGCGGACGCCTCGCCATCAGCCACTTCAACTGGCTCCCACTCAGCGATCCCATTGCCGCGGCCAGCGAAGCGCTCGTCTTGCGTTTCAATCCGAATTGGCAGGCGGCGGGTTTCGACGGAAACGTAGGGGCGACACCCGACTGGCTCCCCGCGGATGTGGCCGTCGAGGCTTTCCTTTGGTTCGACGCGGACGTGCCCTTCACCCGCGAGAGTTGGCGCGGGCGCATCCGAGCATCGCACGGTATAGGCGCGTCATTGTCCCTGACGGACGTGCACGCGTTCGACACGCAACACTCGGAATTGCTGGATCGGACTACACCGCCAAGCTTCACCGTGAAACACCGGGTGGATGCGCGCGTTCTGCGGTTCCCCTAAAGACAGCGGTCACCGCCGCCCGAAAAGCTTCTCGATATCGGCGCGCTTCAGTTCCACATAGGTGGGACGGCCGTGGTTGCACTGGCCGCTGTGCGGCGTCGCCTCCATTTGCCGCAGTAGAGCGTTCATCTCGCTCTGGCTGAGGCGCCGCCCCGCGCGCACGCTGCCGTGGCAGGCGAGCGTGCCGCAGAATTCCTCCAGCCGTTCCTTGAGCGAGAAGGCGCCGCCCAGCTCCGCGAGTTCGTCGGCAAGATCGCGCACCAATCCCTGCACATCGATCCCGCCCAGCATCGCCGGCGTCTCGCGCACCGCGACCGCGCCGGGGCCGAAGGGCTCGAGCACCAACCCCAATTCGGACAGCTCGCCCGCGCGCTCCGTCAGCCGCGCGACCGCGGTTTCCTCGAGCTCCACCACTTCCGGAATAAGCAAGAGCTGGCGCTGAACGCCATTTTCCGCCAACGCCTCCTTCATGCGCTCATAGACCAGCCGCTCATGGGCGGCGTGCTGATCAACGATGACGAGGCCGCTGTCGGTCTCGGCGATGATGTAGGTCTCGTGCAGTTGCGCGCGCGCCGCACCCAGGGGGTAGCGCGTAGCGGTTTCCTCGGCGGCCGCGTCGGTAACGGCCTCCCCGGCACGCGCTTCCGGCCGCGCGAAACCCGCGCCACCATCGCGATCGAGCGGCGCTTGGAAATCGGCCGCCGCTTCCGCAAGGCCGCGCGGCGCCCGCGCGGGCATCGCATAGTGAAACGACGGCGGCGGCGCATGCAGCGGGCGCAGTGCCGCCATGGCCGTATCCGCGACCGTGGTCGACGCGCGGTGCCCCGCGGCGTCGAGCGCATGTCTCAGCGATCCCACTATGAGGCCGCGCACCAGTGCCGCGTCGCGAAATCGCACTTCCGCCTTGGCGGGGTGCACGTTGACGTCAACCTCGCCGGTCGGCAGCTCCAAAAACAGCACCACCATCGGATGGCGATCGCGCGCCAGAAAATCCTGGTAGGCGCCGCGCACCGCGCCCAGCAGCAGCTTGTCGCGGACCGGGCGGCTATTGACGAACAGATACTGGTCGCGGGCGGTCGCGCGGTTGAGGGTCGGAAGGCCGATCAATCCAGTGAGACGCACGCCCTCGCGCATGGCTTCCACCGGCAGCGCGTTGTCGGCGAAGCTGCGTCCCAATACTTGCGCGAGCCGCTCGCGCCGTTGCGCCCAGGGTTCGACGCCGAGCGCGTGTCCTTGCGCCGGGAGCCGGCGCAGCACTCGGGCCTCATCGCCGATCACGGTGAAGTCGATCTCGGGATGCGCCATCGCCAAGCGCTCCACCACATCGATGGCCTGATCGCGCTCGGCGCGCGGGGTCTTTAGAAACTTGAGCCGCGCCGGCGTTGCGTAAAAAAGATCACGCACTTCCACTCGCGTGCCCACGGATTGAGC
>Ga0335079_10003806_pt1 | contig 17389 bp, 16 predicted proteins | sample Lox_Sample_33_FD_206719 | JGI IMG/M metagenome (GOLD analysis project Ga0335079, IMG submission 206719) | Soil microbial communities from Loxahatchee National Wildlife Refuge, Florida, United States - Lox_Sample_3.3 | ecosystem: Environmental > Terrestrial > Soil > Wetlands | place: USA... | reverse complement strand
GCCCGAGGCGAGGAAGGCGATCACGTTCGCGGCCTCCTCGGCGCGCCCGACGCGCCCGAGCGGAATGTCCTTCGCCATCTCTGTATACAACTGCTCGACCGGCTTCCCGGCCTTCTCCGCCTTGCGCTCGTGCTGCCCGGCCTGGACGAGGCCGAGCGACACCGTGTTCACCAGGATGTTGTCCTTCGCGTACTCCTTAGAGAGCGCCTTCGTCAGGGCCAAGCCGGCCGCTCGCGACACCGTCGTGGGCATCGAGCGGGCGCGCGGCTGCTTCGCGCCGATCGTCGTTATATTCACGATCCGTCCCCCGCCCTGCTTCTTCATGTGAGGAATCACCAGACGAACGAGCCGTATCGCCGCGAAGAGCTTCAAATCCAGATCCTGCTGCCACAGCGCGTCCGTCACCGACTCGAACTCCCCCGTCAGCGACGTCCCGGCGTTATTAACGAGAATATCCACCCGCCCGAACGCCGCCAGCGCCTCCGCCACCAGCCGCTCGCAATCGGCGGGCTTCGAGACATCCGCCTGCACCGCCGCCACCGCCCCGCCGGCCGCGCGAACCTCCGCCGCCACCGCGTCGAGCCGCTCCTTTCCCCGCGCCGCGATCACCACCCGGCAGCCCTCCGCCGCGAGCCGCAGGGCTGTCGCGCGGCCGATGCCTTGGGTACCACCGGTGATGATGGCGACTTTGTCGTTTAGTTGAAGATCCATTGGCTTGGCGCAAGCCGCGAGCGCAAGAGCACTCCTAATGCCCGTTTGGCAACTTACCCTAGTTCTTTCCTAGACGATCCTCAAAGAACTGCAAGCTTCGACGGTACAAGGCAAGGTCGGCGAGATCACCATGCTCTGCATGCGCGTCCGGTCGCTCGTTCACCAGCATTGCATGACCCTCAAGAAGCACTTTGTCGCCAAACACTCTTTGGAATAAGGGCCACTCCTTGAGTATGAGCTTTGTTAGGTCGCTCCAATAGAATTTCTCGATCATTTCATCTGGTGCCAAATGGTTGATTGCGCCTCGCCTCCCCGTATCGATTACTGACAACGTTCGCTCCGTTGGTGAGTTGAAGTAGGTTTCTGGAAGCGCCGACGAATCCATCAAACATCTCTTCGTTTTGCATGGTTTCCTTGTAGCCTAATGGGGGAACTGGATCACTGTCTTTCCCACCACGGTCATCACCGCCTCAATCTCCCCAACCTCCTCCACCGGCACCTTGAAGTAGTCTTTGTTCAGCACCGCCAGGTCTGCGAGCTTCCCCACTTCTAGAGTCCCCCGCTCTTTTTCCGCGAATGCGAACCACGCGCTGCCCGAGGTGTACGTCCGCAGGGCGTTGTCGCGCGTCGGGGTTTCTTCCGGGCCGCGCCACGCCTGCCCGCCGACGGTCTTGCCGTCGAGCATCCAGCGCAGCGCGACCCAGGGGTTGTAGCTCATGACGCGGTGGGCGTCGGTGCCCGCGCCGACGTGGACGCCGATATATAGAGCGGTGTTGATGCGCGGGATGGACTTCATCGCTTCCGCGCCCTTCTCCTTCAGCTGCTGCTCGCCCTCGAAGTACCCCGCGTCCTGGAGCGCCCAGCCCACGCCCAGGGCCTTCATGCGCTTCAGGGTCGGCTCGGAGGCGTCCTCGAGGTGCGCGATCGCCCAGCGGAGGTTGGTGATGGGGGTTTCACGGTTCACGCGCTCGAAGATGTCGAGGACGATGCCGACCGAGCTGTCGTTGTGCCAGTGGATGTTGAGCGCCATCCCTTTCGAGGCCGCCCACCTGCAGATTTGATAGAACTGCTCTCTTGCCGCCTCGCTCGGGTTGTCGTTGTTGTACACGCCCCAGGCGACGTTCTCGCCGATGCCGTTGAAGCGGAGCATCGAGTCGCCGAAGCCCATCGGAAGGAGCTGCGTGAGGTTCTGGTAGTCCTCAAGTTCCTTCCCGCGTCCCTGCGCGAAGATGGTGTAGGCGACGCGCACAGTCAGCTGCTTCTCGCGCCAGAGCTTGAAGAGCGCCTGGTAGTCGGGCGGCGACATGCCGAAGCCGCCCGGGTCGATGACGCCGCTGAGGCCGAGGCGGTTGAGTTCCTTGAAGAACGCCTTCGTGCCCTGCACCTGCTCGTCGAAACTGGGCTTGGGGAGCCTTGCGAAGAGCGCGGTGATGGTCTGCGTGTTGCCGCTGATGCCGCCCGTGAGGTTTCCGCTTGGGTCCCGTTCCAGCTTGCCGTTCGGCGGCACGTCCTTGTCCTCCCGGATGCCCAGCGTGTCCAGGCCCTTCGGGTTGAGCAGCGCCCAGCGGTAAAAGAGCTGGATGTAGACGGCGTGGCCGAAGGCGGCGGCGGAGACCTCGGCCTGCGTGGGCGCACGCTTCTCCGCGAACTGCTCCGGCGTCCAGCCGCCGGCGACGATCAGCCATCCGTCGGGCTTCATTGCGGCATCGAGCGCACGCGCGCGCGCCGAGAGCCGCTCGAGCGCCTCCGGAATCGACTTCGCCCCGATCCAGTTCACCTCGGTGGAGAACGACAGCGCCGCGCGGATCGCGTGCATGTGCGAGTCGATGAGGCCGGGGACGACGGTGCGGCCGTGCAGGTCGACGACCTTCGTGCTCCTGGCGATGAGCGATTTGACCTTCGCGAAATTGCCGACCGCGACGATGCGCTCGCCCCGGACCGCGAGCGCCTCCGCGACCGTGTTCTTCGAATCGAGCGTGTGGATGCGGCCGTTGACTAGGGCGAGATCGGCTTGCGCCCAGACGCAAAATGAGGCATTCGAGCAAGCGACCACGCAACCCAGCGCGAGCAACCGTTTCATCGAACCCTCCCTGCCCGAATCCTACCCCGGCGCTCCCGACAGGGACAGTCGGGTATACCCGACAGGCTGACTAAGGCTCCTGCACCGTCGCCGGCTTCGACGGATCCGACACCTGCACGACGAGGTACCTCACCTTCTGCGTGGTGCTGCCGTTGCGCGAGACGGCATGCAGCGCGTTCGGCGCCTCGTAGAAGACTTCGCCGGGGCCGAGCTTCCTCAGCGGCTCGTCGCCGATCTTCGTCTCGTAGCTCCCTTCGAGGATGTAGCCCACGGTGTGGCTGCCCGGGTGCCGGTGCGGAAGCGAGCCGCTCCCGGCCTCGCGCTCGAGGACGCGAACGGAGAGGATGCGCCCGGAGACGTCGTTCATCGTGGTCTTGAAGAGCTCGGTCTGCCTGAGGCCCCCGGACTGCCCCTGCGCGAGCGCGAGGACGGTGGCGAGCGACGCGAGCGCCCCGACCGCGGCGTGCGATGCGATGTTCTTCATGGATCCTCCTCTCGGAAATCGGCTTTCCCGGCCGAATCTTACGCCGCGAGAGCCGCGCGGTGCCATGCAGCGCCGATGACGGACGTCAGTCGCACGTCAGCTTTGCGCGTCGGAAGCGGTCACATGTCGGGAATACCTTACCGATTGTGTCCGGCGCGCCGCATTGACCCGTCCCGAGCCCGAACGTAGATTCCGCGCAGACGAACAAGGATTCTTCGCTGCAGAACTTCTGCAATCACGCTCCAGGGAGGCAAGCATGGCCGCTTCGGGAAAGATCAAGCATCTTGTCGTGCTGATGATGGAGAACCGGTCCTTCGATCACTTCTTCGGATTCCGCAAAGGCGTCGAAGGGCTGAAGGGAACCGAGTTCAACCTGCTCGATCCCTCCAAGCCCGAGGGCGTGGACAACCCCGCGTTCCACGTCGGCACGGGCGCGCCGTACGCGGTGAGCGTGGGACAGGGGCCGGGGCACTCGGTCAACGCGACCACCACCCAGCTCTTCGGCGGCAAGAGCCCGGGCGGAAAGCCCCTGAACGACGGATTCGTCAGGTCCTATCACACCGAGCTCACCGTTGCCGACAAGGTGCCCCATCCGAGCCTCGCCGATCTGGGTGTGTGCATGCAGTCCTTCGAGTCTTCCCGGCTGCCGGCGCTCAACCAGCTTGCCGACGAGTTCTGCGTCTGCGATCACTGGTTCGCCGAAGTGCCGGGGCCGACGCAACCGAACCGGCTCTACCTTCACGCCGCCACCTCCGGCGGCCACGCGCTCAACGCCTGGTCGCTGAGTTTCGACCTCAGGACCGTCTACGAGCAGATCCACGACGCAAAACTGAGCTGGGCGACCTACGAGCACGACGCGAACGAGGTGCGCTGGTTCAGCCGCCTGCAGCGGTACAAGGCGAACTTCAAGAGCATCGACGCCTTCGCCGGAGACGTGAAGGCCGGCCAGCTGGCCAACTACGTCTTCATCTCGCCGCGCATGCTCAGCAAGGGCGACCAGATCGTCAACAGCCAGCACGCGCCGCACGACGTGCGATACGGCGAGATCCTGATTGCCGACGTCTACGAGGCGCTGCGGGCGAACGCAAAGGTGTGGCAGCAGAGCGCGCTCGTCGTTCTTTACGACGAGCACGGCGGCTTCTACGACCACGTCGCCCCGCCCGCCGCCGTCAACCCGGACGGGCTCGATTCGCCGACGCCGAAGGATCCGAGCTACGCCCCGGATTTCAAGTTCGACAGGCTGGGGCTGCGCGTGCCGGCCGTGATCGCGTCGCCCTGGATTCCCAAGGGCACGGTGTGCACGAAGCAGCTCCAGCACACCTCCGTGATGCGGACGGCGCGCGCGCTGTTCGGGATCCAGGGCAGCCTGACCAAGCGCGACGCCAAGGCCGCGGCCTTCGATGACCTGTTCTCGCTGAAGGCCGCGCGGACCGATACGCCGAAGAAACTGAACCGGCCTCCGCTCCCCAACCAGCCGGCGGCCTCACACTCGCTCCACCCGGGCAACCGCACGCTCGATCCGCTGCAGCACGGTATCGTGCTGGGCGTCAACCACGCGACCCGGAGCACCCAGCCCGACAATCCGCCCGCCGAGCTGCTGCCGGTGACGCAGACCGAGGCCTCGAAGTTCGTCACCGCGCGCACCAAGGCCCACTTCGCGCGGCTCTAGGCGGACCCGGTCGGGTGCCTCAGCGGATGTACGCGATGATCATCGCGACGATCTGCAGGCTGAAGAACGAGTGCGCCGCGTTCAGACCGAAGAGCGGCCAGCTCTTGCCTTCCCATGCGACCCCGCCCAGACCTTGCGGCAGGGAGAACCCGATCCACACCCACAGCCCCGTGAGGAAGCCGTAGACGTAGCCGGGCGCGTCCCCGCTGCCGCCCCACGCCGAGGGCCGCCACACGTCCCCGATGAAGACGATGGTGTACGCCGTGAGGAAGATCCCGATCAGCGTCAGCACCATGCCGCGCCGCATGACCTTCGCATCCGGCTTCATGTCGGGCGGAAACTTCATCAGCGCCGCCCACTTCTTCCCGAAGAGCGGCCCGTGCCACAGCCAGCCGAACAAGAAACTCGCCACGACGGCGACCAGCACCGCAACCCAGTTCACGTGAATCGTCGGATGCATCGCTTCCTCCTTGTCATCGCTTCGCAACTTCCCTGATCCATTCCGCCACCTGCGCCGCCGCCTCCGAAGCGGTATCGAGATGGCCGCCGGGAACCTCGACGAACTTCGCCGGCGGGTCCTTCGGCAGCGCATCGAAGGCGGTCCGGCCCGCTTTCTTCAACGCCACGTCCTCTTCCCTGCCGACCACCCAGAGGACCGGCGTCCCGGGACGCACGGCGGCGGCGAGCTTCGAAGCGTCGGCGGCGCGAGCGGGCGCGAGCGCGACGAGGCCGTCGACGCGGCGCCGCCCGGCGTAGCGCAGCGCCGCTACGGCGCCCGCGCTCTCCCCGGCGACGAAGACCTTCTTCGCGCCGCGGCTCCTGAGGCGCGCCACCGCCTCGTCGATCTCGGCCATCGCGCCTTCCGGGCCCTTGTCGTTCGAGCGCCTGAGCGACCACGGCATCTCCGGGGAGTCGGTGAGCAGCCCGTAGAGCTGCAGCGTGCGGGTGAAGCGCAGGGTGTGCCCGTAGGGATCGTCGCGCTCGGCGTGCAGCACCACCGCGCCGGCGCGCGGGCCGTCGTACGGCGGCGGCCCGGGCGACGCGCAGCCGGAGACGGCGAGCGCCAGCCCCGCGGCGCACAGCAATCGACGTGTGCTGTCGGCCATGTGCCGGAATCCTAACCCGGCGCTCCGCACAAAAGGTAGTGCATGGAGGTGACAGCGGCGGCGGATGCGGGTTAAATATCATCCCCCACCGGCAACAGACGGAGCATCCCATGGCGGCAGGAACTGCAGCGCTACGAATCGCGTGCTTCGCCGCCGCGCTTGGCGCGGCGTCTCTCTTCGGCTGCAAGTCCGCGCCCGAGGAGAAGCCGGCGCAGCCGGCCCCCGCTCCGGCCGCCGCTCCGGCTCCCGCGCCCGCGCCTGTCGCCGCGGCGCCCGAGGCGCCCGCAGCGGCGCCCGCCGCGGTGACGCCGCCCAAGCCCGCGGCCAAGCCGCGCGCCCAGGCGAAGAAGCGCGCGCCCAAGCCGAAGCCGCCCGCGCCCGCGGTGGTGCAGCCCGCTGCGGCGCCCCCTCGCCCGCCGCAGGCGAGCCCGGAGGAAGAGCGCAAGCATAAGCTCGACGCCTACGTCGCGGCGATCGGCCGCTCCACGGTTGGCTTCAATCCGCCTTCGCCCATTCCGGTCGCGCAGCGCGCCGCCGTGACGCTGTCGGTCACGCCCCCTCCGGAGGCCGCGGCGCTCGCCGACGACCTGCGCAAGTCGCTCGACGCAGGCGCGACGGCGTGGACGCCGCGCATGCGCGCGCGGCTCTCAGGCAGCGCCTTCGACATCGTGCCGGCAGAGGGCAAGGAGTTCGACGGCGCCAGGGACCTCGCGATGAGTGGGCCCACCGAGTGGCGCTGGAGCGCGCTCCCCGCGACGCCCGGTACCAAGAAGCTGGTCGCGACGCTGGCGGTCGGCGTGCCGCCGCAGCTCGGCGGGCAGCGCGACCTGCCGCCCCTGCAGCGCGACGTCGTGGTCGAGGCGACCCTGTCGTGGCAGGCCGAGCGGCTGTGGAACGACTATTGGGTGTGGCTCGTCGTCGCGGTCGTCGCTGTCGCCGTGATCACCTTTTGGGCGAGGAGGCGCTAGGAGCGGCTCACGCGCGCCGCACGTGCTCCGGCGTGAACCCCTTCACCGTCTGCACTCCGCACTGCATCATCGCCGCGCGGAACTCGGTGCGCAGGAGCTCGAGCACTTTCGCGACGCCCGGCTCGCCGAAGGCGCCCAGGCCCCAGAGATAAGGGCGGCCGATGCCGCAGGCGTCCGCGCCCATCGCGAGCGCCTTGCACACGTCGGTGCCGCGGCGGAAGCCCCCGTCCACCAGGAGCAGCATCTTCCCCTTCGCGACCGGCGCGATCTCGGGCAGCACGTCGATGGTCGCGCGGCCGGAGTCCTCGCCGCGCCCGCCGTGGTTGGAGACGACGATGCCGTCGACGCCCGCCTTCGTCGCGAGCTCCGCGTCCTCAGGCGTCAGGATGCCCTTCAGCACCACTTTCATCTTCGTCGTGTCGCGCAGGCGCTTCACGAAATCCCAGGTCATGTTCGCCGACTGCAGATTGCGTACGCCCGAGACGTCGACGCCGTCGTAGGCGGGCTTGCGCTTCACGCTCCCCTGCAGGTCCTTCGGGTGGCAGCCCTCGCAGTTGCGCGTGTCCTTCTTGCGCATGCGGATGAAAGGCTCCTGGTTGCGCCCGCCGACGCGGTCGACCGTGACCACCACCACGGGGGCGCCTGCTTTTTCCGCGCGCTTCACCAGCGCCTGCGCGATGTCCCAGCTCGGCGACGCGTAGAGCTGGTACCACACCGGCGCGCCGCGCGCCGCGATCGCGTCCTCGATCGAGGTCGAGGCGGGCGTCGCGAGCATCTCAAGGTGGCCGCCCGCTTTCGCCGCGCGCGCCACCGCGACCTCGCCCTCGGGGTGGTAGGCCTTGTTGCCGCCGGTCGGGCAGATGAAGATCGGGTTCGCGTACCTCACCCCGAAGATCTCCACCGACGTGTCGACCTTCGACACGTCGACCAGACGCCGCGGTCGCAGATAGTACTTGCCGAAGGCCTCGCGGTTCGCGCGCAGCGTCACCTCGGCGTCGATCCCGGAGTACATGTAGAACGCGTGCGCGGGCGGCACGTTCTTCCTGAACACCGGCTCGAAATCGAAGACGTTGACCGCGTCCTCCGGCTTGGTGATCAGCCCGGCCTCCGCCTCGAGCTCGGAGAGCTTCGAGGGAATGTCGGGCGCGGCGAAGGAGAGGTCCGCGTACGGAAGCAGCGGGCTAGCGGCGAGCCAGCGGAGAAAGCGCCGGCGATCGCCGGTACCGTGATCGATGCGCATGTTACCCCCGGATGCGCGGCGCGTCCGCGCTCTTTGAAGTTGCAGTCTACACCTCGAGCAAGTCCCGCCCGACGACGATCGTTCCGCCGAAGTGCTTGCGCACGCCCTCGGCCCACATCTCGTCGGTGATCGAGGGATCGTCGCCCGGTACGAGGTGGGAGAGCACCAGCGTCTTCACGCCGGCCTCGGCGGCGAGCTTTCCCAGTTCCTCGGGAACGATGTGGCTCGCGAGCAGGTGCTCGCGCAGCGTCGCCGCGTTGGGGACGATTCTCAGGAGCCGCTCGATACCCGGCAGGTACATGACCTCGGAAACGAGCACGTCGGCGCCCTTCGCGAGCGCGGCGAGCTCGGGCGAGGTCGTGGTGTCGCCCGAGATCACGATCGAGCGGTCGCCGCAGTCGAAGCGGTAGGCATAGGCCTGCTCGATGGGCGGGTGGCGCACCCGCGCGGCGGTGACCCTGACGTCTTCGTTGCGCATCACCTGGCCGTCCTTCGAGAACTCGTGCGCGGTGACGAGCTTGCGCGGGTCGACGCGCCCCTCGTCGGCGATGCGCGTCTCGATGTCGAAGCGGTTCAGCTCCCAGTACGCGTCGGTCATCGCCGCGATAGGCGGCGGCCCGTAGGTATCGACGGGCTTGCGCAGCCCCGACGCCCAGGCGTCGTAGATCAGGTTGCCGTAGTCGAGGTTGTGGTCGGAGTGGTGATGGGTGATGAACACGTAGCGCAGCGCGTCGAGCGCGATCCCCGCGCGAACGAGCTGCAGCGCGACCCCGTCGCCGCAGTCGATCACGTAGGGCACGCCGTTCGCGACGATCAGCGTCGCGGGCTTCGCGCGTCCCTTCGCGGTGACGCGCGGGCCGCCGCCCGTGCCGAGGAGCACCAGGCGCGTGCGCGCGCCTTGCGCGAGCGCGGGAAGCGGAAAGCTCGCGAGCGCCGCGGCCGACTTCAGGAACGCCCTTCTTTTCATGCCGCTCAGCCCGGCTCCTGCCCCTTCGCCTTGAAAACATCGCGCGCGGCCCGGACCGTCAGGAACTTGCCGAGCGCCCAGGCGGCTGCGGCGTTCTTCGAGGACGTGCTGGCGGCGCCGTGGAACGCGGTGTAGTTCTGCAGCTCGGCCGGCAGCGGCCCCAGCACCTCGACGCCGGGCGCAGCCATCAGCTCGTTCACGAGGATCACGCCGTACTGCACCTCGCCACCCGCGACGAGCTTGCCGACCTCGGCGCCCGAAGCGGCGAGCCTGACCTTGGGCTGCATCTGCCCGGCGATGCCCATGCGCTCGAGCAGCTTCGCGAAGTACACGCCGCTCGCGCCTTCCTTCGCCCACGAGATCGATTTCGAGTCGAGCAGCGCGCGCTTCAGCGCGTCGGGCGTGCCGATGTCGGCGCGCGGCGCGCCCTTCTTGATGCCGATGCCCACGCCCGAGCGCGCGATCGCCACGCGCGAGGCGACATCGACCTTGCCCTGCTTCGCGAGATCTTCGATCCCGGCGTCGGTGAGGATGGCGAAGTCGAAGGGCTCGCCGGACTCGATCTGGCGCTTGAGCACCGCGGCGAGCCCGAAGGTGATCGACAGCTTGTTGCCGGTCTGGCGCTCGTAAACGGGCGCGAGCTCCTCGAGCGCGGCCTTGACGCCGTTCGAGGCGAGCACCTTGATCTCGGAGGCCTGGACGGACGACATCGAAAGAAGCAGCGCCGCGGCTGCGGGGAGTAGCCTGGTCATCATGTTGGTCTCCCTTGAGAAGAGCGCATCGTACTCCTGTAATGCTAGACTCGCCGGATTCCAGTCCCGGCCCTCCCCACGTGACGAGCAGCGCGCCCGGCGAACTTTTTGCGCTCGACGACCGCCTCGCCGTCGTCACCGGGGCGAGCGAGGGCATCGGCCGGGCCTTCGCCGAGTGCTTTGCCGCGGCCGGCGCGCACGTCGTCCTTGCGAGCCGGCGGCGGGACAGGCTCGAGGAAGTGCGCCGCGGGATCGCGGCCGGCGGCGGCAGGGCCGAGGTGGTGCCGGCCGACGTGACGCGCCTCGAGGATATCGGGAAGCTGGCGCAGGCCGTCGGACGCCTCGCGCAGAACCGCAAGCTCGTGCTGGTGAACAACGCCGGGTTCGGCCACACCAAGGCGGCCCTGGATGTCTCGGAGGAGGAGTGGGACCGGCTGCACGACACCCACGTCAAGGGCACGTTCTTCTGCTGCCAGCGGATCGCTCCGCTGATGCTCGAGCGCGGCTACGGCAAGATCATCAACCTGTCCTCGTCCTGGTCCGCGGCGACCGACCCGGGCAAGAGCGCCTACGGCGCGGCGAAGGCGGCGGTGCGGCACCTCACCGCGGCGCTGTCGACCGAATGGGCGCCGCGCGGGGTGCGCGTCAACGCGATCGCGCCCACCGCGACGCTGACCGATTTCGTCCAGCGCAGCTTCGCCGCGGCACCCGAGCGCGCCGAGCGACTGAAAAGCCGCATCAAGCTCGGGCGGTTCGCGCAGCCCCGGGACCTGCTCGGCGCCGCGGTGTTCCTCGCGAGCGGCGCCTCCGACTTCGTCACCGGGCAGACGCTCTTCGTCGACGGAGGGTTCACCACGTGACCCTGAGGCTCGGGATCCTGCACGGCGACGACATCGGCCTCGAGGTGGTCCCGGAATGCGTCAAGGTGATGAAGGCCGCGGCCGCGCGCGCGGGGCTCGATATCCAGTGGCGCGAGCTGCCGATCGGCAAGCGCGGGCACGAGGAGCACGGCGATACGCTCCCGCGCGTGACCGAGGAGGCGCTCAGGACCCTCGACGGCTGGATCATGGGGCCGATCGGCCACGCCGCGTATCCGCGCGGCGACCCGACCTGGGTGATGCCACCGGTGAGGAAGAAATTCGAGCTCTTCGCCGCGGTGCGCCCCGCCCTGTCCCACGCCGGGATCGCCTCGGTGCACAAGGACGTCGACATCGTCTTCGTGCGCGAGCTGACCGAGGGCATGCTCTACTCCGAGACCGTCGTCGCGGGAGCGCCGGAATTCCGGCCGAACGACGACATCACCGTGTCGATGCGCGTGATCACGCGCAAGGGCGCGAGCCGCGTCGCGCGCGAGGCCTTCGAGATCGCGAGGACGCGCAAGCGCAGGAAGGTGACCGCCGCGCACAAGGAGCCGGTGTACCGGCTCGCCTGCGGCATGTTCGCCGAGGAATGCCGCAAGGTCGCGCGCGAGTTTCCGGAGGTCGCCTTCGAGGAGATGATGATCGACTCGATCTCGATGAAGCTCGTCATGGACCCGCGGCGCTTCGACGTCGTCGTCACCACGAACCAGTTCGGCGACATCCTCACCGACATCGGCGCGGGCCTCGTAGGCGGGCTCGGCCTCGCCCCGGGCCTGTGCGTGGGCGAGCGCCAGGCGATGGCGCAGGCGACGCACGGGTCGGCGCCCGACATCGCCGGGCGCGGCATCGCCAATCCCTATGCGATGATCATGTCCGGGCAGATGCTGCTCGCGTGGCTCGGGCGCAAGCACGGGGAGCCCGGGGCGGCCGCGGCGGCCGAGGCGATCCTCGGCGCGGTGAAGAAGGTGATCGCGGAGGCGAAGCATCTCACGCGCGATCTCGGCGGAGCGGCCGGAACAAGGGAAATGGGCGACGCGATCGCGCGCGCCATACAGTGAGGGAGGAGACCATGAGAAAGCTCGCAATCGCAGTCCTGTGTCTTTTTTTTCCGGCGCTCGCGGCCGCCCAGGCCTGGCCCTCGAAGCCGATCAAGGTGATCGTCCCCTTCCCCGCGGGGGGCGGAACCGACTTCATCGGGCGGCTCGCGGCGAAGCAGCTCGGCGACCGACTCGGCCAGACGGTCTACGTCGAGAACCGCGGCGGCGCGAACGGCGGCATCGGCGTGCAGGCGGTCGCGCAGGCCGAGCCCGACGGCTATACGCTCGGGGCCATCTCCGACACGCCGATCACGGTCAACCCGGCCCTGTACCCGAAGCTCACGTACGAGCCGCTGCGGGATCTCGCCCCGGTGGCCTTGATCAACCGCTTCCCGTCGATGCTCGTCGCGCACCCCTCGGTGCCGGTGAAGAGCGTCGCCGAGCTGATCGCGCTCGCCCGCGCGAAGCCCGGGACCCTGAACTACTCCTCCGGCGGGATCGGCAACTTCAGCCATCTCGGGCTGGAGCTGCTCGGAATGAAGGCCGGCATCAAGCTCGTGCACGTTCCGTACCGGGGCGTGGGGCCCGCCACCGCCGCGGTCGTCGCGGGCGACGTGCAGCTCATGTACAACAACGTCGCCACCGCGCTCGAGTACGTGCGCGCGGGCAAGCTGACCGCCATCGCCGTCGGCGAGCCCCGGCGCCTGCCCGCCCTGCCCGACATCCCCGCGATCGCCGAGACGGTTCCGGGCTTCGAGCAATCCGCCTGGGTCGGCGTATTCGCGCCGGTGAAGACCCCCAGGGACATCGTCGCCCGGGTGAGCCGGGAGGTCGCCGCGCTGCTGAAGGACCCGGAAGTGACCAGGATCTTCGCGGACCAGCAGATCGTCGCGGCCTACGAGGATTCGGACGAGTTCGCCCGCCACATCCGCCGGGAAACGGACAACTGGGCGGGCGTCATCAAGACGCTCGGGATCAAGGCGGAGTAGCGCGTGTTCGACCTGCGGCTTTCGCCCGAGCAGCTCGAGATCCGGGACACGGTGCGCGATTTCGTCGCGCGCGAGATCAGGCCGCAGGCGCTCGCTCCGGCGCGCCTCGAGGCGTTCGAGCGGCCGCTGCTCGCCGGTCTGCTCGAGGCGGCGTCGAAGCTGGGGCTGCGCACGCTCGCGCTGCCGGAAGACGCGGGCGGCGCGGGCGCCGACGCGCTCACCTGCTGCATCGTCACCGAGGAGCTCGCCGCGGGCGACCCGGACATCGCCGCGGTGCTCGCGCACACCGCGGCGCTCGGGCCCTTGCTCGAGCGCGGGCCCTTTCTCGCGCGCTTCCTCGAAGACGACCGCTTCCACCTCGCGCTCGCCGCCGGCGTCGGGACCGCGCAGGACGGCGGCGAATGGCGGCTCGACGGCGTCGCGACCGCGGTCCCCAACGCGACGGTCGCCAGGCTCTTTGTCGTGCGGAACGGCTCCGGAGCGCTGCTCGTTCCGCGCGAGAGCCCCGGGATTTCGGTGCGCGAGCAGGCAGGCGACTGGTACCACGGCAGCTGCGGCGAGGTGACGTTCTCGAATTGCCGCGTGCCGGCGGCGAATTCGACCGGCGCGGTCGGGTCGATCGCTCCTGTTCTCCCGGCGATCAGCCTCGGCATCGGCCGCGCCGCCTACGAGGCGGCGCTCGAGTACGCGAAGGTCCGGGTGCAGGGCGGCAAGCCCATCATCGAGCACCAGGCGATCGCCGCGAAGCTCGGGGGGATCGCGATGCGGCTCGAGGTCGCGAGGAGCGCGGTGTGGCGAGCGGCCTGGGCCTCGGACCATCCCGAGGCGGTCGCCGATCGCAGCCTCCCCGACCTGTCGCTCCAGGCCGTTGCCGAGGCCTTTGCGCCGGAGGCGATGCTCAGGGCGGCGAAGGACGCCGCCGAGTGCTTCGGCGCGATGGGCGTGATGCGCGACATGCCGCTGCACAAGTTCGTGCGCGACGCACGCATCTGCCTGCACTCGTAGCGGGGTAGCCATGGACTTCGAGCTCAGCGACGAGCAGCGGGCGTGGCAGGCGAAGGCGCGCAAGTTCGCCAAGGAGGAGATCCGCCCGGTCTCGCTCGAGCGCGACGCGATCGAGGATCCGGCGAAGACCTGGGACTGGGACCTCTTCATAAAAGGATCGAAGCTCGGCTTCCGTACCCTCGCCGTGCCGAAGGAATGGGGCGGCGAGGGAACCGACTTCGTCACCCAGGCGCTGGTGATGGCCGAGCTCGCGCGCGCCGACAGCGCGATCTCGAAGAGCTTCAGCCAGTGCTGGAAATGGAGCCACCTGATCGCCCAGAGCTGCACCGACGAGCAGAAGGAGAGGTTCCTGAAGCCTTTCCTCGCCGACGACACCTTCGTCCTCGGCAAGGGCATCAGCGAGTACGACGCGGGCTCCGACAACCGCCTGCCCCTCGACGACCCGCGCGCGGGCCTGAAGCTCCGGGCCGAGCGCCGCGGCGACGAATGGATCCTCAACGGCGTCAAGGCCTACATCGCGAACGGCAACATCGGCAAGCTCTTCTTCATCGACGCGCGCACCGATCCGACCGTTCCGCTCAGGCAGGGCATCACCCTGTTCCTCGTGCCGCGCGACACGCCGGGATTCCGCTCGGGCAAGGTGTTCAACAAGAGCGGCTGGCGCTTCTACCAGAACGGCGAGATGATCTTCGAGAACGCGCGCGTGCCGCACGCGAACGTCGTCGGCGAGGTGAACGGCGCGACGCGGAAGAGCGGAGGCGGGGGCGGCGATACCACGGGCGGGGACCTCTTCGGCGACCTCGAGCTCGCGGCGAACGCGCTCGGCATCTGCGACGACGCCTGCGGGTCGGCGCTGAAGCAGATGCGCGAGACGCGGCGGTTCGAGCAGCAGCTCGTGCAGCTCAAGCTCAACCGCATGCACGCGCTCACCGAGGCGCTGCGCTCCTTCGTCATGCGCGTCGCCTGCGAGCACGACCGCCGCATCCACTCGCCGAACGCAGGCCTGGCGATGAATTTCTCGACTGACGCCGTGCAGGAGGTGACCGAGCTCTACATGGACCTTTGCGGGGGCACGCCGCACGCCGACAAGCTCGCGCGCGACTCCTTCATCTGGAGCCACCTCGCCGGCGACACGGTGCAGCGCCTGAAGGTCGCGAGGCGGCTCGCGCGCTAGGCCGGCTCCTGCCCTTTCGCGGCGAAAACCGCGCGCGCGGACGGGGTCCGCAGGAACTCGGTCAGCGCCTTTGCAGCCGCCGCGCGCTTCGACCCCGCCGCCGCGGCGGCGTGAAACGCGGTCATCTTCTGCAGCTCGGGCGGCAGCGGCCCGAGCAGCTCCATCCCGGGCGCGGCGAGGATCTCGTTCACCAGGATCACGCCGTACTGGACCTCGCTGGAGGCGACGAGCCGGCCCACCTCCTCGCCCGAGGCGGCGAGCACGATCCTCGGCTTCAGCCGCTCCGCGAGGCCCATGCGCTCGAGCACGGCGGCGAAGTACACCCCGCCCGCGCCTTCCCTCGCCCAGGTGATCGATTCCGCCGCGAGCAGCGCGCGCTCGAGGGCGTCGCGCGTGCCGATGTCGGCGCGCGCGGCGCCGGGCCGGATGCCGATGCCCACGCCCGAGCTGGCGATGGCCGCGCGCGAGGCGCCGTCGACCCTGCCCCGCTTCGCGAGCTCGTCGACGGCGGCGGCGGTCAGGATGGCGAGGTCGAAGGGCTCGCCGGCCTCGATGCGGCGCTTGAGCGCCGCGCCCAGCCCGAACGCGACCGCGAGCCTGTGGCCGGTCGCGCGCTCGAACGCGGGCGCGAGCTCCTCGAGCGCCGCCTTGACGCCGTTGGAGGCGAGGATCTCGACCGCCACGCGACCCCTCCCGCTCTTGGTAAAAGGCGAATCCTACACGGTAGAATCGTCCCGGCCATGCCCCGCCAGCAGATCCGCTTCTGCACCGCGCCCGACGGCGTGCGCATCGCCTACGCCGTCTCCGGCGAGGGGCCGCCGCTGCTCAAGGCGGCGAACTGGCTCAACCACCTCGAGTACGACTGGGAGAGCCCGGTGTGGCGCCGCTGGCTCGAGGAGGTGTCGCGGCATCACACGCTCATCCGCTACGACGAGCGCGGCTGCGGCCTGTCCGACTGGGACGTGGAGGACCTGTCCTTCGAGGCCTGGATACAGGACCTCGAGACAGTCGCGCGCGCGGCGGGCCTCGAGCGTTTCCCGCTGCTCGGGAGCTCGCAGGGCGCGCCGATCGCGATCGCCTACGCGGTGCGCCATCCGGAGCGCGTGAGCCACCTCGTGCTGCACGGCGCCTACGCGCGCGGCTTTCTCAGGCGCAACCCGACGCCCGCGCACCGCGAGGAGGCCGAGACCATGATCAAGCTCGCCGAACTCGGCTGGGGGAAGGAAAATCCGGCGTGGCGGCAATTCTTCACCACGCAGTTCATCCCCGGCGGCACGCCCGAGCAGCACGACTGGTTCAACGAGCTGGAGCGCGTGTCCACCTCGCCCGCCGTCGCAGCGCGCTTCCTGCGCGTGCTCAACGAGATCGACGTCTCCGAGGTCGCGCCCAAGGTGGCCTGCCCGACGCTCGTGTCGCACTCGCGCGAGGACGCGCGCGTGCCGTTCTCGGAAGGGCGCCTGGTCGCCGGCCTCATCCCCGGCGCGCGCTTCGTGCCGCTCGACAGCCGCAACCACATCGTGCTCGAGCACGAGAGGGAATGGCGGCGCTGGCTGGACGAGATGCACGCCTTCCTGCCCACCGGCCCAGCCGGGGGAGCGGCGTTCACGGGCCTCACGCCCCGCGAGCGCGCGCTGGTCGAGCTCGTGGCCCAGGGGCTGGACAACGCCCAGTGCGCCGCGCGGCTCGGCCTCTCGGAGAAGACCGTGCGCAACCACGTCGCTTCGGTCTACGCCAAGCTCGAGGTGGAGAACCGCGCGCGCCTGATCGTGCTCGCGCGCGAGGCGGGCTTCGGCCGCGCCCCCTAGGCCGGGGACATTTGTCCCGGCCTCCGGGCCCCGAAGGCGCCGGACTGGCGCGCTTCGCGGGCTTTCCCGGGACTTCCGCCCATGGCCGCAGCGGCCGCGCCGCGCGATCCTGAGGGCGCATCGATCCGATGCGTCTCGAAGGAGAGCGAGCCATGAGCACGACCGCCGCGGCGCCCGCCGCCGTATTCGACCCGGACAAGTACAAGCGCACCACCCGCGAGCAATGGGACTCCGCGGCCGGCGCGTGGCACCGCTGGGGACCGACGCTGGCCGACTGGCTGGGCGAGTCCACGCGAACGATGCTCGAGCTGGCGCGGATCGGCGCCGGCTGCCACGTGCTCGACGTCGCCGCGGGCGCCGGCGAGCAGACGGTGACGGCGGCGAGGCGCGTCGGCCCCGGTGGCCGCGTGCTCGCGACCGACATCTCGCCGCGCATCCTCGAGTTCGCGCGCGAGGCCGCGCGCGAAGCGGGTGTGGCGAACGTCGAAACGCGCGCCATGGACGGCGAGGCGCTCGACGTCCCCGAAGGCTCGTTCGACGCC